>Ga0075425_100000341_pt1 | contig 42826 bp, 33 predicted proteins | sample SoiMethybrSBSTD4_FD_75300 | JGI IMG/M metagenome (GOLD analysis project Ga0075425, IMG submission 75300) | Bulk soil microbial communities from a Populus tree surrounding site in Tennessee, USA - Soil MetaG P. TD hybrid SBSTD4 | ecosystem: Environmental > Terrestrial > Soil > Tree plantation... | reverse complement strand
GTCCAGGTCAATGGCGGCGGCGATGTACTTTTTAACGACGATCCAAGCCCGTCGGGCATCAACCGCATCGTCACCGCGCATCGGCGCTATGGCACCACGGCGCTGCTGCCGACGCTGATCAGCGACACACCTGAGAAGATGCGGGAAGCTTGGAACGCAATTGAGAGCGTTCCAGCCGGCTCAGGCGTCCTCGGTATACATTTCGAGGGGCCATTCCTTTCACCGGAGAGACCCGGCGTTCACGAGCGGGCGATGATCCGGACACCCATCGTCGAGGACTACCACCTGCTGACGTCGCCATCAGACCGGCTGAGGCTCGTGACACTCGCACCCGAGCAGGTGCGAGGAGGGTTCATAACCGATCTGACGAAAGCCGGCGTTCGCGTGGCTCTCGGGCATTCCATGGCTACCTACGCCCAGACAAGGGCTGCGCTCGCGGAGGGACTTACGGGCTTCACTCACCTATTCAACGCTATGCGTCCCCTCGCGAGCAGGGAGCCAGGTCCCATTGCTGCCGCACTCGAATGTGCAAGCGCGTGGTTTGGCATCATCGTTGATGGCGCCCACGTCGATCCGGCGATCCTCCGGCTGGCACTGCGCGGCAGCGCCCACCCGATGCTCGTGACCGATGCAATGCCCCCGGTTGGTGGCCATCGCTCAACATTCTCGCTGTTTGGCTGCGAAGTCGTTGCGCGCGGACAAACTTGCATGCGCGAGGACGGTGCCCTCGCTGGCAGCGCACTGGGCATGATCGGGGCGGTCGACAATTGTGTGCGCCTGCTCGAGGTGCCACTTTCCGCCGCTCTGAGTTACGCTTCCTACGAGCCGGCGAATTTTCTTGGACTGGGCGATCGCTTAGGACGCCTTGCAGCGGGCTACCAGGCCGACATGGTTGCTCTCGCGCCGGATACTATGCAGGTCAGGGCAACCTGGGTCGCCGGTCATCGCCATGAAACCGCGCACAATGCCGGGCCGTAGCTCCCCGATGTTGGGGACCGTCTTGTAGGGTGAATTCGCGAGGCGTCGAGCGGCTGAGCGCCGGGTGAGCTTCGCGGCCGGGAACTCGGGTGCGCAACGGCCTCCGCCCACTGCCCTCTTTTCGCACGAGCTTGCGAGGTTTTGAGCGTTCAGGAGACCTGCCGACCTCTTGCGCAGCAGGCCATGAGCGGCACTCAGCGCCAAGCTCGTGCGGACCCGTCCCCGGCGCCACCCCGGGCAGGCTCCAGACGCACCGGCAATCCGCATCTTTAAGAGACCGCGCGCCGTGCAACTCCCGCGACGCAGGAAACGTCGGCAATAAAGCTTGGTTCCTCCATCGGAGGAATGGTGTTTGCGCATAGCCTTTGCGGGAACGGTCCAAGGCTTGCGCAGGTTCTGTGTTGGCCATGTTGGACTTCGTCGATCTTCTGCTGTTGCGTCGCGGCATTGCCCATGATGATTGCTCGCTCGCCTTCCGGCGCGTCGATGGCAATCCGAAATCCAAGGTCGTCTATTTTTTACCGCTGCAGACCTCGTTTTCTGTCGCACGTCAGGCGGGTTTTCTGCCCCTCGACTTCCTCGCCGCCTACGAAATGCCCAATGCCATTGCCAGCTCTGAACCGGACTTGTGCCTGCAGGCCATGCTCGCCTTGACCAATGACGCGCAACAATTGCTGAGTGACAATCAGGTCGCGGCCCGGGATGCCGTCATCGTCGGACTGAGTGCTGGAAGTTATCCCGCGACCTACTTGGCTAACCGGATCGGTGCACGACTGTGCTCGGTCGCCTCGGCCGATCGTGTCGATCTGCTCATCTGGGAAAGCCCCGCCGCCAGGATTGTTAGACGGCGTGCATACCAGAAGGGCTTTGCCGTCTCGCACTACACGCACACGCTCGATGGCAGCCACCCCGCGCAAAATCTCCGCGGGCTTGCGCCACACAGCCTGTTCGTCGTCGGACGTAGGGATCCACTCATTCCGACCGGTCGGGTGAACGGCCTTCTCGCGGCTGTTGAAGCTCATGCGCCCCGCTGTCACGTGGTCAAACTCGCCGCTGGTCACGTCAAGACGATGGTGTTGAGCGGACGCCATCAACGGTGCTTGTCCGGCGTGACTGCGCGCTCCCCGGCATGGCGGTTGATGGATCTGGGAGGCTGGCGATCGGCTCTTGCCCAACCGGCTGTGCCGGGGTCGGCCGCGTTGACCGGGCTTCGTGCCGGCGGTGGGCGAAACTGAAGCTCACCCGCGGCCGTTTGCAGCTCAGCACGAAAACACGGCCGTGGGAATTGGCCCCAAAGGCGCCGCGAAAGAGCGTGTCCGCGCAACGGTCGACGCGCGGAGCGTCTTGGATAAATTCTGTCCCGGAGCGCACGCTGCATGCCGTCGACGCCGCCGCGTCAGAGTTCTTCCATGGCCGCACCAGATCATGTGACGCGTCAGGCCGTGAGACGGACGCTGATCGGCTCCGCTCAAGCTCGCAGCTGTTGATCAAGGCCAGCCCACGCACCTCTCTGCAGGCGCATCAATCCGTTCGCGCTCGGTTGCCCGAGACCCACCACGCCCGAGCCCTTAGAGTGGCTCGACATGCAGCCGCGATGGCGGACGAACAATGCAGAAAAGTTGCTGATGGCGCGGGGCAGAAACGTCGGCACGGACGGGCGGCACACGCGCCTAGGTTGAACCAAAGCTCTATCCCCACGTTGTGTCGTCAAGCTCAAACACAGGAGCATTGCCTATGGCCCAGAGCCCGTATGGTCGCCCGTCCGACCCGATGTCCGATCTTAAGGAGAAAGCCAGCGACCAATTCGGCAAGGCCGCCGATCAGGCCGAGAGGATGGCCAACCGAGTGGCCGAACATGGCCGTGATGCAGGTGATCGCATGCAGGAGGTGGCCGGCAACTTCAAGGGCGCCCTCGACAAGTCGGTCAGTGAGCAACCGATGGCGACCCTGGCAATGGCAGCGATCTTAGGTTTTGTCCTCGGCGCGCTCTGGAAATCCTAATTCGGGTAGGAGGAGAGGACGTTGTTTGCTGGCCTCATCCAGAACGCCAGAGAGGCAGTTGGTCAGCTTGTCCTGAGGTACGTCGCGCGCGCCTCGGTGGCGGTCCCGTTCGTTATCGCGCTGGGTTTTGCCATCGCCGCGATCGCCGTGATGCTGGTAGAGCGCTTTGGCCACGTTACCGCCTATTGGATCATGGCCGGGGGCCTTGCCATTCTTGGCGTGCTGGCTGCAATCGTGGTGTCCCTAAAAGAACACGAAGAGCAGGTGGCCGAAGACAAAGCCCAGCATGCAGATACCCCGGAGCTGGTCAGTGATGCTGCCGCTCAGGCGATCGTGCAAGCACCTGTGGCATTGCTCGGCGCGCTCTTCACCACCCCGGGTGGGGCGACGAGCGCCTTCCAAGTGGCGCGCCTCCTCGGCCGCAACCTCCCGTTGGTGGCGCTGTTGGTGATAATCGGCGCGTTGTTTTGGCCGGCACCAGATGCCAAGGGAGAGGAAGCCCGGATCGATGATGCCAGTGGTAGAGTAAACGGATTGGGCTCCGCCGACGTCTACCATTGATATGCCGACGCTCGCTCACAGCCGAGCACCGCGGCAGTGCCGTTCGGCCGGTGCACTTTAGCCATCGTGCTGAGCCAGTGGGCTGAGCCAGTGGGCTGAACCAGTGCGCTGAACCGGTGAGCCTGCCCTGGGCCGGCGCCCCCCGGAGGGCATTCCGCACGCATTCGGTCGCGCCAACCCGGCTCAACCCACCACACATCGCCCTTGCTTTTATCTCCTGCACGCATCCTTGCGCTCCCAACATGCGGCGATGCCGGGGCTCCTGCGCCCTTGAATGGCGCCCCTCCCTGGATCCCCTGGAGAACCTGACTGGAGCGTAGACCGCCTCCGCCCGCATCAGATGCGCGGCGGCAGGCTGGGAACGGTGCCGCATTGGCCCGACGCGGGCCTTGCGCCGAACGCCCGAGCCGCTATATGGGCCGTGTTCGACCCCTCACATTGGACCATGAGCCCGTGCGATGAGCAGCAATTCCCCAGGCGCCCTCGAGAAGCATGCATTCCAGGCCGAGGTGGCCGAGTTGCTTCGGTTGATGGTGCATGCGGTCTATTCCGAAAGCGACATCTTCCTGCGCGAGCTCATCTCCAATGCATCCGATGCCTGCGACAAGTTGCGCTATGAGGCGATCGCCAAGCCCGATCTGCTCGGAAACGCCGGGCAGCTTGTCATCCGCATCGGTGCCGACAAGGAGGGCGGTACCCTCTCCGTGACCGATACGGGCATCGGTATGGACCGGCAGGAGCTGATCGATAATCTCGGGACCATCGCCCGCTCCGGCACTCGCGCGTTCATGAGCCGGATCGCGGAGGCCAAGGACGGCACCGGCCTCATCGGTCAATTCGGTGTGGGCTTTTATTCCGCCTTCATGGTCGCAGATCGGATCGAGGTGACGAGCCGGCGCGCTGGGGCGAGTGAGGTATGGGTGTGGCGCTCCTCTGGGAGCGCGGGTTTTGAGGTGATCGCCGCCAGCACAGAGCAAGCCCGACGCGTGCACCGCGGTACGGAAGTGGTGTTGCATCTCAAACCCGACTGCAAACAATATCTTGAGCCGCATACTATCGAGCGCATCGTGCGCACCTATTCCGACCACATACTCTTCCCAATCGAGCTCGCCGGCGGCACGGACGGCCCGCGGCAGATCAACGCCGCAAGCGCAATCTGGCAGCGGCCCAAGTCGGAGATCAAGCCGGAGGATTACATTCAAGCCTATCGCACGCTTGCGGGTGCATTCGACGAGCCGGCAATGACCCTGCACTATCGCGCCGAGGGTCGACAATCCTACGCGGTGTTGCTGTTTGCACCCTCGAGTCGGCCGTTCGACCTGTTTGACCCCTCGCGCAAGGGCCGCGTGAAACTCTATGTACGACGCGTCTATATCACCGACGATGCCGACCTGCTGCCCTCGTACCTGCGCTTCGTGCGCGGTGTCATCGACAGCGAGGACCTGCCGCTCAACATCTCGCGCGAGATGTTACAGAACAACCCTGTGGTGGCACAGATCCGTAAGGCGGTGACGAGTCGTGTGCTCTCCGAGCTGGAAAATCTAGCCGCCAACGATGGGGATCGCTTCGGCAGAATTTGGGAGGCGTTCGGCAGCGTCATCAAAGAGGGCCTTTACGAGGATTTCGAACGCCGCGATCAGCTGCTCGCGCTTTCCCGCTTTCTCACGACCAAGGGTGAAGGCCTGCGGACCCTGAAAGAGTACGTGTCAGATCTCAAGCCGAACCAAACGGCGATTTATTATCTCGTCGGCGACACGGCTGAGCACCTCAAATCGAGCCCCAAGCTCGAGGCCGCGCGCGCTCGCGGTGTCGAGGTGGTGTTGCTCACGGATCCAGTCGACGCCTTCTGGACATCGATGCAGTTAGGTTTCGATGGCAAGCCACTCAAATCCCTGAGCCAGGGAGACGTGGATTTCGGGCTTGTCCCGCTGCTCGATGAGGCCAAGACTGAAGATGTGTCGAAGACCGCAGGCGTGGACGAGGCGGTCATCGTCGCGGCTATCAAGGGTGCGCTCGGTGCGCGCGTCTCCGACGTACGCGTCTCGCAGCGGCTCACCGACAGCCCCGCGTGTCTGGTGGCGCAAGGGGCGGGGCCGGACCGGGAGCTCGAGCGGCTTCTTGCGCGCCAAAGCCAGCGCAGTGGGGTGAAGCCCATCCTCGAAATTAATACGCGCCACCCCATCGTGCGGGCCGTCTCCGCGGCCAAGCTTGGTCAACGCCAGGCCGAAGTGGCGGACCTCGCCGAATTGCTGCTCGATCAGGCCCATATTCTCGATGGCGAAGTACCGGACGATCCGGCAGCCTTCGCGGCGCGCGTCAATCGCCTGGTCGCGCGCGGTTTGGCGGCATCGCCAGCATGAGGTGAGCGGCGGCCCAGACCTGTTCAACGCCCTGCATGTCCTTTTGTTTGGGGCGACTGGCAAGCCAACAAATGCGCCCCACGTGCGCCGCGCCCCACGTGCACACGGTGGAGGCGACGGGCAGTTCAGCAACGCCTCTGTGCCCTTGGGATCGCCTGCGATCAGTGCAATCGGCGCTTGTGGAACCTGCCCGCCTTCATGATGACCGAAAGGTGCTTGCCCTGGCCCTCCAGCAGCGACAAGTCCTGCAACGGGTCGCCGTCGATGACCAGGAGGTCGGCATAGGCGCCAGGTACGAGTGTGCCGACCTTGCCCTCAAGCCGAAGAACCTGTGCGGCGATAGTCGTGGCGGAGCGGATGATCTCGATGGGCGCCACCACCTCGCGTCGCAGCAGGAACTCCCTGCTTTGGTCCCAGTGCAGCTCACCGAGGAGGTCGCTGCCGTAAGCCACCGGCACGCCGAAGCGTTTGCAGATCTCGAGCGATCGCAAGCCGCCCTCAAGCACGATGTCGTTCTTTGCTAGGCTCTCCGCGCTCATGCCGAACTTCGCCGCCCGCTCCTTCATGGCGTAGTAGGTGACGAGGTTGGCTACCAGAAACATGCCGTTCTCGGCCATCAATTTGGCGGCCGCGTCGTTGATTAGGTTGCCGTGCTCGATGGTACGCACGCCGAGCTTGGCGGCACGCGTTATGGACGCTGCCGAATAGGCGTGGGCACACACATAGCGCCCGAACGCGTGCGCCTCCTCCACCGCCGCGCGCACCTCCTCTTCCGAGAACTGTAGGCTATCGAGGGGGTCGTAGGGTGAAGCCACGCCGCCCGACATCATGATCTTGACGTGGTCGGCACCCTGGCGCATCTGCTCGCGCGCAGCCTTGCGGACCGCGTCGGTGCCGTCGGCGACCGCGGACTTGAATGCCAAGCCGCTGCAACAGGTGCAGCCTTCAATGGAATCGGTGCGACGGCGGCCGTCGGAATGGCCGCCGGTGGGTCCGATCGATTGGCCGGCGATGAACAGTCGGGGCCCCACCAGATGGCCCTCTTCGACGCCGGCCTTAATGCCCCAATCGCACCCGCCCGTGTCGCGCACAGTCGTAAATCCGCGATCAAGCATGGCGCGCAGTCGCGTTGCAGCTCGCGCGGTTAGCAACGTGAGAGGCATCGCCTCCATGAGACGGACGTTCACCTCACTGTGGATGACGTGCACGTGGCAATCGATGAGGCCTGGCATCAGCGTGCGCCCGCCACAATCGATCACGGCAGCATTCTTGCTGTTGATCACCGTGGCACTCAGCTCGCGTACCCGTCCGCCCTCAACGAGCAGCTCATGGCCGCCGACGAGCTCGCCATTGCTGGGCTCGAGGAGCTGGAAGTTGCGAAACAGGATCTGGTTCATGGCCGCACACTGGCTCGGACTTCAGAAGGGGTCGGTTGCGCTCGCTCCATAGGCCGGCATCAGCTCACGACGTGCACTTGGCCGGGGCGCAGGGCCGGGAAGCGATCCTCGGCAATGGCGCGGCTCGCAAGCGCGGCGGCCAGGTCGGCCGGCGGCTGGTCGATGGCCTCGTTGGTGAGACGGAAGGTGCCCCAGTGGTGGCCGAACGCGCGCGTCGCGCCGCACAGGTGCAATGCCTCAACCGCCTCCTGCGGGTTCATGTGGTTGTTGCGCATGAACCAGCGCGGCTCGTAGGCGCCGATTGGCAACAGGGCGGCGGTGAGCGTCGGATGCCGTTGGCTGACGCGTGCGAACGTCAAGCCGTCGCCGAACCCGCTGTCGCCGACGCAATAGACCTTCCTATTCCCAGCGCGCAGCACAAAGCTCGCCCAGAGCGCGTGCATGCGGTCACCGGCACCGCGCGCCGACCAGTGGAGCGTTGGCTCCACGTGCACCTCCAGATCGGCGCCAAGGTCGATCACATCGTGCCAATCGACGGCCTTGGCGGTGAGGCCTGGCACACCGTTGGAGAGGATCGCGTCGTTGCCGAGCGGCGTAATGATGCTCGGACGGAAGCGCTGCCACAGCCGGCCGATGGTGTCCACGTCCATGTGATCGTAGTGGTTGTGGCTAACGAGCACGGCATCGATCGTCGGCAGGTCGTCAAAGGCGATCCCGGGGGCGTTGACGCGCTTGGGTCCCACGAACGTAAAGGGGCTGGCACGCTCCGCCCACACCGGATCAACCAGCAAGTTTTTGCCCCTCGTCTGGATGAGGAAACTGGCGTGGCCGATGTGGGTGATGCGCAGGGCTTCGCCGTCGTAATGCGGGGGCGGGCGGTCCGCTGGAAACGGACTGGCGAAGGTCTTCGGCCACGGCTCGCCACGCTCGCCCAACTGCCACTTGAGAAAGGCTCCGGGCCCCTTCGGCCGCACGCCGCTTGGATTGAAAAAGCGCACGCCGTCGAAGTGATCGGACACGGGGCCGCTGTAGTAGGCATTGGCGCGCCCGCGGGTAAAGAAGATCCAACCCCCGCATCCGGCGGCCGCGGTAGCCCCCAGCGATTGCAGCAAGCGGCGGCGGTTGGGCATCGCGCTATTTCCTGTGCGAGCTTGCGAACTTGATCAAGCGGCGTACGCCACACTGCTGCAGCGGCGAAGGCGACGCAATGGCCGGCGATGGCGATGGTCGCTCCAGGCCCCGCGCAGCTCCATTGTATTCGCTCAAACGAAGACCACGAAATGCCCGACAATTCTGACCGCATCGGGTCAGCACGCCGCACCGCTGAGTTGCTGGCGCCGTTGCCCGCAAAATTGCCAGCCGAAGGCCCGTGCCCGGGCGAGGTCGCAAAGAAGAACGCCACCCGCGAACTTCGCGGGTGGCGCAACATTTCGGGCAGCTACTGGGACCGGTACTTGGGACCGGTGCTGGGCCCGATACTGGAGCGGTGAGCTCAGCCGGTAGACCGAGCCAGTCGCCCCACTTGGGCTCATGTGCGCTACATGTCCATGCCACCCATGCCGCCCATGCCGCCCCCGTGGGCGTGGCCATGAGCCTCTTTCTTCTTCGGCGACTCGGCGACACCAGCCTCCGTGGTGATGAGCAGACCCGCGATCGAAGCCGCGTCCTGCAGGGCCGTGCGCACGACCTTTGCTGGGTCGATGATGCCCTTCTCGAAGAGGTCGCCGTACTCGTCGTTCTGGGCATCGTAACCGTAGGCCGCACCCTGGCGGTCGAGAACCTTGCCGACAACGATCGAGCCCTCGACGCCTGCGTTCTCGGCAATCTGGCGGATCGGCGATTGCAGCGCCCGCTTGACGATGTTGATGCCGGCGTTCTGGTCCTCGTTCTCGCCCTTGACGGTGATGGCCTGGGCCGCCCGCAGCAGCGCCACGCCACCGCCTGCGACCACCCCTTCCTCTACCGCGGCACGGGTCGCATTGAGCGCATCGTCAACGCGGTCCTTGCGCTCCTTCACCTCGACTTCGGTTGCGCCGCCGACCTTGATCACCGCGACGCCGCCGGCGAGCTTGGCCAAGCGCTCCTGCAGCTTCTCCTTGTCGTAGTCGGAGGTCGTTTCCTCGATCTGCACCTTGATCTGGGAGACCCGACCCTCGATGTCCTTCTTCTTGCCGGCGCCATCGATGATGGTGGTGTTCTCCTTCTCGATGCGCGCGCGCTTGGCCTTGCCCAGCATGTCGAGGCTAACGTTCTCAAGCTTGATGCCGAGGTCCTCGCTGATCACCTGGCCGTTGGTGAGAACGGCGATGTCCTCTAGCATGGCTTTGCGGCGATCGCCGAAGCCCGGCGCCTTGACGGCCGCCACCTTGAGGCCGCCGCGCAGCTTATTGACGACAAGGGTGGCGAGCGCTTCGCCCTCCACCTCTTCGGCAATGATGAGCAGCGGCTTGCCCGTCTGCACGACCGCCTCCAGGACCGGCAGCAGCGGTTGCAGGCCGGTGAGCTTCTTCTCGTGAATGAGAAGATAGGGCTCCTCCAGCTCGGCGATCATCTTGTCGGCATTGGTGATGAAGTAGGGCGAGAGATAGCCGCGGTCGAACTGCATGCCCTCGACGACGTCGAGCTCGCTCTCGAGGCTCTTGGCCTCCTCGACGGTGATGACGCCTTCGTTGCCGACTTTCTGCATCGCCTCGGAGATCATATCGCCGATCGCCTTCTCGCCGTTGGCCGAGATGGTGCCGACCTGGGCAACCTCCTGACTGTTCTTGACTTTCTTGGCCTTCTTCTGGATGTCCTCGACGACTTGAACGACGGCCTTGTCGATGCCCCGCTTCAAGTCCATGGGGTTCATGCCGGCGGCCACCGCTTTCATGCCCTCTCGCACGATGGCTTGAGCGAGCACGCAGGCGGTCGTGGTGCCGTCGCCGGCCACGTCGTTGGTCTTTTGAGCGGCCTCGCGCACCATCAGCGCGCCCATATTCTCGAACTTGTCCTCAAGCTCGATTTCCTTGGCAACGGTGACGCCGTCCTTGGTGGTGCGCGGCGCGCCGAAGCTCTTTTCGAGCACCACGTTGCGGCCCTTGGGACCGAGCGTGACCTTGACCGCATTGGCGAGGATGTCGACGCCGCGCAGCATGCGCTCGCGGGCCTCGACCGAAAACTTGACGTCCTTGGCAGCCATAACGCGTAAAGCTCCTGAAGCTTGAAAGATGGCCTCTGTCGATGGAAGGGTTGCGGGCGGTGTCGCTGACCTCGCGGAAGCCCCCGCACGCTTCGAGGTCGGTAGCTCGATTCTGTCCTTGCTATTTCTCGATCACCCCCATGATGTCGCTCTCCTTCATGATGAGCAGCTCCTGTCCGTCGATCTTGACCTCGGTGCCCGACCACTTGCCAAACAGCACCTTGTCGCCTCGCTTGACGTCGAGGGCGACGATCTTGCCCGTCTCGTCGCGTGCGCCTGGGCCGGCGGCGATGATCTCGCCCTGCTGGGGCTTCTCGGCAGCGGTGTCGGGGATGATGATGCCGCCTGCGCTCTTGGTCTCCTGTTCGACGCGGCGCACGACCACGCGATCATGCAGAGGACGAAACTTCATGGGGAAATAGCTCTCCTTAATTCAAGGGGTTAGGGGTTCTGGTGGGTCCCGTGGGGTGGGGCTTTAACCAGCTGTTAGCACTTGACAAGCTGGAGTGCCAGCGCCGGGGCTCCAGATAACCAAGGCCAATCGAGATGTCAAGCGGGCGGGCGGCCCCTGCCGTCCCAAACCTCGAGGACCTTTGGGCCCACGTCGGGATCCGCCGATGTCGGATGGCGGCCGGCCCCGTGGAGGATGGGTGAATTCCGCGCCTCACGCCCAAGTTTGACGCCACCTCTCCCGGCGCAGTCGGCTATTCCGCCGCGGCGCGGGGGCCATACCCCAGTTCGGCATTGAGCTTGTCGAGGAGGTCGGCTGCGGCCTTGGGGATGTGCGTGCCGGGGCCGAATACGGCCTTGGCGCCGGCCGCGTAGAGGGCATCGTAATCCGAAGCCGGGATGACACCGCCAACGACGATCATGATGTCGCCTCGGCCTTCTCTTTCCAGGGCCGCGGTGAGGTCGGGCACCAGCGTGAGATGGCCGGCCGCCAGCGACGAGACGCCAATGATGTGCACGTCGTTCTCCACCGCCTGGCGCGCGGCTTCGTCGGGCGTGGCAAACAGGGGACCGATATCGACGTCGAAACCAAGATCGGCGAAGGCGGAGGCAATCACCTTCTGGCCACGGTCGTGGCCGTCCTGACCCATCTTGGCGACCAGGATGCGCGGGCGTCGGCCGTCGTTGGCGGCGAAGGCCGCGCACATGCCTCGCACGCGCTCCACCTCCTTGCTCATCGCGTCGGCCTCCGAGGCGTAGACGCCCGACACGGTGCGTGTTTCTGCGCGGTGGCGGCCCCACACGCGCTCCATGGCCTCGCTGATCTCCCCAACCGTGGCCTTGGCGCGCGCGGCTGCTACCGCACGCTCGAGCAGGTTGCCCTCCCCGGAGCGCGCCGCTGCAGTGAGGGCAGCCAACGCGGCACCCACCGCCGCCGGATCGCGCTCGCCTTTGAGCCGGGTCAGCTTGGCGATTTGGCTTTCGCGCACGGCTTTATTGTCGACCTTCAGCACTTCGATCTTCGCCTCGTCGGCAACCTGAAACTTGTTGACGCCAACGATGGTCTGGGCACCGCCATCGATGCGGGCCTGCGTGCGCGCCGCGGCTTCCTCGATACGCAGCTTCGGGATGCCGGCAGCGATCGCCTTGGCCATGCCGCCCAGCTCTTCGACCTCAGCGATGTGCGACTGCGCCTTGCGCACGAGCTCGTAAGTGAGCCGCTCGACGTAGTGGCTGCCGCCCCAGGGATCGATGGTGCGGCAGGTGCCGGTCTCCTGTAGGATGAAGAGCTGGGTGTTGCGGGCGATGCGGGCCGAGAAGTCGGTGGGCAGCGCGATCGCTTCGTCCAGTGAATTGGTGTGCAGGGACTGCGTGCCGCCGTGCGTCGCAGCCAGCGCCTCGATCGCCGTGCGCGTGACGTTGTTGAAGACGTCCTGGGCAGCGAGGCTCCAGCCGCTGGTCTGGCAATGCGTGCGCAGCGCAAGCGACTTGGGATCCTTGGGCGAGAACTCGCCCTTGATGAGCTTCGCCCACAAGAGCCGGGCGGCGCGCATCTTGGCAATCTCCATGAAGTAGTTCATGCCGATCGCCCAGAAGAACGACAGCCGGGGCGCGAAGGCGTCGATGTCGAGGCCGGCCACAACGCCGGCGCGCACGTATTCCACGCCGTCGGCCAGCGTGTAGGCGAGCTCTAGGTCCGCGGTCGCCCCCGCCTCCTGCATGTGATAGCCGGAAATGGAAATGGAGTTGAACTTCGGCATCTTCTGTGACGTGAAGGCGAAGATGTCAGAAATGATGCGCATGGAGGGGGCTGGCGGATAGATATAAGTGTTGCGCACCATGAACTCTTTGAGGATATCGTTCTGAATGGTGCCAGCAAGCTTCTCCGGTGGCACGCCCTGTTCCTCGCCGGCGACGATGAAGAGCGCCAGCACGGGCAGCACGGCGCCATTCATGGTCATCGACACTGTCATGTCGGCGAGGTTGATGCCGTCAAACAGCGTGCGCATGTCCAGGATGGAATCGATGGCCACGCCGGCCATGCCAACGTCACCGCGCACGCGCGGGTGATCGCTGTCATAGCCACGGTGGGTGGCAAGGTCGAAGGCAATCGAGAGGCCCTTCTGCCCCGCCGCGATGTTGCGCCGATAGAACGCGTTGGAATCCTCGGCCGTGGAGAAGCCGGCGTATTGGCGAATGGTCCACGGCTGCGTCACGTACATGGTGGGGTAGGGTCCGCGCAGATAGGGCGCAATCCCCGGGTAGCCGTCCAGAAAGTCGAGACCCCTCGTGTCGGCGGTCGAGTAGACCTTCTTAACGGCGATGCCCTCGGGCGTGAGCCAAGCGTCGGCGGCGGGTCCAGCCGCTGCCACCTCCGTGCCGGTGTCCACCCTGACCGTGGCCGCAGCGGCCCGCGCCCCTTCCAACGGCACCTTCGTGAAATCCGGTATCCGGTGCATCCCGCACTGCCTCCTCGGGAGGGTCGAGCGATCCCGCTGCCCCCCAGGAATCTAGTAAAATCGCCGGCGCAAAGCCAGTCTCAAGGCGCAGCATCGCAAGTGGCGCAAGGCGCGAGGCGGCAATCGCCCCTCACGTGCCCAAATACATGCCGCCGTTGACGTGAATGATCTGCCCGGTGAGGTAGCCCTGTTCGGGTTGTGCGAGAAACAGCGCCGCGGAGGCAATTTCCTCAACGTGACCCCTGCGCGGCACCGGCGGGGTGCTGTGCCTTAAGGGAGACACGCCGGCCGAGGCGGGCCGCACGGTCTCGATGGCTCCCGGCGAGATGACGTTGGCGGTGATGCCTCGGTCACCAAACTCGACGGCAAGCGCACGCGTGAGGCCCGTGAGGCCGGCCTTGGCCGCCAGATTGTGCGCGCGCGCCTTGGTGCCAGCATGCCAGGAAATGCCCCCGAGCGCGATGATGCGTCCCCAGCCCTTGGCGATCATGCCCGGCAGCGTCGCCTGCGCACAATGAAAGGTGCCGTCGAGCGAAATATCGATGACGCGGCGCCAGCTCGTGTAGTCGAGCTCGAGAAAGTCGATTTGCCCGCGGCTCGAGGCGTTGCATACCAGGATGTCGATTGGGCCAAGCGCTGCGTTGGCTGCGCGGACCATAGCCCGCACGGCTTCACGGTCCACGATATCGGCCACCTGAACCAGGCTGTTGCGTCCGAGACCCCGGATTTCGCGAGCCACACCTTCAGCCGCGTCGCGGTCGCTCAGCGTGTTGACGACGATGTCCGCCCCAGCCGCTGCCAACCGCATGGCGATGGCGCGGCCGATGTTGCGGGATGCGCCCGTCACGAGGGCGGTCTTTCCAGCCAGCGATTGCGTGTCCAAGCTCGGTCCTCCGGCGTTGCGGATCGTGCCCAGCGATGCTAGTCGCCCTCGACGTGGCGCGCCATGCCCAGATTGCGCTTGATCACGCTGGCGGTAGCCGTCGTGGCGCGGCCCTTGGTAAGCGCGGGTGAAGCCCTTGGACGGCCTCCGGCCGATCGGCGGCGAACTTCGGGGAGACCATCAGCACGTTGCCGTAAAGCTCCACACCATTGGTCGCTCATGAGCCTGAGTACGATGTCGTCCCCCGGCACCCCGCACGACCGCAAATGCATGAGTAAACTGAGAAGCCGAAAACGACGTCCACCTCGCCCGAGGCCAACATGGGCTCGCGCCGGAAAGCCGACATTGGCAAACGTCATCGTGCCGTCGTCGAGCGCATTGACCGACTTGAAGATCGGCCATTGCGTGTAGGCTCCGTCCGCGGCGGGGCACTCAACTTTCTGCCTTCAGGCTCTTGGGATCGCGCGTGATGCCCTTGCTCCGGCGGCCGACGATGGCAAACGGCGGCCGGTCATAAACCATCATGACGGCCTTGAGGTCGATCGAGGGGTTCTCGTCACGGAAGCGGATGAGCGAGTTCACATCCCCCGTGCCAATGTCGTAAGTGCCCGATGCGACCCGGAAGATCACTCGCGCGAGCCGACGCCCCTATCGATGGTCACATCGAGGCCCTCGGCTTTGAAGTAGCCGTTGTCGAGCGCCACGGTGAACGGCGCTGCCGGCCCCTCGAAGCCAATCGAGCGTGAATTTCACGGGTGTCTGCGCGGCGCTAGGGCTGGCACCGGCAAGAACAGCCACGGCCCATGCTACCCCCGCAATCCCGCAACGGTGGACGAGATGGATCATGTGTGCTCCCCTCTGCACCACTCCGTCGCAGTGGTATCGGCGGTGCCGGCCTCCTCGGGAAGTCCTTTTTGTGCACAATGACGCCTTGCATCGGTTTTGGGCAGCCAAGCGCGCATGGAACCGGCAGGTGATCTCGCCAGGGCTGTCCTGTCCATTTCGAGTCCAGCTCGAAGGGACGATGATGATGCATGCTCCTGGGCGGCAGCACCTGTTCAAGATTGGGATCCATCATGGTCCAACCGACTTCCCGCAAGTCCTTCCCGGTCTCTTGGGACCAGTTCCACCGCGACGCGCGGGCATTGGCCTGGCGCCTTGCCGACAAGGGTCCCTTTGACGCCATTGTCTGCATCACCCGCGGCGGATTGGTGCCGGCCGCCATTGTGGCGCGTGAGCTCGAGCTCAAACTGGTCGAGACGGTATGCGTGGCGAGCTACCACGACTATGCCCATCAGGGCGACATCAAGGTGCTCAAGACCATCGCCCCATCCGTTGCGGCCATCGGCAACGGCAGGGGCAAGGGCGTGCTGCTCATCGACGACCTCACCGACACCGGCAAGACCGCCAAGCTCGTCCGCGATTTGCTTCCCGATGCGCATTTCGCGACCGTGTACGCCAAGCCGGCGGGGGCTCCGATGTGCCACACGTTCGTGACCGAGGTATCGCAGGACACCTGGATCTATTTCCCCTGGGACATGGACCTGCAATATGTGGAGCCCATCAGCGACGGCGCGCGGCCCGCGCGCCAAAGATGAGCTGCCGCGGGGGGTGAGGCTTGGAGCATCTCATCGCCGTCGTCCTCGGTTTGGCCTTCGGGCTTTGGCTCGCGACGCGGGCAGGCTGGAAGGTTGCGTGGCCTCACGCATGGCGGCTCAAGCTTGGTGCTCCTGCCGCCACGCCGCCGTCCGCCCAAGCGTCCCCACCCGGCGATGCCGCGGCCGCCTCCCTGTCTGCGCGCCTGCACAGCCTGGAAGCGGTGTATGCTCCGCTTGCTTCCAATCTTGCCCACCCGCGCGAGCTTGAGGACCAGCCGCAGTTTCGGGAAGCTGTCACGCTGCTGCAGGACCCGGAGGTGCCCGTCGAAACGGTGATGCAATACGCGCTGGGGGCCAATTGGCCGCTGGCGTGTGCCGCGCTCGCCGCTCTGAAGCGCCGCGCCGACCGCGACGAGCGGTCTGGCCAAGAAGTGGTGGCACATTTTGAGAAGCTCTATCCGTGGCCCATTCACTTCGCGCTCGAATATCTCCTCACCGTCGAGCCGCGCCCGCCGGTCGGCGATCCCCTCGCCGGTGCCAAGGAGTGGTGGGGCGACAACCTGATCGTGCCGGGTCTCTTTCGCGACTATTTCGCCAGGCGCGAGGCCCTGGGCGACGCGCCTGCCTTTGGATCGGCGCTCACGGCTCCTTACGCCTCTTCGTCGGAGCAGATCCGAGCCTTTCTCCAGCGGGTCAACCACGGCTTCGCGACCGCGCTCATGCGCCAGCTCGACAACGCTCGGCGCGCCAGCGTGGACCGCGCATTTCTGACTTCATTCGGCCGCTTTTGGGCGGACCGAAAAGACAGGGAGCTTTCGATCGAGCCCGCCGGATGGGCCGAGGTGTTGGCCGCAGCCGAAGCTGCCGCACTGCAGACACCGGCGCGTTCACTTCTGGTGAGCGGTGAGCACCGCGTGGGCAAGACGACGTTTCTGCGGTTGCTTGCCGAACGTCTTGAGGCCGAGGGCTGGACCGTCTTCGAGGCGGGCGCCGCCGACCTGATGGCGGGGCAGCAGTGGTTTGGCCAGCTCGAAGGCCGCATCCAGCGCACGGTGGAGGAGCTCGCCGCCTCCAAGAAGCTCATCTGGTACATCCCGGACATGCTGCAGATGGCGCGCAGCGGTACCCATCAAGGACAGGCGGCGAGCGTGCTCGATCAGATACTGCCCGCCGTCGTTTCCGGTCGCCTGATCGTGTGGAGCGAAGCCACGCCGACCAGCACCGCGCGTCTTTTGCAGCTGCGGCCCACGCTGCGCGGTCTGCTGGAGGCCGTGCGCATCGAGCCGCAGTCACAGCAGGAAACCTCGGAGCTTGCGCAGGCATGGGTCAAGCGCCTGTGCGAAGAGGCGGATTTGCAGCTGGATCCCGACTGCGTTCCCGTCGCGCTGAGCTCCGCGCGCCAATACCTGAGCGCGGCCAATTTTCCAGGCTCCGTGCTTGATCTCATCAAACTCACCGTCAATCGCGCCCTCAAGGCGAGCGCCGAAGAGCTTGGTTCACACGAGATCGTCGTTACGCTGTCGCAGCTGACAGGACTGCCCGTGTCGATTCTCGACAACAAGGAGCGCGTGGACCTCACCTCCATCCGGGACTACTTCACCGCCCGCGTCATCGGCCAGGACGAGGCGGTGGGCGCCATCGTCGAGCGGATCGCCATGCTCAAGGCCGGTCTCAACGATCCGGGCAAGCCGATCGGCGTGTTTCTGTTCGCCGGCTCCACCGGCACGGGCAAGACAGAGCTCGCCAAAACCGTCGCGGAGTATCTCTTCGGCTCGGTCGACCGCATGATCAGGCTCGACATGAGCGAGTTTCAGATTGCCGAAACGACGCACAAGATCTTGGGCGGCGAGGAGAGCGATTCGCTCATCAACCGCGTGCGCAAGCAGCCATTCTCCGTGGTTTTACTCGACGAGTTCGAGAAGGCCCACGCCGCCATTTGGGATTTGTTCCTGCAGGTATTCGACGATGGCCGCCTGACGGACACCATCGGCAACGTCGCCGATTTCCGCCACTGTATCATCGTTCTGACGACCAACCTCGGCGCCACCAGTCACCGCTCGTCGGCCCTTGGCTTCGCGCCCACGGCCGACATTTTCACCGACAGCCAGATTATGCGCGCCATCTCTCAAACCTTCCGACCCGAGTTCCAGAACCGGCTGGACAAGGTCATCGTGTTCCGTCCCCTGACACGCGATCTGATGCGCCAGATCCTCAAGAAAGAGCTCAACCGTGTGCTGGAGCGACGCGGGCTCAAATACCGCGAATGGGCCGTCGAGTGGGAGGCGTCCGCGCAGGACTTCCTGCTGGAAAAGGGCTTTTCGCCGGAGATGGGCGCGCGGCCATTGAAGCGCGCTATCGACCAATATCTGATCGCCCCTCTGGCAGCGACCATCGTCGAGCGGCGCTTCCCCGAGGGTGACCAGTTCGTCTTCATTCGCAGCGACGGGCGGGCGATCCAAGTGGATTTCGTCGATCCCGACGGCGGCGCTGCGGGCGATCCGCTGGCGCCCGTCGATAGCGCTGGGCAGCGCGCCCCGACCTTGCCAGCCATGGTGCTGGGGCCGGAGGGAACCGAGGCTGAGGTGCACGCGCTTGAGGGCGAATCCATGGGCATTGTCCGCGCCCTCGCTTCAGAGCCTTGGGAAGGGCTGAAAGACCGCCTCTCGGCCACCATGGCTGCGGCTGACTTCTGGACGCGGGCCGACCGTTACGAGACGCTCGCCCGCCTCGCTCTCATGGACCGGGTGAAGGCAGCCACCGCCACGGCCGAGGGGCTGCGCACCCGGCTCGCCAGGAGCACCGATCGGGCAGGAAAGCATTCCCGCGAACTCGTCGCCCGCCTTGCCCTGCAACTCCATCTCGTCAAGGAAGGCATGCGCGACGTCATGGAGACGGCACCGATCGAGGTGGCGCTGGTGGTGGAGCCGGCCTTCGAGCGCACCGGCGACGGTGAGGTGACGCGGCGCTGGTGCGGGGAGCTCCACGGCATGTATCGCGCGTGGGCCGGCAACCGGCACATGCAGCAGGCCGAGGTCGCCGGCGGAGGCCCGCGCGAGCTGCCTTGGCTATTGATCAGCGGTTTTGGTGCCCACCGGCTGCTGATGCAAGAGGTAGGCCTGCACATTCTGGAGCTGATGGAGGAAGGCAAGAGTGCCAGCCGTGCGGCAGCGCGGGTCCGGCTTGCCATTGCACCTTTGGGGGATCTGCCCGCCGACAAGCTCCGACTCGCGCTTGCCGACGCACTAGCCCGCGGACAGCAGCCGCACGCCGTCGTGCGCCGCTATCGCCGCCAGCCCTCGCCGCTGGTTCGCAACATGAATGGTAGCTGGCGCACCGGCAAGCTCGACGCCGTGCTGCGCGGCGACTTCGACCTCATGGCCGCCAGCCAACGTTAGCTGCGAGCCGCAGCGTGCCCAGTTCGTGCCTCGGACCGGGCCGCGCGCCGCGGGCCCGGGTCTCAGGGTCTAGCATTGGTGGCCCCGTGTCTCGGTGCCAGTTTGACCATTAATCCGCAACGGAGCGGTGCCAGCTTGTGCCCGGCTCTCACGCGCGCGTCACGTGCAGCGGCGGCACGCGCCCCTTCCACGGCATGGCCTCCTCGAGCGCGCCGGCAAGTTGCAGGAGCAGGTGCTCAGCTGCCGGCTTGGCCGCGATCTGCACACCGATCGGCACGCCGGTGGAATGCACGGCGAGCGGTAGCGACATCGCGGGTGTGCCCATGATGTTGTGCGGCAGGGTATATTGGCAGGGCGGCTTGAACAGCTGCTCGATAACCTCGCTCCAGTCGCCGAGCTGCCGCGACAGGCTATAGCGGCCCCACGGCTCCGCCACGCGGGAGGTCGTCGGCGACAGCCAAATGTCATACTTGCCATAGAATGCTCCAAGCTTGCGGCGCGCCAGGTTGGCAACGCCGCAGTCGGCGATGAAGCGCGCCGGTGTGATCTTCTTGGACCCCTCGTAGATCGATAAGATCACGGGCTCTAGCGTGTCCGGCCCCACGGTGTGGCCGCTGCGCTTGGCATAGCCGTCAAGGCGCGCATCGAAGCCGAAAAAGAAAATCTCAAACACCGCGGCCAGCGAGTCGCCCCCGCCCATGTCTGCATTCGCCCGTTCCACCGTGTGACCCATGCCCGCCAGCGTTTTTCCGGCGGCCTCCACCGCGCGCGCAACCTCCGGGTCGACCTTGATGCCGGCGAGCTCGTCCAGCACGATACCGACCTTGAGCTTCGGCGCGGGCTTCTTCGCCAGCACCGCGTAAGGTTCCTCGGGCTTCGGGATCATGAACGGATCGCCCGGTTGGGGGAGGGCCAGGCAATCGAGCATGGCGGCCGCATCGCGCACGGTTTTGGTCTGCACGAAATTCATCGAGTAACCCCAGCCACCCTCATCGGCCATCGGCCCCGACGAGACGCGCATGCGCGAGGGCTTCAGGCCCACACCACCGCACCAGCTTGCGGGGATGCGGATCGAGCCGCCGATGTCGGAGCCGTGCGCGATCGGTACGATGCCGCTGGTTACCGCGGCCTGGCCGCCGCCAGTGGAGCCGCCTGCGGAATAGCCCTGCTTCCAAGGGTTCGACGTGTTGCCGAACATGGCGCTCTCGGTGGTGGCAGCCATGGAGTATTCGGGCGCAGCCGACCGGCCCAGGATGTTCACGCCGGAGGCCTTGAGCAGATCGCAGAAGTGAGTGTTGGCCTCCACCGTCATGCCAGCGCACAGGCGTGAGCCGAACTCGATCTTGCGGCCCTTCTCATGGCCGAACACATCCTTGATGAGAAGCGGCACGCCCCGGAACGGTCCCTCGCCCAGGGTCGTCTCATCGAGGCCGTCGATGCGGTCGAAGTAGAGCTCCACCACCGCCCTGACGGCGGGATCGATCTTCTCCTTGGCGGCGAGCGCCGTTTGCGCCAGCTCCTTGGGGCTCACCTGCTTCTTGGCCACCAGCTCGGCCAAGCCCAGGGCGTCGTAGGAAGCGTATTCGGCGAGGTTCATGGGCGCGATCCCTCCGTTTGTCGGTCGTTCAAACTGCGTTCGTTGCCGGCCCGAACTGGACGTTGCGTCCGGGAGCCGCTTCAAACAGCGCGCGCGTATAGGCGTGGCTGGGCGCAGCGAATACCTCCGCAGTCGGCCCCTGCTCGACGACGATCCCCCGCTGCATCACGGCAATGCGGTCGCAGATCTGGGCGGCGACACGCAGGTCGTGCGTGATGAACAACACCGCCAGATCGAAGCGCTGCCGCACGTCGTCGAGGAGTTTTAGGACCTGCGCTTGTACCGACACGTCCAGCGCCGAGACCGGCTCATCGGCAATCAGCAGCGTCGGCTCCATGGCCAGCGCGCGGGCAATGGCGATGCGCTGGCGCTGACCGCCGGAGAACTGGTGCGGATAGCGGTCGAGCGCGTCGGGTGCCAAGCCAACGAGCGCCATCAGTCGGCTGGCGCGTTGCATGGCCTCCGCGCGTGCCAGTCCGAAATTGACCGGCCCCTCGATAATCGAGGCGCCGACCGTGCGGCGCGGATTGAGCGAGCGGTAAGGATCCTGGAACACAATCTGCACATGCCGGCGGTGGGCGCGCAAACGGCTCTCGGGCAATCGCGCCACGTCGACATTGTCAATGCGGATGCTGCCGGAGGTCGGCTCGATTAGTCGGGCGACGCAGCGCGCGACCGTGGTCTTGCCGGACCCCGACTCGCCGACGATGCCGACCGTCTCGCCGCGCCGCACGGTGATGTCCACATTCTCGGCCGCCCGTACCAGGCGCCCGCGGCGGAACAGGCCCCTGCCACCGTAGGTCTTGGACAGGCGCTCCATGGCGAGCGCCGTGGCCCCCAATTTCGGCGCACGCGCAGGCGGCTTCAGGCTGGGCACCGAGGCGATCAGCATGCGCGTGTATTCGCACTGCGGCCGGCGCAAGATGTCATCGGATAAGCCCATTTCGACCACGCGCCCGGACTGCATCACCACGACGCGGTGAGCGATCTCGGCGACCACGCCGAAGTCGTGGGTGATGAACATGACACCCGTGCCGCGCCGCTCCTGCAGCTCGCGGATGAGGCGCAGGATCTGCGCCTGGGTCGTTACGTCGAGCGCGGTGGTGGGCTCATCGGCGATCAGGAGGGCGGGGTCGAGCACCAATGCCGCGGCGATCATAATGCGTTGACGCTGCCCGCCCGAAAGCTGGTGAGGATAGACGCCCAACAGACGCTCCGGCTCTGGCAGGTGCACGGCGCGCATAATCTCCAGGGCGCGGTTGCGACGATCGGGCTGGGAGAGCTCGGTATGGATCTCGAGCACCTCGGCGATTTGATCACCCACCTTCATCACCGGATTGAGCGCCGTCATCGGCTCCTGGAAGATCATGGCCATGCGCGTGCCGCGCAGGTCACGCAGGCGCGAGGCCGTGGCCTGCAGCACGTCTTCACCTTGCAGCAGAATTTGGCCGGCGCTGGGGTTGAGTTCGCGCGGCAACAAGCCCATCACCGCCTGCGCCGTCACGGATTTGCCTGAGCCCGATTCGCCCACCACGCACACGATCTGCCCGGCGCCAACCGAGAACGTGATGTCCTCGACGGCGTGCGCCCGGTCGGAGCCGCGCGGCAGCTGCACGCAGAGGCCTTTGAGGTTGAGGACGGGGGTTTCGGCCATGTGCGTCACACCCGCCTGGCAAAACGGGGGTCGAGCGTGTCGCGCAATCCATCGCCCAACATGTTGATGGCGAGCACGGCCAACGCCAAGCAAACGCCCGGATAAAAGATGTTGTGAGGATAAATGCGAAAGAGCGACCGGCCTTCGGCCATGATGTTGCCCCAGGTGGGGGTCTCCGGCGGGATGCCGATGCCCAGGAACGACAGGATCGCCTCGATCAGGATGGCCGAGCCGCAAATGAAGGTACCCTGCACGATCAGCGGTGCGATGGTGTTGGGCAGCACGTGGCGGACAAGCAGCGTCGGGGTCGGCGTGCCGACGGTGATGGCGGCCTCTACGTAAGGCTCCTCGCGGATCGAGAGCACGATGGCGCGCACCAGGCGCACCACGCGCGGGATCTCCGGAATGACGATAGCGATTACCACCGCTAGCAGGCCCGCGCGCGACAGCGATACCACGCCCATGGCGAGCAGGATGGCGGGAATGGCCATCAGGCCGTCCATGACGCGCATGATGATGCTGTCGAGCCAGCGGATGTAGCCGGCAATGAGGCCGATGGTGAGCCCAATGGCGACGCTGAGCACGGCCACGGTCAGGCCAACGACCAGCGATACGCGCGCGCCGTAAACGACGCGGCTATAGACGTCGCGACCCAGAGTGTCGGTGCCGAAGCGATGCACGAATTGCACCTCCTTGCTGTCTTCGGTGCGTATCGTGCGCTCTGCGCCCGGCTTCTTGTTGCGATAGACGGGATTGATCTCAGACGGGCTGATGGTACCCAGCACCGGCGCCAGCACTCCAACCAGGGCAAGGAAGGTCACGATGGTGGCGCCGATGATGACGCTCGGGTTGCGCATCACCAGGGCGAACCTGCCCGGCCTGCGTGCGGCCCGTACGCCCTCGGCGATCTCGGCTGGCAATACCTCGATGCTCAATAGCGGATCCTCGGATCGAAGAACGTATACGTCATGTCGACCAACAGGTTGATCAACACGTAAGCCAGCGAGAACAGCAGAATGACCGCCTGGATGGTGGGATAGTCCCGCGCAAGCACGGCGTCCACGGTCAACCGGCCGAGCCCCGGGATGGTGTAGACCGATTCTGTAACCACCACGCCGCCGATCAGCGCCGCGACGCCAAGGCCGATGACGGTCACAATCGGCACGGCTGCGTTGGCGAGAGCGTGCCGCCTGAGCACGCGACCCTCGGTCTGGCCCTTGGCGCGAGCGGTGCGGATGTAGTCCTCATTCATGACCTCGAGCACGCTGGTGCGCGTGATCCGGGCGATGAGCGCAATGAGGACAACCGAGAGCGTGAGCGAGGGAAGGATCAGACGCTGCAGCCATCCAGCAACGCCGAGCGACAGACGCTGGTAGCCCTGTACCGGAAGCCAATTGAGCTCGATGGCGAAGACGTAGATGAGCGCATAACCGATGACGAACACCGGCACCGAGAAGCCAAGCACCGAGAAGCCCATCACGATGCGATCGAGCCAGCTGCCCTGCCGGTAGGCGGCAAGCACACCGAGCGGCACGGCGATCAGCACCGCCAGCACGGTGGTAAAGAACGCCAGCGAAACGGTGGGTTCGAGCCGATCGAGGATTAAGTCGGTCACCTGCTTCTTAAAGAAGAAGGATTCGCCCAGGTCGCCCTGCAGCGTTTTGCTCGTCCATATGACGAATTGCGTGAGGATCGGCTGATCGAGCCCGAGGCGCTTGCGGATTTCGGCCACTTGCTCGGCGTTGGCGTTGTCACCAGCGATGATGGCGGCGGGGTCGGAGGGCGTGAGGCGCAGCATGAGGAACACCATGATCGCCACGATCGCCATCACCGGGATCGTCGCCACCAGTCGGCGCAGGACATAGGCGAACATGGGGTGCCGTCCGCTGGGGGCGAGTGCTGCTGGTCAGCCCTCGCTCCCGTTCCTCGAGCCACTACTGGAGCTGGATGTTCCAGAACACCGGCGCAGGTGCTGCCACCATGCCCGAAACATTCTTGCGCATCAGGGCGCCCAGATACCACTGCCCCAGCGGAATATGGGTGACGATTTGGGTTTCGCGCACTTGCGTCGCTTCGGCAATCGCCCTCTGCTTGGCCGGGTCGATTTCGCGCGCGAAGTCATCGCGGAGCTTCTCCATGGTCTCGTCGCAGGGCCAACCGAACATGGCCTTCTCACAACCGGCGTTCATGAATCCCATGAAGATGGGATTGGTGATGTCGGCCGACACCCATGAGGTGAGGAAGGCGTGCCAACCGCCGGCGTTCGGCGGATCCTTCTTTGCGCGGCGGGCAACCAGCGTCTGCCAATCCATGGACTGCATGTCGACTTTGAAGCCCGCCTTCTCCATCAGCGACTTCGCCACCGGTGCCAAGTTGGTGAGCACGGCGAGGTCGGTTGAATGCATGAGCACAATCGGCGTACCGTCGTAGCCTGCCTCCTTCAGCAACTCCTGAGCTCTCTGAAAGTTGGATTTTAGTAGCCCGTCCATACCCTTCTCGCTCGATAGGGGAGTGCCGCAGGGGAAGTAGGAGTTGCACACCTTGTAGTACGTGGGGTCGCCCACCACTGCCTTCAGAAAGTCCTCCTGGTTGAAGGCGTACATCAGCGCCTGGCGCACCTTGGGATTGTCGAACGGCTTGTGCAGCCAGTTTGGGCGGAATGTGTACTGGTTGCCCCAGGGGTTCCAGTCGAAGAGCTTGACGTTTGCATCCGCGAGACCGAGCGGCAGGAGGTCATGCGGTGGCGCCTCAATGAAGTCGATCTCGCCGGCAAGGAGCGCATTGACGGCCTGCTGGTGATCGGAGATGGCGCGCCATTCCACGCGATCGACGTTGACGACCTTACCACCGGCGAGCCCGGAGGCTGGCTCGGCACGCGGTTTGTATTTCTCGTTCCTAATATAGACGGTCTTGTCGCCTGGCTTCCACTCGTCTTGCTTGAAGACGAAGGGTCCCGAGCCCGTGAAATCGGCGATCTGCGTGTTGGGATCGGTCTCAGCCACCCGCTTTGGCATCATGAAGGGTACGTTGGAGGAGGGTTTGCCGAGCCCCAAGAGCACGAGCCCGGTCGGCGATTTGAGCGTCATGACGAAGGTCTTTGGGTCTCTCACCTCTATGCTCGCGACGAACGTCATCAGCTTCTGGCCCGTGGAGTCCTTGACGGCCCAGCGCTTGATGGAGGCCACGCAGTCGTCGGCCGTGACCGGCTGTCCGTCGTGCCAAGTGAGACCGTCCCGCAGGGTGAAAGTGTGCGTGAGTTTATCGGCCGAGACCTCGTAGTTGCCGACCATCTGCGGCTTGATCTCGCCAGTCGCGTCGGTGGCAAACAACGTGTCATAGATCATGTAGCCGTGATTGCGGACGATGTAGGCGGTGGTCCAGATCGGATCGAGGATCTTGAGGTCCGAGTGCATGACGACGCGCAGCGTCTTTTCCGCATGCGCGGACGCGGTCAGGCCGATGGCCCCGGCGACCACGGCAAGAGCCAGCACGCTTCGGCGCAGATAGCTCATTTTCGACTCCAGTTGGCGGGCGTTGGTAAATGCATGCGGTCGCCTTCCGCGGCGTGGATTACACAACTCCCCTCAGCTCAAGTCAAAGCCTACATGTGCCTGCTTTTTCGACCGGCCCTGCTCAGGCTTCCGGCACCCGCGGGCGTGTGGCATCCTTGCTGCGCTTTCGTTTTGCCCGCATCCGCATAGTGTGCGAGCGGCCGAACCCATCAACAGCGAAAGGGGGGCATTCCATGCCGATCGTGAACCGCGTCGCCGCCATGCACCAGGAGGTCACCGCCTGGCGCCGCGACCTTCATGCCCACCCGGAGATCGGCTTTGAGGTACACCGCACCGCCGCCATCGTGGCCGAAAAGCTCAAGGCCTTCGGTTGCGACGCGGTCATTCCCGGCATCGGCAAAACCGGCGTGGTCGGCATCATCAAGGGCCGCAAGACGGGTTCGGCCAAGGTCGTGGGGCTGCGCGCCGATATGGACGCCCTGCCGATCCAGGAGGCGACGGGGGTTGCCTACGCCTCCAAGGTGCCGGGCACGATGCACGCCTGCGGCCATGATGGCCACACGGCCATGCTGCTCGGCGCCGCCAAGTACCTGTGTGAAACGCGCAACTTTGACGGCACGGTGGTGGTCATCTTCCAGCCCAATGAGGAGGGCCTCACGGGTAGCCTCTCCATGCTCGAGGACGGCCTGATGGAGCGCTTCGGCATCCAACAGGTCTATGGTATGCACACCTCACCGACGCACGAGCTTGGCAAGTTCGCGCTGTGCGCTGGCCCCATGCTGGCGGCGTGCGACAAGTTCACGATCGATATTGCCGGCAAGGGCTCGCACGCCGGCCGCCCCCACGAGGGTGTCGATCCGGTGGTGGTGGCGGCGCAAATCATCATGGCGCTGCAGACCATCGCCTCACGCAACGTCAATCCGCTCGATGCCGTTGTCGTCTCCACCTGCGTGGTGCGCGCCGGAGAGGCATTTAACATCATCCCAGAGGGGGCGACCCTGATCGGTACCGTCCGCACGCTTAGCGACATGGTGCGCAACCAAACGCATGCCAGGATGCGCCAGATCGCGGAAGGAACAGCGGCGCTGTTCGGGGCGACGGCGAAGACGACCTTCGAGGGCGACGTGCCCGTCACCGTCAATGACCCAGAAAAGACCCGGTTCGCACAAGCCGTCGCGAGCGAGATCGTCGGTGAAGCCAACGTCAAGGCCATGCGGCCGATCATGGGGGCGGAGGACTTCTCGCACATGCTCCGCAAGGCTCCCGGCGCCTTCATCATGCTGGGCAACGGCATCGGCCCGGGTCTGCACAATCCCGGCTACAACTTCAACGATGCGGCCATTCCGCTGGGCGTCTCCTATTGGGTGCGCCTCGCCGAGACAGCCATGCCGGCATGAAGCCGCCGCACCGGAGCCAGACGCCGCGGCCCGAACGCCGCGGCCCGAACGCCGCGGTCAGGGCAACGGCGCTTGCCGGTTGGGCTGCGCTTCGCCAGTGTCGGCACCCAACGATGATGGCGCGTGTTGCGGCGGCAAGAAATGGTGAGGGGGCGACGGCCCACACTCTTGTGACCGAGACCGCAAACCGCGAGCCGTGTGAGCGGTTTCACGCGTTCCGTTAACTTTCGCTTTGTTCCTTGCACGCATAGTAGATGCGCATTGGCGAGGCATTCCGATGAAGCGCATCCTTCCGCACTCCCTGATGTTTCTCGCTGCCCATATTTTCTTCATTGCCGCGAGCATGGCCGTCGTTGCGCTCAACTAAGCGCTATCTCCTCGCCGCCTCGTCGAAGATCTGGGCAAACTCAACCGCGCCCGGCTTCTTCAAGTTTACCTCCATGCGCTCGTCGAGCGCCCTAATGAGCTCAGCAGCGGTCCGGTCGCGCACAATGGTGTTGCGGTAGTAGCCCCCTGCACTGAAGAAGTTCGAGGTGGGCATATTCTGGGCGACGGGCAGCAGCATCTCCAGTCCCGTGCGCGGGCCGGCAAGGTTCATGAGCTCGATCTGCGACCCGGAGAGGCTGTCGCGCCCGGCAGCGGCCGCGTCGTCCTTCAGTCCCTTGAGCTTGAGAACCTGCAACCACGGTCCCACGTCGGCGTCGAGATTGAGCGCGTGGATGCCCAAACCGACGGGTGTGCCAGCGAACCGCATGTGATGGCTCCACTCATTGGGGATCGAGCGCGCCACCTTGTGCATATGCCGCACGATGGCTGCCTTTGCCGTGAGAGCCCTGGCCCGATCGGGCGGTGTGCCGGGTAGAGCCGCCATGGCGAGCAGGCGTCGCGCGAACCGCTCCCCATGCTTGACGAGCTCGCTCGTGGAATTGGCGTGCAACAGCTGCGCATAGCCGAGCGCCGAGGAAATCGGCCGGCCTTGCTTGCTGATCGGATTGATCCCCGATTGCATGTCGTAGGTGCCTTGCCCGCCAGTCTCAAGCGCGTAGATGCGCACCACCTGGTCCTTGGTGAGGCCGACGGCTAAGGCCTCCTCGGCATAGCGGCGCTTGAACTCGCGCTCAGTGGTGAGCGTTGGCACGAATCCGTACTGTGCCTTTGCGCTCTGCAAAAACTCGGCCACCGTCGCCATGGGCCGCTGTGGCGTGGCTGGCGCTACCTCCTCCACGATCTTGGCGACGTCCGAGGGAAGCTCGGGCCCCGCGAACTTCGGGGGTTGCTGGGCGATGTAGTCTTGCGCCTCGTATTCCTGTGCCAACATGCGTTTGGCCCTGCGTGCGTCGCGCTTGGCCTCGACGCGGCGCCAATAATATTTGAGCTGGTGCTCGAACTTGTCGCGCGCGGTGCGGTAAGCCTCGTACGCGGCCAGCTGCACCGGGGTGAGCTTGTCGGCGAGATCCTTGGATGCCTTTTGCGCGCGAGCGTCAGTGGCCGTCAGCGCACAAGCGAGGATCCCCGCACCGAGGATGAGCAATGCACCGCCGAACCCGAGCGATGCGCCGCGCTTGCACGGCGGCCGGCGCGGCCACAGCCGCAACGTCCCTGCCGCGGGCACCCCCACGAGGGCTGATCGCAACCTCGGCACGCCAGCCTGGATGTCCACGGGCGCGATGCCAGAGGATGACGCCTCTTTGCGGTTTCGGCGCGACGATGAGAGATCTTGCTTGTGCATCCTCGCCAGCAAAGGCTATCGGGCGCGCCAGATGTTGACGGCAGGCTCCGCGCCCAGGAAATGCCGGCGCAACTCCTCCCGCGCCGCCTCCCCGCTCGCAAGGTCGAAGGCGTTGATGATCGCCACCCGAAAGCCGCCCGGCGGCATGGAATGGCGCTCCGGCGCCTTGTCCTCATGGAAGGTGATCTGCAGGCTCGACACACCGGGCCGGGCTGCGAGCTCCTCGATCAGTGCCGGTGGGGGATGGCGATAGCGCCGGCCCGACGGACCAAAAAGAACGATGCTGAAACCGTCGCGGCGGTCGGCATCTGCATAGGTCCAAGCCTTGTCGCGATAGAGGCCCACGAAGGCCTCGATCCAGCCGGCGCCATAAAGGTCGGGCCACTGATCGGAGAGCCGCAGATGCGCCTCGATGATCACGCCGCCGATGGTCTCGAGGTTGAGGATGCCGGTGAAGCCTTTGAGGTTCTTGGCGATCCAGGCGCCGCAGGCCCCCTCCAGTGCCGGGTCGTTGGCAGCGTGAATGGTCCAGCGATCGAACATGCCCTCACCGGTGGCCAGTCCCGTTGCGTGGCGCCACCATCGGGGCTCCCCAGCCACCAGGGCCACGTCGCTTGATACATGCCGGCCTTCGAGCAGCGTCATCCAGAAATGCCCGGCCGTATGGTGGCGATCGTAGTCCTCCGCCGAGGTGAGAACGCGGCTGCCGGCGCCGAGGCCGCGAAAGTTCATGATGGGCTTGGAGAAGACAGGAAAGTGCGGCGGCATGGTGCCGTGTGGCCCAGCGGCCAGGCCCTGGCTCAAAGCGATCTGCAGTTTGTCGAACACCCAGCGGTGGTCGAAATTCCACTCCCACGCCTCCGGGTCATCGGTTGGGATGAAGAGATCCGGCGGACATTCCACCCGATCGAAGTACTGATGACGCCAGGGTGCTGGCTCGATGATCGGCACTTGGCTCGTCCGTCCTAACCCAGCTGCGGTGCTGCGCACGGCCGCTATACTAGCTATACCCGCCAGCGGCGTGCCAATGGCGAATCTAGCGGAGTGCAACATGCACGCAGGAAAAAAGCTAAAGAAGGCGCTCGCCGGCAAGGGCCTCGTCGTCACACCGGGTGTCTACGACATGATTTCGGCCCGGGTCGCCGACGGCCTAGGCTTCGATGCGCTCTACATGACGGGCTTTGGCGTGTCCGCCACCTTGGGCCTGCCCGATGCCGGCCTGGCGAGCTACACCGAAATGGTGGAGCGCGTCCAGCAGATTTGCGAGAACACCACGACGCCCGTAATCTGCGACGCCGATACCGGGTTCGGCGGCCTCCTCAATGTGGAGCGCACGGTTCGCGGCTACGAGCGCGCCGGCGCGGCCGCAATCCAGATCGAGGACCAGGTATTTCCCAAGCGCTGTGGGCACACACCCGGACGCCGGGTGGTGCCAATCGGCGAGATGGTGCGCAAGATCGAGGTCGCGGCGGCCAGCCGGTCCTCGGCCGACCTTCTGCTGATCGCCCGCACCGACGCACGCACCCGTCATGGTCTCGACGAGGCGCTCAAGCGCGCCGAGGCCTACGCCAAGGCCGGCGCCGACATCCTGTTTATCGAGAGCCCGGAGAGCGAGGCGGAGATGGAGCGTATCGGTCGACATTTCGATCTTCCACTGCTTGCCAACATGGCCGATGGCGGGCGCACGCCGATCCTGCCCAAGCAACGCTTGGAGGAGCTGGGCTACAAGGTCGCGATCTTTCCGGCGACCGGCTTGCTCGCGGCGATGAAGGCGTTGCAGCGGGTCTACGGCGTGCTCAAGGACAAGGGCTCGAGCGACCAGCTGGCATGCGAGCTTCCCACCTTCGAGGAGCTGTGCTCGGTGGTCGGTTTCAAGCGCGTGTGGGAATTCGAGAAGCGCTGGTCGAACTAATTGCCGGCGCATCCGCGCCCCGTGCAAGACCCGTGCTCACGGGAGGCCTTGGATTACGCCGCGCGATCGCTGACACCCGTGAATGCCTTCGCTTTTGGCGCAATGCGTGCCGCAATACATGTTGCCCTTCGGCCGATATTGCGGCAGCGGCAGTGCGCACATTTGGGTGCAAGTCGATGGCGCACTCGAAGCGGTCGAAGGTCATGGTCCGGCTGCCCTGCGAAATGCGCATGGGCCAGTCGTCATCGTTGCAGGAAACGTCACGGCCTGCCATGGGGGCCCTCCTGGAACGACGCGTGTTGACCTTGCACACTCAATCCCGGCTCCGGCCAAAGCTCCAGCCGCCGTCACCGGCGCGCATGCAACAAACGGGAAAGGAAGGCGCGCGCCTGATCGGCAAGCGCTTTCAGCAGCAATGACAGTCCGCCGAGCTGGGCCTGCGGTAGCGCGGCACTCGGGTCGCAGAGCTGCGCGTCCAGGTTTTGTGCGAACGCCTCGCCGATGCGGCGCACGAGGTCGCGCACCAGGCCAGCGCGCCCGATCTGCGCCAAGGGTCCGGTGAGGGCATAGCCGATGATGACGTCGACCCGCGTGGCCTCGCGGCCGGCTTCATCGCTCACGGCCGTGAGCCGGTAGTCGACGCTACCTGATGCGCGTGAGCCCGTGCGCGTGTCACCCCCGCTGCCCGCAACCACCTGCCGAAAGTCGCCGGGAAATCGGCGCAACGTGCCCTCGCCGGCAAAGCTCGCCCGGATCGGCCCGATGCTGGCTTGCAGCCGCCCCGATACCTTGTCGCCACTCGGCGGCCCGTCGAGCACGAGCCCCGGCATGCAACGGCCCAGCGCGACCACGTCCGACATCAACCGCCACACCTGATCGCGCGGGTGAGGCAAGACGAAGCTCTGGCCGATGCGGCTCTCGGCGCCAACGTCCTCCAGCGTGCTCACGGTGACGCCGATCGGCGGTCGCGCGCGTCCGGGGGATGCGAGACGGGGCGTCGGGCCAGCCGCCGCTCGGCCCAAGGTGCTTGCGGCTGGCGGAGTGGCCGTCGGCGAGGCGACGGGCCCCGGCGCCGGCCCCAGCCATGAACTTGGGGGCTTCCCCCGGTCCCGATCCAAAGCTTGCGGCGAGGGGGCCCCTACCATCACCCGCTCGATGGCGTCAACGATACCCACATACCCCGTGCAGCGGCATAGGTTCCCGCTCATTTCCGCGCGGATCTCGCTGCGGTTGAGGCCGCTCTTGCGGCGCACGAGATCGCGCGCGGCAATGAGCATGCCGGGCGTGCAATAGCCGCATTGCAGCGCGTGCGCCTCGGCAAAGGCTCGGCGAACCTGGGCCATCAGCGCGTCATCATCGAACCCCTCGATGGTGCGGACGTGAGCGCCATCGCATGTGACCGCATACGTGATGCAAGAGCGCGCGATCTCCCCGTCGATTTCCACAGTACAGGCACCGCAGATGCCGTGCTCGCAGCCGATGTGGGTGCCCGTCAGCAGCAGATGCTCGCGCAGGAACTCGGCGAGCTGCGTGCGCGGCGTCACCTCGGCCGCCACCGGTGTGTCATTGACGGTGAGGGCGATGCGCGTCATGGCGCGAATGCCAGCTCGGAGGCGCGCCGCAAGGCGACCGCGTGAAGTTTGCGCTCATAGGCATCGCCCTCATAGCTCATGGACCGCAGGGTGTGCTCGGCTTCAGCGACGGCGAAGGCCTTGGGGCCGTCCGGACCGGCGCGCATTTCCATGACGAGGGGCGGTCCGTTCGTTGCGCCGGCGACTGCGCGATAGAATGCGCTCTCCGGATCGAAGGCCACGGCGCCAATGGCCTCGGCGAACTCGCCCCTTTTGCGGCACATTTTGTAAAAGCCGAAGCGCGCCCTGGGCGAGAACCTCGGGATGCGCACGGCGGTCAGCAGCTCGTGGCTCGCCAGCGCGGTCTCCATCGTACCGCGCACGAAAGTGTCCAAGGCCAGGCTGCGGGTGCCGGTGGCGCCGGTGATGTTGACCTGGGCGCCGAGCGCCGACAGGCACGACAACCAGTCCGCCGCCGGATCGGCGTGCGCCAGGCTGCCCCCAATGGTTCCGCGCGTGCGCACGGCGCGATAGGCAATGCCGCGTGCAACACGTGCCAGAAAGCCGCCGGTTGGATCCGGGACGCGACCATCCTCGATGGCGGCATGCGTCACCGTCGCGCCGATCGTGACCCCGTCAGCGTCCTCGCCGACGGCGGCGAGCTCAGGAAGGCGCGCAATGTCGATGAGCAACGCCGGTTGAGCCAGACGCAAGTTGAGGATCGGGCCGAGGGTTTGACCGCCGGCCAACACTTTGGCGCCCGGCTCTGCGGCCAGCATCTGCGCTGCCTCGCCCACCGAGGCCGGTCGCGCATATTGGAACGCAACGGGCTTCATGTGGTGGCCTTGGGCTCCCCCGTGACCAGGTGTGCCGCGGTTGGCGGGGACGCCTGGATCGGTCAATTCATGCCGGCTCGACCATTACCAGTTTTGCCGCGCCCGACCAACGCGAAGGCGTGGGCCGCCCGCGCATCCGGAAGCCGCGGGAGGGTCGCGCTTCTCCCACTGGCCTGCTCTGGCCTGCTCTGGCCACCTTCTGGCCTCCACGCTGGACCAAACCGGCTTCATCCCGCGACGGGCGCTCGCGCAGGGGTCGGCGGGCCAGCGCGCGCGATCGCCTCAACGATGCGCCTCGGCGTGATCGGCGATACCAAGAGCTCGGCCCCGAGCCCCTGCAATGCATCGTTCACTGCGTTCGTGATGGCGGCCGGCGGCGCAATGGCACCGCCCTCGCCCAGCCCCTTCTGGCCGAAGCGCGTGTAGGGCGAGGGCGTCTGCATATGCACGATGCGCACCTCTGGCACCTCGGTGGGGCCCGGCAGCAGGTAGTCCGACAGCGTCGAGGCGAGCGGCTGGCCTTGCGCATCAAAGCGCATCTCCTCATAGAGCGCGGTGCCCACGCCCTGGGCCATGCCGCCGATGATCTGACCGTCCACGATCATGGGATTGACCAGCACACCGGCGTCCTCAACCACCACATAATCCACGATCTCGAGCTCGCCCGTCTCGGGATCAACGGCGACGACGGCGGCGTGCGCGGCGTAGCTGAAGGTGCCCGTGTCGCGCTTGGCCTTGTAGCCGGCAGTGACCTCGAGCCCGCCGGGGTCCACGTCAGCCGGCAGATCCTGCGGGCGGCGGTACCAGGTGCGCGCCACGTCGGCGACGCCGATGCGTCCTCTTGGACCCACCACCTCGCCCTCGATAAGTCGCACCTCCTCGCGCTTGGCCTGCAACAGTTTGGCGGCAATGGCGAGCACGCGGTCGGCCAGCTCGTCACAGGCGGCAGCCACCGCCCCGCCAGCCATGATCATGCAACGCGAACCCCAGGTTCCCGTGGAGTAGGGTGTCGCCGCGGTGTCGCCGTGCACGAGGCGGATGCGCTCGTGCGGCACACCGAGGATCGAGTGCGCCACCTGTGAGAGCGTGGTTTCGAGGCCCTGGCCGTGGCTGTGGGCGCCGATGCGCAGTTCCAATCCACCATCCGGTGTAAAGCGCGCGAGGGCCGCCTCGTGCCCCGGCACAAACGGGATACCCCAGGCGGCATAGACGCTGGTACCGTGCCCGGCCTGTTCGGAATACATTGCAAAGCCAATCCCGATCAGCCGGCCGTCCGGCTCGCCGCGTTGCTGGCGCTCGCGCACGCTCGCAAATCCGATCGCTTCGACCGCCCTACGCAGGGCCTCGGGGTAATCGCCAGAATCGAAATGCCGCTTGGCGATGTTGTCGAAGGGCATCTGCTCGGGCTGCACCAGGCTCTTGAAGCGGAGGTCGTTGGGCTCGCGTCCGAGCTTGCGCGCCAAGGCGTCGAGGGTGACCTCCAGCGCAAAGCACACGCCCGTGCGGGCGACACCGCGGTAGGGCAGGATGGGCGGCTTATTGGTGGCCACCGAGTAAGCGCGGCAGCGATAGTGAGGGAAATCGTAAACGCCCGGCAAGATGGAGGCGATCTGTCCGGCCTCCAGGCAGGCAGAGAACGGATAGGCCGAATAGGCACCAGAATCGACCGTCGCCTCGCAGTCGAGCGCCAGCAGCCGGCCCTGCGCATCAGCATAGGCGGTCAGAATGTAATGGTGCTCGCGGCAGTTGGCGTTGGCGGTGAGGCTCTCACGTCGATCCTCGATCCAGCGCAGCGGTGCGCCGACCTTGCGTGTGGCCCAGGCGAGCGCGATCTCCTCCGGAAGCAGGATGCCCTTGTAGCCGAACCCGCCGCCGACGTCGGGGGCAACCACGCGGATCTGTCCCTCGTCAAGCCCGAGACATTCGGCAAGACCCGAGCGCACGATGTGCGGCTGCTGCGTTGAGGTGTGCACGATGAGCTGCCCGAGGCGGGAGTGCCATTGGGCCACTACCCCACGGCCCTCGATCGGGCTCATGACTTGGCGCGACGTGCGCAATTCCTTTGTCACCGCGATGGCTGCCTTGGTTTTCACTGCCTCAAAGTCCACCTCGACGGCACTGGTGAGATAAAGATTGTCGCCCCAATGCTCATGCACCATTGGGGCGCCGGGTTGCATCGCCTGCAGCATGTCAGTGACGACGGGAAGGGGATCAAGATCGAGCGCGATTTCGCCGACGAGGTCCTCCGCCTCGGCGCGGGTTGGCGCGATGCAGAGCGCAACGAGCTCGCCGACATAGCGCACCTTACCCGTCGCCAGCACCGGTTGCAGCGATGACTTGAAGCCCGGCAGCGACGTGTCGGCGCGAATGGCCGACACCCCCGCAAGGTCCTGGGCCGTGAACACGCGACCACGGTGCGCCGGGGGGACCCGGACACCCTTGATGCGCGCATGCGCCAGCGGGCTGCGCACGAACGCCACCTCCTGCATGCCCGCCAGCCGTATGTCGCCGACGAACTGGCCGCGGCCGCGCATATAGCGCTCGTCTTCCTTGCGCAACAGCCGCGCACCAATGCCTTGATCTGTCACCTCGGTAGAACCCCGCGAAGCCTCGCTTGATGCCAGTAGGCCTAGCACAGCCCGCTGGAGAACCGTGAGAGGGGGATGCCCATGGCGGCCCGCGCGTGACCAAGTGCGTCGCGATCGCGTAGGCTAGGCCCGGGAGGCCGCGAATGATCGAGCAGACGTTGGACATCGCCACCAAGGACGGCGCCATGGAGACCTTCAGCGTCAGACCCGATCGCGCCGCCCATCCGCCCGTGCTGTTCTTGATGGACGCTCCCGGCGTCCGCGACGAACTCTGCGACATGGCGCGCCGGCTCGCTAGCGTCGGCTACGCAGTGCTGCTGCCCAACCTCTATTACCGCGCCGGGCGGGACACGAAGTACGGGCCAGAGGTCTTGGTGCACGGCAGTCCGGACCATCAGCGCATGCGCGGGGTGCGCACGAAGATGACGATCCCGCCGGTGATGGAGGATATCGCTGCCCTGATGGGCTATCTCGAGGACGCGGAGGGGGTGCGGGCCGGGCCCATTGGGATCCACGGCTACTGCATGAGCGGGCCCTATGCTCTTGCCGCCGCCGCGCGCTATCCCGCACGCGTTGCCGCGGCGGCCTCCTTCTACGGCACCTGGCTCGTGAGCGACGCGGTGGAGAGCCCGCACATGACCCTCGGCAAGGTGAAGGCCGAGCTCTACATTGCCTGCGCCGAAATCGACGAGTTGGCGCCGTTGACGATGGTCGAGGAGCTGCGCGGCCTCTTCAAGAAAGCCGGTAGTCCTGGCGAGCTTGAGCTTTATCGCGGCGTGCACCATGGGTTCGCTTTCCCGCAGCGCAAGGTCTACGACAAGCCGGCTGCCGAGCGCCATTGGGAACGCCTCATCGCACTTTACCGCCGCAGACTTGGCTGATGGCCGCGCCGGTCGAGGATAGGAGACGCGCTTGGCATCGGCGCTGCTCCTTGAACTGGTGCCCGCCGGCGCGAGCCGCGGGCCTTGGACCCTTCGAAAGGGACATGGCGCCCGTCCAGGGACTTGCTAAGCTGGCGGGGCATCGCCCGCCCGGCAAGGGCGCATCAGGAAGGGGCGAGGGGGTGGAACGCAGGCGATGAACTTCGATTTCAGCGACGACTTGAAAGAGCTGCGCGAGCAGGCCCGCAAGTTCTTGCGCGAGCGCTGCTCCTGCGCCGTCGTGCGCCGCGTGCTGGAAGGGCCTGAACCCTATGACAAAGGGCTCTGGAGCGAGATCGCCGCCATGGGTTGGACCGGGGCTGCGATCCCTGAAGAGTACGGCGGCGTGGGGCTCGGTCATCTCGGATTGTGCGTGCTCGCCGAGGAGCTCGGATCGGCATTGGCGCCGGTGCCATTCTCCTCCTCCGTCTACCTCGCCACCGAAGCCATCCTCGCCGGCGGCAGTGAGGCGCAGAAACGGGCCTGGCTGCCGAAGCTTGCCGCCGGCACTGCCATCGGCACGCTGGCGCTCGCCGAAGGCGCTGGCAGGGCCGATGTCCGCAGGCTGCGCACCGCCTTCCGTAATGGCTCCCTCAGCGGTGAGAAACTGCCCGTGCCCGACGGCGACGTGGCCGACCTGGCCATCGTTGTCGCGCAAGCCGAGCGCGGCCCCGTGCTGGCGCTCGTCGATCTGGCGGCCGCTGGTGTCAGCCGTGGTTCCCTTGAGACGATCGACCCAACCCGGTCGCACGCGCGCATCACCTTCAACGCGGCATCAGCCGAGATGCTGGGCACCCCCGGCGAGGGCGAGGCGCTGCTAAGGCGCGTCCAGGACCGCGCGGCCGTTCTCTTCGCCTTCGAGCAGGTGGGTGGTGCGCAAAAATCGCTCCAGATGGCCCGCGACTACGCGCTTGAGCGGTACGCTTTCGGCCGTCCGATCGGTTCGTTTCAGGCCATCAAGCACAAATTGGCCGATGTCTATGTCGCAACCGAGCTCGCCCGTTCCAATGCCTATTATGGGGCCTGGGCACTGGCGTGCAACGCCCCCGAGCTGCCCGTTGCCGCTGCGACCGCTCGAGTTTCGGCCAGCGACGCCTTCTTCCTCGCCGCCAAAGAGAACATCCAAGTGCATGGCGGCATGGGCTACACCTGGGAGTTCGACTGCCACCTCTACTACCGCCGCGCCAAGCTGCTCTCGCTGGCGCTCGGCAGCACGAGATCGTGGAAGGATCGCCTGATCACCCAACTCGAGACGGCCAACGCCCCATTGTGAGGAGGCCAACGTGGATTTCGAAGACACCGCCGAGGAGGCCGAGTTCCGCGCCGGCGCCCGCACCTTCCTTGAGCAGAATGCCAGACGTCGCGAGCCTGGCTCCGGGCTCGTCTACCGCGCCGGCAACGAGAGCCCCGAGTTCCGCCTGCGCGCCAAGCAGTGGCAGGCCAAGAAGGCCGACGCCGGCTACGCCGGTATTACCTGGTCCAAGGAGTGGGGTGGGCGCGGCGGCAGCGCGATCGAGCAAGTGATCTATGACCAGGAGGAGGCCAAGTACGCGGTCCCGCGTGGCCTCTTTGACATCGGCCTTGGCATGTGCATCCCGACGCTGTGCACGTGGGGCACGCAGGCACACCGCGACCGTTATGCGCGCAAGGCGCTCCGCGGCGAGGAGGTCTGGTGCCAACTCTTCTCTGAGCCCGCGGCCGGCTCCGACCTTGCCGGCCTGCGCACGCGCGCCGATCGCGACGGCGACCAATGGGTCGTCAATGGCCAAAAGATCTGGACATCGGGCGCCCACTACTGCGACTTCGGTGTACTGGTGACGCGAAGCGACTTCGCGGCGCCAAAGCACAAGGGCCTCACCTATTTCTTCCTCGACATGAAGTCACCCGGCATCGAGATTAGGCCCATCAAACAGATCTCCGGACAGTCTCACTTCAACGAGGTGTTCTTCACCGACGTGCGCATCCCCGATAGCCAGCGCCTGGGCAAGCCCGGTGAAGGCTGGAAAGTGTCGCTCACCACGCTGATGAACGAGCGCTATACCATCGGTGGTCGCACGAGCGTCGGTGTGGAAGACATCTTCGAGCTCGCACGCAACATTGAGCTCGACGACGGCCCTGCGCTCAAGAATGCGGCCGTGCGCGATAAACTCGCTGATTGGTACGTGTCTAGCCAAGGCCTCAAGTACTCACACTTGCGCACCATGACCGCCCTGTCGCGCGGCGAAACGCCAGGACCGGAGTCCTCGATCGGCAAGCTCGTCAACGGTTCCAAGCTGCAGAACATCGCCGCCTTCGCGCTGGATCTGATGGAGCAAGGCGGGGTTCTCACCGATCCGGAGCTGGTACCGCTTGCGGCGGTGTTCCAACAGACCTTGATGACCTCGCCGTCCTCGCGCATCGCCGGCGGGTCCGACGAGATCATGCGCAATATCATCGCCGAGCGGGTGCTCGGCCTGCCGGCCGATGTCCGCGTGGACAAGGATTTGCCCTTCAGTGAACTTCCAACCGGCAAGGTCAAGGAGCGCCCATGACGACGATCGACCTCTCCGCCTTGCGCCGGCACATCGGCACGCGCATCAGCGATGAGGACGTGGCCGCCGAGGCTCCGCTCAAGGCCATCATCGCCACCTTCGATCGAGAGGAGAAGGCTCCAGGCAAAGGCGAGGCGATCCCAGAGGGTTGGCACATCGGTTATTTCCTTTCGACCACGCCCACGGCTTTGTTGGCCCCCGACGGCTCGGCCTCCGGCTCCGGCCTGCTGCCAAAACTGCCGCTGCCGCGCCGCATGTATGCTGGCACGCGCATTACCTTCCACGCACCGGTGCGGGTCGGCGACCGCCTGCGCCGGGAGAGCGAGCTCACCAATTTGCTTCTTCGCGAGGGCAGCACCGGCACGCTGATCCTTGCCACCCAAAGCCGACGTATCTTTACGCCGCGCGGTCTTGCCATCACGGAGGAGTACGACATCGTCTTTCGCGAGGGTGTGAAGCCCGGCGCCAAGAGCGGCATCCCCAGGCGCGAAGAAGCTCCGGCAGGTCTGCCCTGGAAGCGCACCATCGCCCCCCATCCCGTCAATCTATTTCGCTTCTCCGCCCTCACCGGCAACCCGCATCGGATCCACTACGATCGCCCCTACACCATGGAGGTGGAGGGTTACCCCGGCCTCGTCGTGCACGGTCCATTCACACAGATCTGCCTCGTCAACTTCATCCGCGACCACAGCCCGGGGCGTCCTATCGCCACGTTCACCATGCGCGCCAGGGCACCCCTGTTTGACACCGCGCCCTTCGACTTGGTGGGGCGGCCGACCGAGGTCGGAGCGGGCTGCGAGGCGTGGGCCATCACGCCGAGCGGCACCATCGCCATGCACGCCAGCGCCACCCTCGGCTGAGGCCAGCGACCTAGCCCTACTCGACGAACCGCTGCTCCATCAACGCTGCGACATCCGTTGCCGTAAAGCCATGCTCGCACAACACTTCCCTGGTGTGCTGGCCTCGCCGTGGCGTGATGCTGTGCCGCGCGTCCTCGGCCAACGGCAGGACGCCTGCAAGATTGGGGAAGGGAACCGGCTTTGGTGCACCATCCACGGCAAGCCAGCTGATGAGGCCGGTCGCATCGACCTGGGGTGAGCACAGGAACTTGGCAAAGGTGTTGAGCCTCTCGTGCATGATGTCGGCTTCGTGCAGGCGTTCTGCCCAATGGGCCGTTGGCTTCTCGGCGATCGCCGCCCGGACGATGCCCATCAGCGCTGCCTCATGGCTCATGCGCGCGTCCGCATCGGCAAAGCGCGGGTCTGTTGCAAGCTCCGGCATCCCCAGCACGATGCGGCAGAACTTCACCCAGCTGTCGTTGCGGATGACAAGGAACTGCAGCCAGCCGTCGGCCGTCTTGAAGACGCCGCTTGGCATGGCGCGCTTTATCTGCTCGCCCTCGCAGTGGACCATGATCATGCGGATCACCTGCATGGCGCTTGCCGCCTGCAACAGGCTCACATCAATGCGGCGGCCGTGGTCCACGTCACGGCGGGCATAGAGCGCCGCCGATAGGGCCTGGAAGGCGTAAAGCCCGGTCGACATGTCGATGACGACAAACGGTACGCGGTGGGGGATGCCGTCCTCGCCTTTATTGTCGATCATCAAGCCGGTGAATGCTTGCAGCACCGGGTCCATGGCCGGGCGGCCGGCGAGCGGGCCGCTCTGTCCGAAGCCCGAGACCGAGAGATAGAGGAGGCGCGGCTCGCGCTGGCGAACCGCATCGTAGCCAAAGCCCAGCCGATCGAGCACGCCGGGGCGGAAACCCTCCAGCAGCACGGCCGCGCCGCCAATGAGCCGCCAGAGCACCTCTTTGCCCGCGTGCGATTTGAGATCGACGGCGATCGACCGCTTGCCGAGGTTTGTCGGGATTGAATAGGCCGTGTGCTCGCCGTAGCGTCGCCCAAGCGTCCGTGCCCAGTCGCCCTCGCCCGTCGGTTCGACCTTGATGACGTTCGCCCCATGCTGGGCCAGCAGCATCCCGCAATAGGGACCCGCCACCCCTTGGCTCAGGTCGATGACCTTGAGCCCGGCGAAGGGTGCCTCATAGCTCATGTGTGCTTCCCGTGGACGCCCGGCCTCATTCCCGTTGGTTGCTGAACACGATGGTGCCGCTCGCTGCAAACATGCCACCGACGCCATGGGCGATGGAAATCTTGGCGCCCTTGACCTGCGCCGCCGCCACACCGCGCAGCTGGCGCACGCTCTCCTGCAGCGCGTACATGCCGTACATGCCCGAGTGCATGTAGCTGAGGCCCCCACCGTTGGTGTTGAGCGCAAGCCTGCCACCCGGTGCCGTGTTGCGCCCGACGATGAAGGCTGCGGCTTCGCCCGGCTCGCAGAAACCCAAATCTTCAAGGCCGTACAGGGGCAGATGCGCGAAGGCATCGTAGATCATCAGATGATCCACGTCCTTGTGGGTGATGCCCGCCTCCGCGAACGCCTTCTTGCCGGAGATGCGAAAGGCGCGCGAGGAGGTGAAGTTCTCCATTTGGCTGATCATTGGGCTCTCGACGCTCTCGCCAGTGCCGAGGATATAGACCGGCTTCTGCGGCAGGTCCCGCGCTCGATCGGCGCTGGTGAGAATGAGCGCACCGCCCCCATCCGTGACAAGGCAGCACATCAGGATGCGAAACGGATAGGCGATCATGCGCGAATTGAGGACGTCGGCGACGGTGATCGGCTCCTTGAACGTCGCGCGCGGGTTCTTGGCCGCCCACTCGCGCTGCACCACCGAAACCATGGCGATCTGCTCCTCGGTGATGCCGTAGGTCTTCATGTAGCGCAGCACCGGGATCGTGAACATCGTCGGCGGCCCCATGACACCGAACGGCGCCTCGAATTGACCGGCAAGGCTCGCCGGAAAGGCCGGCCGCGGGGAGGCCCCCACGCGCGACTTGCCGCTCTCGCCGTGCGTGATGAGCACGGTCCTGCACAGTCCCTCGTTGATGGCCGCCGCGGCGTGGCGGACGTGGATCATGAACGAGCAGCCTCCGACCGCCGTGCCGTCGACCCAGGTCGGCGTGATGCCGAGATAGTGCGCCACCGTCGTCGGGGTCTCGCCGGCGGTGGCGATGCCGTCGATGTCGGAGGGGCTTAGGCCCGCGTCCCGCAGGGCGTTAAGGGCGGCGTCGGCGTGCAACTGGATCTGCGACAGTCCGGGAATGACGCCAAGGTCGGTGCTCTCGGCCGCGCCAACAACGGCAACCGATTTGGGCTTCATGGCTACCTCTCACTTCGGCGTAGCGGGCTTAAAGAAGGGCAATGTGATCTGCTCCGTCTGCTTCTCAAAGGTAACCTCAAGGGGCATGTCGAG
>Ga0075425_100000340_pt1 | contig 42848 bp, 50 predicted proteins | sample SoiMethybrSBSTD4_FD_75300 | JGI IMG/M metagenome (GOLD analysis project Ga0075425, IMG submission 75300) | Bulk soil microbial communities from a Populus tree surrounding site in Tennessee, USA - Soil MetaG P. TD hybrid SBSTD4 | ecosystem: Environmental > Terrestrial > Soil > Tree plantation... | reverse complement strand
CCAGCCGCACCGGAGCGGCGAACAGGGAGCGGGCACGCGGGTGCAGCGCCAGCTCGGCCGCGTCGTCGAGCGCGATGCTGGCCGGCCCGCCGCCCAGCAGCCGTGCCCACGCGCCTGTCGCTGCGATCGGCTGGCCGCCCAGCCGGGCCTGGTCGCTCGACGCCCAGGCTTCCACCAGCAGCCGGTCGCGCGCCGGGTCGAACCGCAGCAGCGCTGCCATCGAGCCGTCCAGCAGCTCCATGGTCGCGATCGCCAGGCGGTGCATGGTCTCGCGGGGGCTGGCCGAGGTCATCCTGTGCGAGAGGTCGGCCAGCCGCCGGAACACGTCCACGCTGCGCAGCGCCCGCTCGTGCAGCTGGGCGTTCTCGACCGCGCCGGCGACGAGGCTGGCGATCGTCTCCAGCATCGTCACATCGGACTCGCTGAACTCGTGCGGCGCCTCGGTGTGCAGGGTCAGCACGCCCAGCAGCTGCCCGGAACGGCCCACCACCGGCACCGTCGCGACCGACTGGAAGCGCTCGTCGTTCAGGTCGGGCACGTACCGGTAGCGCGCATCCTCGAGCGGGCGCTCGGTGATGATCCCGGCCTGGCGGGTGAGCGCCGTCCAGCCGGTCAGGCCCTCGCCCATGCCCAGCGAGAAGCGCCCGATCCACTCGGTGTAGCCCTCGATCGCGCCCCGCACCACCAGCCGCTCCTGTTCGGGATCCCACAGGTAGACGAGAGCGCCCTGGCAGCGGGTCAGCTCGGCGCAGACCGCGATCGCCTCCTCCAGCACACGGTCGAGGTCGAGGCTGGAGTTGACGCGCGAGGCCAGCGCCGAGATCGCCTCGAGATCGCGCGCGTGCTCCTCGACCCGCACCATGACGCGAGCATATCGCGCCTGTGTGCACCCTGAACACAGGCGAATCAAGGGCGATTCCGATAGTCTCGCCACGTGAGCAGCACGACCGTCGTCACCGACTGGGCCGAGCGCACCGCCGAGCTGCACCGCGAGCTGATGCCGCAGAAGGACAACCTGTGCGGCGCGTTCTGGGGCGCCCTGGTGCTGACCGCGGCCGGCCTGGACGGGGTCGACCAGGATCTGGTGGCGCTGGAGTCGGGCACGCTGCTGCCGGAGGGCGGCGAGCCACCGCCGCTTGCCGGTGTCGAGTCACGGGTGAACTACCGCCTCGACCTGCCGCTGGCGCCGAGGGCCGAGTCCGGGACGTCCGGGCGGGGGCTGGAGATCGCGGTCGGGCACCTGTCGGGCGGCCGCCTGGCGGCGGTGCCGGTGGCCGGCCCCTGGACGGCCGAGGCGGTGGCCGATCTGGTGTCGCTGGACGCGCAGATGCCGCTGATCGCAAACATCGACACCGGCGCGCTGTGGGGCGCGTCCGCGGATCGCGGGCAGGTGCAGCGCCACCTCGACACCGGCGCCGACGACGGCCCGGCGGCCGACTGGGCGGTGGGCCACTTCGTCAATCCGGTGGCGGTTCAGCGAGGGCGCGGCGGCGCCCTCGTCACGGTCCGCGACACGTACCCGGCGCTGGGCGGCGGCGTCCACCTGCAGCCGGCGTCGCGCTTCGCCGCCGCGCTTCGCCGTGACGACGGACGCGAGGGCGGCGTGCTCTGCGTGTGCGATGCTGGTCGCGCCGACGGACTCCAGCACGAGCTGGCGACGCGCGGGTTGCAGGTTCGCCATTGGGACAACGGAACCCCCGAGCCCCCCGTCAGGGTGAGCGTGGGGAAGGAGGGGATAGGTGGCCACTGACACCACGACCGGCGCCGCCCAGGTGCTCGACGGATGGCGCGCCCAGGGGATCCGCTTCGTGCGGTTCGAGCTGCCCGACATGCACGGCACCAGCCGTTCCAAGATGGTGCCGATCGAGCGTGCCTACGGCTACGCCGAGTCGGGGCTGAACATGTACGGCGGCGTTGCCGTTCTGGACAGCAGGTCGGATGTGGTTGGTGGGACGCTCTATCACGAGGAGGTCGCGTACGGCGATCAGCTGCTGTTGCCTGATCTAGATACGGCCGCGGTGGTGCCCTGGCGCGAGGCCACGGCCCGCTGGATCTGCGACTCGACGTGGGCCGACGGCACCCCGCTCGAGGCGTTGCCGCGACGGGTCTGGCGCAAGCAGCTGGAGCGCGCCCGTGCGCTCGGCTACGAGCCGCTGATCGGGTACGAGCCGGAGTTCTACCTGCTGACCGCCGATCAGGAGCTGCTGTTCGAGGGCTACCACATCTTCAACGTCACGCGGAACACGTACGTGCCGTTCATCCAGGAGCTGGTCGAGCAGTTGAACGCCTACGGCCTCGAGGTGATCACGGCCAACTGCGAGTACGCCGGGTCGCAGTGGGAGCTGCCGTGCCTGCCGCTGCGCGGCATGGGCGGCCCCGACCGCTGCTTCTCGTTCAAGAACGCGGTCAAGGAGCTCGCCCACATGCACGGCTACACGGCCACGTTCATGAGCAAGCCGTTCGCCGACTCGGCTGGGTCAGGGCTGCACACCCATGTGTCTCTGCTGAACGCCGCCGAGGGCGGCAACGCCTTCGGCGATGGGTCGGACGTGGCCGGGATCTCGGCCGCCTGCCGCAGCTTCATCGCCGGCAACCTGCGCCACGCCGCGTCGATCTACGCGCTGCTCGCTCCGACGGTGAACTGCATGAAGCGCCGCCGCACGCACACGTTCAGCCCCACCAACGTGTCCTGGGGTCTGGAGGATCGCTCGGCGCTGATCCGGATCAAGGGCGGCACCACCGAGTCGCGGCACATCGAGCACCGCGCCCCCACCGGCCTGTCCAACCCGTACCTGGTGGGGGCCGCGATCCTGGCGGCCGGGCTGACCGGGATCGAGGATGGCCTCGAGCTGGAGCCGGCCGCGCATCCGCCGGCCGAGGAGGACGAGTCGCGGACGAAGCTGCCGACCTCCGTGCGCGAGTCGCTCGAGGCGCTGGAGGCGGACGAGCGGATCGCCGGCGCCCTGGGCGAGGACTTCGTCACCGCCTACGGCGTGATGCGCCGCCACGAGCTGTCCCGCTTCGACGATCACGTCACCGACTGGGAACGCAACGAGTACGTGGAGATCTACTGACGGGGGCGTGACCGGATCGTGAGGATCTCGGTCTTCATCACCTGCTTCAACGACACCCTGTTCCCGCAGACCGGCAGGGCGATGGTGGAGCTGCTCGAGCGGCTCGGGCACGAGGTCGAGTTCCGCCCGGAGCAGACCTGCTGCGGGCAGATGCACATGAACAGCGGCTACCGCGACGAGGGCCTGGAGCTGGCCGCGCGGATGCGGCGCGTGTTCGACGGCGCCGAGGTGATCGTGACGCCGTCGGCCTCGTGCGCCGGGCACGTGCTGGAGCATGAGCCGGGCCTGCCGGTGCACGAGCTGTCGCAGTTTTTGACCGGCGTGCTCGGGGTCGAGGAGGTCGGCGCCCGCTACCCGGCACGCGTCGCGTATCACCCCACCTGTCACTCGCTGCGCGCGCTGCGGGTGGGAGACGGTCCCGGCAGGCTGCTGGCCGCCGTCGAGGGCCTGGACCTGGTCGAGATCGACGAGGCCGATCAGTGCTGCGGCTTCGGCGGCACCTTCGCCGTCAAGAACGCGGAGGTGTCGATGGCGATGCTCGACGACAAGCTGTCTGCCATCGAGCGCAGCGGCGCCGAGGTCGTCACCGCCGTCGACAACTCCTGCCTGATGCAGATCGGCGGCGGGCTGTCGCGGCGCGGCTCGCCGGTGAGCACCCTGCACCTGGCCGAGATCCTGGCGGCAACATGAGCAGCGCCAGCCGCGGTGGCGCCACGTTCCCGCAGGCCGCCCACGTGGAGCTGCGTAATGCGCAGCTGCGGCGGAACCTCGGCCACGCCACCCGCACGATCCGCGCCAAGCGGGCTGCGGTCGTTGACGAGCTCGACAACTGGCAGCAGCTGCGCGAGGCCGGCGCGGCGATCAAGCGCGACGTGATGGCCAATCTGGACACCTACCTGGTGGAGTTCGAGCGGGCCGCCACCGAGGCAGGTGCGACCGTGCACTGGGCGGCCGATGCCGACGCTGCCAACGACCTGGTCGCGGGCATCGTCGCCGGCCACGGCGAGCACGAGGTGGTCAAGGTGAAGTCGCTCACGACCGACGAGATCGGGCTCAACGATGCGCTTGCGGCGCGCGGGGTGGAGGCGCTCGAGACCGACTTCGCGGAGCTGATACTGCAGCTCGACGGCGACTGGTCGTCGCACATCCTGGTGCCGGCCATCCACCGCAACCGCACCGAGATCCGCGACCTGCTGCGGCGCACCATCGGCCCCGCCGACCTGTCGGACGAGCCGGCCGCGTTGGCCGAGGCGGCCCGCGTCCACCTGCGCGAGCGGTTCCTGCGCGCCCGCGTCGGCATCAGCGGCGCCAACTTCGCGATCGCCGAGACCGGCACCCTGGTGGTGCTCGAGTCGGAGGGAAACGGCCGCATGTGCACAACGCTTCCGCAGGTGCTGATCAGCGTGGTCGGGATCGAGAAGCTGCTGCCCCGCTTCGAGCACCTGGCCGTATTCATGCAGCTGCTCCCGCGCAGCTCCACCGGCGAGCGCATGAACCCCTACACCTCGCTGTGGACGGGCGTGACGCCCGGCGACGGCCCCGCCGAGATGCACGTCGTCCTGCTCGACAACGGCCGCAGCGACGTGCTGCGCGACCCGGTCGGGCGCGAGGCGCTGCACTGCATCCGCTGCTCGGCATGCCTGAACGTGTGCCCGGTCTACGAGCGCACCGGCGGCCATGCCTACGGATCGATCTACCCGGGGCCGATCGGGGCGATCCTGACGCCGCAGCTGGAGGGCATCGGCGCGGCCGCCAGCCTGCCCTACGCCTCCAGCCTGTGCGGGGCCTGCTACGAGGTGTGCCCGGTCAAGATCGACATCCCGCGCGTGCTGGTGCATCTGCGCGGCCTGACCCCCAAGCGCGGGGCCGAGCGGCGGGCGATGCGCACGCTGGCCTGGCTGTTCGCAGACGCCGGCCGATACCGGCGGGCGCAGCGGCTGGCCCGCGTGCTGCCGGCGCGCGTGGCCGGCGCCGGCCCGATGAGGGCCTGGACGGCCGGGCGCGACCTGCCCGCCGTGGCCCCGCAGAGCTTCCGGGAGTGGTGGCATGAGCGACGCCCGTGAGGTCGTGCTGGGCCGCATTCGCACGGCGCTGGCCGACCGGCCGCAGCCGACCGCGGCCGTGCTGCCGCCGACGCCGCCCGCGCCGGCCGACCCGGTAGCGCTGTTCGCAGAGCGGGCGGGCGAGTACCGCGCCGCCGTGCACCGCGTCGATACGGCCGGCGTGGTCGCGCAGGTCGCCGAGATCTGCGCGGCGCACGGTGCCCGCCGACTGGCCGTGCCGCGGGATCTGCCGGAGGGCTGGCTCCCGCCCGGGGTGGAGGGAACGGGTGATGCGACGGTGCCGGCGCTCGATCGGGTGGACGGCGTGCTCACCGGCTGCGCCGCCGCCATCGCTGAGACCGGCACGATCGTGCTGGACGGCGGGCCCGGTCAGGGCATCCGCGCGCTGACGCTGGTGCCGGACCTGCACATCTGCGTGGTCGCGGCCGAGCTCGTGTGTGCCTCGGTCAGCGAGGCCTTCCAGCGGGTGGAGCCGTCGGTACGGCGGCGCCGCGCCCCGCTGACGCTGATCTCGGGGCCTTCTGCCACCTCCGACATCGAGCTGTCGCGAGTCGAGGGCGTGCACGGCCCCCGCCGGCTTGAGATCGTGATCGTTACCTGACCGGCCAGTCCGGCCGGTCGCGGATCGAGTCGAGGTCGCTGTCGCCGGCCGACCAGTTGCGGACCGCGTCCGGATCGCCGGCGAAGGCCTGCGACAGCAGCTCGATCGCCTCGTCGCCGCGGCCGGCCAGCGCGCGGTAGCAGGCCGCGTTGTAGAGGATCGACGTGTTGCCGGGGTGCTCGGCAAGGCCGGCCATCAGCAGGTCGTGGGCCCCGTCAAGATCTCCGCCCTTCGCGACCGCGTCGGCCGCGAAGTAGTGCTCCCACGCTGAGGGCGTGAAGGCTTCGCCCGGTTTTCCGCCGATCGCGAGCACCGTCGTGTTCGGCTCCGCCGCCACGGCGTGGCGCTTCAGCGCCGGATCGGCCAGGTACACGAGGGAGCCGGCGGGGACGTCGCTGGTGTCGCCGTCCACCGTGAAGGTCGCCCGGCCGGTCAGCACCAGGTAGATCTCTTCGTGCCCGAGCTGCGTCTCGGTGTGCTCCTCGACCACCTCGTCGCCGGCGTTGGCCGCCGTGTAGGCGTTGATGCCGAAGGCACGCACCCCGAGCGTGCGGCGCAGCGGCCGCCACTGCAGCGTTCCGTTCACCACCGCCAGGGACGGCACGTCGCTGATCGCGAGCACCTGATAGCCGTCGGTCACGTCCCGCACCATACCCTCCTAGCGGGCGCCCACATCTTGGGCTAGAGTTCGTTGCGATGTCAATCACTCTCTACTCAGCCGACATCTGCCCGTACTGCGTGCGCACCCGCTTGGTGCTGAACGGCAAGGGCATCGAGTACGACCTGGTGCAGGTCGACCTGCCCGACAAGCCCGCCTGGCTGCGTGAGCTGAACCCGCGCAACCGGGTGCCCGTGCTGGACGTGGACGGACAGGTGCTGTGGGAGTCCGAGGCGCTCAACGACTACCTGGACGAGACGCATCCGGAGCCGGCGATGATGCCGTCCGACCCGGCCGAGCGCGCCCGCGTGCGGATGGTGCTGCGCCGGTTCGAGGATCTCGCCGACGCGTTCTACGCGGCCCGTCGCGAAGAGGACGGGGCGCTCGAGGCGCTGCACGCGGAGCTTCAGTGGGTGTCGTCACAGCTCGAGCAGAGCGACTACCTGGTCGGCGACAGCTACACGCTGGCCGAGCCCGGCGTCTGGCCCTGGATCACGCGTCTGTACCGCGTCGGCGTCGACCTCGGTCAGTACCCGGCGATCGCCGCCTGGTGTGACCGCCTGGCCGAGCGGCCCGAGTACGCGGCCGAGCTCAGCCTGCTGGCCGCGTAGCGAACCGGGCGAAGCGTTCGGCCAGGGTGCGGCCCACCTGCTGGTGGGTCTCCAGGTGCTGATCCAGCGACTCCAGGAACCGGTCGCGGGGATAGCCGTTCGCGGCCAGGTCGTCGCCGCCCATCTCCAGCCAGGTCAGCAGCACCGGCCGCGTCACCTCGATGTGGAACTGGGTGCCCCACGCGGCGTCACCGACCCGCAGCGCCTGCAGCGACACCGGGTTGGTCATCAGCTCGACCGCCCCGTTGCTGGGACGGCAGGCGTAGTAGTGCCACTGCATCGCCTGGAACCGCCGCGGCAGATCGTCGAACAGGGCGTCCCCGGCGGCGGCCGGCGTCAGCTCCACCTCGTGCCAGCCGATCTCGTGCGGCTCGCACCGGTAGACGGTGCCGCCCGCGGCCTCGGTCAGCACCTGCGCCCCCAGGCACAGGCCCATGTACGGGGTGCGCCGCTCGAGCGCCTCGCGCACCAGTTCGATCTCCTGCGCCAGCCAGGGGTGCTCCCCGGCCTGGTGCGTGTCGACCAGCCCGCCGCCCGCGACCAGGGCGTCGATCCCGTCCAGCGACGCGGGCAGCTCGTCTCCGGCGTAGGGGTGCAGCGTGTCGACGGTGAATCCGTGCCGTTCGAGCGCGTCCACGAACAGGCCGGCCGGGTCGGTCGACTCGTTCTGGATGTGCAGCGCCCTAGCCACGGAACCTGGCCGCCTCGCGATACGCCTCCTGCTCGCGCCGGATCAGGTCGGGGTTGACGCCGCGTGCCACCGCCAGCTCGTGCGCCAGCCACTGCACGGCCGGCGCCGTCGCCAGCAGCGCCTCGGCGGCGGCCGGTAGCGCATCGGCGACCGGCGTGGCCACGCACCCGGCGGCGGCCATGCCCGCGTCCGGTGTCTGGCGGCCGATCACGGCGCACCGCACACCCACGCGAGCCGACGCCTGCAGCACCATCTGGCCGAGCTCGCGGCGGGGGCCGGAGCGGCGTCGGTCGTGCTCGATCAGCACCAGCCCGGTGCGCTCGTCGCAGGCCGGCAGGTGGCCGTGCAGGAACGTCTCGAGATCCCGCATCGCGGTCGGGATGTGAGCCGCCTCCTCGATCTTGAGGGTCAGCTCGCGGGCCGCGATGCGGTCTGCTCCCGACCCGACCACGATCAGGTGGTCGCAGCCGTTCAGGGCATCGGCCACCGCCGTGACGGAGGCGCGGTCGCTGACTCCGGCCGTGGCCAGCGTCTCGACCACGCCGGGCGACGGCTTCGCGGCCAGGGCCAGCGTGGCGGCGATCGGCGACGTGTAGCCGACCGTGTGGCACCAGCTGCGGTCGACCATGGGCGTGACCAGCACGGCGTCGGCCTGCTCGGTGGCCTTGCTCTCGCCCCGCGCGGTGATCAGGGCGGTGCCCGATCCGGCGCGGCGGGCCGCCTCGAGCGCCTCGATCGTGGCCCAGGTGCCGCCCTCGTGGGAGATGCCGAGCACGGCGCCGCCCTGCTGTGGGTCGAGTGCCGCCTCGTACGCCTGCCGTGATCCGGCCGGGGTGCCGGCCTCGGTCAGGATCTCGGCCGCGGCCAGCGCCGCGTGCTCGCTGGTGCCGCAGCCGACCACGGTCAGCGGGCCGTCCACCTTCAGCAGCAGCGCCAGCGCCGCCGTGTCGCTCGTGGTCGCGATCTGCTCGAGCAGCGCGGGCTCGGCCTCGATCATCTCCTGCATCACCCAGGGCGGGTGCGGGCGCAGTTCCGGGAAGTCCTCGGTGTGCCAGTCGTCGGTCATGTGGCGCAGTCTAGGCGTGCCCGGTCACGGCCCGGCGCCGGCTGCCAGCACCGTCACGCGGCCGCGGCCGATCTCGACCTGGCCGGCGCGCTGCAGCTCGTGCAGAACGCGGTTCACCGTCAGCCGCGAGGTGCCGGCGAGTCCGGCCAGGTCGTCCTGCGTGAGCGGGATCGTGGCCCGTCCGGAAGGCTCGCGGTACCGCTCGGCGAGCCCGTCCAGCATCAGCCGGACGCGCCGCGGCGCCGGCGTGTAGAGGGCTTCGACCAGGCGATCGGTCAGCTCGGCCACACGCTGGCCGAGCAGCTCCACCAGGAACGCATCGATCTCCCGGTGCTGCGCGCGCAGGCGGTCGAGGTCGGTACGGGACAGCGCATAGGTCTCGCTGGCCGAGACCGCCTCGACCTTGGCGCTGCGCACGTGCGCCCCGCCCAGCAGGGCCAGCTCGCCGAAGCACTCGCCCGGTCCCACCAGCTGCAGGGTGGCGACGCTCCCAAGCGGGGTGATCACCCGCACCGCCAGGCACCCGCTGCTGACCAGGTGCAGCGTGTCGGCCGGGTCGTCGCGGTGGAAGACGACCTCGCCGCGCTTGAACCTGCGCCGCCGCGCCGACGTCAGCACTCCGCGGGCCTCATCGTCGCCGAGTGCGCTCAGGATCGCCCAGTCGGACACCGCCACGCCCCTTCCGCTTGTGTATCAGATCATACATTGAGCGCGTATCCCGGGAGGTCGCGGGCGGGCCGCGCGGGTGCCTAGGTTGTGGCCAATGACATCGGGTCACCCATCCACCAAGAAGGAGAGCACTCCAATGCGCACCACCTCTCGACTGTTCCGCATCGTCCTCGTCGCCGCCGGCCTGATGGCCGTGTCTGCCACCGCCGCCCAGGCGATGGCGTTGGGTCCCGCGAACGTGACAGACCGTGATCCGCTCGGCTTCACGGCCGCTCACCATCAGCTGCCGGTCGTGTCGCATTCGTCCGGCGGCCCGGTGATTCTCCACAGGTCGGGCTTCGTGCTCGGCCACCAGCTCCAGACCGCACCGCCGGCCGTCGCCCAGCCCGTCTCCGTGCAGTCCGCGGACAACGGCTTCGACTGGGCTGACGCCGCAATCGGCGCGCTCGTGGCGTCCGTGGTGCTGATCCTGGCGGCCGTCGCCGCGACCCACGTCCGACCTCGGCAGACGGTTCAGCTGTAGCTGCCGTTCCTGCGCCCGGTGGGGTTTTCGAGCCCCACCGGGCGCTTGTCTGGGGCCCGGCGGGCCGCCTGCCTATGTATCGAGCAATACATTGCGGGGGTATCCCGGGATGTCGTCGGGCCGCTGCGGTCGGCCTAGGTTGTGCCCATGACTTCGTGCCTCACATCCACCCAGAAGGAGAGCACTCCCATGCGCACCACCTCTCGACTCATCCGCACCGTCCTCGTCGCCGCCGGTCTGCTGGCGATCTCGGCATCGGCCGCCCAGGCCATGCCCACCCGGCAGTCCACCGACGCCACCGACTCGGCCGCCGTCGCGGCGGCCAACCGCACGATCGTGTTCCACCGCACCGGCTTCCTGCTCGACAACAAGCTCCCGATTCAGGGAGTCAAGACCGTGTCGGTCATGCAGCCGGCCGCTGACTCTCCGACCAACCAGGCGCTCGTCTCCGTCATGCAGCCGGCCGCCGATTCTCCGACCGACCAGACGGTACCTCTGGTCATCAGCCAGCCCGTTCCGGCCGTCACCACCGTCTCCGCAAGCAGCGGCTTCGACTGGACTGACGCCGGCATCGGTGCCGCCGTGGCCGCACTGCTGCTGATCCTGGCAGGGTTCGCCGCGACGCGTGTGCGACCGCGTCAGACCGCGGCTCTGTAAGGGCTGAGCTCGCGCCCGGTGGGGGTTGTCGGGACCCCCACCGGGCGCTGGGGTGGTCCGGCCCAGAACCGGACAAGGTGTAAGATCGCTCCCGATGCGACCGAGGCTCCTTCTGCTGATCGTGGCCGCTGCTGTGGTCGCCCTGCTGTCGGGGACGAGCCGTGCCGGCGCCGGCACCGCCGCCTGCACCGCGACGGCCACGGGCAAACACGTACGCACCCAGCTGCTGAAGGTGCACCTGACCGGAACCTGTCCGGTGTCCGGCGTCGCGCACGGCACGCTGCGGTTCAGCCAGTGGCCGCGCATCCACGCCGACGGCGTGTTCGCGCTCGACTACGCGGCCGGGACGCTCTGGCTGCTCGTGCCCCGCAAGCTCTCGATGAAGCCGGCGTGGACCGCGCACGCGGTCACGACGGCGCTCGACGTATCCGTCCAGGCCTCGCCGCGGCGCCGCCTAAGCGGCCGGGGTCGCTACTCGATCCGCGGCGGCTTCAAGGCGTCGAACGGCGCCGTGGTGCGCTGGCACCAGACCGTCACCGCCACGCCCAACCGCATCACGCTGGGATCGGTGCACGTCAGCGCCAGCCTGCCCGGGACCGGCTCGATGGTGGTCGCGGTGCACGAGGTGCGTCAGTTCTGTGCCACGAACAAGACCTGCCCGTTCGGCCTGAAGACGACCACCGACCGGGTCGCCTTCCCCGCCGCCTTCACGCACGTCACCGTCAGCTCGCCGCTGTGGTTCGTGACGGGGGATGGAACGCTGCTCTCCGGGCGTGAGCAGACGACGATCCTGCTGCGGTCGAAGCGGACGCACCGCATCCTCGGTCGCTCCGACTTCCAGGCCACCGTCCGGGTCCCGTGATCCGGCCCAGCCCTTAGACTCCTTGGATGGATACCCGCCCGATCGGCGTCTTCGACTCCGGCGTCGGCGGCCTGACGGTGCTGCACGAATGCCTGGTCACGCTGCCCCACGAGGACTTCATCTACTTCGGTGACTCAGCGTCGGAGCGGTTCCCGTATGGCACCAAGCCGGCTGCGACCATCCGCCGGTTCGCCCACGAGGTCGCCCAGCACCTGATCGAGCGAGACGTGAAGCTGCTCGTGGTCGCCTGCAACTCGGCCACGGCCGCCGCCCTGCCAGATCTGCAGCGCGAGTTCACGGTGCCCCTGATCGGCGTGATCACACCCGAGGCGCACGCCGCCGTCCAGGCCACCCGCGCCCGCCGGGTGGGCGTGATGGCGACCGAGGCGACGGTTGCGAGCGGCCGCTACCCGGCCGCGATCGGCGTGCTCGACGCCGGCGTCGAGGTGGCGCAGGTGGCCTGCCCGGAGCTGGTGCCGCTGATCCAGAGCGGCGACGTCAACGGGCACGGCCTGCACGATGCCGCCAAGCGGTATGCCGAGCCGCTGAAGCAGGCGGAGGTGGACACCGTGATCCTGGGCTGCACCCACTACCCGCTGATCAAACCCATGCTGCAGCGCATCTTCGGCCGCGACGTCACGCTGATCACCTCCGCTGAGGAGATCGCACGCGAGGTCGCGGCCACGCTCGAGCGACGCGGCGTCGCCAACCTGGCCGGCCGCGAGGGCAGCTACCGCTTTCTCTGCACCGGCGACGAGCAGGCCTTCCAGGACGTCGCCGGGCGCTTTCTGCAGCTGCCGCTGACCGAGGTCGAGCGGGTCGACCCCGCGCGCCTGGAGATCGCCGCGTGAAGCGCGCCGACGGCCGCGAGGTCGACCAGCTGCGCCCGCTTGCGATCGAGCCGGGGTTCATCGGCAGCGCGCACGGCTCGGTGCTGTTCTCGATCGGCAAGACGCGGCTGGTGTGCACGGCCATGGTCGAGGAGTCGGTGCCGGGGTGGATGCGCGGGCGCGGTACCGGCTGGGTCACCTCCGAGTACGGGATGCTCCCGGGCTCGACATCCGACCGAAAGCCTCGCGACGCCAGCCGCGGCAAGCTGGACGGCCGCACGGTCGAGATCCAGCGCCTGATCGGACGCTCGCTGCGGTCGGTGGTCGACTTCAAGGCACTCGGCGAGCGCACCATCTGGATCGACTGCGACGTGCTGCAGGCGGACGGTGGCACTCGCTGCGCGGCCATCTGCGGCGGCTACGCGGCGCTGCACCTGGCGCTGTCGGGCCTGGTCGATGCCGGAAAGCTGGGCGAGCTGCCGCTCTCCGACTCGGTGGCAGCCGTCTCGGTCGGGATCGTCGACGGCAGCTCGATGCTCGATCTGGCCTACGCCGAGGACTCGCGCGCGGAGGTCGACATGAACGTTGTCATCTCGGGCAGCGGCCAGATGATCGAGGTGCAGGCGACGGCCGAGCGCACCCCCTTCGGTCGCGCCTCGCTGGATGAGCTGCTGAGCCTGGCCGCCGCCGGGATCGAAGAGATCTCGGTACTACAGACGCGGGTGCTGCATGAAGCTCGTGCTGGCGTCGCATAACCCGCACAAGGCGCGGGAGTTTGAGCGGCTGCTCCCCGGCTTCGAGGTCGAGCCCTACGCGGGCGACCTGCCCGAGGAGACCGGTGTCACCTTTCGTGACAACGCAGAGTTGAAGGCTCGCCACGTGCACGCCGCGATCGGCGGCTCGGCCTGGGTGCTGGCCGACGACTCCGGGATCGCGGCCGCGGCGCTGGACGGCCGGCCGGGGGTGCGGTCGGCCCGCTTCGCCGGCGAGCACGCGACCGACGCCGAGAACCTGAACGCGCTGCTGGCGGCGCTAGCCGGCCGGGACAACCGCTCCGTGGCCTACGTGGCCGAGCTGGTGGCGATCTCCCCGGAAGGCCGCGAGCTGCATGCGCGTGGCGAGCTGCGCGGCCGCATGGCCGAGCGGCCCCGGGGTAGCGGCGGGTTCGGCTACGACCCGGCGTTCGTGCCGGAGGGCGAGTCGCGCACGGTGGGGGAGATGGAGGCCGCGGAGAAGGATGCCATCTCGCACCGCGCACGCGCCGCCGCGGCGCTCCGTGCGCTGCTGGCGGCGGAGCTGCAGGAGCCCGGGCGGTAGCCGCGCCGCCCACCACGGAGCAGGCGCTGGCCGCGCTCAACCGCGCGCACGACTGCGGCCTGCGGGTGGTGGCGGCGATGCCGGACGGCGAGGCCAGCCATGCAACGGTGGTGGCCGACGCCGCGGGCAACCGGTCGCTCTTGAAGTGGTGGCAGATGGCGGGCGGCGAGTCGGACTCGCTGGATCACATCGAGCGGGTCGTGCCCCTGGTGGAGCGGCTGCGCGGCCGCGGCTACCCGTCGCCGCGCCACCTGCTGACCGCGAGCGCGGAGTCGCTGCTGTTCGTGCTGCAGGAGCTGCTGCCCGGCCGCCCGCCGGTGCCGCTGTTGCCGGTCCACGTCGAGCAGCTGGTCGAGCTGAACCGGCTTCAGGAGGAGGAGCGGGGCGACGGTGGTGGGTGGGGCACGTTCCTTCGCCGGACGCTCGTCAGCGGCGCCGACGGCTACTGCCTGCACGCTCCGCTGCGGCGGCACTCGCCGGCCGGCGCGGCCCTGCTCGACCGTGTGATCGCGATCGGGGAGGCCACCGATCCCGCCGCGCTGCCGGTGGCCGGCATCGCGCACTTCGACTTCCACCACCTGAACGTGCTGGCGGAGGGCGATCGCATCACCGGCATCGTCGACTGCGAGGGCGCGCGGGTCGGGGACCCCTGCTTCGACCTGGTCACGCTGCTCTACTGCAGCGCCGAGGGCGGCCTCGGCGACGACTCGCAACTCCGGCTGTGGCGGCTGCTCCGCGGTCGGCGCGATGCCGCCCCCCTGCGCGCCTACCTCGCGCATATGTCGCTGCGGCTGAGCAGCTGGTCGGCCGTGCACCACGACGAGGCCACCACCGCGCGCTGGCTGGAGCACTCACGGATATGGCTGGAAAGGGTCTAGCCCAGATTGGCTAGGCCAGGCCGGTCATGGTGTCGTCCTGCGGCGGCTGGTGCCGCGACCAGTGCCGCCAGTTGATCTCGGCGCCGAGCACGATCACGTTTGCCATCAGGTACAGCCACACCAGCAGCAGCACCAGGCCGCCGAAGGCGCGCATGGCGAACAGCAGGTCGGCCCGCTGCAGGTACAGCGGCACCGCCTGGAACGAGATCTGGAACAGCACCGTCCCGAACAGCGCGCCCGGCCACACGTCGCCGCGGTGCAGATCGACGTTGGTGAGGACGCGGTAGACCACCATCAGGAACAGGAACGACCCGGCGCTGGAGAAGGCCAGCGAGATCAGATAGGGCACGAAGCTGGAGCTCAGCTCGCCGGGCTCGTGCCGGTGCAGCCAGCCGTTTGCCAGTGTGGCAACAAACAGCGATGTGAAGAGCACGGTCAGCGAGCTCAGCACCAACACGAAGCTGATCCACTTGCCGGCCACGAACCCGCGGTTGCCGACCCGAAACACGATGTTCAGGGCCGACTCCAGCGCCGAGTAGAAGCCGAGCGCGCTCCACAGCATCCCGACCAGGCCGATCACGAAGAACTTGCCGGCGTTCGACTGCACCGAGCGCGTCAGGCGCACCAGGTCGGCGACCGACTCGCTGGGCAGGATCCGCTCCATCTCGCGGATCAGGTAGCTCGACTGCGAGACGTGGCCAAGCAGACCGATCGCGGACAGCACCAGGAAGATGAACGGGAACAGCGACAGCAGCGCGTAATAGGCGACCATGGCCGCCAGGTGCGGGCCGCGGTCGGCCAGGTACTTGCCCAGTATGGAGCCGGTCTGGCTGGCGACGTTGCGATATGGGCTCATCCACGTCGGGGCGGTTTCATTGGCCATCGTGATGAGAATATCGGCAGGGATCACCTGTGCTAGCGTGGAATCGTGGATGCGACCGCCGCTATCGCCGAGTTGCGTGAGCTCTCGACACAGATCGAGACGGTCGTGGTGATCGCCCGCGACGGCTCGCTGGTTGCCTCGAGCGTGCAGGACGAGGCTGCCAGCCGCATCGCCGCGGCCGCTCGCGATCTGGCTGAGGGCGCCGACCAGGTGCGCCGCGACCTGGGCCGCGAGGCGCTGGCGCAGCTGCAGGCGGCCACGCCCGAGGGCAGCGTGTTTCTGGTGGTGGACGACCACCGAACAGCCGTAGCGACCACCGGCGCCGACCCCACCGTGGGGCTGGTCTTCTATGACCTGAAGACGCTGCTGCGCCAGATCGCCGAGGGCGACGGCAAGGCCGCCGACGAGGAGCAGGAGCGGACCGATGGCTCGGCGTAAGCTCGTGATCCCGGTTGTGATCGGCGCCGGCTCGTTCCTGGGCACGGTGCTCTACCGGCGCCGCTCGGTGCGCAACCGCACCCGGCTCGACATTTATTTCGACGACGGCTCGATGGTGTCTCTGGCGGCGGGATCGCCGGATGCCGACCGGCTGATGCCGCACGCCGACCTGGTGCTGGCAGCCGCCCGCGAGGGCGCGTGAACCGCGACCAGCTGGCGGCGAGGCTGCTCGAGCGGGCGTACCTGGAGGGCGATTTCCTGCTCCGATCCGGGCGCCGCAGCCGCTACTACCTTGACAAGTACCGGTTCGAGACCGATCCGCAGTTGCTGGCCGGCCTCGGCCGCGAGCTGGCCGCCCTCGTTGCCAGTGTTGACGGTGAGCCGCCCGAGCTGCTGGCCGGCCCCGAGTTGGGCGCCGTGCCGCTTGCGGCGGTCACGTCGATCGAGACCGGCCTGCCCTTCGTGATCGTGCGAAAGGCGGCGAAGGAGTACGGCACCGGCAATCGGCTGGAGGGTGTTTTCGAGCCGGGGATGCGCGTCTGCGTGGTCGAGGACGTGGTCACGTCGGGCGGCGCGCTGCTGGCCGCGGTGGAGGCGCTGCGCGAGGCCGATCTGCACGTTTCCGCTGCAATTTGCGTGGTCGACCGCGAAGAGGGCGGCCCTGAGGCCATCGCCGCAGCGGGCGTCCCCTTCAAAGCGCTCTATACCAGTTCTCAGCTCGGCGTCGGCGCCGCCTCTGCGAATGCGTGAAATCCCTTTGCTGAAGCGGATTGTTGACGTCCGACGACCGTGCTAGGGTAGCCTGATTGACCCATTCCGGCCCACGAAACGACCAGGAGGAATAAGGGTGACGAAGAGCGATTTCATCGACGCGGTTGCGACCAGATCGAACCTGTCCAAGAAGGACGCCGGTGCTGCGGTCGACGCCGTGCTCGAGTCCGTCAAGGACGCGCTTTCGAAGGGTGACGACGTTGTCTTCACCGGTTTCGGAAAGTTCACGGTGCAGAACCGCAAGGCCCGCACCGGTGTCAACCCGCGTAACCCTGGCCAGAAAGTGATGATCCCGGCCAGCAAGGTGCCGAAGTTCTCGGCGGGCAGCCAGCTGAAGGCCGCCGTCAAGTCGTAACTCCGGCCACCGGAGGTCTCTCGCGCACGCCCGCCGCCCCGTAGAGGCGCGGCGGGCGTGGTGCGTTAAGGGCGGTCTCCAGCGCACGTCCGTTCCGTGTGCGAACATATGTTCGCATGACTGCGCCCGCAGCCCAGCTCTCGCTCGACGGGGCCGACCGGCTGGTCGCCCGACTGGCCGACCGTCGCGCGCCCCTGGGCATGGCCGAGGCCGCCTCCAGCCTGTTCGCGCTGCGAGGCGCGCCGCCCTCGGCCCTGGTCCACCAGCTGGTCGACGAGGTGGTGCGGAGCGACCACCGCCTGGTCTGGCGGTCTCCCACCGAGGTGGCGCTGGCCGAGTGGGAGGAGGTGGCCACCCTGTACGACCTGGCGCTCGAGCAGGCGCCGTTCGTGGTGTTCGACCTCGAGACCACGGGCACCCGGCCGGGCGTGTCGCGGATCGTCGAGATCGGCGCCGTGCGCCTGCAGGGGTTCGAGCAGGTCGGCGAGTTCGAGCGACTGGTCGACCCGGGCGTGCCGGTGCCGTCCACCATCACCCGCATCACCGGCATCCAGACGCGCGACCTGCGCGGGGCTCCCCGGATCGCGAGGTCGCTGCCGCAGTTCCTCGAATTCGCCGAGGGGGCCGTGCTGGTCGCCCACAACGCCCGCTTCGACGTCGGCTTCGTAGACGCTGAGCTGTCGCGGCTCGAGGGCCGCCGGCTGGCCGCGCCCGTGATCGACACGGTGGCGCTGGCGCGGCGGCTCCTGGAGGGGCGCCTGCCGCGCATGAACCTGGGCACACTGGCGGAGCGGTTCGACACCACCGTTCGCCCCTGCCACCGCGCGCTGGCCGACGCGCAGGCCACCGCCGAGGTGCTGGTGCACCTGCTGGGCATGGCCCAGGAGCACGGCGTTCGCACCGTCGCCGAGGCGGTCGCCTTCGCCGCTCCCCAGCGCCGTCGCGTGCGGCTGCGCCGTGAGCTGGCCCGCGACGTTCCCGCCGGGCCCGGCGTCTACCTGTTCCACGACGCGCACGACCGGGTGCTGTACGTCGGCAAGGCCACCGACCTGCGCGCCCGCGTGCGCTCGTATTTCGCGGGCTCCGGACAGCGGCGGGCCGTGGAGCACGCCCTGGAGGCGACCGCCCGCATCGAGACGCGGCCGCTGGGCAGCGAGCTGGAGGCGTCGTTGCTCGAGCTGGAGCTGATCCTGCGGCTGCGGCCGGACGCGAACCGCCGCTCGGTCAACCCCGAGCGCAGCTGCTACCTGACCCTGACCACGGATGAGCGGGTGCCGCGGGTATCCGTCACGTCCGAGCCGCGGCCGGGTGCCATCAGCGCCGGCCCGCTGCGAAGCCGCGGCGAGGCGCAGGCGGCGGCCGCGGCGATCCGCTCGTCGTTCCGGCTCCGCAGCTGCCGGCCTGCCCTGCCGGAGGACGACGGCAGCTGCCTGGCCGGGCTGCTGGGCCGGTGCGCGGCACCGTGCCGCGGCGGCGCCGCGGTCGGGGAGTACGCCCGGTCGGTGGCGGCTGCGGCCGGTTGGCTGTACGGAGAGGACGGCGGCACGGCGGTGTCCGGCCTGCGGATGCGGATGGCGACGCTGGGAGCGGATCAGCGCTTCGAGGAGGCGGCCCAGCTGCGCGACCAGCTGGAGGCGCTCGAGCGCGTGCGAACCGCGCTGGGCCGGCTGCGCGCCGCGGCTGCCCGCACCGGGGTGCTGCTGGCGGCAGACATGGACGATCGCTTCGTGCAGGCGTTTGCGTGCGCCGGCGGTCGCGTCGTGGCCCGACGGCGCCTGCCGCGCGCAGGCGATGCCGCGCTCGAGTGCGCGCCGTTGATCGCCCCGCTACGGGCGGCGCTGACGGCCAGGCCGGCTCCGCTGCGACCCGACCAGGCCGACGTCGCGCACCTGATCTCGGCCGCCTTCGCGCGGCCCGGCCGCAGCGTCGTGGCGGTGCCGCTGGACGCGGATGCGGTTGCTTTGGCCGTCACGCACATCGCCGCCCGCCGGGGCCGGGTACCCTTACGTCGATGAACTTCGCCGACCGCCTGGCAGCCGCCGTTGTCCGCAAAGGCACCAGTCTCTGCGTCGGCCTCGATCCCCGGATCGATCTGTTGCCGCCGGAGCTCGTCACGGGGCTCAAGGCGGGACCCGCCGGGCGAGCGCGAGCCTACGAGCGTTTCTGTACGGCGCTGATCGAGTCGGTGGCCGAGGAGGCCGTGGCGGTGAAGCCTCAGGTGGCATTCTTCGAGGCGCTTGGCGGCCACGGGCTATCCGCGCTCGATCGGATCTGCGCCTTCGCGTCCGAGCACGATCTGATCGTGATCGCCGATGCCAAGCGCGGCGACATCGGCTCCACTTCGCAGGCCTACGCCGAGGCCTGGCTGGCACCTCGCGACGGCGCCCCGCCGGTGGCCGACGCGATGACCGTGAACCCGTACATGGGCGGCGACTCGCTGGAGCCGTTCCTGCTCGCCTGCGGAGCCGGCTCCGGGCTGTTCGTGTTGGTGCGGACGTCCAACCCGGGTGCCGCCGACCTGCAGGAGCAACGGCTGGCCGATGGGCAGCGGGTGTGGGAGCGCACGGCCGAGCTGGTGGCCGGCTGGGGTGCGGAGCTGGTCGGCGAGTCGGGGCTCTCCAGCGTCGGCGCGGTGATCGGCGCGACCAGCCCCGAAGCCGTCGAGCGGGCACGCGAGCTGATGCCCCATCAGATCTTGCTGCTACCAGGGGTGGGCGCGCAGGGCGGTCGCGCGGGCGATCTCGCAGCGGCGTTCAGGGACCACCCGGCCGGCGGCCTGGTGGTGGCGGCCCGCTCGGTGATCTACGCCTGGCGTGAACGCCGCGGCGATTGGCAGCAGTCGGTCCGCCTGGCCGCCGCAGAGCTGCGCGCGGCGACGCCGGTCGCCTGAGGCGCGACCTCCGGCTCTACGGATGCGTGGACGCCGGCGAGCGCCGGAAGGGCAGCCTGCGGTCGGGCCGCACCAGCCAAGCCGCACAGGCCAGGGCGGTGATCGCCGCCAGCGTGATGTCGGCGCTTGCGATCAGCAGTACCGCCAGCGCCACGGCCAGCTCGAGCCCCGCCAGGTCGGCGATGACGCCCCTGCGCGTCATGCCCCACGCCGTGTCGGCGGCCGTCACGGCGGCGATCGCGACCAGCAGCCCCAGCCATCCCGCGCCCAGCGCCCAGCCGGCCAGACCGGCCTCAATCACGGCCGTCACGGTCACGATCGAACGATTACGTCCCGCGAACACACATCAACTCTACGTGGGTCGACCGGCGGGTCAAGTGTAGACTCCGGAGGGCCGATGAGCGAGATGTGCAGGGTCACTCAGTGTCTTCGAACAGCTCGCGAGTCGGCATCAGAATGATTCTCACGGTCACTGCCAACGCTGCGGTCGACAAGACGCTGACGGTCGCCAACCTGCAGCTCGGGCGGCGCCACCGAGCCCAGCAGGGCCTGGTCATGCCCGGCGGCAAGGGCATCAACGTGGCCCGCGCCCTGCGCCGCCTGGATGAGCCGGTGATCGCCACCGGCCTGGCCGGCGGCCGGGCCGGGATGCAGATCACCGACGGGCTGGACTCCGAGGGAATCCTCAACGACTTCGTGCGGATCGCGGCCGAGTCGCGAACATCGACGGCCGTGGTCGACCCCACCAGCGGCCTGCAGACCGAGATCAACGAGTATGGCCCGGAGGTGACCGCCGACGAGGTGGGGGCACTGGTCGACCGCGTCCGCTACCTGGCCGGGGCGGTGTCGACGGTCGTGTTTGCCGGCAGCCTGCCCCGCAGGATGGAGACCTCGTTCTACGCCGACGTGACGCGCGAGATGAACCGGCGCAAGGTCAGCACCGTGATCGACACCGACGGTGAGCCGCTGCGTCTGGCCCTGGCGGCCGAGCCGACGCTGGTGTTCCCCAACCAGCGCGAGGCGGAGGCGCTGGTCGGCAACGAGTTCCAGACCGACGAGGATTTCCAGCACGCGCTCTCGGCGATCGAGGCGATGGGCGCGCACGGCGTGGTGATCACGCTCAAGACCGGGTGCTACGCGCTGCTCGCGGCCGGCAAGACCAAGGCCCGCATGTTCCGGGCGTGGATCCCGCGCATCGAGGCGGTGTCCACCGTCGGCTCCGGCGACGCGTTCCTGGCCGGGTTCCTGTCGGCCCACCAGGCCGGCCAGGCGGCTGACCAGTGCCTGAAGATGGGGCTCGCCTGTGGCGCCGCCAACACCCAGACGGTGGGGGCGGGTGTGTTCGAGTCCCGCGAGGTGCCGCGCTTCGCGGCCATGGTCGAGGTGCAGGAGATCGCACCCACGGCCGCACGCGCGTCCTGACCCGCGGTGGCCGGGAGGCTTTGACCGGAGCGGTTGGTAGACTGCAAAGGACATTGAACTTTCGTCATCATCGGTGTGATTCCTCTCCCGGCCCGCAAGGGCCGCGTGTGTTTTTAAAGGGGGTTGTGCGGGTTGGAGATTGAGATCGGGCGCGGCAAGAAGGCGCGCAGGGCCTATGGATTTGACGACATCGCAATCGTGCCCAGCAGGCGCACCCGTGATGCCGAGGACGTCGACATCGCCTGGCGGCTGGGGCCGCATCTGCTCGAGCTGCCGCTGCTGGCGGCGGCCATGGACGGCGTCGTGTCGCCGGCCACCGCCATCGAGCTGGGCCAGATGGGCGGCCTCGGCGTGCTCAACCTGGAGGGCATCTGGACGCGGTACGAGGACGCCGACGCCCTGCTCGAGCGGATCGCCACATTCGACAAGGCCGAGGCCACCCGCGAAATGCAGAAGATCTACGCGGAGCCGATCAAGCCCGAGCTGATCGGCAAGCGGATCAAACAGATCAAGGACGCCGGTGTGATGGCCGCGGCCTCGCTGACGCCGCAGCGCGTGCGTGAGCACTGGCAGCTGGCGCTCGACGCCGGGCTGGACGTGCTCGTGATCCAGGGCACCGTGGTCTCGGCCGAGCACGTGTCGACGGTGGTGGAGCCGCTCAACCTGAAGGAGTTCATAGCCACGATGCCGGTGCCGGTGATCGTGGGCGGATGCGCTTCCTACCAGGCCGCTCTGCACCTGATGCGCACCGGCGCCGCCGGCGTGCTGGTCGGAGTCGGGCCCGGCGCCGCCTGCACCACCCGCGGCGTGCTCGGCGTGGGAGTTCCGCAGGCCACGGCCATCGCCGATGCGGCCGCGGCCCGCGTTCAGCACCTGCTCGAGACCGGCCAGTACGTGAACGTGATCGCCGACGGCGGCATGCGCACTGGCGGCGACATCTCCAAGGCGATCGCCTGCGGCGCCGATGCCGTGATGGTCGGCTCGCCGCTGGCCCGCGCCAACGAGGCGCCCGGCCACGGCTACCACTGGGGAATGGCCACGTTCCATCCCAGCCTGCCGCGCGGCGCCCGCGTCAAGACCGACCAGGTCGCCACGCTCCAGGAGATCGTGACCGGCCCCGCCCGTGAGAACGACGGCACGCTCAACCTGATGGGTGCACTTCGCACGTCGATGGCCACCACCGGCTACGACACGATCCAGGCCTTTCAGAAGGCCGAGATCATGTTCGCGCCGGCGCTCCAGACCGAGGGCAAGAAGCTGCAGCGGGAGCAGGCGATCGGGATGAGCCGTTGACCGAGCGCCGGACGCGGGCTGAGCAGGCGGGGGCGGCGCTGGCCGGTTCGCCGGCTCCTCACCGGCCGGTGCTCGTGATCGACTTCGGCGCGCAGTACGCGCAGCTGATAGCGCGGCGGATCCGTGAGAGCCGTGTCTACTCCGAGATCGTCCCCCACGACATGCCGGTGGCCGAGATCGCGGCCCGCGATCCGATCGGGATCGTGCTGTCCGGCGGCCCGGCGTCGATCTATGAGCCGGGGGCGCCGTCGGTCGATCCCGAGCTGTTCGCCCTGGGCGTGCCGGTGCTGGGCATCTGCTACGGCATGCAGGCGATGGCGGCGGCACTGGGCGGCGAGGTCGGGAACACCGGCCTCGGCGAGTTCGGCAAGACGCCCGTATCTCTGGCCGAGGGCAGCCTGCTGTTCGGCGACATCGCCGCCGAGCAGTCGTGCTGGATGAGCCACCGCGACAGCGTGGTTCGCACGCCGCCCGGTTTCACCGTGACGGCCGTGACACAGACCACCACGATCGCCGCGATGGAGGACCGCGAGCACGGGTTCTTCGCCGTGCAGTTCCATCCCGAGGTCGCGCACACCCCGCACGGCACCGAGATGCTCGGGCAGTTTGTGCTCGAGGCCTGCCAGGCGCCCCCCACCTGGACACCGTTGCAGTTCATCGAGGAGCAGGTGGCCCTGATCCGCGAGCAGGTCGGCGACGACCAGGTGATCTGTGCGCTCTCGGGTGGCGTCGACTCGGCCGTGGCCGCGCTGCTGGTGCACAAGGCGGTGGGCGATCAGCTCACCTGTGTGTTCGTCGACCACGGCCTGCTCCGCAAGGACGAGGCCGAGCAGGTGGTGGAGGCGTTCGAGGAGCACTTCCACGTGCCGCTCGTGCACGTGCAGGCGCAGGACCGGTTTCTCGACAAGCTGGCCGGCGTCTCCGACCCCGAGACGAAGCGCCGCATCATCGGCGAGGAGTTCATCCGCCTGTTCGAGGACGAGGCGCAGAAGCTCGGCGAGATCCGGCACCTGGTGCAGGGCACGCTCTACTCGGACGTGATCGAGTCCGGCAGCCGCACGGCGGCCAAGATCAAGTCCCACCACAACGTGGGCGGCCTGCCCGAGGACATGGACTTCGACCTGGTGGAGCCGCTGCGCATGATCTTCAAGGACGAGGTGCGGCGGGTGGGCGTCGAGCTGGGGCTGCCCGAGCGGATGGTGTGGCGCCAGCCGTTCCCGGGGCCTGGCCTGGCCATCCGCATCATCGGCGACGTCACGCGTGAGCGGCTGGAGGTGCTGCGCGAGGCCGACGCGGTGCTGCTGGAAGAGATCCGGCGGGCCGGGCTCTACCACGAGCTGTGGCAGACCTTCGCCGTGCTGCCCGCGATCCGGAGCGTGGGCGTGCAGGGCGACTCGCGCACGTACGCCTATCCGATCGTGATCCGCGCGGTCAGCTCCGAGGATGCGATGACGGCCGACTGGGCGCGGCTTCCCTACGACCTGCTGGAGCGGATCTCAAGCCGCATCATCAACGAGATCGCCGGGGTCAACCGGGTGGCGCTGGACATCTCCAGCAAGCCGCCGTCGACCATCGAGTGGGAGTGACGCAGGCTCAGCCGTACGCGCTGGAGCTCAGCCTGAACGTGTAGCTGGCCGGCTTCGCGTCCTTATTTCCGGCGAAGTCCACGGCCCGTGCCCGTACCCGGTAGCGGTAACCGGGACGCAGGTGGTAGAGCACGAACGAGCTGCCACCCGTGGCCATCTTCCAGCGGCCGTTACCGACGCGGTACTGGAACCGAAGCGTCGAGAAGGCCGATGCCGGGTCGGCGTCCCGCGCCGCCAGCGAGAAGCTGACGGTGGCGAACCTGCTGGGGCTGGGCGGCTTCGACGTGAAGTGCGTGCGGGTGGGCGCGATCCGGTCGGTGGCCCACCACAGCGCGCGGGCGATCAGGGGCGCGGCCTGCGGCGACTCGGCCGGGTCGTATCCGCCGCCGCCGCTGGCAACGTCGGTCGACCACGGGTCGAAGCCGAGGTCGACGACACGGCCCGGGAAGTCCCTGGTCTCCCAATGGACCGCGAGCAGCGACTGACCCACTCCACCGTAGTCATAGGCTGCCGTCGGCTGAAGCGACGCCAGCACCTCGGAGTTCCATCCCGTCTGGATGTACTCCCTGCCCGAGCCCGCTCCGTGGACGTGAAACGAGGTCAGGTGCTGGGTCAGGAAGTGCGGCTGCACGCTGCTGGCTTTGAGCGTTCCGCCCTCGAGCGCGGGTGGGTCGACATACGCCAGGGGGCTCCAGCTGGTTGCCCAGGGGCTGCCCGCGGATCCGATCGCGCTCTGCTGCGTCCACAGGCCGCCGCTCGTCCAGTGCGTCTGGCCGCCCAGCACGACGCCGTGACCGTGTGCTGCGAAGCTGGTGAGCGCGCTTGCGGCCGCGAGCTGGTTGAAGACGTCCTGGTCGGTCACGACCAGCGCGGCCTGGTAGCCGGCCAGGTCGGCGTTGCTGAGCGCGTGCGGCGCGGCCGCGGCGGCCGAGATGTCGACCAGGTCCGCGGCCCGTGGTACGGCCAGCAGGTTGGCGCGGTCGAGGCGGTGGGCGATGTCGTAGACCGCGTCCGGGGCAAGGGCGGTGATGATCTTCACGTGCAGCGTGGGGTGGGCCGGCGCGGCTCGCGTCTTCCAGCTGACGGTGTCGGGCGGTGTGCCCGGGTGGTCATCGGGTCTGACGCTGGCCGTGTACGTGGCTCCCGACGCGAGCGTGCCGGTCTGGGTGACGACGATGGTGGTGGTGCCGGAGCCGGTCACCGTCACGGCCAGCGGCGTGACGCTGCCGGTCCTGTGGAAGCTGACCTGCGTGGACGGGTCGGTGACCGAAACCGGGACGTCGTAGGTGAAGGTGACCTGCGACTGGTAGCGGTCACCGGTGGTGGTGGTCGAGAGCAGCTCGGAAGGAACGCTCGCGAACGCCGGCGGTGCCTGCCCAGGCATCGCCGCAAACAGCGCCAGGACGATAAACGCCTTGCGGTACATCCTTTTTGCTATATCGGATTTGCGGCCGAGTGGCTTGAGTACGCGCCTAACTCCAGGCCCAGTCGCGCACCCACCACCCGGCATGCGGCATCCCACTCGCAAACGCCGCCCCGGTTACCGCGCCCACGTCCACCGGCACCCGCCGGAACTCGACCTGCGCTCCGTCCACGATCGCGTACTCGGCCCAGGGCGGGTTGCGGAAGGCGCCGCCGTCGGCCGCCGCCTCGAACGGCATCCCCACGCTGCCCGGGTTCACCAACAGCGAGGGACCGTGGCGGCGCAGCATCGCGACGTGCGTGTGCCCCCCGGCCAGCACCGTCTGCGTGTAGGCGCCGAGCATCCGCGCGACCTCCGCCTCCGGGGTCGTCGCCAGCAGCGTCTCGGTGTTCGACCGCGGCGTTCCGTGGAAGCAGACCAGGTCTTGGAGCTCCACCACCGGCCGGTAGCCGGTCAGCAGCTCCAGGTGCTGCGGCCCCAGCTGCTGCGACGCCCACAGGTCGATCTCGAGGATCCGGCACGTCTCCTCGTCGGCGTCCTCGTCGAGCTCGGGGTCGATCAGCCACTCGTCGGCGTTGCCCATCACGACATCACAGCCCAGCGCGGCCACGGCCTCGATCGTCTCGACCGGCTGCGGGCCGGTGGCCGCCACGTCGCCGAGGCAAACGATCCGCTCCACGCCGCTTCGGCGCGCGTCGTCGAGCACTGCTTGCAGAGAGACCAGGTTTCCGTGGATGTCCGCGATCAGTGCGGTGCGCACGCAGGCAGGGCCCTCACCGGGTCACGGCCTCCGGGTGAATCCGACCCGGTGCCTGCGAGAGGCGGCCGCCGCTGCGGCCGGCCCTGACAGCCAGCACCTCCGCCAGGATCGAGACGGCGGTCTCGGCCGGGGTGATCGCCCCGATGTCGAGACCCAGCGGGCCGGAGATGCGTGTCAGGTCGGCTTCGCTGTAGCCGGCGTTCAGCAACCGCTCCCGGCGCTTGTCCTGCGCCCTGCGGCTGCCCAGCGCACCGATGTAGGCGGCCGGACTGCGCAGCGCCGGGCCCAGTGCCGGCTCGTCGAAGCGGGCGTCGTGCGTCAGCACCACGACGTAGGTGGCCTCGTCTGCGGGGTGCAGCTCGTACGCCAGCGCCGGCCATCCCACCACGATCTCGTCGGCATCGGGCAGGCGCTCGGCTCGTGCGAACTTCGCGCGGGCGTCCGACACGATCGTGTGGAACCCCACCTGCTTGGCGGCCCGGCACAGCGCCTGCGCCGTGTCCACGGCGCCGAAGATCATGATCACCGGTGCCGGTGCATAGTGCTCGACGAAGGTCTCCGGCGTCTCCCGCACCGCCGCCGAATGGGCGTCGCCGTCGCCGTAGCTCTTGGTGCCCGCCTCCGGGCCGGACAGGACCGTCGTGACCGACAGGCGCTCGTCGTTCTCGACCGCCTGCCGCACGCGCGCCACCTCGTCGCCGTCGAACGGGGCGATGAACACCTCGATCTCACCGCCGCAGGGCAGGCCCACGTCGAACGCGTCGTCGTCGGTGATCCCGTACTGGACGAGCGCCGGTGTGCCGTCGCGCAGCACCTCCTGGGCGCGCAGCACCACATCGCTCTCGACGCATCCGCCGGAGACCGATCCGCGCATCTCTCCGGACTCCGTCACGAACAGCCGCGAGCCGAGAGGGCGCGGCGCCGAGCGCCGGGTGTCGACGACCATCGCCACCGCCACCCGTTCCCCCTGGCCGCTCAGTTCGGCGGCGTCGTCGAGCATGTCTCGCATGCCTGAAGCTTATCCATTGAGCGCAAGCGCATAGATACGGTCGGCCGGTGATGCCGACCACCACAAATCGGGGATGGCGGCCGCCACCGAGGGGCACGACCATTCAGCGGTGATGCCAGTCTTGACACGAGAACGTCGCCGTCTCGAGGGCGGGGTCGGCACCCGTGAGCTCTGCTCGCAGCTGTGTGAGGCGCTGGCCGACGATCTGCATGCATCAGACTGCCTGGTCTCCAGGGTCGGTTCCGAGCGCGGCATGCTCGTCGACCTGGCGGGGTTCACGCGCGCACCTCAGCGTTGGCTGTCGGCGGCCGCCGAGCTCCCGGTTGGCCGGGATCCGGCATCGCGCGCGGTGCTGGAGCAGGGCCGCCGGTACACGACCTGGGTCGCTGACCCCGGCGCCGGGCTGGTGATGCGCATGGACGGTCCGGGTGGGCCGTACCTGGTCGAGGTCTGGTCGGAGATCCGCACGCAGGCCTACAGCCGCGCCGAGATCCGCCGCTCCATGCGGCTGGTGGGCCAGGCCGCGGCGCTGCTCGACGGCGCCGTGCGGTGCGACGGCGACGAACGGCTGCGATTCCTGCAGGCCGCTGCCGAGGCGCGTGAGATCGGCGCCGCCGACCTGGAGTTGCCGGCCCTGGCCGAGGCGATCGGCGAACGCCTGCTGCTGGACGAGGACGAGCTGCGCGAGGTGCGGCTGGTGGCGCTGGTGCACGAGGCCGGCCGATCGCACATCCCGGGCGCCCTCCATGAGAAGGTCGAGCCGCTGACGCCGGTCGAGTGGGCTGTGGTACAGCGCCATACCCTGATCGGCCAGCGGATGCTGTCGCGGATGCCCTACCTGCGGCCGGCGGTTGCCGGCGTGGGCGCGATCCGCGAACACTGGGACGGGGGCGGATACCCGCACGGCTTCGCCGGCGAGGAGATCCCGCTCAGCTCCCGGATCGTCGCGGTGTGCGCCGCGTACCGCGCGATCAGGCGTGGCCGGCCGGGCCGTCTGCCGCTCGGCCACGACCAGGCGATCGCCGAGCTGCAGCGCGCCGCCGGCATCCAGTTCGACCCGCGGGTGGTCGACGCCGCCGTTGCGACGATCGCTCCGGCCGGCGCCAAGCCCACCGTGCGACTCCGCGTGGCGGCGATCTGAGCTAGCATTCGACGCTGTTTGCGCCGCCCGGGCCGCTGCATGCCCGTGGCGGCCTGTCCGCTTCACGCCCGAGGATCGATGAAGACCTACACCGCAAAACCACGCGAGATCGAGCAGGCCTGGCGCCTGGTCGACGCCGACGGCCAGATCCTGGGCCGGCTGGCGACCGAGATCGCGGACACGCTGCGCGGCAAGAACAAGCCGGCCTACACGCCGCACGTGGACACCGGCGACTTCGTGATCGTCGTCAACGCCGAGAAGGTGCGCGTGACCGGAAACAAGCTCGACCAGAAGATCTACTACCGGCACAGCGGCTATCCTGGCGGGCTGCGTGAGCGGACGCTGGCCGAGCAGCTGGCGCGCCGGCCAGAAGAGGTCATCCGCAGGGCCGTCAAGGGCATGCTGCCGAAGAACAAGCTGGCCGCTGCGCAGCTGCGCAAGCTGAAGGTCTACGCCGGCCCGGAGCATCCCCACGCCGCCCAGAATCCCGCACCGTTGAAGGAGAGCTCGTAGTGGCCACAACCGCAGTCGTATACCGCGCCACCGGCAAGCGGAAGACCTCGGTCGCCCGCGTCGTGCTGGTGCCGGGCTCCGGTCAGGTCGTCGTCAACGGCAAGGCCCTGGCCGAGTACTTCCCGCGGCCGACGCTGCAGTCAGTGGCCATGGCTCCGCTGCGCGTGAGCGGCACCGAGGCCAGCTTCGATGTGCGCGCTCGAATCGTGGGCGGCGGCATCGCCGGCCAGGCAGGAGCGCTCCGCCACGGGATCTCGCGTGCGCTGATCGAGGCCGACGAGGCGCTGCGCCCCGAGCTGAAGAAGTCGGGCTTCCTGACGCGGGACGCGCGCCAGGTCGAGCGCAAGAAGGCGGGCCTGAAGAAGGCGCGCAAGCGGCCACAGTTCTCGAAGCGCTAGCCACGCCGGGGTTGGCGCACGTGCGCAAGTTGTTCGGCACGGACGGTGTCCGCGGCCAGGCGGGCGTCGACCTGACCGGGGCGCTGGCTCGTGACCTGGGTGCCGCTGCGGGGCGGTTCGCGGGACCGGGTCGCTCGATCCTGATCGGGCGCGATACCCGCGAGTCGGGTGTGGCGCTGGAGGCGGCGCTGATCGAGGGCGTGGTGTCGGCGGGGGCGGTTGCGGTCAGCGCGGGCGTGATCCCGACCCCGGGCGTGGCCGTGCTGGCGCGCGAGACCGGCGCGGCGCTGGGCTGCGTGATCTCGGCGTCGCACAACCCGTTCCAGGACAACGGCATCAAGTTCCTGGGCGGTAACGGCCGCAAGCTGGCCGATCAGGACGAGGCCGAGATCGAGCGGCTGATGAACGACGACGCGGGCCCAGGCCGGGGCCATGCGGAGCAGCTGGCGGACGCAGGCGGGCGCTACATCGCCTGGCTGGCGGAGACCTACGGGGACGGGGTGCAGCCCGGGTTCTCGATCGGCATCGACTGCGCCAACGGCGCCGCCTGGAGCTGTGGGCCGGCGCTGTTCGAGCTGCTGGGCGAGCGCGTCGACCGGATCGGCTGCGAGCCCGACGGCCGCAACATCAACGCCGGCGTCGGCTCGACGCACCTCGATGCGATCGCGGCGCTGGTGGCCGACCACGGCCTCGACCTGGGGATTGCGTTTGACGGCGACGCCGACCGCTGCCTGGTCGTGGACGGTCGCGGCCGGCCGGTGAACGGAGATGTGATCCTGGCGGTGCTGGCGATCGACCTGCACGGCCGAGGACTGCTGGCCGCCGATACCGTGGTGGTGACCTCGATGACCAACCTCGGGTTCCACCGGCTGATGCGCGACAACGACATCGCCGTCGAGGTCACCGACGTGGGAGACCGCTACGTGCTCGAGCGGATGCTGGAGACCGGGGCGACGCTCGGCGGCGAGCAGTCGGGGCACGTCGTCGACCTGGCGCACCACACGACCGGCGACGGTTTGGCGACGGCGCTGATGCTGCTGGCGTCGCTGCACCGGCAGGCGTTGAGCGCCGCACAGGCGAACGACATGCTGCGGCCGTTCCCGCAGCGGCTCGTGGCCGTGCCGGCCGATCGATCCCTGCTACCGTCCGCGAACCGCATCTGGGAGGAGGTGGACGCTCTGAGCGAGAAACTTGGGAACGACGGTCGGATCGTCCTCCGCGCGTCCGGTACCGAGCCGCTGGTGCGGGTCATGGTGGAAGCCGAGGACGAGGCCGAATGCGAGCGCATCTGCGGATATCTCGCGGGCCTCGTCGAAACCGAGATCGGAGCGTAACCTCTCCGTATGTGTGGAATCGTCGGATACGTCGGTGACCGGGAGTGCAAGGAGCTGTTGCTGACCGGCCTCGAGCGGCTCGAGTACCGCGGGTACGACTCGGCCGGCATCGCGCTGGTCAACGGCAGCATCGATGTGACGCGCCGGGTGGGGCGGGTGCAGATGCTGCGCGACGCGGTCGGCGACGGCAGCCATCCGGCGACGCTGGGGCTGGCGCACACGCGCTGGGCGACGCACGGCGGGGTGACCGAGTCGAACGCGCACCCGATCGAGGCCTGCGAGGGCTCGGGCGTGACCGCGGTGCACAACGGCATCATCGAGAACTACGTCCAGCTGCGAACGCGGTTGCTGGACCAGGGCCACGAGTTCCACACGGACACCGACAGCGAGGTGATCAGCCACCTGGTCGAGGACCACTACGACGGTGATCTGGTCGAGGCGGTGCGGCTGGCCTACAACGAGCTGCACGGGCACTTCGCGTTCGCGGTGGTGCACCGCGACCACCCCAACGAGATCCTGGCGGCGCGTCGCCAGTGCCCGCTGGTGGTTGGTGTGGGCGACGGGGAGACGTTCATGGCGTCGGCGATCCCGGCCTTCATGAGCGAGACGCGCCGCGTGCAGTACGTGCTGGACGACGAGATCGTGGTGGCGACGCCCGAGGGTGCGACCTTCCTGACGGGCGAGGGCGCGGTGATCGAGCGGCCGATCGAGCATGTGGACTGGGATGAATCGGCCGCCGAGAAGCAGGGCTTCGAGACGTTCATGCTGAAGGAGATCCACGAGCAGCCGGACGCGATCGCCGAGACGATCGGCGAGCGGCTCTACCACGGCGAGCTGCAGCTTGACGGTCTCAACCTGGACGAGCAGCAGATCCGGGAGCTGTCACGGGTGGTGATCCTGGCCTGCGGGACGGCGTACCACGCCGGGCTGATCGGTCGCTACCTGCTCGAGGAGTGGGCGCGGATCCCGAGCGAGTCGGACATCGCAAGCGAGTGGCGATACCGGCGGCCGGTGATCGACGAGCGGACGCTGGTGATCGCGGTCTCCCAGTCCGGTGAGACGATCGACACGATCGCCGCAATGAAGGAAGCTCGCGCGCACGGCGCGCACGTGCTCGCGGTCACGAACGTGATGGGCAGCCAGGCAACCCGCGACTGCGACTCGGTGCTGTACACGCGGGCCGGGCTCGAGGTCGGGGTGGCGGCATCGAAGACGTTCACCAGCCAGGTGGTGCTCATGTACCTGCTGGCGCTGAAGCTGGGGATCGTGCGTGGCACAATCGACGCGACGCGGGCGGAGACGCTGCTGGCGCAGGTGCGTGCGTTGCCGGAGCTGGCGCAGCAGACGCTGGATCGGGGCAACCTGGTGGAGCCGATCGCGGACAGGTTCTGGGAGAGCGAGTTCTTCCTGTACCTGGGGCGCTACATCGGGCTGCCGATTGCGCTGGAGGGCGCGCTCAAGCTGAAGGAGATCTCCTATATCCCCACGGATGCGTACGCGGCCGGCGAGATGAAGCACGGGCCGATCGCGCTGCTGGACGACTCGACGCCGGTGGTGGTGATCGCGACCGACAACCACGTGTACGACAAGGTGCTGTCGAACATCCAGGAGGTGCGCGCCCGCGGCGCGCACGTGATCGCCGTCGCCACCGAGGGCAACACGCGCATCGAGGAGCTGGCCGAGCACGTGCTGTACCTGCCGCGGACGGAGCCGGAGCTGCAGGCGGCGCTGGCGATCCTGCCGCTGCAGCAGCTGGCCTACGCGATCGCAAAGCGGCGCGGGCTGGACATCGACAAGCCGCGCAACCTGGCGAAGACCGTCACCGTCGAGTAGCCGCCGGCTACGCGGTGCGGTGGCGTCGCCACCGCGCAAGCCGGATCTGGTGGCAGACGCCGAAGCACACCAGAAACGCGAGCGTCGCAGTGGCGGCGCCGCCGACGTTGACCGCTATCGCTCCCGCCTCGACGATGATCGCCAGGGGGAGAGCCACCACTGCGGAGAGGCGTTTCGCGGGCTGTTGCGTGTTCATTTCCGTCTCCTTTTCGAGGAAGGTTCCTGCACTCGACGGTACCGACGCGCCGCGGCCGCGTCATCGGCACGCAGGCGGAACCGGTCCCCGCCGTGCGGCGGATCTGCGGTTCCGCCCGCAGGTGGATGCAACGGCGTCGCAGCGCTTGTACGCTGGGGCGATGGAGCAGTCGATCCGCGACACGCTGGGCTCTGCCCGCGTCCGCCGCGGCGCGGACATCGGGCTGGCGGTCGGGCTGGCCCTGCTCGCCCTGGTCGACCTGGCACTCTCGTCGGACGCCACCTCCTGGGGCGGTCGCGGCCCGCTGCAGGTGTGCCTCGCGCTGGGCTGCACGCTGCCGCTGGCGTGGCGGGTGCGCTACCCGATCGCGACGGTGGTGGTGATCACGGCGGCGGGCGGACTGCTGGTGGCCGTGGCGGCGCCGCACCAGGCGCCCTTCGAGGTGTTCATCGGATCGGTGCTGGCGTCCTACTCGATCGGCGCGCATACCGCCGGCAGGCGCAGGTGGCTGGGCCTCGGGCTGATGTTCGGAGTCGGGCTCCCGTTCATGGTCGCCGCCGACAGCAACGGCATGGCGAGCGGCAACGCGCTGGCGCCGACCGCCTGGCTGACCGGAGCCTGGGCCGTGGGTGCGATCATCCGCGGCCGCCGCTTGCGCACGGCCGAGCTGGAGCTGCTGACGGCGGAGCTCGCCCAGCAGCGTGACCTGCAGGCGCAGGCCGCGGTCGCGGTGGAACGCGGGCGGATCGCACGCGAGCTGCACGACGTCGTGGCCCACAACGTATCGATGATGGTGGTGCAGGCCGGCGCAGCCGACCGTGTGCTCGAGGGTGACCAGCCCGACGTCCGGCGTGCGCTGGCTGCCATCGCAGGCACCGGCCGCGAGACCGTCGACGAGATGCGGTTGCTGCTCGGCGTTGTCCGCAGCGACGAGGGAGCCGGCCTCTCGCCGCAGCCCGGGCTGGGAGATCTCGACCAGCTGGTGAGCAACGTGCGCAGTGCCGGCCTGGACGTCGATCTCCGGGTGGAGGGCGAGCGGTCGACGCTCTCGCCGGGCGTCGACCTGTCCGCGTACCGGATCGTCCAGGAGGCACTCACCAACGTGCTCAAGCACGCCGGGACGGCGAGCGTGGAAGTGACCGTGCGCTACGGGAATGGCGCGGTGCAGGTCGAGGTCTGCGACGACGGGCGTCCAAGTGAGCACATCGCCGGCGGCGGCAACGGTCTGATCGGCATGCGCGAGCGGGTCGCGATGCTGGGCGGCGAGTTCCGGGCCGGGGCGCGCCGGGACGGCGGGTACGCCGTGTTTGCTCGCCTCCCGATCGCCGGCCCCGCCGCGTGATCGACCTGCTCCTGGCCGACGACCAGGCGCTGGTCCGTGGAGGGTTCCGGCTGATCCTGAACGCCGAGGCCGACCTGCGGGTCGTCGCCGAGGCGGAGGATGGAGATCAGGCGGTGGCCGAGGCGATCCGCACCCGCCCGGACGTCGTCCTGATGGACATCCGCATGCCCCGCCTGGACGGCATCTCCGCCACCCGGGCGATCCTCGAGGCGCTGCCCGGTGTGCGGGTGCTGATGCTGACCACGTTCGATCTCGACGAGTACGTGATCGATGCCTTCCGTGCCGGGGCGTCGGGCTTCCTGCTGAAGACGGTCCCGCCCCCACAGCTGGTCGCTGCGGTGCACACGGTCCACGAGAGCGACGCGCTGCTTGCCCCCGCCAGCACCCGCCGGCTGATCGAGCAGCACTCGCCGACGCCGGTCGAGGCACCCCAGCTCGACGAGCTCACCGCGCGCGAGCGAGAGGTGTTGCGCCTGCTCGCCCGCGGCCTGACCAACGCGGAGATCGCAAAGACGCTCGTGGTCGAGCCGTCGACGGTCAAGTCCCATGTCGCGCGCGTGCTGGCCAAGCTGGGCGTGCGCGACCGCGTGCAGGCGGTCGTGTTCGCGTACGACCACGGCGTCGTCCGCCCGGGAGAATGAGGCGATGATCACGATCACCACGCTGGCCGAGCACCCGGAGCTGGTACCGGATGTGGTCGAGATCGCGTGGCGGGAGTGGGGCGGGCTACAGGCCGGCGAGCACGAGCGTGAGCGCTGGCTGCGCGAGGCCGAGGGCGACAGCCGGCTGCACACCGCAACGTCGGCCGCGTTCGTGGCGCTGGACGGCGATCGCGCGGTCGGCGTCGTGCAGCTGCACGAGTTCGAGCTCGACGACATGCGCGACCGCTCCCCGTGGGTGTGCGGGATGGTGGTGCTGCCCGAGTACCGCGGCGCGGGTGTCGGCCGTCGGCTGCTGGCGGCGCTCGAGCGGTTCGCCGCCGCGGAGCGGGTGCCGCGGCTGTGGGTGTTCACCGAGCACGCGGCCGCGTTCTACGAGCGCTGCGGCTGGCAGCGGCACGACGTGGCCGTCCAGGACGACGGGCCGGGCATCGTGCTCACCCGGGTGCTGTCGTAGATGCGGCGCGCGCGTTGATCGCCCCCGTCACGACGGCGACGGCGAACAGCACCAACGCCAGGGTGGGCCGGCCCGCCGACCACAGCGCGGAGGCCGCGGCCACCCACACGGCCAGCTCGATCGCAAGGCGTGCTGGCAGGCCGACCTCCAGCCGCCGCCTGGGCGCCAGGAACACACCCCAGACTACGGCCACCACGGCGACTGCGATCGCGGCCAGCGCGACCCCGGCAAAACCGTCGGCCGCCTGCAGTCCCCAGTAGGCAACGGCCGCGAGCGCCGCCATCTCGCACACGAAACGAAGTCCCAGAACCACCGCCATTGGTGTCACGCTAGCCGCGCGGCCGGTGAGGGTGCGATAACCAAATGGGCGATCACGGCATGCCCCTTCGAGGGTGGCATCGTGGTCGCTGCGATGGCATCTTGCGGACTAGCTCCGTCGTTTGACCCCGACAGCAAAGGTTCCCAAGACCATGTCCGACACAATCACCCGGGACGATGCCCGGGCCCTGGCACTGATCGACCGTGCCCTCGGCCAGGGCCGCTTTACGGCCGACCTGGTCGAGCAGATCAGCGATGCGTTCGCATCGGCGACTCGCAGCGAGCGCGGCGAAGAGCCACAGCAGGCCTAGCAGGCCTGTGAGTTAGCGCGCGCTGTTGTCGAGCCGCTCGGCGACCTTCGCGCGGATCCGCTCGTCGAGAGCCGGCACCGCCGCGATCATCGAGTGGAACTCCTGCCGCGTCATCACCATCAGCCGCATCGGCGACGTCGCGCGCACGGATGCGCTGCGGCGCTCTTCGTCCAGCAGCGCCATCTCGCCGAAGAAGTCGCCCGCCGACAGGTCGGCCAGATGCCGCTCGCCGTCCATCACCTCGGCCGTGCCGTCGATGATGGCGAAGAACTCGTACCCGAACCCGTCGCGGCGGATCAGGTGGTACCCGGTGTCGACATCGATCTCGTCCGCCCAGCCGCTGATCTGCTTCAGCTGGGCGTCTGAGAGCCCCTCGAACAGGGCGATCTGGGTGAGATTGGCAGCGTCCATGCGCTGATCATACCGATCTGCGGATCACATGCCGCGTGCCCGCCGCTCGAACGCGCGGGCCACGTCCGACACCGACACCAGCCCCACCAGCCGGTCGTCCTCGATCACCAGCCCGCGCTGCAGCGGGTCGGCCGCCAGCCGGCCCACGGCCTCGGTCAGCGCCTCCTGCTCGTCCAGCAGCACCACGTTCTCGAGCGGCGTCATCACCTCGGAGATGCGGGTGTCCTCCCACCGCGACCGCGGCACCGCCGCCACGTTGCGGAACGGCAGCATGCCCACTACGTGCTCGCCGTCGAACACCGGGTAGGTCGTGTAGCGCTGCGACCACACCACCGCGTCGAAGAACTCGGCCAGCGTCAGGGTCGGCAGCACGCAGACCGGGTCGCGCTCGATCACGTCGGCCACGGTCAGCCCGTCCAGCATCTCCCGCACGTGCTCCGTGCGGCCCTCTCCGCCGGCCGCCATCACGAGGAACAGGCCCACCACCGACAACCAGACCAGCCCCGGGCCGAGGCCGAACGCCACGGCGGCCACGCCCAGGCCGATCATCACCAGCCCGAACCCGCGCCCGATTCCGACCGACACCCGGGTGGCCGATCCGCGATCGCGCTGGAACCGCCACAGCACCGCGTGCAGGATCCGCCCGCCGTCCAGCGGGTAAGCCGGGATCAGGTTGAACGCCAGCAAGAACAGGTTGCTGATTCCCATCCAGACGACGACGCCGTCCACGGCGTCCGGCAGCGGCGCCAGCCACGCAACGGCCGCGAACGTCGCCCCGATCACGAACGACACCGCCGGCCCGGCCACCGCCACCCGGAACTCCGCGCCGGGGCTGGGGAACTCGCCCAGGATCCGCGCCACCCCGCCCAGCAGCCACAGGGTGATGCCCTCGATCTGCATGCCCTGCCGCTTCGCGACCAGCGCGTGGCCGAGCTCGTGCAGCAGCAGGCCGGCGAAGAACAGCAACGCCAGCGCCGCCGCCATCACCAGGTAGGTGGTACCGGAAAGCCCGGGGTTCTGGCTCGGGAACACGTCGCTTGCGTAGTTCGCGATCACCAGCGCCACGATCGGCAGCCACGTCCAGTTGACTCCGATCGGGATGCCGGCGATCCGGCCAAGGGGGATTACCCAGCGCATTGCGGAAGTCTAGGTGGCGTCCTCGCGCTCCCCGAATGCGTCCAGCAGCGCCCGCACCTCGCACACGGCGACGAAGCCGAGCCGCTCGAGGATCGGCCGCGACATCGCACCCGCCTGGGTCACCAGGACGGGCGTGCCGGCCGCCACCGCCGCGTCCCACCTGGCTCGCACCAGCGCCCGGTAGGCGCCGCGACCGCGCCACTCGGGTAGCGTCGACCCGGCGTTCAGCACCACGCCGTGGTCTGTGAAGATCGCGTTGCCGGTGGCGACATCGACACCGTCCACGGAGGCCAGGTAGCGGCGCGAGACCGCGAGATCGCTGCGCTCGAACAGCGCGGTCAGCTGCTGATCGCTGAGCTCGTACTGCATGCCGAACGCCGTCCGTGCGATCCGCTCGCTGGCGGCGTAGGCGTCGCGGGTGTCGGCGAGGCGCACGCTCACCCCTTCCGGCACCGGCTCGGGCTCGTGGTCGAGCACCATCCCGATCTGGAGCGGATCGTCCTCCCAGACCATGCCGCGCTCCAGCAGCAGCCGCGGCAGCCCGGGCGGCCGCGCACCGCTGCCCACCTCCCACGAGCAGCGATCGCGTCCCCGCTCGCGCAGCAGGTCGTGCACCTCGGCGATCACGTCGTCCAGCTCGTCCCGGTCGAACCGGAACCGCTGCGCCACGCTCCACTTCACGTCGCCGCCGTCGCCGCCCATCCACAGCACGAACCGGGGACGCACGATCCGCTCGTCGCCGCGGCCGAGCGGGGTGTAGGTGTTCGGGTTGTCCGCCAGGGCGAACACGTTGGGGTCGATACCTGCCATCAGAAGCGGTCGATCAGCACCGAGATCTCGCCCACCACCTCGAACCCGAGCCGTTTCAGGATCGGCTGCGACATCGGCTCGCTCTGGGTGACCAGCACGTCGCGGCCACGGCGGCCGGCTTCACGCCAGCGCTCGTGAACCAGCGCCCGGTAGGCGCCGCGGCCGCGGAACTCCGGCAGCGTCAACGCACCGCCCAGAAAGGCCGCCCGCTCGTCGGCCAGCCAGGTGATGTCCGCCGTGGCGACCGGCCGGCCGTCGATGAACGCGAGGTAGCGGGTGACGAACCCGGGCCCGCGCAGCCAGTCATCGCCGGGAGACCAGCCGTCGCCCTGCTCGAACACCTCGCGCACCTCGCGGAACTGCGCGTCGGTCTCGACCCGGGCCACTGTGATGCCTTCAGCGTCGCCGCTGGACGGCTCCGCGGTGCAGGCCAGCGCCAGCATCGAGGCCGGCTCGTGCGTCGCCATGCCGAAACCGCGCAGCTGCTCGAGCAGCCCCGCCGGCGTGGCGCCGCTCGACACCTCCCAGGTGATCGCCCGCCGGCCGGCGTCGGCGAACAGGTCATGAACCTCGGCGATCACGGTCGCGAGGTCGCGGCCGTCCAGCCGCAGGCACGACACGATGTTCATGTCGGGGTCGTCCTGCGGCCCGATCTCGGCGGTGTAGCCGGTACCGGCAATTCGTCGTGAGGCAGATCCCGGTGGCAGCGGCGGCGACGGCGCGTCCTCGGCCAGCTCGCGCAGCGCCTCGCGGTCGGGTGCGGTCAAGCGGCGGCCTGCGCGCAGGCCCGCTCGACGTTGCTGCGGTGCTCGCCGCGGTCGTCGTGCCCGCCTCGATCGGGGAACGGCAGGTCGTCCGCGCGGTCCGGCGTGCCGCCGGCCTCGGCGAACGCGATCAGCGCGTCCACGTACCGGGCGTCCTGCGCGGCGATCTCGAGCGCGCGCGCCGGGGCGTGGGGGCGTCCGTGCCCGACCACGACGTGACTGGGCCGGTGGCGCTCGATCAGCTCGGTCAGCAACGCCAGCGTCGAGCGGTAGTTCCAGGCCGAGTCGTAGATGAAGGGAATCTCGTGCTGGGACAGGTGGTCGCCCACGATCAGCAGCCCGGCCTCGTCGATCCAGGTGGTGATCCCATCCGGCGTGTGCCCGGGGGTGGCGTGGCTCTCGGCCCGCCACGCGCCGAGCTGGTACGACTCGCCGTTCGCCGGCACCAGCTCGTCCACACGCATGCCGTCGAGCCCCTCCAGCACAACGCCGTACGGGCGCGTCTCGGTCTCGACCGAGGCTCGCGCCTCGCCGGAGCGGATGCGCTCGGCGGCCGGCTGGGATGCCCACACCTGCGCGTCCGGCAGAAGTCCGATCCCCATCACGTGGTCCCAGTCGGCGTGCGTGATCAGGATGTGCGTGGCGCCGTCGGCGGCGGCCTCACGGGTCTCCCATGCCGCGATGCCGGGATCGACCAGCAGGCGGGCGCCGTCGCCGTCGAGCGTCAGCGTCGTCGTCTGCCACAGCACGCTCGGCCACCAGCGGGCGGTCGGCGTCAGGTCGAGGGCGCGTGACACGCCCCTGAGTGTAGTGTGCTCGGCATGCGGGTCGGGATCGACATGATCGAGATCGAGCGTGTCCGCGCCGCCCTCACCAAGCGGCCCAGGTTCGCCGACCGCGTGTTCACGGAGGAGGAGCGGCGCTACTGCTTCTCGCGGCCGAACCCGGCTCAGCATTTCGCCGCCCGCTTCGCGGGCAAGGAGGCGGTGGGCAAGGCGATCGGATGCGGCGTCGAGTTCATGTGGCGCGACATCGAGATCGCGGGTCGCCCCAAGCCCAGCGTGACCCTGTCCGGCAAGGTGGCCGAGCTGGCGGAGCGCTTCGGCGCTGGCGATATCGACCTCTCGATGACCCACTCCAAGGGGATGGCCGCCGCCGTTGCGATCGTGCAGCCGCGAGGTTAGACGGGGGCCGCTCTCAATCGACGGACATTTTCACGACCTGTAAGGATTTCGCCGCTGGCTCGGTATACACAGACAAACCACAACCAGTGACGGAAGAGGGCTCATGAGATTTTGGAAGCGGGATACGGACATTGGGGGCGTTGAGACGTCGCTGCGGTCGCAGCGGCCTCGGCTCGACCGGTCGCTTGAGAGCGACCTGATGAGCCGCATCAGCAGCCGCCCGGCACCACGTTCGAGCTACCGGCTGGTGCTGGCCACCGGCCTGACCGTCGCGGTGTTCGCCGCGCTGGCGTCGTTTGGCGGCGTCAGCTACGCGGTCAGCGCAGCGAAGCAGGCGGTCTCCGGGGGGACGAATACGTCGTCCACGGTCACCAACTCCAGCACCGGCCAGTACGGCGAGGGCACCTGCGTCGAGTACGTCAACCCACACGGCGCGACGATCCCGCCCGCCGGCCAGACCTCGCCCGGCACGAACCCGAACAGCGGACAGAACCCGGACGGGTTCTACCTGATCGGTTCCTCCGGCGGTGGCGACGTGTTCGTGATCGATACCGGGACCGGCACCAAGTTCGGCCCGTATCCCAGCGGCACGGTCATCAAGTACACCGAGGCCAACGGCAAGACGCCGACCGAGATCAAGATCGGCAGCACCAATGGCCAGGCTGGTGCGGTAACCGTGCACATCAGTGGCCAGGGCGACGCAGCCGTCCAGAACGTCGCGGGCGGTCCGCTGACGGTCTGCTTGGTACCTCCGAAGCCGAAGTGATCTAGGAAGCAGCCGTGCGTCACACGAGGGGCCGCCCATCGGGCGGCCCCTCGTGTGCGTGGCAGCGCGGCGGCCGGAATCGAGCGCGAAGCGTCCGCGCTCCCGAACAGCTACACCCTCAGGGTCGCGGGTGTCCGCTGATCACGCTCAGCGATGACGCGGCGTGCTGGTTACGATGATCGCGGCGCAACGCCGGCCACGGACGAACACCATGACCCTGGACGCCTACAGTCACGTTCTGCCATGAATGAGCTGCTGCCACTCTACGATGCGGCCGAGATGCGGGCGCTGGATGCGGCCGCGATCGACCTCGGCATTCCGGCCGCCGTGCTGATGGAGCGCGCCGGGCTGGGCGCCGCGCACGAGATCATGAGCCGTTTCCCCGACTGCCGGCGGTTCGCGATCGTCGCCGGGACAGGAAACAACGGCGGCGACGGCTTCGTTGTGGCGCGTCACCTGCTGGCCGCCGGTCTGGAGCCCGAGATGCTGTTGACGGGGCCGGCGACGAGGCTCAGCGCCGAGTCGCGCGGCAACCTCGAGGTCGCCGAGCGGCTGGGCGTGCCCGTGCACCGACGGCCGTCGCAGGCGCAGCTGCGACGTACTCTGCGCGGTGCCGAGGTGGTGATCGATGCGCTGTTCGGCACGGGATTCAGGGGCGCACCGCGGCCGGCGGCGGCGACGCTGATCGAGTCGATCAACGCCGCCGGGCGGCCGGTGGTGGCCCTGGACATCCCGTCCGGTGTGGATGCGTCCGACGGCACGGTGGCAGGCGCCGCGGTCGTGGCCGAGCTGACCGTCGCCTTTCACGGCCCCAAGCTGGGCCTGATCGTGGCGCCCGGATCAGGCCTTGCCGGTGCCGTGGTCGTGGCCGACATCGGCATCCCGCCGCAGCTGGAGTCACCCACCTGGTCAGCCCTGGCAACGCGCTCCCTCATCGACCTGGTGCCCCGCAAGCACCATGGGACGTCGAAGTACGCGGCCGGATCGGTGCTGGTGGTGGGCGGATCCGAGGGCATGTCGGGGGCGCCGCTGCTGGCGGCGCGGGCGGCGCTGCGGGCGGGGGCGGGCATCGCCTGGGTGGCGGTGCCGGCATCAGTGGCCGCTCAGGTCGGCGCCGCGCAGCCCGAGCTGATGGTGCGCGCCCTTCCCGGCGGTCTCGAGCTGGCCGACCGCGCGGGGGCGCTGGCGGTCGGCCCCGGCCTGGGCCGCAGCGCCGAGGCGCAGGGAATGGTTCGCCGCCTCGCGCAGCGGCACCGCGGCTCGCTGGTGATCGACGCCGATGGGCTGTTCGCGCTCGCCGGCAAGCTCGCCACGACCGCGCGGCGGCGGACGCCTGCCGTGCTGACGCCGCACGAGGGTGAGATGGCGCGGCTGCTGGGCCGTGAGGCGGAGTGGGTGGCGGCCAACCGGTTGGCGGCGGTGCGCGAGGCTGCGGCCGCCTCGCGGGCGGTCGTGCTGCTGAAGGGTGCCGACACGCTGGTGGCCGCACCCGGCGGCGATCGCGTGGTGGTGTCGGTGTCGGACACGCCCGGGCTGGCCACGGCAGGCAGCGGCGACGTCCTCACCGGGGTCGTGGCCGCGATGCTGGCGAAGGGGCTGGATCCGTGGACGGCCGCGTGCTGCGGCGCGGTCATGCACGCGCGGGCGGGGCGGATCGCCGCCGACGCGATCGGCCCGGACGGGATCACCAGCGCCGATGTAATCGAGGCGCTGCCCGGGGTGCTGAAGCCGTGATCTCCCGTGCGCAGCGACTGTCGCGGGCGACGGTGACGATCGACCTGTCCGCGATCGCCGCCAACGTGGGCATGCTGCGCGACCTGGTGGCGCCGGCCGAGGTGTGGGCGGTCGTGAAGGCGGACGGCTACGGCCACGGCGCGTCGGCCGTCGGCGGAGCGGCGCTGGCCGCTGGGGCGACAAGGCTCTGCGTCGCAACATGGGAGGAGG
>Ga0075425_100000337_pt1 | contig 42962 bp, 36 predicted proteins | sample SoiMethybrSBSTD4_FD_75300 | JGI IMG/M metagenome (GOLD analysis project Ga0075425, IMG submission 75300) | Bulk soil microbial communities from a Populus tree surrounding site in Tennessee, USA - Soil MetaG P. TD hybrid SBSTD4 | ecosystem: Environmental > Terrestrial > Soil > Tree plantation... | reverse complement strand
TCACCCGGTCACTGCGGTTGCAGGACCACTGTTGAAATCAGGCATTCCCGCATGGGCTTCCCCATTCTGCCGCAGCTTTCCACGACGGCAGAATTCTTCGTACTCGATCTGGTCGCGCAACAGAATCCAGAGCCGGATTCCAAGTTTCCGGGCCGCCGATTGCAGGCTTCCATTACGCAGTGTTACCGCGGACACTGCCGCCACGAACAATGCCAGTGCGCCCAAACCTAACTTTTTCATCTTGATAAATTCCTCTCAGATTTTTTGGAGTGACTCGCTTGATTAGAGCCAAAATCGAAGGGCACGGGAGTTAGGTTGCTGTAAGTGTCTCGTAAACTCTTCGGGAGAGCCTGCCCTGCGTTTTTCCCTATCTGGCGGGCAATTCAACTGCGAGAATCGGCTTGTCTTTACACGGAATTTACGCAAGCGATGAACCTGCGAGGCTAGAGTTGTCTTCGGGGCTTGCTCTGTGCGGCTTGCGGCCTGAACGGACCGCACTTGCTTAAAGCCTATAATTCTGCCCGACAGGCAGGTTCCCTTACTCGCGTTTTTTAGAAGCGGGAATTCCGCGCAATCTACATGACTCGATTCTCAGAAAACGCCCATTGGTATGCACTCGGTGCGGCATTGACCGTGACATTGACATTGCTGGCAATACTTCAATACCGCTCCAACCGGCACTGCGCGATGTCTTGCAAACGCAAATGCGAACGAGTGTGAAAAGGTCGCTGATGAACGTGCGGTTTGAACTGGAGCAGGGACTCTCGCCCATTTGCAATGCCATCCAGGGGTGGGGAAGTGATCCTCAGTCCAGTCCGGAAACTTTGGCAAGAGAGATCGCGGACTGGCGCCGTACGGCAGTGCATCCCGCGCTGGTCAGTAACGTTTTCGTCTACATGCTGGGCCCCGGGAACATAATTCCACATTTTGCTCAGCTAGAGCCAAAATACAACCAGTTCATCGAGGCGGAATGGCCAGCGAACTTTCTCGCATTGCAAGCGAAGCTGAATGAAATCGCAGATCAAGCTTGGACCCAGGAGCACAGTGCTCCTGTTCCGGCCTGGCTATTAGACGAAGATGTCCCGGCGCTGGTGTACGCCGCTCACTCTGCGCAAGCTTCCGCGCCGGAAGCTTTCGTCATAGTAGAGCTCAACACCGACGAACTCGCCCACCACATCCTCCCCGAACTCGCGCAACGATACTTGGGATCAAATGGCCATCTCGACTATCAAGTCGCGCTGATCAATCAAAACATTCAGAGGAACGTGGTGTATACATCCGACTCAGGTTTCGGGAGCGACAGCTCTGCCATTGACGCCCAACTCAACGTCTTCGGACCGCCTATGCCCAATCATGGTGAGCCTGGCGGGACCATGTCGCACACCGCACAAGCCCCAGAGCCGGGACCTGAGCACCGCGAACCACCTCACCACGATTTCCGTTTGCCGCCGGGAACGCATCCCGATGAAGCTGGGCACCGCGAAGCCCCCTTCAGACTTCAGGCGATCCGCTACTCACCCGACGACCGCGGCTGGACACTCATCGCTCGACATCGCAAAGGTTCAGTCGAGGCCGCAGTTGCAAGTCTCTATCACCGAAATCTTGCGGTCAGTTTCGGTGTGCTCCTGGTGCTTGCCGGAACCATAGCGTTGGTCGTCATGACCGCTCAGCGCTCACGCCGCCTGGCACAATTGAAAATGGATTTTGTCGCCAGCGTCTCCCACGAGTTGCGCACGCCACTGACTGGAATCGTCATGGCCGCGCAGAACGCTGCCGACGGATTAGTTGAGACAAAAGACCGTGCCATGCTCTACGGCAGGGCGATCCTCGGTCAGGCGCAGCAATTATCGGAACTCATCGAACAGATCCTGCTTTTTTCCGCTACTGAGAAAGGGCGCCACCAATTTCATTTTCAGTGGGTGGATATTTCTGAAGTAATCGAGTCAGCGCTCGACGGTTCAGCAAGCCTGATACGTTCTGCGCAGGCACAGGTGCAGCACACCATCCAGCCAGATCTCCCACCAATTTCGAGCGACTACAAAGCCCTTACTCAATCCGTTCAAAATCTTCTCGCAAACGCGATTAAATACGGAGGCGAAGATCGCTGGCTTTGGACATCATTGGGAAATTGGCAAGCCACTTCACTAACCTTCTTGACAACCTTGCGCCGTGGTAGCAGAATCCTAAAAGGCGAAAAAAAAGCGAATCCACTTGGATTCGCATTCCGGCAGACCAGCCCCGATCTTTCTCTGCCGCAAGGTTTCCATGTCCACGCTTGCGACCATTGCCAGCCCTCCTTCGTTTGTAACTGGAGCGGGATTCGGTCCGGCTCCTGCCGAGAAAAGATCCGCTGCACTCAAGCACATAGCTCAATCCGAACGTCTGGCTGGCATACGTCCGGCATCGCAGCTCGAGGTACGCCCCTGGCCGGAGATGATTTCGAGCGGGATTCCCGAACTCGATTCTTTGACCGGCGGTATTCCGCGCGGGTGTTTGACGGAGGTATACGGTCCGCCTTCCTCCGGAAAAACCAGTGTGCTGTTAGCCACATTAGCGGCAGCCACGCAGCGCGGAGAATCCTGCGTTCTGATCGACGCCAGCGACAGTTTTAATCCGAGTTCGGGGGCGTCAGCAGGAATGGATTTCCGAAAGCTGCTTTGGGTACGGTGTGGGAAATCGTCGTACGTCATTCGTCGTACGTCGTCCGGTGAAAACCAGTCGTCGGCCTTCGGTCCTCGGTCGTCGGCAAAAAACTCACGAGACCGGGCGCCCCACCCTTCCACGTTCTTCGCGGAGGGTGGGGATTTTGACTTTGCGGACGACGGACGACGGACGACGGACGACGGTTTAAGACGATCTCGTACAAACCATGAAGCCCGGCTGGAACAAGTCCTCAAATCCACCGACCTCATTCTGCAAAGCGGCGGCTTCAGCCTGGTTGCGCTCGATCTCGCTGGAATTCCCGAGAAATTCGTACGCCGCATTCCGCTCGCATCGTGGTTCCGCTTCCAACGCGCGGTCGAGCATACAAAAACTGCTTTGCTGGTGATCAGCGAAATTCCGTCTGCGCAAACCTGTGCTGCGGTGGTGGTGAAAGTTTGTGGAAAGCCATCAGCCATCAGCCATCAGCCATCAGGAAAGCTTTCGCACGCAGAAGTTTTGAAAGAATTGCAAATTGCAGCAGAGATTGCGCGCTCGCGATTGGACCGCAAACCCATGCAATCGGTGAAAACAAATTTCACGACACAGGCAGTGCGCGCCGGATAACCCCCTTGTGGGCGTTCCTCTGTGCTCCTCCGTGCACTCTGTGGTTAAGCTTTCGGGGACAGCAAAATCCACCACAGAGGACACGGAGGAGCACAGAGGAGCGCCACAGAGGTCAAGATTCAGCGGGTTTACATAACTTCTGCTTTTCATCCGTGATGGTCGGTGTAAATCCGTGGCCGATTGTGTTTTACCAATAGCAAGAGCCAACAAGCAACGCTGCTTCTTATGCCTTTCGCCTGCATCTTCGTTCCTGATTTTTCTCTGCAGGCGATCTTGCGTGCCGAACCTGAATTGCATTCGCGGCCTGTGGCCATACTCGAAGGTAAACCGCCGCTCGAAACAATCATTTGCGTTAACGATCATGCGCAAGCTGCCGGCGTCTCATCCGGCATGACCAAACTACAAGTTGAAGGCTCAACAGAAATCGTGCTTCGCGACCGCTCGGAATTCCAGGAATCGGCCGCGCACCAGGCTTTGCTCGATTGCGCCCAAGCTTTTTCCCCGCGAATCGAAGACTACGCTCGAGACACGATCCTGCTTGATCTTTCCGGACTCGACAAACTGTTTGGCCCTCTGCCCAAGGTCGCACGTGAAATTTTTCACCGCGCTCGCGAAATGGGCCTGGAGGTAAATGTTGCAGTGGCAGGCACGCTCGGGAGCGCTGCGCTTGCAGCAAATGGTTTCGCGGGCGTTACCGTGATTCCCGAAGGAAAAGAAGCAGAAGTCCTGGGTGGACTCCCCATTGAAGTGCTGTTTGCTGCGGAAGTTGATGCTGAAGATCAACTCAATTCAAAGCAGTTGTACTCCTCCGTGTCTCCGTGCCTCCGTGGTGAAGAAATTCTGGAAACGTTTCACCGCTGGGGAATCCGAAAATTCCGCGATCTCGCCGCCCTTCCGGAAAGTGCTTTAAGCGAACGACTGGGTCAACGAGGACTCGAACTTCAACGCAAGGCATGCGGCAACAGTACTCGCATGCTGGTTGCCTGTGACCCACCGCTCATTTTCAAAGAAGCAATCGAACTGGACTTCCCATTGGTGCTGCTGGAGCCGCTTGCATTTCTGCTCAACCAGATGCTTGATCAACTCTGCATTCGTCTGCAGTCGCGATCGTTGGCTGCGCAGGAAATTGATTTGAGATTGACGCTCGACAATGGAAGACAGAATTCGGACAACGTATTTCAACGCGTTATTCATCTCCCTGTGCCGCTGCTCAACGCAAAAACTTTTCTCAAGCTTCTGCAATTGGATTTGAAAGCGCATCCTCCTGGTGCTCCTGTCACACAAATTCATCTGCGGATCGAGCCTGCCAAGCCGCGCCCAGGACAGAACGGCCTCTTCATACCCTGTTCGCCCGAGCCGGAAAAACTGGAACTCACGCTGGCAAGGATTTCTGCGGTCGTTGGCGAAGGATGCGTCGGGTCACCACAACTTCTGGACACGAATCGTTCGCAGGCGTTCGAAATTCGGCGATTTGTGCCAAGGGCAATGCAGAATTTTGCATCTGCAAACTCGAACGGTACTGCTCACAACCTGGTCACTGCGCTGCGAATTTTTCGCCCGCCGATTCTGGTTTCTGTCACACATCAGAATGGAAATCCTTCTCACGTTTCATCGCAGCAGCGAAATCAGATCTCTGGCGATGTGCTCTGGGCCGCCGGCCCCTGGCGGTCCTCTGGCGATTGGTGGGAGCAGGACGCCTGGGTACGCGACGAATGGGACATCGCGGTGCAGAAAAAAACCGGAATCGTGCTCTATCGCCTGGTTCACGACGTCCTCGCCGGGCGATGGATGTTGGAAGGAAGCTATGACTGAAGGAATCGATGATCGGGTGATCGGGCCATCGGATGATCTGCGAGACATTGGTTTTGAGATCACCCGATCACCCGATGACCAGATCACCCGATGTACATCGAACTCCATTCCCGTTCCGGTTTCAGCTTCCTCGAAGGCTCTTCCCTTCCTGAAAGCCTGATCACGCGCTGCGCCGAGTCGCAGATGCCGGCCATGGCACTGCTCGATCGTGATGGCGTCTATGGCGCACCGCGCTTTCACATGGCCGCAAAGAAAGCGAAGCTCAAGGCGCACATCGGCGCGGAGGTCACATGCGACTTGTCACCACAGGGACACAAAGGTACAGGGAAAACACGGACCATTGATAATCGACGCACGCGTCGATCTTTAGATGGCCTGATCACGCGATTGCCCCATCACCCGATTGCCCCTGTGTCCCTGTCTCCCTGTGGTGAATTCCGACTTCCTCTCCTCATCTCCTCTCGCGTTGGCTACCAGAAACTCTGCCAACTCCTCACGAAGATGAAGCTGCGTTCAAAGAAGGACGAGGGGGCAGTCTTCGAAGAAGAGCTTGAGCAACATTCAGAAGGATTGATCTGCCTCACCGGCGGAGACGATGGCCCTCTCGCGCATGCATTAAGAACCGGCGGGGCGGAAGCCGCACGGAATTCCATCAAGCGCCTCATTCATATCTTCGGAAAAACAAACGTTTATGTCGAACTCCAGCGCCATTACCGGCGCGAGCAAGAACTTCGTAATCGTGCTGCCATTGAAATCGCACGCTCTTTGAATCTTCCGCTAGTGGCCACCAATGGCGTGCGTTATGCGACACCGGAAGCTCGCGAGCTTGCCGACGTCTTCACCGCCCTGCGCAACCATTGCACGCTCAAAACCGCCGGCCGCCTGCTCACGCAAAATTCCGAATGCCACCTGAAATCGCCTGCAGAAATGCACAAGCTCTTCGCCGATCTGCCCGAAGCGATTGCAAATACAGTCGAACTTTCTTCGCGGCTTGAATTCACTCTCGAAGACCTCGGCTACGAATTTCCCAAATATCCCGTGCCCGAAGGCGAAAGCATGATGTCGTTTCTTCGCGAGCGCACCCGCGAAGGCTTTAGGTCTCGCTATGGGCGCTTCGATCAGGAATTACAGGAAAAGGCTGGCCGCCAGATCGAATACGAGCTCAAGCTGATCGAAAAGCTCAAACTGCCAGGATATTTCCTGATCGTCTGGGACCTCGTCCGCTACTGCCGCGAAGAAAATATCCTCGTCCAAGGACGCGGATCAGCCGCCAACAGCGCAGTTTGCTATTCGCTCGGCATCACTGCGGTTGATCCGGTCCGGATGGAACTACTCTTCGAGCGCTTCCTCTCCGAAGAGCGCGGCGAGTGGCCCGACATCGATCTCGATCTTCCCAGCGGGGACGAACGCGAAAAAGTCATTCAGTATCTCTATCGCAAGTATGGCGAGCGCGGCGCGGCCATGACTGCGAATGTCATTACCTACCGTAGCCGCATGGCTTCACGCGAGATCGGTAAAGTTCTTGAATTTGACGAAGAAACTTTAGACAAGCTTTCTGCCGCGGTTGCGCATTGGGAGTATCGCGACGAGAACGACACGTTTGATCACCGCTTCCGCGATGCCGGGCTCGATCTTCGCCATCCGCGCGTTCGCAAATATTTCGAATTATGCGAGGCCATTCAGGATTTGCCCCGCCACCTCGGCCAGCACTCCGGTGGCATGGTCATTTGCCAGGGACAACTCGACTCTGTAGTTCCCCTCGAACCTGCATCCATGCCCGGCCGTGTGGTTGTGCAATGGGACAAAGAAGATTGCGCTGATCTCGGCATCATCAAAGTGGATCTGCTCGGCCTCGGCATGATGGCCGTACTTAAAGATTCGATTACCCTCATTCACGACCACTATGGTGAAGAAGTGGAACTTGCGCACCTTCCCGCCGACGATGCACAAGTTTATTCCACGCTGCAGAAGGCCGACACTGTCGGCATGTTTCAAATCGAAAGCCGCGCGCAGATGTCCTGCCTGCCACGTCTTATGCCCAAAAAGTTTTACGACATCGTGGTGCAGGTCGCGATCATTCGCCCGGGGCCGATCGTTGGGCAGATGGTGAATCCTTATTTAGAGCGACGACAAGGACGGCAGGAAGTCACATACGCGCACCCCTCGCTCGAGCCAGTGCTCAAGCGAACTTTGGGCGTTCCACTCTTTCAAGAACAACTTTTGAAGATGGCGATGGTGGTTGCTGGATTCAGCGGTGGCGAAGCCGAAGACCTTCGCCGTGCCATGGGATTCAAGCGCTCGGAAAAGCGCATGCGCGAAATCGAAGCCAAGCTTCGTGCCGGCATGACCCGCAACGGCATCTCGCAGGAAGCACAAGAGCAAATCGTGCTTTCGATCACTTCGTTTGCGCTCTACGGATTTCCCGAATCCCACGCTGCCAGCTTCGCCCTGATCGCCTATGCGAGCGCTTATCTGAAGCAGCATTACCTCGCGGCTTTTACCGCGGCTCTTTTGAATAATCAGCCCATGGGCTTTTATAGCCCGGCTACGATCGTCAAAGACGCACAACGTCACGGATTAAAGGTGGTGCCGATTGATGTGACGAAATCGGAGTGGGAGTGCACGATCGAAGCCGTCAGCCATCAGCCGTCAGCCATCAGGAACGCCGTCGGTCGTCGGTCGTCGGTCGTCGGCAAAGATGTTTCTTGCCAACAACCAACAAACAATTACCAACAACCTGCGCTTCGCCTCGGCCTGCGCTACGTTCGTGGTCTGCACGAAGAAGCCGGACACGCCATCGCAGAGCAACGCAAAATTGCTCCCTTCGCTTCCATCCACGATCTTGTCCGCCGCGTACCCGAACTGCACAAAGACGAACTCAACACGCTCGCCGAAATCGGCGCGTTGAATTCGATTTCACCACAGGGGCACAGAGACACGAAGAATCGGATGATCTTAGATCGGTCCATCGGGCGATCTTCAGATGACCCGATCACCCGATGGACCAATCACCCGATTCTTCATTTCCACCGCCGCGATGCCCTCTGGAACGCCTCCGCTGCCTCCAATCCTGCTGGCACCTTACTGGAAAACATTCCGGAGCCCGACCGCAAATCTCCGTTAAAAATGATGACCGACGAAGAACGGCTAGTCGCCGACTTCCGCGGCACCGGCATGACCATCGGTCCGCATCCCATGGCCTATCATCGAGCGCGCATGGATCAACTTGGCGTCAAGAAAGCTGGCGATCTACGTCGATTGCCAGGCGGGAAAAAGGTGCGCATCGCTGGTGGTGTGATCGCGCGCCAGCGCCCTGGCACCGCCAAAGGATTCGTCTTTCTCAGCCTGGAAGATGAAACCGGAGTTTCGAACGCGATTGTCGCGCCAGACCTGTTTCAGCAGAACCGCCTGCTACTTTCCGCCGAACAATTTCTCATGGTGGAAGGTACATTGCAGAATCAGGACGGCGTTATTTCGGTAAAAGCCTCAGCTGTTTTCCCTATTCAAATAACCCGCGCGCAAACCACCTCGCACGATTTTCACTGATCCAACTGCGCAAAAACGTTTTGCTGCTCACACCGCATTGATACTGCGAATTCCTTTTGGGAAAAGAAGAAAAATTTATACCGTTTTTTACGCTTCCACAGCGCGCGCCGCTTTATCATAGAGGCATCCCGCCACTAAAGATGTGCAGCCGATTGGTTGTTGCGTCAGTGCGTGGCCCAAACACCATTCGACGAAAATTAAGGAGTACTGAAATGGCCAAAGCAAAGACCCCGCGCGCCTCCAAACCCAAAGCCGAAAAGAAAGTCCTGCAGATGCCAGGAAACGGAACCACAGGAAACGGTTTCAGCGCAGATTTGGAATCTGAAATCCGGCTACGCGCCTACGAACTCTACGAGCAACGCGGACGCATCTCCGGAACCGAAGAGCAGGATTGGCTTGATGCGGAGCGGGAAGTGCGCGCCCGCCACGCGCAACAGACGCAAACCGCCTGATCCTTTCAAATTTCCCGAAACTGAGCCTGCCCCCACCCTTCCTATCTTCCGAAGGGTGAGGGCCATGCGGCCTCTGTTTGCCTCGGCCCTACAATTCTGAAAAAATGAATGCTGCATCATGGCTGAATTAGGCAGTTTTGTCCTTCTGCTGGCGCTTGCCCTAAGCGGATATTGCCTGCTTGCAGGATTAGCCGCCCTCGTCATTCATCATCCGGCAGCCGAAAGGCTCGGGGAGACTGCTCGCCGCGCCGGCGTCGCCACCTTTGGCGCGGTTTTCTTGGGCGCGGCCGTCTTGGTCATCGCCGCGTTCCGCAACGATTTTTCCATCGCCTACATCCTTCACCACAGCAACCGTGACTTGCCTTGGCCGTACAAGTTCGCGACTCTATGGTCCGGACAAGAAGGATCGCTGCTGTTCTGGGCGCTGTTGCTATCGACCTATGGATTGGTCCTTCGTCTGCGGCACAAGACGGACGAACGATTGTTCGCCCACGCCTCAGTCATCATCGCCGCGGTACAGGTTTTCTTTCTTCTGCTCTTGAACTTCGCCGCCAAGCCCTTCGCTCTGATGCAAGGTTCAATCCCTGCCGACGGCAACGGCCTCACTCCGCTTCTGCAGTATCCCGAGATGGTCATCCATCCGCCGATGCTCTATCTCGGATACGTCGGCTTCACCGTTCCATTTGCATTCGCCCTGGCCGCGTTAGTCATGAGATATCCCGGCGAAAAGTGGATCCACATCACCCGCCGCTGGACGATGGTGACTTGGGGATTTCTTACGATTGGGATTTTCCTGGGAATGCACTGGGCCTACAACGTTCTCGGGTGGGGCGGCTATTGGGGATGGGACCCGGTCGAAAACGCCTCCGTCATGCCATGGTTCACGGGCACCGCATTTCTGCATTCGGTGATGATGCAGGAAAAGCGCGGCATGCTGAAGACCTGGAACATGTGGCTGATCTTTTCCACGTTCCTGCTCGCGATCTTCGGCACATTTCTAACCCGGAGTGGCGTGGTCAATTCGGTGCACGCGTTCGCGCAGTCCTCTATTGGCGACTGGTTCGTGACCTTCATCGCTATCACGGTGGCGGTCTGCGTCTACTTTTATTGGAAGAACCGATCCCATTTACGTGGGGAACACAGACTTGAGTCGCTGGTTTCACGCGAATCGAGTTTCCTCTTCAACAATCTGCTTCTCCTTCTAGCATGCTTCACGGTGCTCTGGGGAACACTATTCCCGGTGCTGTCCGAGTGGATTCAAGGGCACAAAGTCACGGTCGGCCCGCCGTTCTTTAATAAAGTCAGCATTCCAGTTGCCCTCCTTCTTTTATTGTTGACTGCGCTAGGTCCCCTGCTTGCCTGGCGCAAGACTTCACTGGAAAGTTTGAAACGAAACTTCCTGTGGCCCAGCCTAGGTGCGCTGATGGTTGGCGTGGTGTTGCTCACAACGCCGGTCTCGTGGGGTGGTCCGTTCGGTCTCCGCCCCTGGCGTGACATTTCGCATTTCTACTCGCTCATGGCCATCATGCTATCGGTGCTGGTCGCGCTCACCGTGGTCTTTGAATTCGTGCGTGGCGGGCGGGTGATCTCAGGGCACACGGGCCAGCGACTGATCGCCTCAATGGTCCACCTCGCGCACCGCAACACGCGCCGCTATGGCGGATATATTGTGCACGTGGGTGTGATCATCGTCTTCATCGGCTTCGCGGGAGCAGCATTCAACCAGGAAGCCGAAAAAGAGATGAGTTTCGGCGATCACATGAGCATCGGCACCTACGATGTCGTCGGCCAGTCTTACACGCAGGAAGAGAATGCGAATTACAGCGCCGATGTCGGCATTCTGCAAGTGTTCAAAGGCGGAAAGCAGATCGACACGCTCTATCCTGAGCAACGTTTCTATCCTGCAAGTGGCGAGCAGCAGCACATGCCCGCAGTGCGTTCGACCTTGCAGGAAGATCTCTATTTGGTTTATGAGGGACAGAATCCGGACACGGGACGCCCTATCATCAAGGCGCACCTGAATCCGCTGGTTTCATGGATTTGGGTGGGCGTTCTGGTGATGGTCTTCGGGACCATAATGGCGCTGGTTCCGAACGCCGCACCGGTTCGTGCTGCAGTCAGGGTCAGCGCGCCTGCCGACGTCCGCGTCCGCCCGGCTCCGGTAGGAGCCGGAGACTGATGACTTGTCGACTGAAGAACTGCGCGCCCCGTGACTTGCTGCGGTTGCGAGACATGGGGACTTTCCGTCGTCTGGGAGTGCTCTTTGTGATGGCGCTTCTATTCCTCGGCGCCGACACCTCCCGCGTCGACCTTCTCGGCCATCAGGTCATTTGCATGTGTGGTTGCAATCAGGTGTTGCTTGAATGCAACCACCTCGGCTGTCCCTATCTTTCGCGCATGAAGCAGGAGCTCACAGCAGCGGTCGATCGCGGCGACTCGGATAAGGCCGTCATTCAGTCTTTCGTCCAGACCTATGGCACGCTGGTGCTTGCGGCGCCTACGACCCATGGCTTCGACCGGGTCGCCTGGATCATGCCTTACCTCGCGCTGCTTGCCGGCATAACTCTGGTTGTACTGGTCGTGTGGACCTGGAAAAAACGGCCAGCTCGAATTCACGCCAGCGTTCCATCGCCCGTGCACGGAGACGACCTTGCCCGCTTTCGCGATCAGGCACGCCGGGAGGCGGACCTATGATCTGGGGTTGCCTTCTGGTCACGGCTGCGGCCTTGCTCTACGTGTTCCATATACCTGAGGCCGTAACCGCCGGCCCCGTCAAGACACGACTCACCTACTTGCGTGAGCGCAAGGATGTTGTGTACGAGAACCTCCGCGATCTGAATTTCGATTTCAAAGCCGAAAAGCTGCCTGAAGCCGATTATCAAAACATGAAGAATTCCCTCGAAGAGGAAGCCGCGGCGGTGCTGGCGGAGATCTCGCAAATCGAATCCGGCATTGCCTTTACCGCCGAAAAGAAGGTCCAGAAGTGAGAAGTGCTTCTATGCAGGGCAGCCTCACACTCGCGGCGTTGATTCTCCTTTCCACTGCATACCTCGGTGCCAGCACTCTCACTGGCACGGTCACAAACGGCACCACAAACAAGCCTTCTGCCGGAGACGAAATTGTTCTCATCAAGCTCGGCGCGGGCATGGAAGAAGTTGCACACGCAAAAACCGACGCGCAGGGCAAATTCAACTTCAACTTCGATGACGCCAACTCGCCCCATCTGGTTCGTGCCATCCACCAGGGCGTCACCTATCACCAGATGGCTCCCCCAGGCACGAATTCGGTTTCGGTCCAGGTTTACGACGTCGCCAAAAAAGTCGATGGCATCCAGGCCGTCGCCGATTTAATGTACCTGCAAACTTCGCAAGGCCAACTCGGCATCACGCGCATTTTCGCAGTCGACAACAACTCCAGTCCCCCGCGCACCCAGATGAACGACGCGAGTTTCGAGTTCTTCGCGCCGGAGAATGCCGAAATGGATGAGGGCCAGGCTCAAACTGCCGGTGGCCAGCCGATCAAGATCACGCCCACGCCGCAGGCTGAAAAAGGTCGCTATGCTTTTGTTTTTCCCTTGCGGCCGGGTAAGACCGAGTTTCAGGTCACATACCATTTACCGTACTCAGGCAAGGCCACAATCGACCCGCACATCGTGTATCCCTTGCAGCATTTTGTCGCGATGATGCCGAAGACGATCGGATTCGCTGCATCGCAGAGCGGAGTTTATCAGGACAAACAGCCCCCGGATCTCCCGGATGCGATCGCCGAGGTCGCGAGCAATCCACGGCCGGGGCAGAAACTCACCTTCGACATCTCAGGCCAAGGAATGCTGCAGGATCAGTCACAGAACGCAGCGAGTGACGGCGCGCCGTCCACAGGGGCGGACAATCGCCCTGGTGGCGGGCTTGGCAGGCCAATCGAAGCTCCCGATCCGCTGGAGAAATCCGCTCTGCAGGGTCAAGGCGGCGTTCTGTCCTACCGAGTGATCACTCTCGTCGGTCTTGGTGTGCTTCTCTTTGGCGGCGCGCTCTGGACAATTCGCCGTTCTCCAAGTCCAGCCATTGCAGCCACAGGTTCAACCGCTCTGCTCGATGTGCTCAAGGAGGAACTGTTCCAGCTCGAAATGGAGCACAAGCAGGGACAGATCTCCGACAAGGATTACACCTCCGCCAAAGCCGCCCTGGATCAGACACTCGCGCGCGCCATTCGCCGCAAGGGCTGAACTTCTTCGTCGCGGATTTCGCGGATCACGCGGATCAAAAGCAAAACATCATGAAAAAATCGGTGTTGATCTGTGGCCGGTCTTCCTTTGCGGCTTTTCTCTGCGATCTTTGCGGTTAAAAGCTTTTTTTGAGTTCTTCTGCCGCGGAAATTTGATCGCAAGGAGCCACTAATTGTCCGTTCTTTCAGCAGGATGCATCCTGCGCCCCGCCACCGCATCTATTTTGTAGGGGCTCAAACATGGGGAACACATTCAAAACCGGTTTCTTACTAACCGCACTCACGCTGCTTCTGATGTTCATTGGCCGGGTCTTCGCGGGCCAGAGCGGTATGCTGATCGCTCTCGTGATTGCCGCGGTGCTGAATTTCGTCTCATATTTTTTCTCCGACAAGATCGCGCTGGCCATGTATCGCGCCCAGCCGGTCACGCGTGAACAGCTTCCGCGGGCTTACAACACCGTCGAGCGGCTGACCCAGAAAATCGGCCTGCCGATGCCACAGATTTACGTGATCCCGACCGACTCTCCGAACGCGTTCGCCACCGGACGCAATCCTCAACACGCATCTGTCGCGGTTACGCAGGGAATTCTCAATCTGCTGAATGACGAAGAGTTCGAGGGCGTGCTGGCACATGAACTCGGACATGTCCGCAATCGAGACATCTTGATCAGCTCAATCGCCGCAACGATCGCTGGCGCCATCACCTACGTTGCCGACATCGCGCGCTGGGGAATGATCTTTGGCGGATATGAGCGGGACAACAATAATCGCGGCGGAGGTATTGGTGCGCTGTTTATGTTGATCCTTGCGCCAATCGCCGCCATGCTGATTCAACTCGCTGTCTCGCGCTCGCGCGAGTACCAGGCGGACGAGACCGGCGCGCACTTCACGGGTAATCCGTACGCGCTGGCTAGCGCGCTCGCCAAGCTCGACGCTTCTTCGAAGCGGCTGCCGCTGCCGGCAACGCCGTCCACTGCGCATTTGTTCATTATTCAGCCGTTCCTCGGAGGCTTCGGAAGCTTGTTCATGACTCATCCGCCGATTGCAAAGCGAATCGAGCGGCTGACGGGAAGGCCGGCAGAGTTCACGATGCAGTAGTGATGAATAGCGGCTATCAATGACAACAGGTTTAGGGATCACTTATAGCTCGTCGCTCACTGCTCACGAGTTAAGTCACACTTAGGTAACCATCGAACGCTACGCCCGCATAGTAGAATCGCCTCCATGTCGCTCGAAACCGTCATTGCCGCTTCGCATCGGGCCACGCGCCTGGAAAATGAACTCAAGAAAGTCATTCGCGGCAAAGACGAGATCGTCCGCTTGGCGCTGGTGTCGGTCCTTGCTCGCGGACATCTTCTGATCGAAGGCGTTCCCGGCGTAGGCAAAACCACTCTGGCTCATTCACTTGCGCGAGCCCTTGGTTGCAGCTTCCAGCGAGCTCAGTTCACCAGCGACATGCTGCCTTCCGACATCATCGGGATTTCAATTTACTCAGCGACTGAGCAGAAATTTGAATTCAAGCGTGGGCCAGTGTTCACAAACGTATTGCTGGCAGACGAGATCAACCGCACCACACCGAAAACCCAATCCGCTCTGCTCGAGGCCATGAACGAAGGCCAGGTCACGGTTGACGCTCGGTGTTTTCCGTTGCCGCAGCCGTTTCTGGTGATCGCGACCCAAAACCCGGTTGAACATCACGGGACGTATCCGCTGCCCGAATCGCAGCTGGATCGGTTTCTTATGCGTGTGCAGATGGGATATCCCGACAGCCAGTCCGAACGCGAAATCCTTCGCGCCGAAGCCGGTACGGCACAGCTTGAAAACCTAGAGCCGGTTCTGACCGGCGCGGACATCATCGAAATGCAGCAGGTCGTAACTCAAGTGGAAGTCGACGATTCGCTCGTGAACTACGCCCTCGAAATTGTCGCCCGCACGCGCAAGCACGAGAAACTGACTCTTGGGGTCTCTCCTCGCGGGTCGCAAATGCTTTACCGCGCGGCACAAGCGATGGCCTTTCTCGACGGCCGGGGTTTCTGTGTGCCAGAAGATTTCAAACCTCTGGCTGTACCAGTTTTCGCGCACCGCGTAGCCATCCATGGCATGCACTCTTCAGGCTTGAAGAAGTCCGTCCGCACAGAAGAAATTATCCAGGAAATCGTCGACACCGTTCCGGTGCCGGTCTAGCAAGAATTTGGGCGTTCTCTCGACCGCCCCTTTCTCGTTTAAGATTCCGTCGTGACAATCTCGCGTTTCCTGATGCTCCTCGCGTTAGCGGTCTGGCTCGGCGCTCTCATCTTTTTCCCGATTGTTGCGCAGACCGCATTTGCAGGTCTGTCGCCGCATCCCGCCGCACTGGTCGTTCGCGGATCGTTGCTGAAGCTGCACTGGATGGCATTCCCCTGCGGCATCCTGTTCCTGGGCGCTTCACTGGTCTACAACCGCATCGTGCTTGGCAGAACACGTGTCTTGAGCGCCAGCCACTTGTTGATCGTATCGATGCTCGCCCTCACGGCGATTTCTCAGTTCCGCATCATTCCGCGCATGGAGAGTCTTCGCATTGCAGCCGGAGAAATATCGGCCCTGCCATCTTCCGATCCCATTCGCGCTCAGTTCGGCGCCCTGCACGCCTGGTCAACTAAGATCGAAGGAACAGTGCTCGTTTTCGGGCTTGTCGTGCTCTACCTAACGTCGCGCCGCCTTGCTGATCGCAACTAGCTCCTCTTGTTCTCTGCGGCTTTTCTCAGCGTCCTCTGCGACCTCTGCGGTTTAAGATTTTGACATTAACGCCTGCGACGTTAAAACATGGCACATCATTTATTCTGTTCATTCGCGCCGCTCAGGTCGAAAAGCTAAGAGCTAGAAGCTAAAAGCTAGAAGCTTCCTTCATGAAAACTGGAATCATAGGTCTCCCTCAAGTCGGCAAGTCGTCTCTTTTTCGCATTCTGACTAAGGCGCAGCTCTCGCCTTCGCACATGAATCCTCGGGAAGCCCATGTCGGTGTCGCCAAAGTCCCCGACGACCGGCTTGACCGGCTCGCTGCTCAATACAACCCGAGGAAACTCACGCACGCCTCCGTCGAATACATTGATCTGGGCGCCATCGGACAGGAAGCGCTCAAAGAGTCCGCTTATCTCGGCCACCTTCGCCACGTGGATGCGATAGCCCACGTTGTCCGCGCCTTCGAAGACGATTCCATTCCGCACGTCGGCTCCATTGATCCGTTGCGCGACATCAAGAACGTCGAATTCGATCTCATGGTCAGCGATCTGGGGCAAATCGAGAAACGGCTCGAACGCGTCGAAAAAGATTTAAAGAAGATGAAGGCCCCAGATCTCGAAAAGGAATTCGAGCTGCTCAAACGCGCGAAAACCCATCTCGAAACCGAGCGACCGTTACGGGAGCTCGAAATGACTCCCGAAGATAAGAAGCGATTCCGCGGCTTCATGTTCCTGAGCGAGAAGCCGATCCTCTACGTGTTGAACATCAGCGAGGGCGGTGAGTTGGGGAAAGACTTGGAGGAGGCGGCGAATAAATACGGTATTGCTCAGTTGACCGCAAATACCGGCGAGCAAAGCTCGGCCGGACGGGCCGGGGCGCCCGTCCCCACGCAAGCAGGGAACACCGCCACTACTGCGATCTGCGGCAAAGTCGAAGCCGAACTTTCCGAAATGAGCGACGCCGATGCTGCCGAATTCCTCTCCAGCTACGGCCTAAAAGAGAGCGGCCTCACACGACTCATTCGCACTACTTACGCCGTCCTCGGCCTGATCTCTTTCTTCACCATTGGCGAGGACGAATGCCGCGCCTGGACGATCCCCGTGAACACCCGCGCGGTGAATGCGGCGGGTGCAATTCACTCCGACCTGGAAAAGCACTTCATCCGCGCCGAAACCATTCGCTGGGACCATCTCCTCGAAGCCGGCTCCGAAGCCGACGCCCGCGCGAAGGGCATCCTGCGATTGGAAGGCAAAGACTACATCGTGCAGGATGGGGATGTGCTGCACATCCGGCACTCGGGGTAGGATTAGCCGCTCGAAGCAGGAACAATTTCTCCGAGGGCACCGAGTTCACCTTTATGAAACCCCAGAGCAACTGTTAGCCGAAACCACAGCCAATTCAGGAATGACGCTTTCTTAACCACGACTGGCTCAAGAGGTTGTGGGTTCCGATACCTCTTTCGTTGAATTTCGATTCCACCGTGTTGCCAGGCGACGAGTGTCGGGAGCAGATCGGGAGCAAACTTTGTACCTTCCTGCACGACCGTAACACTGCGGATACCGTGTTCAAGCAGAAAGCTTGCGGAGGGAAAATCGGTGGTGAAGCACACGGAACGGTTATCGAATATGCCTGGCCGAATCTCCGTGCGAGCGAGCCTGCGATCAGCGTCCAAGAGAAAAGCGGGTGGCGCACTGGGCAACAGGCGAAGTTTTTCAAGGTTGACTGCTTCTCGAACCAAAGCCGCCAGAATTGCCTCAACATGCACGGTCGTCGCAGGTCTCGAGCTTGGCGAAATCATTTTGTCTCCAATAGCGAACGGCAAAGCATTGTAAAGAGGTACCGGCCTATATCCCAATCCCGCTAATTTCAGTCCCCACATCACACCCTCTTCTCCTGGCAGATCAATAACAATCGCAGTGGAACCAGGCTTCGGCACCCACTCGCGGTCAAAAACTATCGATCCGACCGATCGAACATCGAACACACCATCCATAAACGAAAACAGTACTGGCTTTACCCACGGAGACCAGGGACACTCGGATGGAGCCCAAATGCGAAGGATTTCATCCTTCTTCGGCAATTTCGTCCTCGGTAATCAGAATTGCCACGTCCAAAGCGGAATAATCGGTAACCGGCCTGGTACCTGCTCTAGCATATATTCCCGCAGCTCGCCCGTTAATTGTGTAAACACCGACGCAAGGATATAGAGGACCCGCCTGCGAATGGATTGGAACTGTTTCGAACCGCCTTTGCCGCACCCAAGCCTTCGGATTCTTTTTTACAAGCTTGGAAATTTTCGCCAACGTTCTTACATCCGCGACCTCGTTCACAAACACTTCATCGCCGTTATTGGAATATGCCCCCTTAATAACCCAGCTGCCGTCGTCTTCGTAATTGCGATTACTTGGATCTTGAGATTCAGGCATTAAGCTTCGCCATGTTTCTAGCTTGGAGGACAAGTGATTCCAAACAAGAGGAAATCTCTTGCTTTCGGTCAACAGAGACAGCGTGGGATTAGTAACGGAAGTTCTGCTGTCAAAGAGCAGCGTTTCCCAATTACTATGGCGCGGCAATTTCGCCAGCCACTCGGCTTGATAAAAACGCACAATAACGTCTAATTCAACTTCCTGCTGTCTCCATCTGACGCTCGCCATTCCGTCTCGCCACCTGAATTGCGAGGGGTCGTGGACGAGAAATGTTTCAATTCCATGCGCTTGCAATTGACCTGCAAGAAAAGCAGTGACCTGCTGGTCTTCCAAGAAACCCACCGCCGACAGCAGCGCCACCCGGCCAGAACCTCCTGTGATCTCCAAAACTGCCTGAGTCCATTCGGCTGCTGGATCACCCGCTCGTTTGGTCTTGCGGCAACATTCATTCATCAATTGCGTATAACGAGAGGCCTCGGTGAAACCACCGGGAACATCGCTGTTCACCTCCGACATGCGCCAACCGTCGGTCGTGTAATGAAAGTCGAATCGCAGAGTACGCACGGATGGTATCCCTCCGCGATGGAGATGGTTTTCAAAAATGAAACGGAGAGGTCTCGGTATTCCCAAAGTGCACAAGAGTTCCGGTCGTACGAGGATCTCTGTTTCAGCCTTGTCCAACTCCATCGCAAGCCGCTCTGCCAAGGCACTGAGCCGGGTCCAAGTTGCGGCAGAGATCAAGAGCGGTTGTGGAAACAGAGTAGAAACATCTCCAACCTGCGCATCCCACTTGCAGAAATCCAAGGACATCCGCTGGCGAATGCATCGAAAATCGTCTTCCCTTATCGACGGACCGAACCTGAGCGGGTGGAACTCAGTCATCGATTTACCGCGCCGCAACGGACTTGGTATTCAGTTTCTCCAGCACCAGCGGCCCCAGCTGCGACACGGACCCCGCGCCAAGCGTGAGAATCATGTCGCCTTCATGCGCATTCGCCGTTGCCGTTGTGACGGCAACTTCGGACGAGCTTGCGTACTCGGCCGGTCGGCCTCCCATCTCGCGAATTCTTTGCGTTAAAGCTTCTCCCGTGATGCCTTCGATCGGCTGCTCGCTCGCGGGATAGATGTCCAGGACGATCAGCGAATCGGCGTCGGCGAATGCGGTTGCAAACTCGTCCATCAAATCGCGCGTCCGGGTATAGCGATGCGGCTGAAAAATAACGCAAATCTTTCGGTAGCCGCATTCCTTGGCGGCAGCGAGTGTAGCGAGAATCTCAGTGGGATGGTGACCGTAATCGTCGATGACAGTGACGCCGCCAGCCTGACCGCGAACCTGGAAGCGCCGATCCACGCCGCGGAAATTCTCGAGGGCCTCTTGAATCTGCGGAACAGGGATGTCCAGGCCAATTCCGACGGCAATGGCCGCAGTCGCATTCCGCACATTGTGAACGCCTGGCACGTGCAGACGAAACTCGCCGAGATCGTTTCCGCGATAGTGCACGACGAATGAACATCGTGGGGGCACCGGTGGGCGAGAATGACTGCCTCCCCATGAGGCTCTGCGCAATGTGATTCGAAAATCCGAATCCTTCCTCGTCCCGTAACTCACCATCCTGCGACGGACTTTCGCGAACAAGCTTCGTAGCACAGGATCGTCGTTGCACGCGACCACCATTCCGTAAAACGGCACGCGATCCATGAAGTCCAGAAACGCGCGCTTCACGTCATGCATGCCGCGATAGCAATCCATGTGTTCGCGATCAATGTTGGTAACGACGGCAAGAATTGGCGAGAGCTTCAAAAATGAGCGGTCGCTTTCGTCCGCTTCCGCCACAAGATATTGCGAACGCCCCAGCCGCGCGTTCGATCCCATCGCATCAACACGCCCACCAACAACTACTGTCGGGTCGAGTCCGCCCGCGGCCAGCACCGCTGCGACCATGGAAGTAGTCGTCGTCTTGCCATGCATGCCGGCGATTGCGATCCCATATTTCAGCCGCATCAACTCGGCCAGCATCTCGGCACGCTGGATTACGGGAACGTGCAGCCTGCGCGCTTCTTCAACTTCAGGGTTTCCGGTATTGATTGCCGAGCTGGTGACGACGACCTCGGCACCAGCAATGTTCGTGGCACTGTGGCCTTCGAAGACCGTCGCGCCGAACCTGCTTAGACGGTCGGTAACTGACGAGCGCCTGAGATCGGAGCCGGAAACTTTGTAGCCGAGGTTCAGCAGCACTTCGGCGATGCCACTCATGCCGATGCCGCCAATGCCGACGAAATGAATGCGCTGAATTTTTGCAAACATAAATCAACTTCTTTGCCGCGGATTTACGCGGATCGAACACAAATCAAACCACAGCCGGGAGACATTCTTTGCATACTTCGCGAATTCTCTTTGCGATCTTTGCGGTTTAAAGCTCTTAACCGCAACGGGCGCAAAGGCGGCGCAAAGTTCGCCAAGAAAGACATCTGCGTTAATCCGCGGCGGAATTTTGAATTCCCGCGATCGTCGCCGCCAACTCCGCAATCTCCTTCGCCGCGTTCGGATGCGCCATCGCACGAGCCGCCTGACTCATTCGTGACAAGCGCTGTGGGACCTCCAACAAAGCAGCAATCGTATCCACTAACCAGACATCGTCGAGGCGAGTTTCTTCCAAAACCACGGCCGCGCCGGCTCGTTCCATAGCCTCGGCATTGCGTCTCTGATGATCATCGGCTGCGAGCGGAAAAGGCACAAATACCGCCGGTTTCCCTGCTGCGGCAATCTCGGCGACTGTACTTGCCCCCGAGCGGCACAAAATCAGGTCAGACCGCGCAAAGAACGCCGGCATATCCTCGATGAACCTGTGCACTTCTGCCGCGACTCCCGCCTGCGCGTACGCCGCCAGGACGTCATTATATTGACGTTCTCCGGTTTGATGGACTACTCGCAATTCCGGTATTCGCTCACGCAGTGGACCTATCGCTTGCGTCATCGTCTGATTGATCGCCCTCGCACCCTGGCTTCCACCGAAAACCAGAAGAGTTGGGGCCGACAGGTCATACGGTTTTGGCTGAAGTTGAAAGAAAGCAGGCCGGACAGGAACGCCGGTTACAACTGCATTCCGGAACCGCTCGGCCGTTTCAGGAAAGTGAACTGCCGCAGCAGACGCGAAGCGCGCAACCACACGGTTCGCGAATCCCGGAACTACATTGGGCTCGAACGCCAGCGTAGGAATTCGTTTGCGAATGGCGGCCAGCATGGCCGGCCCGGATGCATATCCGCCGACCCCGATTACCACGTCCGGCTGAAATTCGTCCAGGAACCGACCGGATGTGATTACCGCTCGTGGAAGATCGAGCAGCGTCTTTAGTCGCGTCGTGAAGCTGACTCGATTCAGCGCTCCCACCTTGATCAGTCGAAGCGAAAAGCCCGCAGCAGGCACCAGGCGGTTTTCGAGGCCCCTCGCCGTCCCAATGAACTCCACCTCAGCCTGATACAGCTTTTGCAGCTCCTGCGCGATTGCGATGGCTGGAATGACGTGCCCACCCGTGCCGCCGCCGGCAAGAATCGCTCTCATGTTGGGAACTATAAATGAACGCGCGTGCTATTCCGCTTGCTTGGTGATGTTCAGCAGCACACCCACGCATGCCAGCGTGATGAACAACGACGATCCGCCATACGAGATCAGCGGCAGAGGAATGCCTTTGGTCGGCATCAGCCCGAGCACCACGCTCATGTTGATGAAAGCTTGCACAACCACCATGCTGGTGATGCCTACCACCAGCAACCGTCCGAACATATCGATGGTCCGCAACGCCGTTCTCATTCCTCGCCACAAAAAGGTCCCGAACAGCGCGACCACGATCAGGCAGCCAAGGAGCCCAAGCTCCTCGCCGAGGACCGAAAAAATAAAATCGGTATGTGGCTCGGGAAGGTAGAAGAGTTTTTCTTTTCCTTCCATTAATCCAACCCCGGTCAATCCACCGGTCGATACCGCGATGAGGGACTGAATGATATGGAAGCCCTTCCCTTGTGGGTCAGAATAGGGATCGAGAAACGCCAGAATGCGGTCACGCCGATACGCCACGTGAAAGATCAAGAAATAGAGCGGCAGTAGCGAGCCAAGAAACGCATATGCGAGATATTTCAACTCCAGGCCGGCCACAAAGAGGACGCAAACCGTGATGGCAGCGCACGCAATGGCTGTCCCGAGATCGGGTTGAAAAACAATCAATATGATGAAAATAAGGGTGGGCAGAACCGCTGGTATCAGCGTATTTCTCCAATCGTTCATGTACTTGGTTCGGTTCTCAAGGAAAAACGCCAGAAACAGGATCAGCACCGGTTTGGCCAGCTCCGAAGGCTGAAATGAGAACCCGCCAAAGTGGATCCAGCGATGGGTATTGTGCGCACGGTCAAGAAAAAAGACAGCAATCAGCATCAGGGTCGTCAGGCCGAGCATCGAGAAAACGACCGCCGGATGCTGCAGCTTCTTGTAATCGATTTTCATCGCGACAAGCATGGCGACGAATCCTGCAATTGCCCATCCCAGCTGTCGTAATAGAAAAAAATAGCCGGAGTGGTAGCGCTCCTTCGCCATCACCGCCGAGGCGCTGAACACCATGACCAGCCCGACAAAAACCAGCAGCAAAGTGACGACGAATAGCCACCGGTCCACGCTGATGCGTTTCGCCATGAAAAGCTATTTCACCACGGAGGCACGGAGACACGGAGCATTCTTGTTGCGAGTTTTGGCCGGAAAGGTTACTTCTGTGGTTCGCAGCACTATTGGTTGGAGTCTTGCAGCCCGCGCACCAACTCCTTGAACACTCTGCCACGATGCTCATAATTCTGGAATTGATCGAAGCTCGCGCACGCCGGGGCGAGCAGTACGACATCTCCCGGTTGCGCAGCGCTTGAGGCCTGCTTGACAGCCTTTTCCAAGGTCCCGGAAGGGACAACCTCTCCTGCAATCTGGGATTGAATCTTTTCCGCAGCCGCCCCGATCGTGTAAACACGTTTGACCCGCTGTCGCAGTAAGTCGTTCAGCACTGTGTAGTCACTTCCCTTATCTTTTCCGCCGAGGATCAGGTGTACGCCGGATGGGAAAGATTCCAGTGCTTTGATAGTCGCGTCCACGTTAGTGGCTTTGGAATCGTTGTAGTACTCCACTCCACGAATCGTAGCAACGTACTCGAGACGATGTTCAACTGCTTTGAAGTTTCGTACGGCTCCGCGGATCGCCGTCGCATCGCAGCCGAGCAACACTCCGCAAGCGACAGCGGCCAAAACATTCTCCAAATTGTGGGCGCCCTTAAGCGGAATTTCGCTGACAGGCATGATTGTGACTGACGATCCGTCACGCTGGAAAGCAATATCTTTGGCGAGAACGTGCGCTCCCTGCTCAGGTTCTTTCTTGCGACTGAACCAGAACACTTGAGCGGGAGTACGGTTCGCAAGTTCCACACAGGTCGGATCATCGGCATTCAGAACCGCGAAATCATCCCCCTGTTGGTTCTCGAAAATACGCGCTTTTGCGTCGACGTAAGCGGCGAATGTGCGGTGGCGGTCCAGGTGGTCAGGGGTCACGTTCAACACGACAGCAATCTTCGGCCGGAAAGTGTGGATTGCCTCCAACTGGAAGCTCGAGACTTCGAGCACAGTGACCGTCTCTGGCATGGATTGCTCAGCCAGCGAGATCGCCGGCGTGCCTATGTTTCCTCCCACGAGTGTGTTCAATCCACCGGCCTTGAGAAGATCGCCCGTCAAGGTCGTCGTTGTTGTCTTTCCGTTCGACCCGGTAATCGCGACGATGCGTCCCTGAAGGAATTGGGCCGCGAGTTCAATCTCACCGATCACCTGCTGCCCGAGCGCACGCGCCTGCGTGATCGGCTCGGCGTCCACCGGAACGCCCGGGCTGACGACGATCAAGTCTTGATTCTGAAACGTGCGCTCACCGTGTCCGCCCGTCTCCACCCCGATCCCTTGATCAAGCAGCCGCGGAATCTCTTCGCGCAGCAGCTGATCTTCTGATTTGGAGTCAGAGACTGTGACTCGCGCGCCGTGTGACTTCAGGAAAAGAGCTGAGGCCACGCCGGACCGGCCAAGGCCAACGACAAGCACGCGTTTGTTGGTAAGCTCCATAAAAACCAGTTCACTGCAGAGGCACAGAGGCACAAAGGCACAAAGGCACAGAGAAAACGATTTTAGATTCTCTATGGCTCTGTGCCCCTGTGGTGACAATACTTTCGCAAAAAGATTATCGCAGCTTGAGTGTGGTCAGCGCGAACAGCGCAAATACCAGGGAGGCGATCCAGAAACGCACGATGATCTTTGACTCCGACCAGCCCATCAGCTCGAAATGATGGTGGATTGGCGCCATCTTGAAGATGCGTTTCTTGCGCAGCTTGTATGAGCTGACCTGCAACAGCACCGAGAGTGCTTCGATGACAAAGACCCCGCCGATAAACGGCAAAAGCAGTTCCTGTTTGATCATTACCGCAACTGTGCCAACCGCGCCGCCAAGTGCCAGTGAGCCCACATCTCCCATGAAAACTTCCGCCGGATGCGCGTTGTACCACAGGAAACCAATGGCAGCGCCCACCATGGCGCCGCAAAAAATTGTCAACTCGCCGACTAGCGGCATGCGCTGCAATTCCAGGTAATTCGCAAACGTCGCATGCCCGCTGACATAGGTAAGCACCGTGAGCGCACCGGCGGCAATCAAGGTGCAGCCAATCGCCAGGCCGTCCAATCCATCCGTAAGGTTCACAGCGTTGCTCGATCCAACCAGTACAAGCACGACAAAGGCGATAAAGGGAAGAAACGCGATCGGCCACAAGCTTGGATTGTGCAACAATCGATCCACAACCAAGTCCGGATGAAACTGTTTTAAAAACGGAACTACCAGCTTGGTCGAATAAAGTCCGTACTTCTGCATGGTGATCAAGGCCACCGCGATGCAGATGCTGGCCAGTATTTGTAACCCGAACTTCCCGCGCGCGGTCAGACCGAGGTTTCGTTTGTGGACAGTTTTCGTGTAGTCGTCAGTAAAGCCGATTGCGGCGAACGCGCAGGTAGAAAGTACGGCGATCCATATGAACGGATTGCTCAGGTCCGCCCACAATAATGTGGGTACGACGATTGAAATGACGATGAGGACTCCGCCCATCGTCGGAGTACCCGCCTTTTTCTGGTGTGCTTTGGGCCCTTCCTCGCGGATATATTGGCCAATCTGAAACGCGCGCAGACGGTCTATCACCAGCGGCCCGATTATCAACCCTGTAAACATCGCCGTCAGGCTTGCAAAGGCGGTCCGGAAAGTCAGATAGCGAAAAATTCGGAACGGCGGGAAGTAATGAAAAAGTTTGAGATACAGCAGCCAGTAAAGCAATCCGCCTCCGGGTTATTTTTTCGTCGTTCGTCGTCCCTCGTTCGTTGTCCGCAACATCGGTTGTCGGGAATTAACGACTTTGTTGACCCCTGATGAGTGATAGCTGAGACTGAAGCTTTTCCAACGCCCTCTCCAACTTCACCCCGCGCGACGCTTTCAGCAACACAACATCTCCGTCGCGGGTCTCGCGCGCCAGCCATTCGCCGGCTTCCTCGGGAGTCACGGCGAACTGCGCAGAGATGCCAGCCTTTCTCGCCGCATCTACCATCGGCTGAGCGAGCCCTCTCACCCCGATCAGGAAGTCAATGCCTTTATCGGCAATGTGTCGCCCCGATTCCTCATGCATCTGTTCGCCTTGCGGCCCGAGTTCCAGCATTTCGCCCGCAACCACGATCCGGCGCTTCGCCGGCATCGCGGCCAGGGCGTCTACCATTGCCGCAAGCGCTTTCGGATTGGAATTGTAGCAATCATTAATGACGGTAATGTTGCCGATGCGGACAACCTGCCCACGTTTATCGGCCGGCGAGAGCCTTGCCAAAGCAGCCGCGGAATCCGCTGCACCCACGCCATGGTGTAAACCGACCGCAATCGCGGCCAGACCGTTATAGACATTGTGCCTGCCCATCAGCGGCAAAGTGATTCGTTCGCGCCCGCCATCCAGAACCACGTCAAAAGAAGAACCCGCATCGCCGATTGACGTCCAATTCTCTGCTCGAACTGCTGCAGTGGGAGCGAAACCATAAGTGATCACTTTGCCCTTGAAATCACGGCCAAACTGCGAGACGTATTCGTCGTCTCCGTTCAATACTGCGGTTCCGTCAAACGGAAGCGACTCGATTAGCTCGTACTTGGCGCGAGCAATCTCTGCGACCGAACTAAAAAATTCCAGATGTACCGGAGCAACGTTGGTGACAACGCCCGTGTTCGGTTGTGCGATTTGCGCCAGGGAGGTGATCTCGCCCAGGTGCGACATCCCAAGCTCGACCACGGCGATGTCATGTTCCGGCTCGAGCTTGAGAAGCATGAGCGGCAATCCGAAATGATTGTTGAAGTTTCCTTCTGACTTATGCACGCGGAATTTTGTTGAGAGCACCTGCGCAATCGCTTCTTTTGTGGTTGTTTTGCCAGCAGACCCGGTGACGCCAATGAGTGGACGAGCCCAGACTTGACGCACACCTTTCGCAAGCGACTGCAGAGCTTCAAGCGTGCCTTCGACTGAAATGAGACGTTGCTGGGAGCCAAATCCGGCGATCTTCTCCCGGGAAACAACCGCGGCAACGGCTCCCTTTTCGAGCGCCTGTTCCACGAAGTCGTGGCCATCCATCTTCTCGCCCTTGACGGCAAAGAAGAGTTCGCCCGGGCGGATGGTGCGCGAGTCAATCGAGTAGCCAACCACGATTGCTTCCGGATCGAACTCGCTTGCACCCGCGCGAACGAGTTCGGCAACTCTGGAGAGCGGCAACTTCATGCCTGCAACTCCGCAGGCTGGTCGTACCCAAGCGCTCGCAGGGCTTCTTGCGCCACCAGACGATCATCGAATGCCAAAGATCGGTCACTCGTAATCTGCACCTTCTCATGTCCCTTGCCCGCGATCAGGACAATATCGCCTGGCCGAGCTTCGCTGATTGCAAGTTGAATTGCGGCACGCCGGTCCCGCTCCGTCACGTACTTCGCACCCGAGCGCTGCAATCCAATCACCGCATCGTTGATAATTGCCAGCGGATCTTCACTCCGAGGATTGTCAGACGTCAGCACGACAAAATCACTTCCCTTCCCAGCCGCTTCCCCCATCAGCGGACGCTTGCTGCGATCTCGATCGCCGCCGCAACCAAAAACCGTAATCACTCGTGTATTCGCGTCTTTCACGAACTCTCGCGCTAGAGCTGTCAAGTTCTGCAACGCATCGTCGGTGTGTGCGTAATCCACCACAACTGTGAATGGCTGGCCACAATCCACCCGCTCAAAACGCCCGGGAACTCTATCCAGCGCCGCTACTCCGGCACCGATAGCAACTGCACTGCAATCTCGCGACCATGCCGCCGCGCTGGCTGCCAGAATGTTGTAGACGTTCACTCTTCCGATCAGCGGCGATTTGATATTCACTTTTCCGTGTGGAGTGACCAGGTCAAAGCTTGTGTTCGCCGCGTTGATCTCAATTTTTGACGCATGGAAGTCTCCTTTAGTCAGGCCATAGCTCAGCACGGTCGTACCCTGGTCTTTGCAAAACTTCAACAGCATCTGCCCACTGGCATCATCTCCATTAATAACGGCCACACGCGGACATCCTGCCGGGGTGCGAGTAAAGAGCAGCCGCTTGGTGGCGAAATATTCCTCCATGGTGTTGTGATAATCGAGATGATCGCGCGTCAGGTTTGTGAACACCGCCACGTCGAACGGAATACCGAAAGTGCGTTGCTGCGCGAGAGCATGGGATGAGACCTCCATGGCAACTTCGGTCACCTCATTGTTAACCGCATCAGCGAAGAGCTTCTGCAGTTCGAGCGGCTCGGGCGTCGTGTGCGGTGCCGGCAGGACTTTGCCGGCGACATGGAATTCAATCGTTCCGACCAAAGCGGTCTTCCGGTTTGCGGCTTTCAAAATCGATTCCAGCAAAAAGGCCGTCGTGCTCTTGCCGTTCGTTCCCGTAATACCCGTGGTCGCAAGTTTCCCGGCGGGGCGGCCATAGTAATTTGCGCTCAGCGTCGCAAGCGCGCGGCGGCCATGCGGGACCTTGGCCCATGCAACGTTGGAAGGCGTTCGGTCGGAGTCCGTGACAATCGCTATCGCCCCGACTGAGATCGCCTGCTCACTGAAGCGATTCCCGTCGCTCGATTCGCCGCGCATCGCCACAAACACATTGCCCGGCTTCACGCGACGCGAATCGTACTCGATCCCCGTAATTTCTGGATTTCCGCTCTGGGCGGAGACCTCCGCTCCCTCCAGCAGCTCAAGAAAATTCATTGCAAGTGATTGTATTAGAGTTGATAAACAGGCGAGGAACGCTTGAGTCATTGAGCGGTTGGATTATCGAAAACCTGGTGTCGGTGGAAGGGCTGGCCTGCAGCTTACTGGAACAGTCGCGTCGGGTGTAGCCTGCCGATTTGGCGGATCTTGACGAACTGTCTAGCGGGCAAATCGCACGGTGACCCGAGCGCCACTTTGCACGTGCACGCCGGCCGCGGGCATCTGATTCTGTGCCACCCCGCTGCCGACCACCTCTAAATCAAGGCCGCTGGTTTGCGCGAGCTCAATAGCCGATCGCACCGACTTCCCGGTAAACGAAGGAACAACTATTCCTCCCTGCTCGACGTCGAGAACGACCGTGCCTGTACTCGGCGGCGCTGGGGCCTGTAAAGCGGCCGCCACTGCGCCCGCCGTGCTCGGCTTTTCATCCGTTACGCGAACGCTTTCGCGCAGAGCGGCCGGAACGATGGCTGTGTTGAGTGCTGAGGGCCGAGCACCCATGCTGCGCGAAGTCGAAGCGTTCTCGGCCGGCTTTGGCAATGCAGGGACCTTTGCTGTCTCTACGTGCATCGAATCTGAGGCATCGTCTGAGTCAATGGTCTCTCCCGGATGGTCAGGCGACCCCTCTTCCAGATCTTTGTCACTGCCCTTTGCTCGCGCCAGCAAGAGTTGCTGATTGGCAGGAATCTCAATGTCATGCTGCGTATGCAGATACTCAAGGACTTGCTGGGCAATCCGGCGGAAAACAGGAGCTGAAACCTGTCCTCCCTGATGGAGTCCGACAGCCGAGTCAAGCACCACAACCACCGTGATTGCGGGATCGTTGATGGGCGCGAAGCCGGCGAATGAGGCAACGTACTTGGTGTGGGAATATGCGTGCGTCGCCGGATCGACTTTCTGCGCGGTCCCTGTTTTCCCGGCGGCGGTATAGCCGATCAACTTGGCCTTTGTTCCCGTGCCATGTAGCACGACCCCTTGCATCATCTGTCGCATCTGTGCAGCCGTGAGCGAAGAGATCACCCGATGCTCGTTTGCTGGATGAAATGCGATCGTTTGCGGAGTCGACTGAGGCTGGGTGGTTGCCGCCGTGATCCGCGGGGCCACGTAGATGCCGTCGTTCGCCATGGTGGAGATCAATCCAGCAAGTTGCAGCGGAGTGATTCCGATCTCCTGGCCCATTGAGATCGCTGCGATTGAAACTTTCGACCAGCGGCTCGGAGGCTTGGTCAGGCCACGAGTCTCTCCGGGGAGCTCGATTCCAGTCTGCTGGCCGAATCCGTAGGCTCGAATGTATTTGTAGAAGCGATCGTCACCGAGCCGCATGCCAATTTTGATCGAACCCACGTCGCTGGATTCTGCGAGCACATCGGAAACCGTCAGCAGGCCATGCGGGCGGCTGTCGCGAATTCGCATACCGTTGAAGACGATCGAGCCCATCTGGCAATCAACAAGCTCGTTTGGATTCGTAAGCTTCTCTTCAAGGGCGGCGGAAAGTGTGACCAGTTTGAACGTCGAGCCGGGCTCGTAGACGTCGCTCACTGCGTGGTTCTTCAGTTTCTCCGGCCTGACCTCTTTGGTAAGGTTCGGATTGAATGTGGGCCGATTTGCGAGCGCAAGAATCTCGCCGGTACGAGTATTTTCGACTACCACGGTTCCGGCAATCGCGTGCGTTTGCTCTATGCCGGTTTCAAGTTCACGCTCTGCGATGTACTGGATCTTTTCGTCTATCGTGAGAACGATGTTCTGCCCGGGCTCGGGCTGCTTCTCAACGCTGCCGAACCATTTCTTGCGCGCGTCAACCGAGATCAGCATTTGGCCCGGACGGCCGTGCAACTCATCCTCGTATTCACGCTCGATGCCGCTTAGACCGGAATCGTCCATTCCCACATAGCCGAGTACCTGGGCTGCAAGCTCGTTCTTCGGATAGTAGCGTTTGGACTCTTTCTCGAAGTACACGCCGCGCAAGTTCAGAGAGCGGATGCGTGCTGAGATTTCAGGATCGGGTTTGCGCGCGAGCCAGCAAAACGTCTTTGCAGCGGTACATTTCGCAAGCAGTTCCCGTGGATCTTGCCTGGTAATGCGTGCGACCAGCGAGATCGTGCTTGCCGGGTTTGGCATCTCGGCTGGGACGGCGAATACCGAGTCCACGTTGATGGACATGGCCAGTTCGCGGCCCTGGCGATCGTAAATAATCCCCCGTCGGGCAGAGACTTCTTCCGTCCGCTGCTGCTGATGCTGCGCGCGCTGTTCGAATTTCCCGTATGAGAAGATCTGTAGGTAAACCAGGCGCGCGCAGATGGCGCTGCACCACAGAACGAACATTCCTGCGAGGAGATACAACCGGAGGTGCGTGCTATTGCGGGCTGTGGCGGCCACGATTCTTCTCTCAGATAAATATGGCGGCCGGTTAGCCGCCATCTTGCGTTGAAAGCGCACGGCTTCCAGCCGTGCCGTTACGTCGTGTTTTGTTCACTAGCGGCGCGGCTGTAAAGGCGCGCCCTTTCAAACAAGAACTCGTTATCTCACCGAAACCACCGGCACGGGGGTTAAGCTCGCCATCACCGAGCTAGAACCCTCAGGCAGCGCCGTATCCATGCGCATCACCTGTCCCGCTTGCGGCGATTGCAGCCCCAGTTCGCGCGCCATACGATCAATACGCTCCGGATCGCGCAGTGATGCCTCTTCCAAGCGTAGCGCCCGGTTCATTTCCACCAGACTGTCACGCTGCGATTTCAGGGCCTCAATCTTGTAGCCATATTCGATGGCCTTGAAATGTTGAAAGGCATAGGCCATTACAAAGAGGAAAAGGCATCCCAAGGCGATGCCAAATTGCCGCATCTCGTGTGTCCGCCGCGGATCTTCAACTTTCACCAGCCGCGAATTATCGAGAACTTTGGTGAAATAGATTTCCGGAGTGCCGGTCCAGCATCGCTGGCGCTGAACTGGAACGTTCCCGTAAGAAAGGGTCTGGATCGCCGCGGCCGCCATGTTATGCCACCCCGGCAAGTGCGTAATTCTGGTTTGCGAGTTCGCTCTGCGCGACCGCGTACCAGTAAGCAAGTTTCGGTTCTTGCTTCGGGTCGAGGCGGAGACTGGTTTCCGCGCGTTCAACCGTCGCCATTAGATCATCAATAAGTCGTCCCGTGTGCATTCTCGTTTCCCCGTTCGTGAATTCCTACCGTGAACCCGTGTGGGGCGGGCGCCCTCGCCCGCCTCTTTTATTTATTCGTGACATCCGGTGCGTTGCGGCACTCTGTGTGGACCTCTGCGTCCTCTGTGGTGAGGTTTTTTGAACCCAACCACAGAGAGCACAGAGGTACATGGAGCAAACCTACAGAGAACTTCTAAGCTCTCTCCACTGCTCTGAGTTTGGCGCTCCTCGCTCGCGCATTCAAAGCGATCTCTTCATCACTGGGCGTCGCTGGCTTCTTAGTCAGCAATTTGTATTGCCCCAGCCTTGCGCCTTCGCGCATCGCGTCTTTCACGATGCGGTCTTCCAGCGAGTGGAAGCTGATCACCACCAGCCTTCCACCCGGCTTCAGCAACTGCGGCGCTGCCTCAAGCAACCGCCGCAGGTCGTCCAATTCGCGGTTCACGAATATTCGGAGAGCTTGAAAGGTCCGCGTCGCGGGATGAATTCTGCGTTCAGCCTGATTCATTGGCCGGGCCGCGGCTGAAACGACCGCTGCGAGTTGTGCAGTGGTGCGTATCGGCCGCGACCGGACAATGGCTCTGGCGATTCTCCGCGACCTCCTTTCCTCACCGAATTCGTAAATCAGATCGGCAAGCTCGCGCTCGTCGAACTGGTTTACCACTTGATCGGCGGTCAACTCTGATTGCGGATTCATCCGCATATCCAGAGGTCCTTCCGCCTGAAAACTAAAACCGCGCGCGGGATCGGAAAATTGCAGGCTGCTGACGCCGAGGTCGGCAAGAACCCCGTCGTACGTCGTTCGTCGTACGTCGTTCGCAAGATCCGCGAAGGATCCGTGCCGAAGTTCAATCGTCGGCCAGTCCGCCTCTTGGTTTTGGCGTACGAGGGACGACGGACGACGAACGACGCTTTCCACAATTTCCAGCGCCTTCGGATCCTTATCGAAGCCAATCAAATGACCCGGTGCGCCGAGGCGTCTTGCGATTTCTAAGCTGTGCCCGCCAAGGCCCACCGTGGCGTCGATATAGGTCCCGCCACGCCGGACGGCTAAAAAGTCGATCGCTTCTTTTAAAAGAACCGGAACGTGTCCAATTTCCCCACGTCCAACCCCCTGAGGGGTTTCTTCCAAACCCTCGCCCACTAGATACCCAATTCGTCGAGCGTCTTCTCATCCTCGGGCGTGAACTTGTTCTCCTCGATCTCGCGGCGATACGCCTCGAGATTCCGCACTTCGAGGTACGTCAGTTGTCCGGTCACGGCCACTTCGCCCTTGATCTGCGCCGACTCGCGCAACAGTTGCGGCATCAACAACCGGCCCTGGCCGTCCATTTCCACCTGCTGACCCCAGTAGTTCGTGCGATCGAGAAACTTCTTCTTCGTAGGATTGAAAGTGGAGAGCCCTGCCAGTTTCTGCTCGATCCGCTCCCACTCCTCGAAGGGATAAACTTGTGCACTCTTGCCGTCGAAACTTGTTATGTAAAATTGCTGACCGTACTTCTCGTCGATCACTCGCTTGAATTCCGCGGGGACCTTGAGCCGTCCTTTTTCGTCCACGCGAGTTGGGTGATTGCCGCGAAACATGGGTTAGCTTTTGTGGGGGTGGCCCTCCAGGCCCGCCCGGTCGCCGCGAGGCGACAATTCCAACCAGAGAGGCAAAAACGGTGACGAGTTCGGCTTTTTCAGTCTCATTTAGCGTCTTCTGTGGGGTTTCGGCCTTACATTCCACCGCCGCTCCAGTTCTGCTCACTTCCCCCACCACCCCTACTGTTTGTGCCACTTTATGCCACTTTTGACCACATCTTACGCCTAAATGCTTTAGTGTCAATAAGAAAGTTGTAGGTTGCTACTCAGTGGTGCGTCTCAATCTGAAAAGCGCAACAAATCGTGGATTACTCGTTAGGCGACCACTAGGAATGGTGTTTAACGCCGTGGTTCAGACCGGCGTAACCCCAATGAACTGAGCGAAGCAACCTGTGGAAAAGAATCGGTGTGTGCGCAAAGCGGTGAGGGCGTGCTATTTCACCGCAAGTTTCTTGGATCAAAGAATACGTTGTTCGTGATCGCCTCTTCGTTCATTGTCCATGCCTTCTTGAGGACCGGCCAAACAGCCCGGCGGGGCCGGGGACATGTCTCGTCCCACAAATCTAATCAGCGCAGCGGCCGCAAACACGATAACAATAGGGTACATCTCCAGCGTGTAACGGGGTTCCGGGTTTTCAAGGGTGGCCAGGAAGGGCGAGCGCAAGATAACGAACAGGAGCAATAAACAGGTAAGCGGCAAGGCGCGGGATTTCAGCCAACCAACCAGGGCGCACATCAAGTAAGCAAGATTGACTGCACCGAAGCCAACCGCCAACGCCGACCATCTCGGCTCATCGTTGAACTCCCACCAGCGGCTGTCGCATGGAAGCATTTCAGTGCGAGGGCGGGCCCACATGTCGAGAATGCGAAGCACGGGCAACCCCAGGTAGTAACGAACCGGATGTGCCCGGATACGTTGGTCGGCCAATTCTCCAAACTTTTCGTCCAGTTCCGGAGTGACGTGCAGTTCGTCGTTATACCCCTCTATCAAGTAAGAGGTCGCGGCCTGCTGTTCGCTTGAATCAAACGCGCGGCTTGGAAGCTGTTCTGGATCAATTTTGCTTCCGGGCACCTGCCAATAAATTTCCTCCACCGAGGTGTAATCGGCAATCCACGTCTTCACCCAGCGATTGAATCCCCCAGGAACGAACTCATTTTCTTCGTTCGCGTATCGCGGGGCCAGCGACTGGAATCGGCGAAAGGTGTGCCAATTGCGAAACGTCCACGGCACCAGCGGTGCCACCGCAACCAACAGCACTACCGCGCTCGCCCGAAGACCCGAGAGTTTCTCCGGTGCACCGGCTTTGAAAAGAACCGAGAATGCCAAGTAGGCCTCTATCGCCACTAGCAACAGGACACCATCCGGCCGCAACAGAATTGCCCCTGCGCAGGCCGCCCCTGCGCATACCCAGTTGAGTTGTTTGTTGTTCTGAAACGCGGCGATTGCCAAGTCGAGTGCCAGCGCGGTGCAAAAGATCTCCAGGGTCTCAGCCAGCGCCGCTGCGGCGTAGTCGGCAAGAAACGGGCAGAGCGCTGCGAGCAAAAATGTAGACTTAGCCGCCTTGGAACCGATCAACCGCCGCGCGATATCGGCGCACAGAAAGCACGTTCCGACATCCAGCACTGCCTGAATAACAAGTGCGGCGCGGTAGTGCTCCATACCGAAGATGGCGAAAACAAAGGCGAGGAATGCAGGATAACCGGGCAGGCGAATGTAGGTAGGAGAAATCTCATCCGGACCGCTTAGCCCATAAATGCCGTGTTGCAGCCAGTTCTTCGCGATATCGCCATAGACGAAAGAGTCGTTGACTACGCTGGGGAAATGAACAATGAAGAACACCCGCACAATTACGGCGGCGACCGAAGCGAGCAGGAAGAATGTCAGGTTTCTGCGGATTAGTTCCCGCACAGTGCGACTATACCGCGTGCAGGCTTAGGTGAATACATAAAAGTCGAGAGCGCGCGCCTAATTGATTCTGTCAGGTGCTCCCGCTACGATGGAAATGGTCAATGGCATGGGGCAACCAGTTTTTTACGATCCTCGCCGGGCGCGATGGAAACGGCTTAGAACTCTGTTCGATCTCGCCGGCATTGTTGTCGGAACCATCGTTATTGTGTTTGTGTATGGCGCTGTGCGCAGCGAGCCTCTGCAAAAGCCGCTGCTCGAGTTCCAAAAGCATCCCTACCATGCCCTGAAAGAAACCGAACGGGAGCGTGCAGCAGAAAGACGCAAGCAGGTGGCGCGCCGGTCGCACCGTCGAACCAACCTCCCGCCCTCCCAGGTTCAGCTGAACATCGACGAAGGCATCCGCGCGGCTTTCTATGATCCTTCCGATGCGGCAGGATTTTCGTCACTACGTGAATATGCGCGACAAATTGATTTGCTCTACCCCGAATGGCTGCACGTGCTCTCGAACGATGGTCATTTGAAGGGAATTGATGAGCAAGTGCTGCCACCGCACAACCAGTTTGAGGTGATTCAGAGCAGTACGGTCCGCATCGTCGACGACAAGGTCATGAAGTTCCTGAAGTCCGAGGATACGGGCACTGAAGTCTTCCCGCTCGTCAACAACTTTGACGGAAGCAACTGGATTGACATCTCCGGCTTCCTCAACAATCCCGACGTTCGCGACCAGTTTCGCGAAGAGATCGACAAGTTTCTCGCCAGCGATCGTTATCGCGGACTGATGGTGGACTTTGAGGATTTGAACCTGAAAAGAGCTGCGTCGGGCTTTGTTGCCTTACTCGGGGAACTCTCCACAGATCTGCATGCAAAAGGCTTGAAGCTCTATGTCAGTGTTCCCGCAGCTAATCCCGAGTTTCCCTACACCGCTGCCGCGGATGTTGCCGACGGTCTGGTTCTGATGAACTATGACGAGCACTACAGCGGGCCAGGCGGAACTGCGGGCCCGATCGCTTCCCAGGACTGGTTCACCGATAATCTCGCGGACGCCAAAAAGCTCATTCCTCTCGACAAATTGATTTGTGCCATCGCGAATTATGGCTACGACTGGGAACGCCGTCCCAAGAAGGGGCGCACGCCTGCCAAGGACATCGGCAGGCCTGCTTCAGTGCAGGACGCCTGGCTAGCCGCTCGCGATTCCGACGCGTATGTGGACTTCGATGGTGACAGTCTCAATCCGCACATCAGTTATCTCGACGAAAAAAATCTGCAGCACGACATCTGGTTCACCGACGGTGTAACCGCGCTCAATCAGATGCGGGCCGCACGTCAGCTTGGAATTAGCACCTTCGCCTTGTGGCGGCTCGGGTCTGAAGACCGTTCGCTCTGGAAAATATGGGATGCCCCAACTGAAAATGACGCGCCATCCAAACTGAGCGACGTGCTGCCTGGCCAGGACGTTGACATGGAAGGCGACGGCGAGATCTTGAATCTGGAAGCGACGCCGACCAACGGCTCACGAACTATCACTCTTGATCGTTCGGGATTGATAACCGATGAGGTGATGGATTCTCTGCCGGAGCCGTACCGTGTGGGACGCTACGGAGCTAGTCCAAGTCAGGTCGTCATCACATTCGACGACGGGCCCGATGCCGACTGGACCCCGAGAATCCTCGACATCCTGAAGAAGGAGCACGCCACTGCCACGTTCTTCCTGATCGGCAGCCAGGCTGAGAAGCTGTCCTCCATCACTTCACGCATCTTCGACGAAGGCCACGAAATCGGAAATCATACCTTCTTCCATCCTGATATCAGCATCACGCCCGACGCGGTCGTGCGGCTGGAGTTAAACGTCACCGAGCGGTTATTCGCGAGCCGATTGCGAATACGTACGGTGCTCTTCCGACCTCCTTATTCCGTCGATGCGGAACCCGACACCGAAGATGAAGTCCGGCCTCTGGAAATTTCCGAGAGCATGGGCTACCTGGCCATCGGTGACAAGATCGATCCCAATGACTGGCGTGAAAACCCACACCGCAATGCAGAGCAGATCGCGCAATCTGTGCTCGACAACCTGCCGCCGTGCTCTCCCCAGAAACGCTTGACTTGCGGCAACATCATCCTCTTGCATGACGGTGGCGGCGACCGGCGCGAGACCGTGCGCGCCCTGCCCATGATCATCGAAGGCATTCGCGCTAAGGGACTGCAGATTGTCAGTGTCGCCGATCTCCTCGACAAGAACCGCGCCGACATCATGCAGCCGATTCCCACCAGCGAACTGTGGTCCGCCTGGCTCACCTTGATGGGTTTCTGGATGTACAGCGCCGTGCAAAAATTTATCGTTCTCGTCTTCTTTATTGGCGACCTGCTAATGACCGGGCGCCTGCTTTCCATCGGCGCACTAGCAATCTATGATCGCCTTTCTTCCAAGCGGCTCCCCGATGTCGCTGAATTCAATCCCGCAGTCGCCGTGCTGATTCCCGCTTACAACGAGGAAAAAGTGATCGAGCGCACGATTCGTGCTGCTCTGCGGTCGAGTTATCACAACCTGCGCGTCATCGTGATCGATGATGGATCGCGAGACAAGACTTTGGAGGTCGCCAGAGCATCCTTTCCGCGAGAAGAAGCTGTTGGAAGGCTGCTGGTGCTGACGAAGTCAAACTCAGGCAAGGCCGAGGCGTTGAATTTTGGTCTGCAACATTTGCGGCAAAACGAAGAAATCTTCGTTGGCATTGATGCCGACACTGTCATTGCCCGCGACGCGGTTGCCCTGCTGGTGCCGCATTTTCTGAACTCGAAAGTTGGCGCGGTCGCCGGCAACGCAAAAGTCGGCAATCGCGTGAACCTCTGGACCCGCTGGCAGGCACTCGAATACATAACCAGCCAGAACTTCGAGAGGCGCGCGCTAAATACCATGGGTGCCGTCAGCGTAGTGCCTGGCGCAATCGGCGCGTGGCGTGTTTCGGCAGTCCATGAGGCGGCGGCATTTCACACCGATACGGTTGCCGAAGACGCAGATCTCACTATGGCGTTACTACGCCGCGGTTATCGCGTCGAATATGAAGACCGCGCGCTGGCTTACACTGAAGCTCCGGTAAATGCGAATGGGCTGATGCGGCAACGCTTCCGCTGGTCATTCGGAATTTTGCAGGCAGTATTTAAGCATCGCGAGGCGTTCACAAGAAAAGGCGTGCTAGGCTGGGTCGCGCTTCCGAACATTGTCGTATTCCAAATTTTGCTGCCACTGGTCTCGCCATTCATCGACATCATGTTCGTCGTTGGTTCGGGATGGTTCTTCCTGCAGAAGCACTTCCATCCGGAATCAGCGCCACGGGCCGATTTTCAACGATTGGTGATCTTCTTCCTGACATTCTTGATCATTGATTTCATTACTTCGGCAATCGCTTTCGCGTTGGAACGCAGCACCCCAGATACCCGTGAAGATTCGTGGCTGTTGAGCCAGGTATGGCTGCAAAGATTCGCATATCGCCAACTGTTCTCCTGGGTGCTGTTCAAAACAGTGAAGCGTGCGGCCTCAGGTGAGCCGTTCTCGTGGGACAAACTGGAACGCACCGCAGCGGTCACGTATGAGGAAGCGGATTCTGTGCAGGTGCATTGAAGCTCCTAGCCCATGCCTCGAACCATCATCGAACCTTTTCGCATCAAGAGCGTCGAACCCATTCGCTGGACAACGCGCGGGCAGCGCGAAGTCCTGCTGCGGACCGCGCGCTACAACCTATTTCTGCTTCCTGCCGAAGACGTGTTGATTGATTTGCTCACCGACTCCGGCACCGGCGCGATGTCCACCCACCAGTGGGCCGCCGTAATGGAAGGAGACGAAAGCTACGCCGGCAGCAAGAGCTTCGAACGCTTTCGCGCTTCGATTCAGGACATCTTCGGCTACAGACACGTTATTCCGGCACACCAGGGCCGTGCCGCGGAACGAATTCTCTTCGGAGTCGCATGCAAGAAAGGCGACGTGGTTCCCAACAACACACACTTCGATACGACGCGTGCGAATGTGGAGTTCACTGCGGCAGAGGCGCTGGATGTCGTGATTCCCGAAGGCCAGGAGCCGGCAAGCAAGCATCCGTTCAAGGGAAATATGGACGTCACCGCTCTGCGCGAACTCATTTCGCGCGTAGGCCGGGAGCGAGTTCCATTAGTGATGCTGACCGTCACCAACAATTCCGGCGGCGGACAGCCCGTCTCAATGGAGAACGTGCGGCAAGTGAGTGCAATCTGCCGCGAGCACAAGATTCCGCTTTATTTCGATGCTTGCCGTTTTGCCGAGAACTCCTACTTCATCAAGTTGCGCGAACGAGGATACGAATCGAAGACGCCCAAACAGATTGCGCAAGAGATGTTCGGCTATGGCGACGGCTGCACGATGTCGGCAAAGAAAGATGGCATGGCTAACATCGGAGGATTTCTTTGTACCAATGACGACCTGCTGGCGCAGCAGGAAAAAGATCTACTCATCCTCACAGAAGGATATCCAACTTATGGCGGTCTCGCCGGCCGCGATCTCGAGGCCATCGCCGTCGGAGTGCAGGAAGCGCTCGAAGAAGACTACCTGCGTTACCGGATTGCTTCGACCGCCTATTTGGGCAACCACATCTCCGAGCAAGGCGTGCCGATTGTTCAGCCGCCCGGCGGACATGCGATTTACCTTGATGCACGCGCGTTTCTGCCGCACATCCCGCAAGGTCAGTTCCCTGGAGTTGCACTGGCAGCGGAGCTGTATCTCGAAGGCGGCGTTCGATCGGTTGAAATCGGCACTCTGATGTTCGGGCCTGCAGCTCAAATGGACTTGGTGCGATTAGCAATTCCGCGTCGCGTTTACACGCAAAGCCACATCGATTACGTGGTCGAGGTAATCCTCGAAGTATGGAAAAAGCGCGACGCAATTCGTGGACTGAATCTTTTGTACCAGGCTCCGTTCTTGCGGCATTTCACCGCGCGGCTCGAACCGATCTAGGCATTTCCTGGTCAACGGCTGGCTCCATTGGTTTACCTTCGTGTGCTTTGTAGTTGGTTGACGGACGGCCAATCTCGATAACGGATGCCACGGAGGGAGACAACCTTAAAGCAATCGTCGCGCGCTTTTCGTCGCGACTGACCATTCGCGCATAAATCCCCGCCAACTCACCGACGACGTCATCCCAAAGAAAGTTCTCGCGGACGCGCTCTTGTGCCCGACCTCCGAATTTTGCGCGAAGCTGATCGTTGTCCAATAGATATGTCAGCATTCTGCGCAAATCGGCGACGTTGCAGCGTTTGAAGGTGAAACCCGTATCGCCGAGGGCTTCCAGATTTTCTGGCGTATCACTGGCGAGCACACATACGCCCGCGCTCATTGCGTCCAGCAGGGTGGAGTTGGTGCTTTATGCCTTGAATCAAGGAGCACCGCAGCAGCTGCAGTGGGTAGTGGCAGGGGTGTGATTCACAGCGATACCGACGAAATGAGCGGATTACTTCAATTCCAGATCACATAGGCTCTTGGATGTCCCGAAGGGACAAATGCCAATAGCCCGGCGTTTTCAACGCCGGGCCGCACAACAGCGAGGAAGTCCCGTAGGGACGGCTGAAAACTTTATGTCGCATACGTATGTCTCGCAGCTCATGCACGTCGTGTTTTCCACCAAAAAAAGACTGCCCATAATCCACGAAGAGATTCGAAACCGCCTCTGGTCTTTCCTCGGCGGCATTGCGCGCAGAAACGGCTTCAAAACCATCGCGGTCGGTGGCACGGACAACCACATTCACATTCTTCTTTCTCTTCCCGCAACTATGCCGCTGTCGAAGGCCGTGCAGTTCCTGAAAGGCGGCTCCTCCAAATGGCTCGATGAAAACGTCAAGCCGCGATTTGAGTGGCAACAAGGCTATGGAGCATTTAGCGTGAGCATCTCGCAGCAAGACCAGACGGTCGTATACATCAATTCGCAGCCGGAACACCATCGGAAGAGGAGTTTTGAAGAAGAATTTGTTGCATTTTCAAGAAAGCACAAAATCGATTACGATGCGCGTTTCGTCCTCAGCTAGCCCAGCCGTCCCTACGGGACTCGCGTCTCTGCGGGCAAAGCCCCGGCGTTGGAAACGCCGGGCTATTGGCGATCATCCCTTCGGGACTTACAGAACTCGAAAGCCAGAGGATTCCGGAGGGTCTCTTTCCTAGGGGTCTAAGGGTACGGCAATTCCCATCCCTCCTTCGTGCTTGCTATTCGGTAGCTCTGCTCAAAGGTACGTGCCTGTCATACAATGGCATTGCCTTGCCATTGCCGAAACGCAAAACCGTACTTGGCGCGGGATTTCTCTGCATCGCCTTGACTTTGGTAGTGATGTTCACCAGTCCGGCGGCGTTTCGCAGCCCGGTGGCGCTGGTCGTCATGGCCCTGATTGGTGCGGCCGCGGTGCTGTTGCAAATTCAACTTCGTCAGAACGAATCGAGCCATCTCAGACCGCCAGTGTGGCTCAATGTTGCAGGTATCATCTTTACCATAGGGGCGCTTTTCCCATCTGCCTTGCATCTGGGCGCAAAACTCGTACAGGCCATGGTACTCGGCGCCGTGGGTAGCTTTGCAGTCAGCAGCGCCCTCATTCTTCATGGGTTTCGCAAAAACTCGCCAAAGCCGGAATGAACTCACCGAAAGCTGAAATCAATCCTCGGGACCGGGAGAAGGAAGCGGCGGCGTCAGCCGCGCTGGAACTGGTGCAACCGGGCCAGATTGTCGGACTGGGATCAGGTTCAACCGCAACTTATTTTGTGAGATTTCTGGCGGAGCGCGTTCGCCACGGCTTGAAAGTTACGGGAATTCCAACATCGCAAGCAACCAAGGAATTGGCCGAGCAGCTTGGCATTCCGCTTACCACCCTCGAAGCGCACCCTGAGATTGACATCGATATCGACGGTGCCGACGAAATCGATCCGCAGCTCAACCTCATTAAAGGAGGGGGAGGCGCCTTCCTGCGAGAGAAGGTGATCGCATCGGTCTCAAAGCAGTTCGTGGTGATCGCGGATTCGATCAAGCAAGTCAAACAGCTGGGCAAATTTCCGCTGCCGGTTGAGGTGATCGCCTTCGCGCAATCTTTGATTTCTCCACAAATCCAAAAACTCGGCGCGCAAGTTGTTTTGCGTCGTCACGCCGATGGCAGCGTTTATGTCACTGACGAGGGACATCACATCCTCGACTGCACCTTCGGCGTGATTGATCATCCTCCCGCGCTGGCTGCCGAAATCCGCAAGATTCCCGGCGTCGTCGAACACGGCCTCTTCATCGGTATGGCTGAACTGGCACTAGTCGGACACAACGGAACTGTTATCGAACTTCGCCGATAATTGCGAAATATATATATGAGAGTTCTCCGGATTGCGGCCATTGCTATTGCTCTCACCCTCGCACCCTTGCACGCGGCGCAGGCGCCACAGTCTGTCACTATCGCAATCCGTGCCGATCATCTGCAAGGTTCGTTTCCCGCGTCGTGGAATTTCTTCGGCTACGACGAACCCAACTATACCTATGCGCTGAATGGAAAAAAGCT
>Ga0075425_100000335_pt1 | contig 43148 bp, 46 predicted proteins | sample SoiMethybrSBSTD4_FD_75300 | JGI IMG/M metagenome (GOLD analysis project Ga0075425, IMG submission 75300) | Bulk soil microbial communities from a Populus tree surrounding site in Tennessee, USA - Soil MetaG P. TD hybrid SBSTD4 | ecosystem: Environmental > Terrestrial > Soil > Tree plantation... | reverse complement strand
CAAGGCGGGGAAGTACTAGCCGTGCGCTCCGCCCTCCTCAAGGCCGTCCTGATCGGGGCGGGGTCCGGAGTCCTCATCGCCGCCATGACGTCGTGCGCCGTCCTCCAGACGATGGCCCAGAACGTCGAGCGGCTCCTCGCGGGCGCGGTCCTCGGCGCCCTCATGTTCCTCGTCCCCATCGGCGCCCTCGGGTCCCTGGCGCTCGCCGGGTTCTCCGGGGGTCTCGTGTGGCTCCTCTCCACCCCGGCCGTCCGCGTCGTGAACGACAAGGGCGGCCCGATCGCCCCCGGCAGCGGCGGCGGTCTGTGGGGCTTCTCGTGGCGCATGGCCCTCGTGGTCGCCGCCATCACCCTGATCCTCCGCGCGTGGGGGCACGCCCCCGTCGTCCTCCGCGCCTTCTGGGCCGCCGTGAAGCCGACGGCCCGCGCCCTCCTCGGTGGTCCCCACCGCCCGAACGGCGGCTCGTAACCCCTCCGACGAGACGCCCAGGGCCGCTCGCTCCCCGTGAGCTTGAGCGGCCCGCCTTACACCCTGTTCCGCAACGTGCGGGGCAGGGCTAGCAGCGAAGCAGACCGAAGCTCGCGACTTCACCCGACCCGGTGCGCCGGACACTCGGAAGCCATGAAGCCCGATGCGTAGGGAAGCGAGGCCGCACCCCACCTCTGCCTCTCACACAAAGGAACCGTCCAGTCTAGCCCTGTAACGGGGCCGACGACGGCAACGCTCCCATGTCGGATACCGACTTCTCCCGTCCGGGTCAATCGAACCTCAGTGGTTCGGACCGCGCCCTCTTCTACAAGAAGTTCTCCGGCGAGGTCCTCGCGACCTTCGTCCAGATGAACCGCGTGGCGCCGCTCGTGCGCCAGCGCAGCATCGCCAGCGGCAAGTCCGCGGGCTTCCAAGTCCTCGGTCGTGCGACCGCCTTCTTCCACTCCGCCGGGAAGGATATCTCCGACACGGCGAACAACCTCCTCTCGCAGATCGCGGGTGCGGAGCGCGTCATCAACATCGACTCGATGCTGATGAGCGCCGTCACCATCTACGACCTCGACGAGGCGATGAGCGAGTGGGAAGTGCGCGGCCCGTACGCCCGCGAGCTCGGTCGCGCCGTCGCGGTCATGAGCGACCGCCTCGCGATCCACACCCTCATCCTCGCGGCTCGCGCCTCGGCGACGATCTCCGGCCTCAACGGCGGATCGGTCGTGGTCGACGCGGCCATGAAGACGAGCGGCGTGGCCCTCATGAACGCCCTCTTCGCGGCGAAGGTCGACATGGACCACAAGGACGTCCCGGAAGACGGGCGCTTCGCGGTCATCAGCTGGGACCAGCACGCCAACCTGATCCGTGACCCGAGCGTGTCGATCGCGGCGACGAGCCCGACGATCACGCAGGCCACGGTCGGCTACCCGCTCCTGAACGGGGACCTCTCCAAGGCCAACGGCGACTTCGCCCAGGCGCGTCTCTACACCGCGGCGGGCTTCCTGCTCGTCCCGACGAACCACCTGCCCTCGACGAACATCACCTCCGGCGACGCCGACTTCGGCACCGGCTCGGGTGGCGCGTCCGAGCAGGGGAACGTCTACTACGGCGACTTCTCCAACACCGCGGGCGTGTGCTTCCAGTCGGAAGCGGCCGGCCGCCTCATGCTGCGCGACGCGCAGGTCGAGTCCAGCCGCGAGCACCGGCTCAAGGGCTGGCTGACCTCGATCGCGCTGGCCCAGGGCCTCGGCATCCTCCGCCCGGAGTGCGCCGTCGAGCTCGCCATCGCGTAGTCCTTCGCAGGGGCTCCGGCATCGGCCGGGGCCCCCGCCCCTTCCGTTCAACTTCTGCGCCCGTTCGTTCCGCCTGAACACCCGAGGATCCTGAACAGCCCATGAGCGCCCCCACCACGACCACGCGCCTGTCGGCGGTCAACGCGATCCTCCGGACCGTGAACGAAGCCCCCGTGTCGTCCCTCACGCCCCCGCTCCCGATCGACGCCTCGATGGCGGCCGACGTCCTCGACGAAGTCTCGCTGGAGGTCATGTCGCGCGCGTGGTCCTTCAACACGGAGTCCGACATCGAGCTCGTCCTCAACGGATCGAGCAAGTACGTGATCCCGGCGAACGTCGTGCGCCTCACCCTCGACCGTCCGAACCCGGCGCTGTGGGACCTCGTGTTCCGCGCGGACCCGGGCAACTCGGACGCCCTCACGCTATACAACCGGGCGAAGGGCCAGCACACCTTCGTCCTCCCCTCGGGCCTCAAGGCGACGATCGTCTACCTCGTCGACTTCGAGAAGACCCCGGAGACCTTCCGCCGGTACGTCCAACTCCGCGCGGCCCGCCTGTTCCGCGACCGCCTCCAGGGGCCGAGCGCGGCCGCCGAGGTCTCGCGCGAGGAGCACCAGGCCCTCGCCACGCTCCGGGAGTCCGAGAGCGACATCGAGCGGCGCACTATCTTCGACAGCTGGGGTGCGGCGCGCGTCCTGAACCGCGGATACCCGAACATCAAGAGGGTCTAGAGTGCCCCGCTTCACTCTCCCCGTCGCCTCCCTGATCCAGGGGGTGAGCCAGCAGGCCGACTCCCTCCGCCTCCCGGGCCAATGCGAGCTCATGGACAACGCGTGGGTCTCGCCGACCGACGGGCTCACGAAGCGCCACCCGATCGACCACCTCAAGAAGCTCGACGACGGCGACCTCGGCGACGCCCTGATCCACACGATCAACCGCTCGACGGACGAGCAGTACATCGTCGCGTTCCAGTCGGACGGCATCCGGGTCTTCGAGACCGACGGGACCGAGGTGGGCGTCTACGGCCCGCTGTCCGCCGGCGCCCCCTTCACGCCCGACTTCTCCTACCTGGACACGGGGTCGGAGAAGGCGAACAAGAAGCTCAAGGCGCTCACGCTCGTCGACTACACGATCCTCCTGAACCGGACCGTGGACGCCGCGATGTCGTCCGCCGTCACGGACCCGGACCCGAGCAACACGACCACGTACCTCTTCGTCCGCGGGGCCCAGTACAGCACCACGTACAAGGCGTCCCTCAAACTCACCACGGATTCGGCGGCGGTCGACTTCTCGATCACGACCTGGGACGGGAACACGCTCTCCGCCGGACTCCAGGAGAAGTGGGACCTGACGATCGCGGCCACGGGCAACACGGGCTCGACCTGGACCGTCACGATCCTCGGGAACACGGCGTCCTACACGGTCCAGGGGGGCGACACGACCGCACTCGTCGCGGCCGGGCTCACCACGGCCATCACGGCCCTCGCGAACGTCTCGGCCTCGCGGGTCGGGTCGGTCGTCACGATCACCGCCGACAACCAGGGGGTGCACTTCACCCCCGCGGTCGTCCAGGCCACGAACGGGACCTTCTCCGTCGAGGAGACCCAAGCCGGCGCCCCGAGCACCCAGCTGTCCTCCGTCGAGACCACGGCCATCGCGCAGGCCCTCGCCGACCAGATCGACGCCGACTCGCGGTACACGGCCACCGTGTCCGGGTCGGTCGTGAAGGTCGACGTCGTCAACGCGTCCGTCACCACGGACGTCTATACGTTCTCCGTGAAGCAGGTCGGCGTCGTCGGGGAGACCTGGACGCTGAACTTCGGCGCCCCGATCTCCGACTCCGCGTCCTACACGGTCCAGTCGGGCGACCACACGGCCGACGTCGCCGAGGGGATCCGCGCGGCCATCGCCGCCGGCGTCGCGGGCGTCACGGCCACGCGCGCGGGCTCGAAGCTCACGATCACGTACGGCACGCCCTCCGCCACCTACACGCTCACGGTCACGCCCCCGACGGGCGGCCAGTACCAGCTGGTCCACACGGCGATCGGCGGGACGAGCGTCCGGTCCTTCGACTCCGTGAAGGTGGACGACGGCCGGGGCGGCGCGTTCCTGATCGCCCTCTTCCGGTCGGTCGACGCGATCGACAAGCTCCCCCTGACCTGCACGGACGGGTTCAAGATCAAGATCGACGGCGGGACGAACCAGACCACGGACGACTACTACGTCCAGTTCGCGGCCGACGCGCTCGGCGCGTTCAGCAAGGGCCGGTGGATCGAGTCGTCCGGCTTCGGCGTCGCGACCGACCTCGACGCGGACACGATGCCCTGGGCCCTCACCCGGCAGCAGGACGACGGATCCGGCACGGTCACGGGCACGCCGAACGCGAAGTACTTCCAGTGGGCGCCGATCGACTGGGCCTCCAGGACCGTCGGTGACGACGAGATCACGAGCGCCCCGCACCCGAGTATCGCCGACGGCGACCCCATCGCCGACGTGTTCTTCTTCCGGAACCGGCTCGGCTTCATCAGCGGCCAGAAGGTCGTGATGTCCGAGGTGGGGGTCTTCTTCAACCTCTGGCGGACGACCGTCCAGGACGTCGTCGACAGCGACCCCATCGACATCAAGGTCCCGCACCACACGGCGATCTCCCTCTCCCACGCGGTCGCCTACAACCACACGCTCGTCCTCCTGTCGGACCACGTCAACTTCGTGCTCGACGGCCAGCCGCTCCTGACGCCGGCGTCCGTCCAGGTGTCCCCGATCCTGGAGTACATTTCCGACCGCGATGCCGATCCCGTGACGGTCGCGCAGGGGATCTACTTCCCCGCGGTCCGCGGCAGCTTCACCGGTGTCCGGCAGATGATCGCGGACCCGCAGGTCGTGAACCAGTTCCAGGTCGACGACGTGAGCATCGCGGTCCCGCAGTACGTGTCGGGCAAGGCGATCCAGTTCGCCACGACCGAGCTCGAAGGGATCCTCCTGACGCTCGCGGATGGGGACCAGTCGAAGCTCTACATGCTCAAGACGTTCATCGCGGGCGGCGCGCGCTACCAGGTCGCGTGGGGCCGCTGGGTCCTCGGCGACAACGCGCGCGTGCTCGGCATGGGCTTCATCGGGAACACGCTCTACCTCGTCGTGAACCGGCCGGACGGCACGCACCTCGAATCCTCGGAGCTCGTCTCCGGGCGGACCGACCCGGGGGCGCTCTACCTGACTCACCTCGACCGCCGGGTCGACACGCCCGACAGCGCCTACGACCCCGACACGGACCGCACGACCTGGACGCTCGACTACGAGCCCGACACGGACGAGACGTACGTCGCGGTCACGAAGAGCCCGAACGGGAACGACGGCGGCGACGTCATCGACCTCACGCTCGACGGCGGCTCCCTCGTCTCCGCGGCCGGCGACCACACCCTCGACGATGTCTGGATCGGCCAGACGTTCGAGTTCCGCTACCGGTTCTCGAAGGTCTACATCCACGCGGGCGACCCGAGCGTCGGCAAGCAGCACGTCCAGGCGAACGGCCGACTCCAGATCCAGCACGGCATCGTCCGCGTCCAGGACACGGCGGACTTCTCCGTCGAGCTCACGCCCTACCTCCGGTCGATGCTCACCGTCGAGTACACCAGCGCGAACGGACGCCACGTCGTCGCGGGCAACCTGCCCCTGATGACGGAGGAGATCCGGTTCGGCGTCTACGCGCGCGACGCGCAGATCGACCTCGTGAGCAACAGCCCGCTCCCGGCCAAGTTCGAGAGCGCGGACTTCGAGGTCAAGTACGACATCGTCGCCTTCCCCCCGTACAACAGGAGCTAGGATGACCGCAGACCTTCGCCACCCGGCCGACGACATCGAGGTTCGGGAGAGCAAGGGCGAGGACACCGTGTTCCTCGGCGAACGCCTTCGGGCAGAGGACCTCGCGGAGATCGTCGCGGCGACCGGTGAAAAGCCCGTCGAGGCGCTCGGCCGCGGATTCCTCGCCAGCAAGCCGTGCTGGACCGTGACGTGGAAGGGTGAGCCCTCCGCCATGTTCGGCGTCGTGCCGAGCGAGGACGTCGACTTCGCGCGCCTCGGCCGTGTCTGGTTCCTCGGGTCCGAGCGGGTCCGCGTGTGGGGCAAGTCCTTCTGCCGCTTCACGGCCCTCTGGCTCCAGGAAATGGGCAAGGACTTCGACGTGCTCGGCTGCGTCGTCGACGCCCGCCAGATCGCTCACCTGCGCTGGCTCAAGTCGGTCGGCTTCCGGGTCGTCCGCGTGCACAACCACTACGGCAAGCTGGGGCTCCCGTTCATCGAAATGGCCGTCCCGACCTGCGACATCAACCCGAACGGAGAGTAGAACCGCATGTGCCTCCCCCTCGCCGCCGCCGGAGCCGCTGCGCCGTACCTCCTGGGTGCGCAGACCGGGCTCTCCATCCTCGGCGCGAAGTCGCAGTACGACCGCGAGCTCGCGGTCGCCGCCGACGCCGCGGCGCAGGCCAACCGGTCCGCCGTGATCCAGTACACGCAACTCCAGACCCGGCAGATGCAGGAGGCGGCCCAGGCGGCCCAGGCCATCCGCACGAACGCGAACAAGGCCCGCATGGCCGAGGGGACCCTCCGGGTCTCGATCGGCGAGTCGGGCATCGGCGGGAACACCGCGGCCGAGCTCCACGCCGGGTTCGAGCGCAGCGCCTCGGAGTACGAGGGCGCCGTCATCCGGAACAAGGCCTTCCTCGACGCGAACTTCAAGGACCAGGCGACCGCGATCCAGGAGGGCGCGCGCGCCGAGGCCGCGCAGGCCTACGCGAAGGTCCAGCCGCCGAGCTACCTCGGCATCCTCTTGCAAGGGGTCGGGTCGTACCTGAACCTCTCGATGCAGAACAAGGAGCTCTCCCCGATCCACGCGAACGTCCCGGGGTCGAGCCCGGTCGCGGGGGCGGACCCGGGAGCGCCGATCGGGGACTTCACGACCAGCCGAACGGAGAACCAGTATGCCTAGGGTGCCCGTCAACTACGACCCCGGCGAGCCGTCGCTCCGCCCGGCCCAGTCGGTCCTGCCGATTCCGTACGCGCCCATGCTCCCGCGAGCGGCGGCGCTCCCATTCGAGCAGCTGGCCGGCCTGTCGGGCACGCTCGCGAAGATCAGCCTCCAGCAGAAGGAGCGCCAGAATGAGGCCGAACTGGAGATCGGCCGGAAGCTCGGGAACGACGCCGGCGACGACCTGATCGACCAGCTGGCCGCGGCCCACAAGAACATGGGGGAGGTCGAGTACCAGAAGCAGCTGAACCAGGCCGCCTTCCTGAACGCGGAGAAGAAGGGCGACATCACGCCCGCCCAGAACGAGTGGCGCACGGTCGGGTTCACCCAGTCCGCCGCGCGGCGCGTCATGTCGAAGTACGAGTCGGACCTGATCGCCGCCCAGCAGCAGGCGACGGCCGTGGTCGACAAGGACGGCAACCCGACCCCCGCGAAGCCCGTCGAGCAGGTGATCCAGGAGACGTGGGCGAAGTACAAGGACAACCCCTTCTTCCAGGACTACTACGGCGCCAAGGAGTCGAACGGCCTCAAGGTCGCGATCGACTCGCGGTACCGGCAGGATGCGGCGAACAAGCTCGCCGGGAACATGGCGAAGGAGTACCAGGACAACACGGCGAACGAGTTCAGCCGCTGGGCGACCACGCAGTTCCAGAAGGGCCAGACGGACGAGGAGACCCTCGCGAACTTCTCGAAGATCGCGAACGAGCACCGGCTCCAGGGCGTCGACGTCGCGAAGGCGGCGATGGACGGCTTCCGGATCGCGGCAGCCAACGCGGCCGCGGCGGACGACGGCTCCGGCCTGTCGCACGCGTCGACCCTCCTGCGGCTCGTCCAGAACGCGAAGGTCGGGAACCTCACCATCGGCGAGGACGCGCGCACGGGCCCGGAGATCAAGGACCTCATCCAGCACTACGACAACGAGGCCACCCGCTTGAAGCAGATCAAGCTGGCCGGCATGGAGGCCGAGGAGCAGCTGCACGCGCGTCAGGCCGCCTCGAACATGGATCAGGCCCTCTCGGCGGCGAAGGCCGCGCAGGGCGCCTTCGGGTTCCCGCCGGTCGCGCAGTCCGCCGAAATGGACCGGTACATCAACCAGTACGCGGCCGAGCAGAAGGGCGGCGAGCACACCCGCGCCGACGTCCAGTACCTCCGCCAGATCCAGCGGTCCGTGTTCGCCGGCGACAGCGACGCCAAGGTCGAAGAGATCCTCGGCTCCCTGAATCGCTCGAAGGACGCCGCGAAGGCGCAGGACCTCCTCGACGCCGAGCTCGCCCAGGGGACCATCAGCGCCGGCGACCGCTTGAAGGTCCAGGCAGAGATCAACAACTTCCACCGCGTCGAGCCGCTCCTCGACTCCCCGTCCGCCAAGGCGACGGCGTCCCGGCTCGCGTCGGCCGCGTCGACCCCCGGCCTGCCCACGGGCGCCGGCGAGTCGTGGCAGCGCGAGGCCGCCGACAAGATCAGCGAGTTCAACGTCGCCCAGGCCCAGGAGGCTCGCAAGGTCGCCGGTCTGCCCGAGGCCGAACGCTCGGACCACATGGACGCGTGGAACAAGGAGCACGGCGACGCGCTCACCAAGCAGCTGCGCGAGGGCGCGGACGGGATGCGCAACAAGTACGTCGACACGGTCAACACCATCGTCGGCTTCTCGAACAAGCTCCAGCAGATCCCCGAGGAGCTCCTCACCCTCGACAACGGGCTCGCGCCCGAGCAGATCGGCCAGTGGAAGGCGAAGAACCGGGAGAACGCGGACCGCCGCGCGAACCAGGTCGATCGCAACAATGCCGCGTTCAATCGCACGATCGAGCTCTTGAAGACGGCCGTGCTGTCGTCGGCGAAGGGACAGAACCTCGAAGTCGCCGACCAGGCCGGCCTCGCCATCGCCCTTGAGACGGACACGCGCCGCAGCCTGCTCGGCATCTACGACGCCGCCACCGCGGCCGCGACGGACCCCTCGAAGATCGAGGAGGACTTCAACAAGCGCGTCCTCGACTACACGGACAAGCGGTCGAAGGAGATTCTCGGGAACAAGGCGAGCGAGTGGGTCCCCTACTTCCGCCCGGTCGCCGAGGGCGGCAAGGGCAAGACCGCCGAGGAGGCCATCACGGCCGTCACGTCGGACCGCAACAACGTCGCCGCCGCCGACCGGATCCGCGCGATGCCCTCGACGAACCGCGAGGCCCTCGCGAAGGAAATGGTCGCCCCGATGGCCGCCGACCCGAACGTTCCCAAGGACGTCGCGAAGGTCGTCGAGTCCTACCACACGGGCGCGGGCACCGGCCTGTGGGGCCTCTTCTCCCCGAACACGGTCGACGACGCCCGGGTCGCGGTCTACGACGGCTCCAACGCCGTGCTCCGCCGGACCGACTTGAAGGACACCGAGCGGCAGGACGCGATCACGAACATGCACGCCGCGGTCGGGATCCCGGCCGAGTCCCTGCTCAAGGGGTCGATCACGCTCGCGCTCCCGCCGTCGCACGTCAAGGCCCTGGAGAAGCTCGCGTTCGAGTACCGCCAGATCACGGGCTACAGCCCCGACACGACGCGCGCGTTCGAGAAGTCGCACCCGGAGTACTACGCCCAGCGGAAGCAGGCGCGCGACATCATCGACACGTACCTCAAGGCGCCGGCGCCCGAGTCGCCCATCCGCGACAACACCGTGAACCTCTACACCACGAAGATGTTCAAGGACAACGCCGAGCTCAAGACCTGGTTCGACAATCGCCGCGACGACCTTCGGGCCATCGCGGAGAAGCACGGGATGCCCACGACCGACCAATCCCTCCAGCGCCTCTTCGACGCGCAGCTGGAACTGAACACGCGGAGCGACCAACTTGCCCGATAGCCTCCTCCCCGAACCGACGCCGACCCCGCTCGACTTCTCGATCGAGGGCGGACTCCAGCGGAACCAGCAGTACCGCGGGCCCATCGACTCCGCCGCGAAGGCGGCGAACGACGGGTCCTGGTTCGACCTGGGCGACATCGCGGCCGCGCCGTTCCGCGGGGCGGTCGACGCCGTGCACGGGGTCTACGGACTCGCGGACACTCTGACGGGCGACGCGCTCCCCGACTGGGAGAGCCCGCTCGGCCACTCGCACACGTTCCTCGGGTCGGCCCTCGAAGGCATCGCCCAGTTCTCCGTCGGCTTCCTCCCGCTCGGCGGGGTCGGCAGCTTCGCCGGCCTACTTCCCGAGCTCGGCGAGGGCGCGGGCCTCCTGGCGAACGTCGGGCGTGCCGCGGCCGGCGCGGGCATCACGGCGTTCACCGCGTTCGAGGGGCACGACAAGCGCCTCTCGGACCTGATCCAGTCCGTGCCCGCCCTCCAGAACCCGATCACCGCCTTCCTCAAGTCGGACGAGTCGGACTCGGAGCTCTGGGGCCGCCTCAAGAACGGCCTGGAGCAGGCGGGTCTCGCGGCCGCGATCGAGCCCCTCTTCTACGGCCTCAAGGCCTACAAGGCCAAGCAAGCCGCCGCGAAGGCCGACGGGGCCGTCGCCGAGGACGTCGCGAAGGCGGGCGCCGAGCACAACGACGGGATCCAGCGCGGCCTCAAGGGCCTCGATGAGGGCACGCCCGCCACCCCCCCGGACACCCTCGGGCCCCCGTCCACCACGGGATCCCCGGCCGCCACCGCCGGCGAGGCCACCGCCGACCTCCCGGGCGCCGACCCGGCCGTGCCGGTCCAGCGGGCCCCGAAGGTCCCCGAGGGCGCCCCGAAGGTCGAGGAGGGCCCGCCGGTCGAGCAGAAGCCCCTGGGCGCCCCGCCGATCGACGCGAGCCCGGCCGAGCGCCAGAACTGGGGCCTCCGGACCCTCGGGTTCGACGAGGACGCCGTGAAGGGCCTGGTCGCCCGCATGGGTGAGAAGGAGGCCGCCGCGCCCCACCTCTTCACCCCCGAGGGCGCCGAGTTCGGCCCGAACGTCCGCACGACCCCGGAGACCGACAAGCTCCTCGCGGGCATCAGCGAGCGGGACATCAACCTCACGGCGTTCAAGAACAAGGACGGCGTGCCGGTCCTCCTGTCGGCCATGAGCGAGGCGATCCTCCCGGCGATCCGGAAGGACTTCTCCGCCCTCGATCCGCACACGATCGCGAAGATGAACCAGGAGGCCTTCCAGCAGGTCGGTGAGATCGTCGGGCAGACGCCCGAGCGCGTCCAGGAGGCGATGCTCCGCCGCGTGCACGCCGGCGTCGACCAGATCGCCGAGCTCGGCGCGACCGCCCGGGCCAGCAAGACCCTGCTCGACATCGTCGCGCGGAAGAACGTCGACCACCTCGGGTACGTCCAGCAGCTGTTCGACAAGGCGCCGGGCGTGACCGGCAACCTCGACCTGGAGCTCGTGCGCGCGGACTACAACCTCCGGTACCACGCGGCCCTCCAACTCGGCGTGCAGGGCATGTACTCCGAGCTCGGCCGCGCGCTCCGTGGCGCCCAGGACATCACCACCGGTCTGTCGATGGGGGACTTCCTCGCGAAGGCCTCCGAGGCCGGCGGGATGGCGAACCGGCTCCCTGAGTTCGACGCGGCGCTCGCCTCGAACCCGAAGGCCCTCGCGGCCCAGGTCAACGCCCTCGGCGGGCGGGACTTCCTCATGGGCCAGATGGCGAAGATGAAGCTCGCCTACGCCGACGGGAACACGGCCGCGCTGTCGAAGCTCGCCCGGATGACGGCGGCCGCGAAGGTCGCCGCGATGACGAAGGAGTTCTGGATCTCCGCGCTCCTCGGCTCCCCGAAGACGATCCTCACGAACATCCTGTCCCAGACGGGCAACAGCATCTACGGGCCCTACGAGAAGATGATGGGCTCGCAGCTGGTGAAGGGGTACAACGGCCTCCGCGGGAACGCGATCGAGGCCGCGGCCCAGGAGCCGGTCATGCGCGCCGCGATGGCCCAGGCCACCGAGAACGCGCACTCGATCCCGGACCTCCTCAAGCTCGGGAAGCTCGCGACCGAGCAGGACATGGCGATCCGCGGAACGGGCAACGCCCTGCTTGACCCGGCGCAGCGCCAGGCCGCGATCACCGCCCAGAACCTCGGCATGGACCCGAACAGCGTCGGCGGGAAGGTCGTCGACTTCCTCGCGAACGCCCTCCGCCTGCCGACGAAGATCCTCGGCCGGTCGGACCAGGTCATCACGCAGATCAACGCCCGGACCTACGCGAAGTCCTGGCTCCGCGAGGAGGCCCTGTCGAAGGGCATCCCGATCGCCGAGCACGACGCCTACATCGCCGGCCGGATGGACCAGATCACGACCGGGCACCAGTTCAAGACCGTCGAGGCCGTGACGCAGCAGGCCTACGAAGAGGCGGCCGCGCACGGGCTCACCGACCCGAAGCAGATCGCCGACTACGCCGGGCGACGGATCAACACGCTCTTCCCGGTGAACGACCAGGGCCTCGTCGAGCGGGCGATCTCCTACGCGCGCGACCGGAACTTCACGACGCCCGCCGAGCCCAACTCGATCTCCTGGTTCCTCCAGCGCATGTCGGCCCAGCACCCGATGATGACGGCGATCATGCCCTTCATCAACACGCCGATCAACCTGCTCAAGTGGACCGGCCAGCGCCTCGACGCCTACGGGCTCGCGAGCTACATGGTCGGCAAGGACCACGGGATCTTCGAGACGGGCGCCGTGAACCGCGACGGCACGATCGCCGTCACGAAGAACCGCTTCCTCCGTGAAATGCTCTCCGGCGACCCCGAGCAGAAGGCGAACGCCGTCGGGCGCCTGGCGACGGGCGCGGGCCTCGCGACGCTCGCGGCCACCGCGGCGTACAACGGCCTCATCACCGGCCGCGGGCCCGAGGACCCGAACGAGCGCAAGGCGTGGCTCGCCGCCGGTAACCTCCCCTACGCCGTGAAGACGAGCGCCGGGCACGTCCAGTTCTCCCGCCTCGACCCGGTCGCCACGATGTTCGGCGCCGCCGCCGACGTCATGGACACGATCCGGCACATGCACGAGGAGGACCAGCCGTTCGCGAAGAGTCTGATGCACGGCCTCGGGATCGCGTTCGCGAACAACATCACGCAGAAGTCGTACCTCACCGGGATCCAGAAGATCACGGAGGTCCTGACCGACCCGGACAAGAACATGGGGAACTACCTCCAGTCCTTCGCCGGCTCCTTCGTCCCGAACACCCTGAACGCCGCCGTCGGACCCGCGGGCGACGACTACACCCGGGAGATCGGCGGCATGGTCGACGCCGTGCGCGCGCGCATCCCCGGCCTGTCGACGGCCCTCCCGCCGCAGCGCAACCTCATCGGGGAACCGATCCAGCGCACGACCGCCGTCGGCTCGAACGTGAACCGGTGGGCGGACTTCCTGCTCCCGGTCGCCTTCAAGCAGACCTCGGACGACGTCGTCACGAGCGAGCTCGGCCGACTCGCGTACCCCTTCTCCCCGCTCTCGAAGACCGTCAACGGGCAAGACCTGACGCAGGTCCCGGCCGGCTCGACGAACGCCTACGACCGCTGGGGCGAGCTCACGGGCACGGTGCGCCTCGGCGGGGACACGCTCCGCGAGAAGCTCCGCCGCCTCATCGGGTCCCGGCAGTACCAGGCGCTGGAGCCGGACATCGTGGACAAGAAACTGTCCCCGCGCGCGGACCGGATCAACGCCGTCCTCCACGACTACCGCGCCGCCGCGTTCGAGCAACTCCAGAAGGAGAACCCGAAGCTGCGGCAGTACAACCAGACCTTCGTGAACAACCGACAGCGTCTCCGGTACGGGCTCGAACCGAGCATCCTCCCGGTCATCGCGGAGCAGTAACATGACCCAGAAGCCCGACGACCTCGACGTCTTCGCGGACCTGCACGAGCGGCTCGCCGCGGAGTTCCACGCCCGCCTGACGAAGGGCGCGTGCGCCCACTGTGGGCGCGTGCCCGCGACCGTCCAGGAGCTCGAAGCGATCCGGAAGTTCCTCGTGGACAACGGGATCACGGACGGCGTTCGACCGAAGACCCCCCTGCGGTCGCTCGTCGACGACATGCCCTTCGGCGCCGGCGACCCCGAGGCGAACATCGACCGTCCCGCGAAGCAGGTGTCGTAGTGCGCTGGCCCGTCGAGACCGAGACGACGATCTCCCTCTTCAAGGACAACCCGGGCTTCAAGGACTTCCGGAACTACCTGGCCTACGTGTGGAAGGCGCTCAAGCACCCCGCGCCGACGCCGGTCCAGAACGAGATGGCCTGGTTCCTCCAGCACGGCCCGACGCACCTCGTCATCGAGGGGTTCCGCGGGGTCGCGAAGACGTGGATCACGGCGACGTACGTCACCTGGACTCTGGGGTGGGACCAGACCAAGAACATCCTGATCGTCTCCGCGTCCAAGGGGTTCGCGGACAACGTCTCGACCTTCATCACCGGCCAGATTGAGGAGGCCGTGCCGGGGCTCAAGGAGCTCACGAGCAACGGCCGGTCCCGCCACGGCAAGTCCCTCTTCGACGTGCGCCTGGCGCCCGCGAGCAAGGACGCGTCCGTGTCGAGCGTCGGGATCACCTCCCAGCTGAACGGGTACCGCGCGGACCTCATCATCCCTGACGACGTCGAGACCTCGAACAACTCGCTCACCCCCGGCGGGCGCGAGCTCGTCGAGCTCCAGTCACGCGAGTTCGGCGCCATCCTCAAGCCCGGCGGCCGCACGGTCTACCTCGGGACCCCGCAGACCGAGCAGTCCCTCTACAACACCCTGGTCGACAAGCGGCACTACGAGGTCGTCGTGTGGCCGGTCATGTACCCGACCCCGAAGCAGCGGGCGGCCCTCGGCGGCCGGCTCGCGCCCTCGCTCGCGAAGGCCCTCGACGAGGGGCGCGCGCTCCCCGGTGAGCCGACCGACCCGACCCGGTTCGGCCCCCTCGTCATCGAGGAGAAGCGGGCCCTCTACGGCCCGACGGGCTTCGCGCTCCAGTACATGCTCGACACGTCCCTCGCGGACGTCGGGCGCTACCCTCTCCGCCTGTCCAGCCTGATCCTGCTCGACTTCCCCGACGAGGTCGGGCCCGAGCGCATCATCTACTCGAACGCGCCGGGTAGCGAGCGCCGGGACGTCCCGTGCTACGGCCTGAACGGGGACCGCTTCTTCGGGGGCGTCCTGCCCGACAAGTGCCTGTGGGTCCCGTGGCAGGGCTCGGCCATGTACGTCGACCCGTCCGGCACCGGCAAGGACGAGACGGCGTACTGCGTCTCGAAGCAGCTGAACGGGCAGGTCTACATCCCCGAGTGCGTCGGCCTCGAAGGGGGCTACTCGGACGCGGTCATGTCCGTGATCGCCGGCGCCGCCCTCCGGAACAAGGTGAACCGCATCGTCGTCGAGGCCAACTTCGGCGACGGGATGTTCGAGAAGCTCCTCCTCCCGCACGTCCAGAAGCTCGGCTACCCCGTCGCGATCGAGTCGGTGAAGGTCACGAAGCAGAAGGAGCTCCGGATCCTCGACGTGCTCGAACCGGCGATGGCCCAGAGGCGAATCGTGGTCGCCCCGGACGTGTTCCTGCGGGACGACTACCTCTCCCCGGGTCGCTCGACGGAGACCGCGCACCACTACCTGCTCGCGCACCAGATCACCCGGCTCACCCGCGAGCGCGGGTGCCTCCAGCACGACGACCGCGTGGACGCCCTCGCCGGCGCCGTGGGCCTCTGGACCGACTCGATGGCGAAGGACGTCGACAGGGCCTCGAAGGCGACCCGCGACCGCCACTTCGACGAGGCGATCGAGGGCTTCCTGGAGCGCGCGACCCGGAACCAGCGCCGCCCGAAGACGTTCGTGACGCCCCGCGGCACCCCCCGTCCCAGCTGATCCCACGAGGATCAGCAGAGGCACGCAAGAACCGTGCCATCCTAGAACCCCCCGGACCCCTATGGGGCCCCCTGACCCCCTGGAGTCCCCATGACCCGCTCCCTCGACCGCACCCGCGACTACGTCGCCGGGAACACCACCTGGACCGTCGCCCTGCTCGTCACCTCGCCGGGCCCCGTGGGGACCGCCTGGACCGTCCGGCTGGGGGGCCGGGTCGCGTCCTACACGACGGTCTTCGGGGACACGACCGCCCTGGTCGCCGAGGGGCTCAAGCTCGCGATCGACGCCCTGGACGGCGTCTCGGCCTCGCGGTCGAGCTCGACCGTCTCGATCACCACGGACGCGGACGCCACCTGCGGGTTCGACTCGGACTTCGGGGCCGCCTCGTGGGTCGCGACCGAGGGCAGGACCCTCACGATCACCGCCCCGGGCGCCACCGGGGTCGTCTGGACCGCGCACGTCCTGGGGCTCACCGCGACGTACACCGTCCAGGGGGGCGACACGGCCACCCTGGTCGCCACGGGCCTGAACGCGGCCATCGACGCCCTCGCGGGCGTCACCTCGACGCGCTCGGGCGCCGTCTGCACCGTGACCTACGCCACCCCGGTAGACCTGGCCCAACGACTGGAGGTCACGAACGACGGCGCGGGCACCTCGACGAACGTCGCCGTGGCCGACCCGGCGGTCACGCGCACGGCCACGCCGGCCTCGGGGACTCCGGGGTTGCAGCAGGTCTACAGGAGCGTCTAGATGAACACCCAGAGCACCCTCGACCGCCTCACGCTCGCCTGGGCCCGCTGGGCCCCGCGGGCCCTCCTCGTCCTCACGATCGCCGTCGGGTGCGCGCGGCCCGACGCGGCCCGGCAGGACCTGCGGTTCTTCAAGGGCGGGCAGAGCCCGCTCACGATGACGCCGGAGGAGATCCTGAACCTGGAGCTCGCCCGGCTCCACGAGCACGTCCAGCCCGACGGGCCCGTCGGCGTCCAGTGGGTCGACGGCCTGATCGAGTCCGAGCACGCCCTCGCCGTGACCCGGCACATGGGCCCGGGCTTCCTGATCCAGCTGGACCGCAGCCTGACCGGCTTCGTCCTGGCGGACACCCTCGTCCACGAGTGGGCGCACGCCCTCGCGCCGTCCGCGGACCACGAGCAGTACGTCGCGAACTGCGGGGGCCACGGGGCCCAGTGGGGCATCGAGTTCTCCAGGGCCTACCGGGCCGTGTGGATGAACGTCGACACCCCCGACGAGCTCGCGCTCCCCCTCGCCCCCCCGGAAGGGAGTGATCCGTGCCCGAACCCCAAGACCCCGACGATGGAACCGTCCCCGTCGGAGGGCCCGTCGACGACGGGTCCACTCAGCCTGCCCCGCCGCCCCTAGACGGCGGGACTGTCCACCCAACCCCACCCGAAACCGAGACCACCATGAGCTCTTCTTCGTCCCGCCGCTACCCCTCCGTCGCTTCGGAGTCCGTCGTCCACCCCGAGTACAAGGCCACCGTGACCAACGCAGGCGCCGCCGACGACGTCGTGACCGCGACGTACCAGGGCGCGCGCAAGATCGTCATCACCGCCGCGGGCGCCGCGGACACCGTCTGGACGTTCACCCACAAGGGCCGCTCCGTCAAGTACACCGTCATCAACGGCGACACAGCCGCGGTCGTCGCGACAGCCCTCCTGGCCCTCATCAACAACCGCTGGCCGGGTGAGCTCAAGGCGGCCCGCTCCAGCGCCACGCTCCGGCTCGTCGTCCTCGACCGCTCGGACCAGGTCCCGTCGGTGTCCAACTCGGGCGCCGGCACCGCGACGAACGTCGCGGGGATCAAGTACACGGTCGTGTCGATGGACACGGCGACCCTCGTCGCCGACGGCCTGTGCACCGAGGCGGCCCTCTTCCCGGACCTCGCGTCCTCGGACAACTCGGGGGCGGACATCCACCTCAAGTCGTCCAGCGACGTCCCGGGTGCCGCGCCGACCTTCGGCGTGACGGGCACCGTCGCGGTCGGGGCGGTCACGGCCGTCTCCGCGAGCGACACGACCGGCTGGGGCATCCAGACCGTTCGCCAGAGCTAGGTTCCGCGCGCACGTCACGGGCATCGGAGGATCCCCCTGTTGAAGGGAACCTCCGATGCCCGGTGTGTACCGCGGGTACTGGTGCGCCGACGATGACCCGTGTGATGAGGAGGAGGACGAGGACGACGAGGAGTCGAGCCTCTTCGAGACCGTCGAGACCGATCAGGAGTAGGACATGCCGATCAACCACGTCAAGGGCGGCTACAAGTGGGGCAAGCACGGTCACGTCTACCCGACGCGCGCCGGCGCCGTCCGACAAGCAGCCGCCGCGCACGCCCACGGGTACCGCGAGAAGGGCGGCCACTCCAAGGCCCACGGGGAGGCGATGAAGGGGCACAAGGGGAAGTAGTGCGGACGCCGGAAGTCGAGATAACGTCCCGGGAGGACCGGGCACGACGTCGACTCCTCTGGCGCTGCGCCTTCTGTCGAGCAAACCGCGGGGAGAACGCCAACCGGCGACCCGCCCACGGACGAACGAAACCGAAGTACAAGGAGCACCGACGACCATGACCGAGAAGGCCAAGAAGACCCCGATCCCGTTCCGCCCGTTCACCGACCCGGCCCGCCGGGGCACGCCGCTGGAGTCGACGTGCCAGGTGTACGAGCCGCACAACTATAACCGCAAGCTCCTGGAGTCCCAGAGGGAACGAGGGGTGCCCGCGAACATCCCGCAGGTCCCGACGCTGGGGCGAACGCACACGATCGCCATCCGGAAGCCGAAGCAGCTGGACCTCGTCGCGAAGGCGAAGGCCATCCGCGCGGCGATGAAGGAGGCGGAAGCGGCTCTCGAAGTGCAGGGCGACGTCCTCCCGGACAACAGCATCCCCTTCGAGGAGCTCGACGGCTAGCCACGCGCGACCCGCTCGCATTTCAGTGTAGAAAATGCGAGCGGGTTACGTGGTGCGGGCCGCATGGTGGTCCCCCCCTGGGGCCATCGAACCCAGAGAACGCGCGCGCGTGCGCAAGATGGAGCGCGCGATGGATGGAACGCGTCTCCTTCTGGGCCTCCTGGGCCCTGCGGCCCTCCTCGGACCCCTTGGCGGCCCGGGGAACGGGCTCCGCGAGGGATAGTCCATCCCTCACGGCACGGCCCGAGGGTGCCGGAGGGTCGCATCGGGCTCCATCGGGGTGCGGGGAGAGCGGCCGACAGTGGGCCGGGGTGCCGTTTTCCGCGAGGTCCCGGATTCCCTCATGTTCTCGCGTTCGGTTCGCCGATGGATCCGGCATTGCGGGGTACAATGGGACGGACAATCGCATGGATAGGGGCAGGACTCACGGTCGCGACCGTCGCGGCCCTCCTGCTCGCGCACGTCTCGGCGATCCTTCACGCTCACGGATGGGGCTCATGAACGCACAATCGGGAATCGGGTACCTCGCGAAACTCATCGGGACCAAGGTCCGGATCACGGCCGACGGATGGGCCGCCGTGGTCGACGTCCACGACGTCAAGCAAGCCTATGGGGTCGCGCGGATCCTCGTCTCGCAGGACGGCGGGACGGCCCGATGGATCGACGCGTCGCGGGTGACGTCATGATCTGCGCTCGCGTCCATGCGGCGGCCCGGTCCATGCTCGCGGCCGTCACGGCCGATTGCGCCCTCCGGGGTATCCGGGCCCGCGTGGTCCCGAACGCCCCGAGCACGCTCGCGGCCCTCCTCGCGGCCGTCGAGGTCGACGCGGTCGGGCCCGTGGTCCCGGTGTCGGGCGAGCACGTCGAGGGCGCCCTATTCGGCCCGAACGGGAACGCTCGCGTCCGCGCTTGGCACGACGTCGAGCACGTCGAGGGCCGCCTACCCTTCACGCTCGCGGGCGAGGTCGTCGCCTCCGCTCGCGCGGTCGCCCGCCTCCGGGCCCTCGGGGCGTCGCCGGACGCGTGCACGCTCGCGGACGTCGAGGTCCGAGGGCAGGTCTCCTACCGGGCCCGCCACGGCGCCTTCCCGGTCGATCAATCGGCCTTCACCCTTCACGCGTTCCGATACGGTCTCCGCGCGGCGGTCGAGCGCGGCGGATTCTAGTCTCACCCTTCGACTCTGGAACCTACCATGAAACACGTTCGGATTACGTTCTACATCGGGCTCGCCCGCAAGGGTGATCCCTCCCTCCTCGACCGGGACACGGTCGACGCTCGCGCGGGCGCGGTCGCGCGCTTCTTCGGCCGTCAGTACGCATCCGGCACGTTCACGCGGGCGGATGGGTACTGGCTCGGGACCGCGGAACCCTCGTGCACGTTCACGACCGTGCGGCCCTCCGCGGGCCTCGACGTCGAGCGCGCGGCGGCCGTCGAGGTCGCGGGGTACCTCGCCCGCCTCCATCGGCAGGACGCTATCGGGGTGGAGGTCGCCCCGGTCGCCTTCGACCTCGCGACCGCGGAGCACGCCCCGAGGGTCGCGGGCGGCCGGTACGCTCGCGAGCTCGACGCGGAGGAGGCGGCCGGCCGTGGGTAGCCTATCCCTCCCCAAGCGCGACCGCGCCCACCTAGAATGCGTCGCGGAGTACGCGGGCCGCATCCTCGGGGCGGAGCGGGCCTCCCGGCGCATGCTCACGGCGGAGGGCCGCGCGGTCGCCCTCGCGTGGTACCGGGTCGAGCGCGGGCGCCTAGAGGTGCTCGCGTGGGAAGTACGGGACGCTCGGGGTCTCCGGTCCGACGACCTCACCCCGGAGACCGTCATCGCGGCCGCCGCGACCCTGTCGCCCGCAACCTCGTGGCACCTCCTGGTAGCGGACCTGCCCGCGTTCATCCTCGCGGCCCTCGACGGGGACCCCTGCCCGCCGTTCGCTACGTACGGGGCCCAGCGGTCCAAGGCGGCCCGCATCATCCGCGAGCGTCTCGGGGTCTCCGCCGTGACGGGGCCCAAGGTCTCCGCGTTCGCCCGGGCCCTCGCGGGCGACGTCTCCGCCGTGGTCGTCGACCGGCACGCGGCCCGGATCGCCCTCGGGGATGACGGCATCATCGGGGTCCCGCGGGCCGTCCTGCGGGCCGTCCAGGACGCCTACACGCTCGCGGCATCCCGCGTCGGGGTCGACCCGGCAGGCCTCCAAGCCCTCGTCTGGGTCGCCCGCGTCGGTTTCGGGGGCGAGTACGGACCGCCGGAAGGGCGCACGGAATAAGAACTTACGACCGCACGACCCGACGATAGAGAGCCTCTATTGGCCCCGGAGCCTCCGCCGGGGTAGGGTTCTCCGGACGAGGGAAATTCTCCCTCCTCCGCAGACCTCTACCGAAGGAACCCATCATGTCGCACGAAATCACTTCGACCGACGGCCTCGTTCTCGCGCGCACCGGCGCGTGGCACGGGCTCGGGCAGGTCCTCCCGCAAGCCCCGACCGTCCGCGAGGCCTTCCGTCTCGCGGGCCTCGGATGGCGCGTCGAGCGGTCGCCGATCTACATCGACCGCGCGGCCGTCATCCCGTCCGGATCCAACCCCGTCGACCTCGACGGGCCCGCCTCCGCGGACCTCTACCGATCGCCCGACAAGGTCGCCCTCGTCCGGTCGGACACGGCGGACGTCTTCGAGGTCGTCGGCAAGGGGTACGAGGTCTTCCAGAATGACGAGCTCGCGGACCTCGTCGAGGGCCTCTCCCGCGCCAAGGCTACCCAGCTGGCCGAGACGGCCGGAAGCCTCCGCGGCGGTCGGAACGTCTTCGCCCTCGTCCCGCGGGGCGAGTACCTCGCGGACGGCGCGGGCGGGTCGGACCTCGTCCGGAACTTCCTGCTCTTCTCGAACAGCCACGACGGGACGGGCTCCCTCATCATCCTGCCGACCGAGGTCCGCGTGGTCTGCGCGAACACCCTCGCGATGGCGACCGCGGGCGTCCGGATCCGGCACACCCTGAACGCCCGGGACCGCGTCGCGGAGGCGGTCGCGGCGATGAACGTCCTGGACAAGGCGGCCGGCGAGCGCCGGACGACCGTCCAGCGTCTCGCGTCCACCCCGATGACGGAGGAGGACCGCCGGATCTTCTTCCTCAAGGTCTACGAGCGGGCGTTCGGGGCCCTCCGCGGCACCCCGACCACCGCGACCGACCGGGCGGCCCACGAGCGCGCGCAGGAGACGATTGGCTCGTGGCTCGCGAACCTGGACAGCGCCCGGACCTACCAGACCGGGACCGTCTGGCACGCCTTCAACGCCGTGACGGAGTGGTCCGACCACGCCCGCCGGGTGAAGGGCGACAGCCGTGACGCCCGGGTCTACTCGAACCTGCTCGGGACCTCCGCCGGCTTCAAGGAGGAGGTCTTCGAGCTCGCGACGCAGGCGGCCGGCTAGGGTTCCCCGGCCGTCCTCGCGGGCCCGGCTCCTCGGAAGGGGGGTCGGGCCCCTCTCATTTCAGGACGTTCATCCGGGACCGCGGACGCACGCGCGAGGGCGAGCCTGACGCGGAAGGCACGTTTCCGGTCCGCGTCGATCCTAGGCCCCCTACAGGAGGCGGAGGAGCCTCCTGCGCGTCAGGGGGCGAGCGCCCGGCAGGGCGACCCGGCGAGGAACCGCCGGAGCTCGTCGACGACCGTCCGGCGGGCGTGGTCGGCCGCCCCCTGGGGATCCCGGTCGAAGGGGTTCGAGGCGACGTTGGACCGCGCCGCCCGCCCGCAGTTCGCGCAGTTCCCCGAGGCCTCCAGGACGTCCATCGGCATCATCGGGGACGGGGTGGAGCGGATTCGCACGGTGTCGACCGCGAGCACGCACCCGCCGCTCGACCGCCGGGGCGCGGGAACGCCGGCCTCCTCCCGGGCGATGTCTCCGGCCGTCCCGCGGCCGCGCATCCCCGCCTCGTGGCGCCGGCGCATGATGTCCCGGAGCCGGGCGTTCGCCTGGGGGTTCGACCCGAGCCCGCGTGCGACCGGCTCGATCTCCCGGGCGCAGTCGTGGCACACGGGCTCGCCCATGACCTGCCCGCCCCCGTAGGGCCCGGTCGCCGGCTTCCCGCAGCCCGCGCAGGGGAGCCCGGCGTGCCCGTAGATCCTGCGGTCGAGCTCGGACCAGTCGATGCCCCCGGGCGGGATCGCCCCGATCTTGCCGATGGCCTCCGCGAGGCGGTCGGCGTCACTCTTCGCGGACTTCACCGGCCAGACCTTGAATCGGCCGTCCGTCGACGGCGCCGGGGCGACCTTGCCGGCCTCGTCGAGCTCGCGCTCGGCCTTCCGGGCCCGCGCCTTGTCCGCGAGGAGGTCCCGGAGCCCCTTCTCGGCCTCCGCGCGGGTCCTCTGGGCCTGGGCGAGGGCGGCCTCCCCCGCGGCGTCCGTCGGCATCCCCGCGGAGGTGCCGACGGTCGTGAACTCGTCCCCCGCCGCGCTCGCGACCGCGCCGCCCGCCTTGACCCGGTACCACCCCTGGGCCCGGAGGTCCTTCCTGGGGCGCGCGAGGACCGCGCGGAGGGCGTCCTGGTCCGACTCGGCCGGGACGGTCCCGAGGTCGACGCAGCGGCCCCGGTCGTCCGTGATGGACCAGGGGATCTGCCGGGCCACCTACGGCCTCCTGCCGTCCATGAGCTCCCGCAGGAACCGGCGGGCGCCCACCTGGTTCCCGAGGTCGTTCCACCACCGGTTGAGCCCGCTGGGGTGCGGGACGACCGCGACGTTCCGGCCCTGCAACGTCCCGTGGACCGGCAGGGACCACTCCAGCACGTCGCACCCCGGGAACCCGAACGCCTCGGACACCCTCTGGCCCAGCAGGACCACGGGGGCGTCGGGGTGGATCGACCGGGCCTCGATCTCCGCGAAGGCGCGCGCCCGATCGGCCCGCCACTCCCGCGCCTTGACTGGGTGGGGGTACAGGTTCCGCCTCTCGACGTTCGCTTCGAGCTCCTCCAGGGTCCAGCCCGAGTAGAGCAGGAGTCGACGTCCCGACGAGCAGAACCGCGGGTGCAGCCACTCCTCGGGTCGCCTCGCTCCCTGGACGGGGGCCTCTCCGATGAGCACGATCTTCATGGTCCTGGAGTCTACCCTCTCCCGAGGTCGACGTCCACTCGAATCCGCTTCTGGTCGGCCTCCTCCGTTCATCGTCGTAAGTCCTTCATCGACAACATCTTAGGTGGGCGTGGGCCTTCCCCTCCGTCTCCTGCTCAGGTCTATCGGGAGTCGCAAGTCCTTGTTCTTCAAGGAGTTGCGGCTGTCGATGACGTCGATCAGGTCATGCAGGAACTGTGCCATCCTAGAACCCCGGTTCTACAGAGGGGGGTCTATACTACTGAGGGTCCCCCAATGGTGATTCAGGTCAGGAGAAGAACGAGTAGAGAGTCTAGAGGTCTCCTTCGGAGGGGCCTAGGACTACAACAGAAGTTCCACTTGACTCCCTGGGATTCGACGGTACACTCTCTGACCATGAAGACCGAAGAGCAGGCCGAACCGACGACCAAGCCCGAGACGCTGGACTCCTGGCCGCCCCTCACGCACCTCATCCGGGGCGACGTCCGACCAGGGAAGATCGCCCTCTGCGGGGCCCGCATGATGGGCCTCGACATGGCGGGGACGCCCTACCGGGACGTCTGCCCGAAGTGCAAGGAGATCCGGGCGAGGACGGGCGCGTGAAGGCCACCTACACCATCGCCGACGTCCTCCAAGTCGCCCCGCCGGCCTCCTGGAACACGACCCTCCATGGCCGCCGCTCGCGCGGGCGGGTCGAGTGGTTCCTCCGGTCCGCGTCGTCGAGCCGCCCGGACTTCCCCGCCGCGGAGGCCTTCACGACCGCCCGGGTCGCGAACCACCTCGTCGCGATGGAGCGGGACGGCAAGTCGACCGCCAGCCAGAACCGGACCCTCTCCGCGATCATGTCCGTCTGGCGCCGGGCCCACCGTCTCGGGCTCCTCGAAGTGGCGCCCCCCGAGGGCCTCTACCAGCGCGAGCCCAAGGGCCGCCGGCGGGTCCTCTCCCCCGAAGAGGAACCCCGGCTCCTCGCGGCGCTCGCGGAGCCCTACCGGTCCCTCGCGGCCTTCCTGCTCGCGAGCGGACTCCGGGTCGGGGAGGCGCTCGCGCTCCGCTGGGAGGACGTCGAGCAGGACTTTCAGGACCTGTCCAAGCGCGTCCTGGTCCGCGACTCCAAGAACGGGGACGCGCGCGTCGTCCCCGGTGTGCGGGCCTTCGTGCCGTCGCCGAACCGGTCGTGGTACGGCCCTGGTCCGTTCACGCGAATCTCCCACTCCGCCTTCGACCACGCCTTCCGGGCCGCGAAGGCGACCCTGGGCCTCGCCGGGGACCGGGAGCTCGTCCCGCACTCCCTCCGGCACACCTACGCCACCCGGCTCGTCGTCGCCGGCGTCCCGCTCTCCGTCGTCGCCCGCCTCCTGGGCCACCGGACCGTGCGGACGACCATGCGGTACTCGCACGTCTCCGACGAGGACGCGGCCCGCTGGGTCCGGCAGGTCTCCGGGAAATCCGCTTGACCCCGCCGGCCGATCGCCGTATACTTCACCTCCAACAGGGGGATCTGTATTGCGCCGTGATCCCGACGGACCGGCCGGCCAGCGCAAGAACGCCGAGCCCGATGCGTGACCTGGAACCGCTCCGAGGGCCGTCTCCCTCGGGGCACTCGAACAACCAACCGGAGACCACCATGATCGACCGCAGCACCTTCCCCGCCGTCCTGGCCCTCGCCCTCCTCGTCCTGATCCTCGCGATGCCCGGCTGTCGCCGGGGACACCGCGGCCACGGGGGCGACGACGGCTGCGTCACGCCCACCCAGGAGCACGGGGACCCGCGGGTCGGGTACGGCCCGAAGAACCCGTGCCCCTGCGATCGGGACTGAGTACACGGGCGGGTGGCTGAGAGGCCGAAGGCATCCGGCTGTAACCCGGAACTGCGTCAGCAGCACGTACGTTCGACTCGTACCCCGCCCACCACCACACCACGGAGACCACGACGATGACCCTCTTCCGCCGCTACGACCACGTCGAACGCGTCAACCACGACGACGTCCAGGGGCTCCTCGTGGGCCGCGTGCACGTCTTCCCCAAGCTCGACGGGACCAACGCGTCCGTCTGGATGGAGGACGGCGAGCTCCGCTTCGGGTCCCGCAACCGGGCCATCACGCCCGAGGACGACAACGCCGGCTTCGCGCGCGCCATGAGCGAGCGGGTGACGTCGTTCGCCCTGGCCCTGTCGGAGCTCCCCGCCGGCGCGGTCCTCTACGGCGAGTGGCTCGTCCCGCACACGTTGAAGACGTACCGCGAGGAGGCCTGGCGCCGCTTCTGGGTCTTCGACGTCTTCGTGCCGTCCGCGGGCCGCTTCATGCCCTACGACCACTACGTCCCCGCCCTGATCCACGCGGGCCTCGACTTCGTCCAGCCCCTCTGCGTGATCGAGAACCCCTCCGCGGACCAGCTGTCCGCGCAGGCCCAGCTGAACAACACGTTCCTCATCCGGGACGGATGCGGCGTCGGGGAGGGGATCGTCGCGAAGAACTACGACTGGGCGAACGCCTACGGGAAGCAGCCGTGGGCGAAGATCGTCCGGAACGAGTTCAAGGAGCAGAACGCCCTCGCGTTCGGGACCACCGAGAAGCAGGGCGAGTTCCAGGTCGAGGTCGCTATCGCGACGGCCCGATGCACGCCCGCGCTCGTCGACAAGACCCGGGCCAAGATCGCCCTGTCGATCGCCGCCGAGCTCCGGCTGGACACCGTCCCGGGCGACTGGCGGGAGCACGTCGAGGCCAACCACCGGGCGAAGATCATCCCCCGCCTCCTGACGACCGTCTACCACGACCTCGTCACCGAGGAGCTCTGGGACGCCCTCAAGGAACACCGGGACCCGAAGGTCGACTTCAAGCTCCTCCGGTCCCACGTCGTCGGACTCACGAAGAAGTTCGCCGCCGACCTGTTCGCGTAGTACAATTCGGCTCTGCCCGAACCACACCACCAACCGAGGGACACTCCTATGACCAAGTTCAGCCGCAACGCCCGCCGTCCGTTCACCGTCACCCGCGTCCAGTACTCGTGCGAGAGCTCCGACTACGAGCAGAAGGCCGGCACGCCGACCCTGTTCGTCATGGCCCGCACGCCGGGCGAGGCGATCAAGAAGGTCGCCGACCGCGAGTGCCTGATCGGCTCCGCGACTGTCGGCCGCTTCCGGGTGGGCTACCTGGAGGACGGCGCCGGCGTCGAGCACGAGCTCATCATCACGAAGGACTTCTACGCCACCGTGGAGCGCGTCGTCTCGACCGTCCGCAAGGCCTGATGGCCCTCGCCGTCTCGATCGTCACCGCGGGGGCGCTCGCCGCCCTCGTCTTCCTGGAGAGGTACTTCCGATGAACACGCTCACCATCCTCGTCAACCTGATCGCCCTCGTGCTCAACGTCCTGGCCTTCGTCCGCTCGCGCCGTGACCGCAGGGTCGCCGAAGGTCTGCGCGCCGACGCGATGGGCCTCGTCGACCGGGCCGAGGCGATCCTCGCCCGGCGCGTGCGCGCGGCGGCCATCCAGGTCGTCGACGACGCGACGCCACCCGCCCTCCCGAAGGAGCTCGCGTGATCTCCTCCCGCGACGAAGTGCGCCGCCCCCGGATGCTCATGGGCGGCCGCCGGGTCTACGTCGCCGGCCCGATGCGCGGCTACCCGGCGCACAACTTCCCAGCGTTCGACGCGGCCGCGCGCCTGCTCAAGCGGACCCTGGGCGTCGACCCCGTGAACCCGGCCGACATCGACCGGCACCAGTTCGGGTACGACGGGACCTACGCGCTCCCGACGGAGACCGTGAACCAGATGCTCCAGCGGGACCTCCGCGAGCTCGCCGAGTGCGACGCGGTCGTCCTGCTCCCCGGCTGGCGGAAGTCGAGCGGGGCGAACATGGAGCGCGACATGGCGATCCTCCGCGGGATCCCCCGGTGGGAGCTCGTCGGCGGGCGGTACCTGATCCCGGACCGCGGGCAGGTCGGCGTCGACTCCATCCGCGAGTACCGTCACACGAGGACCACCTGATGGCCCACTTCAACATGCCGGCGGGAGGGGACCCGACCACGATCGCGTGGCTCAAGCTGCCCCGCAAGCGCCGCCGCGCCGCGATGTTCGACGCCCGACGCGCCCTGATCGGCCACCCGACCGAGGCCCCAGGCGAGGTGCCGATCACGAAGGCCCAGCGCCGCGCCGCGACCCCCTGGCAGCCGATCATCGTCGGCCCGGGGGACGCGCACTTCCTCTCCGGCCGGACCTCCTCCGAGACCGCCCGCCTGATCCTCCTCGGCCTGAACCGCCGGGAGCGGCGCGCGCTCCGCTCGAAGGGCGGCCCCAAGCACGAGGTTCGTGACTACCAGACCGGGCACGTCAGCCGGTCCGAGCGCCGGATGACCCCGCTCCTGTCGCGCCTCTGGATCTACGCCGAGGCCGAGAAGCGCCGCCGGGCCCTCGCGTCCGCCCAGACGTTCCAGGCCTCCCCGCTCGGGAAGGTCGCCCGCCTCGCCGCGACGGCCGCGGCCGTCCCGATCGTCGCCGGGAAGCGCCTCATGGCCGCCGCGAAGCGCCTGTTCGGGGGACTCTCGGGATGACCCGCGACACCACCTACCCCATCGCCGGGTACGACGGTCAGGAGGACCGCAGCGCCCCGCCGATGGCCGTCCGGATCGTCGTCTACCGGGGCGTCAAGGACGGGGTCCTGGAGTACGCGACCGACGGCCTGTCGTGGACGGGCGGCGGGTTCGACGCCGAGATCGCCCGCCTCCGTCGGAACCTGCACCACGCGGTCGACGGGCTCGTCGACAAGATCGCCCGGGAGGGGTGGACCCCGAAGGGCGCGACCGTCGAGGACGGGCCGCCGCCGGGCGCCGAAGACGAGGACGACGACTCGTGACCGCCCAATCGCGGCGGCTCGCCCGTCGGCGATACCGCCAGACGAATCGCGGACGATTCACGGAGGCGCGGCGCAAGCTCATGCGCCGCTACGGACTCGATCAACAACAAGCGGAGGTCGCCCTTGTAGCGCAGCAAGGCGGATTGTGCGACATCTGTGGACGGTTGCGCCGCCTGATTGTCGATCACGATCACCGCACTGGAGCCGCTCGCGGGATGCTCTGCTCTCCCTGCAACGTGCGCCTGGAGGGAACGATCGACCACCCTGAACGTTGGCTCAGAAAGGCCGAGGCCTATGCGACGCGATGAACGTTCAAGACCGGCGCCCACGGGCGTCGACGTCGCCCTCTCGGACCAGCGGGTCGAGGACCTGATCGTCGGGTCCACCGAGTCCCGCAACCGCGAGCGGGACGAGCGGGCCGCGAAGTACGGCTACCGCCCGGACGGCCCCGGGGGCCGGCGCCTGCTCTCCGAGGCCACGCGGGCCCTCGAACCGGAGGTCAAGAAGTGGATCAAGCAGGCCTCCGCGCGCCCCGGCCCCGCACACGCGACCGCGTCCGTCTTGCTCGCGACGCTCAAGCCCGGCGTGATCTCCGCCATCGCCTTCCGCACCTGCCTCGACTACCTCACGGGCCGCACGGGGATCCAGACGATCGCGCACCGCATCGGGACCGCGCTGGAGGACGAGGCCATGATGGTCGCCGTGAAGACCAAGAACAAGGGCTCCCTGTGGCGGGACCTGTCCCGCCGAGTCCAGCGGACGCGCACCCGCGGCGTGCGCCGGAAGATGGTCGAGTCGGCCCTCACGAACCTCGGGGGGTCCTGGTCCGGCTGGCCGATCTCCGAGCGGTTCCGAGTCGGCGTCGTCCTCCTGGAGCTCATCCGGATGCACACCGGCTTCGTCGAGATCACGAACCTCTCGGACGCGAACGGCCGCCAGCGCCGGCTCGTCACCCCGACGGCGAAGGCCGTCGAGTGGCTGGAGCGCGCGGCGAAGGGCGACTCCCTCGCCCGCCCCATCTGGCTCCCGACCCGCACCGCCCCGGCCGACTGGAAGGGGGCGTGGGGCGGGGGCTACCGCGTGACCCGGCTGCGGGAGCGGCCGCTCGTGAAGACCCGGGACCGGGCATCCCTCGACGCCGTGGACGCGGCGAGCGCGGAGCTCCACCTCGGGGCCGCGAACGCCCTCCAGCGCAGCGGGTGGCGGGTGAATCGCCCGGTCCTGGAGGTCGCCCGGTGGGCCGCGGACGCCGGCCTCGACGTCGTCGGGTTCCGGCCCGTCACGGACGTCCTCCCCGCCGACCTCCCGCCCGCGCAGCCCCGCAAGGACCAGATCGACGGCTGGACCGCCGAGCAGCGACTGGAGCGCGACCGGGCCATCCGGGTCCGCTCGGACTTCTTCCGCCAGGACCGCGAGAACCGCGGCCGGGCGCTCCTGCGCGCGCGCACCCTCTGGGTCGCCGGGGAGTACCTCGACGCGCCGGCGCTCTACTTCCCCCTCCAGGCCGACTTCCGCGGCCGGCTCTACCCGCAGCCGCTCTTCCTCCAGCCGCAGGGGGACGACCTGGCGCGCGCGCTCCTGGAGTTCCAGGAGGGCCAACCAGTCGCCGACCGCGAGGCCCAGGACGCCTACCTGTCCCGCGGGGCCAGCCTGTACGGGATGGGTAAGGGCAGCGTCCGGAGTCGCGTGGAGGGCGCGCGGAACCGGCTCGCCCCGCTCTGGGTCGCGATCGGGGCCGACCCGCGCGGGCGCCGCGAGTGGGCCGCGCAGGACGACCCGTGGCAGGCGCTCGCCTTCGCCCTCGACTACGCCGCGCACGCCGCGCGCCCCGGGCACCACGCGTCCCACCTGCCGATCACGGTCGACCACACGTCCAGCGGGCTCCAGCTGTACTCCCTGCTCACCCTCGACCGCGAGCTCGCGGCCGCGACGAACGTGGCCCCCTCCGACGCCCCGGTCGACCTCTACCAGATCGTGGCCGACGACGTCACCCGCCGGCTCGTCGCCGATCCGGACCCGAACGCCGCCCTCTGGCTGGAGTTCCTGGGCGGCCGGGTGCCGCGCGAGCTCACGAAGCGGCCGATCATGACGAAGCCGTACGGGGTGAAGCTGCACTCGATCGTGAACTACGTCCGGGACGTCTACGAGGAGATCCGCATCGCCCAGGGCCACACCCCGTTCCCGGAGCTCGAAGGGGGCGCCTTCCGCGCCTCGACGTTCCTGGCCCGTCACCTGATCGCGGCGATGGAGGGGCGCATCGGGGCGTCGACGGCGACGATGGACTGGCTCGTCGAGTGCGCCCGAACGATGACCGAGCACGACCTGCCGATCCGCTGGACCTCCCCGAGCGGGTGGCCCGTGATCCAGGACTACCGCCGGTACAAGTCGAAGCGGATCCGCACGGCCGTCGGGGACGTGATCCGGTTCGTGCGGTACCGCGAGGACAGGCCGGAGCTCTCGGGCGGCCGGCAGTCGAACGGGTTCCCGCCCAACTTCGTGCACTCGATCGACTCCGCGATCATGGCCCGGTCCGTGTGCCGCCTCCGCGAGCGCGGGGTCCGGTCGATCGGGACGGTCCACGACTCGTACATGGCGCTGGCGGCCGACACCCCGAAGGTGATCCAGGCGGTCCGCGGGGTGTGCGCGGAGGTCTTCCAAGCGGACCTCCTCGGGCAGCTGCGGGCCGAGCTCCAGCGCGACCTCGGCGACAAGGCCGAGCTTCCGCCCGCACCGGAGCGCGGGGACTTCGATCCTCGCGAAGTTCTTCGGAGCCAGCACTTGCTCTCGTGAACTTCCGCGCGTATACTTCATCAACCTAGTCCAGGAGGGACACCAACGACATGACCACGAAGACGAAGAAACCGAAGGCGATCATCCTGATGACGCCACCGGGAACCGCGGTGTTCCCGTACCTCAACCAGACCGACCGCGGCAAGTACGCGAAGGACAAGGTGAACGGAGACTGGAAGACCGGCCTCCGCCTCCCCCTCGCGGACCCCGAGGTCAAGACCTTCATCGCCTCGCTCGAAGCCGCCTACGCCGCGAACCTCGCGCGCGCCGAGGCCGAGGAGACGCCGAAGGAGAAGGCGGAGCGCGAGGCGCAGAACAAGCCCCTCGGCGCGACGCGCCCCTACAAGAACGAGTTCGCCGACGACGGCAGCCCGACGGGCTTCGTCCAGGTGAGCTTCAAGCGCCGCGGCGGGGGCCAGGATCCGAAGGATCCCACCCGGACGTGGCTCAACGTGATCGGCCTGTTCGACTCGAAGAACAAGCCGATCGACCGCAGCAAGACCCGCATCGGCGGCGGCTCGCGCATCATCGTGGCCTACGAGGTGAACCCGTTCCAGACGGACATCGGGGCCGGGATCTCCCTCCAGCTGCACGCGGTCCAGGTCCTCGAACGGGCGGACGCCCCGACGAAGGACGCGGCCCAGTACGGCTTCCAGCAACAGGAGGACGGCTTCGTCGACGACAGCGGCGACAGCCCGATGACCGCGGAGTCGGTCGCCACCAGCGGAGACGACGGCAACGACGTCTAGAGACAAGTCGACCGCCCCGTTCCCCACCGGCCGCCCAGCGGCAACCGCGCCTAGCGCATCAAGAGGTGGATGAGAACGGGGCGGTCGCGTCTCTTGCTCACGAGATATTTCATGGACACGAAACCCTGCCGGACCTGCGGATCCACCGATCGGAAGCCGCTCACGGAACGAGCTCGCGCCGCGGGCCGGACGATGGGTGAGTGTCGCCGATGCAGGAAGGTCTGGAACCGGAGGGCGCGGTACGGCATCACCCCCGAGGACTTCACCGAGCTCTGGGAGAAGCAGAAGGGGAAGTGCGCGCTGTGCCACAACGCCGCGACCGACGTCGACCACGACCACGCGACGGAGAAGGTCCGCGGGCTCCTGTGCCACTCCTGCAACACCGCACTCGGGCAATTCGGTGATACGATTCAGGGTCTACAGAAGGCGATCGACTACCTCCGGAGCGCACAATGAGCGAAGCACCCGTCCTCACCCACCAGCCCTGCCCCGCCTGCGGATCCACCGACGCGGCCGTCGTGTTCGCGAATGGCGGGACGTACTGCTACTCGTGCCAGGAGGGGACGAAGGGCGACGGCTCGCCCCCGGAGACCGCGAGCCCGTTCAAGGCCGAGGGGGGCCTGATCGACGTCACGGTCATGGGCGTCCCCAAGCGGTCGATCCCGGAGACGACGGCCCAGAAGTGGGGCTACGGCTACGGGGAGTTCAAGGGCCGCAAGTGCCAGGTCGCGACGTACTGCGACGAGCGCGGCCGGCCCGTCGCACAGAAGCTCCGGTTCGCCGGCAAGCAGTTCTCGATCACCGGGGAGGCCTCGAAGATGGGCCTCTACGGGTCGCACCTCTTCAAGAGCGGCGGCAAGTCCATCACCGTCACCGAGGGCGAGCTCGACGCCCTGTCGGTCTCCGCCGCGTGGGAGGACAAGTGGCCCGTCGTGTCGCTCCCGAACGGGGTGTCGACCGCGGTCAAGGTCTTCCAGCGGAACGTCGAGTTCCTGGAGCGGTTCGAGAAGGTCGTGCTCATGTTCGACCAGGACGAGCCGGGCCGCGCCGCGGCCGAAGCCGCCGCCGCCGTCCTCACGCCCGGCAAGGCCTGGATCGCGACCCTGCCCGGGAAGGACGCGAACGAGCTCCTCATGGCCGGCCGGGCCGAGGACATCGTGCGGGCCTTCTGGGACGCCAAGCCCTGGAGGCCCGACGGGATCGTCTCGGGCCCGACGGTCTGGCAGCGGGTCCTCGCGCGCGACAACGCCGCCTTCGCCCCGATCCCGCACGCCGGCCTGAACGACAAGTGGATGGGGTTCCGGCCGGGCGAGATCAGCGTCCTCGTCGCCGGCACCGGCAGCGGGAAGTCCACGACCTGTCGCGAGTGGGCGACCGCGCTCGCGAAGGCCGGCCACAAGATCGGGTACATCGGTCTGGAGGAGCCGATCGAAATGACGGCGATGGGGCTCGCCTCCGTGTGCGTGAGCCGCCCGCTCCACCTCCTCCCGCGCGAGGAGCTCTCGAAGCCGGACGTTCTCGAAGCGGCGACCCTCCTGGAGGAGCGCGTCGTCTACTACGACCACCACGGCGTCAAGGCCGACACGGACCTGCTCGCGAAGATGAAGTTCATGGCGCAGGCGGAGAAGTGCCGGCTCATCGTGTTCGACCACCTCTCGATCGTGATCTCCGGCGGGGACCTCAAGGACGACGAGCGCCGGACGATCGACAAGATGCTCACGCAGCTGGCGAGCTTCGGCCAGCAGACCGGCGTCCACGTCCTCGCCGTGTGCCACCTCTCGCGCCGGGAGGGCAAGCCGCACGAGGAGGGCCGTCCCGTCACGCTCGCCGACCTCCGCGGGTCGCACGGGATCTCCCAGCTGGCGTTCAACGTCGCGAGCATCGAGCGGGATCAGCAGGCGCCGACCGAGGCCGAGCGGGACACGTCGACCGTGCGCTCGCTCAAGTGCCGGTGGACCGGGCGGACCGGGATCTCCGGCTACGTCCGGTACATGCCCGAGACCGGACGGCAGGTCGAGGTCGCGACGAAGGACACGGGCAGCCCGTTTGACGATTCGAGCTCGGATGAGGTAGGATAGGGGTACCATGCGAATCTACACGATGAAGCGGGACGAGTTCCAACTGATCCTCCTGGAGAACGGGAAGGAGGTCGGGTACTATACGACGATCGAAGGCCTCCTGCTGGGCGTCAAGAACCGCGCCCTGCGAACGGGGACCAAATCCGGGAAGGAGATCGCCGCGGTTTGCGCGCACACGCTGGACCGGCTCGCGATCGTCACGGCAGAGGTGCGGCGGATTGCCGAGCTCGTGCAGAAGGTCCAGGTCGGAGGGAAGGCGTGAATCGCGCCGAATACAAAGCTCGCTGGCGCCGCGCCAACCCGGAGAAATGGAAGGCGTATTGGTACCGCTTCCGTTATGGCGTGGAGCTCTCGGATCTCCGTTCTATGCTGAAAAAGCAACGGGGGAAGTGCGCCATCTGTCGACGAGCGCGAGCCACTCACCTCGATCACGATCACCGATCCGGACGTGTCCGAGGTATTCTTTGCCATCGGTGCAACACGGGAATCGGGATGTTCCTCGAATCAAAGGCGGCGCTTCGGCGCGCGATACGGTACCTCTGATGCGCTTGGCTTATGACTTCGAGACCAACGGCCTCTTCCTTGATGACCTCCGGCCTGGGACGAAGGACGCCTCGGCGATCACGAAGGTCCATTGTTTGGTCACGACCGACATCGACACGGGCGAGGTCGCCGTGTACCACGACGCCCCCGAGGTGGGACTCCGGAACGAGCGCCTGTTCGTGGGGGTCCAGCGCCTCCTCCAGGCGGACGTCCGGTATGCGCACAACGGCCTCACCTATGACGAGCGCGTGATCCGGACGTTCTTCCCGGATCAGTGGGCCGCCCGCCGGTCGGATGCGAAGTTCCTCGACTCGATGGTCGGCGCCGCGTGCGTCTGGCCGACCGAGCACCTCCGCCGCCTCGATGCCGCGCGGATCGCGCGCGCCCGCCTCGCGCGCCTGCCTCCGTTCCCGCCCGAGCTCGTCGGGCGCCAGTCGCTCGAATCGTGGGGCCGGCGCCTTGGGAACCGGAAGGCCGGCTACGACGGCGGGTGGGAGAAGTTCAACCCGGCGATGCTGGCCTACTGCGTCCAGGACGTGTCGACGCTCCGCACCCTGGTCCAGAAGCTCGACGCGAAGATCGCCGCCAAGCACTTCACCGTTCGGGCGTGGGAGCTCGAACAGGACTTCAAGCTGGAGATCGCGAAGCAGATGGCAAACGGCTTCGCGTTCGACGTGCCCGCCGCGGAGAAGCTGGCGGCCGAGCTCCAGATCAAGCGGGCCGCACTCGTCACGGCGCTCGGCGCCGGCATCGAGCCCTTCGAGAACCACTACCTCACCGAGGTCAAGAAGATCCCGAAGGTCAAGCGGGTCCCGTTCAACCCCGGGTCCCGTCACCACATCGCTCGGTACCTGGAGGAGCGCCACGGCTGGAAGCCCGACCCGCGCGAGGGGTACACGCCGACCGGCGCCGTGAAGATCGACGAGACGGTCCTCGAAGGCCTCAAGGGGATCGAGCACGTCCCGGAGTTCATCGAGTACCTCACGGTCACGAAGGTCCTCGGAATGCTCGCGGAGGGCGCGACGAAGAAGTCCGTGCCCTGGATCAAGATGGTCGGGCCGGACGGACGGATCCACGGGAACGTCGACCACAACGGGGCCGTCACGTCCCGGTGCACGCACAACCGCCCGAACATGACCCAGGTCCCCAAGGTCGGCAACCCGTACGGGGCCGAGTGCCGGGCCCTATTCATCCCCTCGCCGGGGAACGTCCTGGTCGGCGTCGACGCGTCCGGCCTGGAGCTCCGGATGCTCGCGCACTACCTCCACAAGTACGACGACGGGGAGTACGGGCGGATCGTCACGGACGGCGACGTCCACGAGAAGAACCGCGTGGCCCTGGAGATCCCGCAGGGGGAGACCGGGCCCGAGAAGAAGAAGGCCCGGGACACGTCGAAGCGCGGTATCTACGCCGAGCTCTACGGCGCCGGCGAAGAGAAGCTCGGCAAGACCCTCGACCCCGCGCTCGGCACGTCCGTCAAGTGGAAGGCCCGCGGGCGTCGCGCGAAGCAGTCCCTGCTCGCGAACGTGAAGGGCCTCCGCGCGCTCAAGGAACGGTGCGCCGCCCTCCACGAGAAGGTCCACTCCGTCAACCTGCCGGACGGCCGGCGCGCGTGGACGCGGTCGGACTACGCCGCCCTGAACACCCTGCTCCAGGCGAGCGGTGCGATCGTCATGAAGCTGGCCGTCGTGCTCCTCCATCGGCAGCTGCGGGAGCTCGGCATCGCGTTCCGGCAGGTCCACCAGGCCCACGACGAGATCCAGGGGGAGTGCCTCCCGGAGCACGCCGCGACCGTCCAGATGCTCGGCTGCGCCGCCATCGCCCAGGCGGGCGTCGAGCTCGGGATCCGATGCCCCCTCAAGGGCGAAGCGAAGTCCGGAAGGAACTGGGCGGAGACCCACTGATGCGCAACGTCATCATGCTCGACGGGGACATCCTCATCCACCGCGCGACCGCCGCCGTCCAGAAGGAGTTCAAGTTCGCCGGCCCAGTCGCCGCCATCACCGCGGACTTCGTCGAGGCCCTCAAGATCGTCGACCGGGAGATCCTGGTCATGCGCCGCACGCTCGACGCCGAGGACGTGTTCATCGCCCTCTCTGACCCGGACTCCTCCGCCAACTGGCGCAAGCAGGTCCTGCCGTCCTACAAGTTCGACCGGACCAAGCGGGCCAAGCCCGTCCTCTTCAAGCAGATGCGGGCCGAGCTCGAATCGCGGTTCCAGACGAAGTGGTACCCGGGCCTCGAAGGGGACGACGTCCTCGGCATCTGGGTGACGTCGCCCGGCACGCCCGAGCGCGTGATCGTCTCGATCGACAAGGACCTCCGCGGCGTCCCCGGCCGGCTCTACAACCCGAACCGTCCGGCCGAGGGGATCGTCGCGATCGACCTCGCGAGCGCGGACCGGTTCCACCTGCTCCAGACCCTCATGGGCGACCGCGTCGACGGCTACACCGGGATCCCCGGCGTGGGCCCGAAGAAGGCGGAGGCGATCCTCGACGCCCAGCACCCGGCCGGGATGACGCCGTGGCAGCGCGTGTGCCACGCCTACCGCCGCGACGGCCTGACCGAGATCGACGCCTTGACGCAGGCGCGAGTCGCGCGTATACTTCGGTTCGGAGAGTGGAATCGCCGCGTCGGCGTTTGCCTCTGGACCCCTCAACAGGAGACGACATGACCGAGAGCTTCACGACCAAGGACAGCGGACAGCGGCGGACGTTCGAGACCGGCGCACGGCGGGACCAGGCCGCCGGCAAGGGCAGGTTCGACCTGCTCAACTGGGACATGATCGAGCGCGACGCGCAGCTACTTGAGCGCGGCGCCCTCAAGTACGACGACAACAACTGGCAGAAGGGGATCCCGCTCAAGTCCTTCCAGGACTCCGCGGCCCGCCACCTCTCCCAGCTGATCCGCGGGGACCGGTCGGAGGACCACGCCGCCGCGGTCCGGTGGAACATGAGCGGGTACGAGTGGACCCGCCAGCGGATCCTGGAGGGTCGCCTGCCCGAGTCGCTCGCGGCGGGGACCACGGTCGCCGGCGAGCTCCTGGGGCTCGTGGCGGTCCCGATCATTTCCGAGCTCTCCCGGTTCAAGGAGGAGGCCTCCGCCGAGTCGACCGCCCGCCAGCCGGACGACTTCGACACGGACCCCTTCTAGGAACGGCCGTCCGTCCTGCGGGACCGACGGTCCGGCGTGGGCCCAGCCAGGGGTGGCTGGGTCCCGTCGTTTCTGGGGGTATATATACCAGGGGTGGGGGCTTGCAAGAACCGTGCCATCCTAGAACCCGAACCCCCCTCGTGCCCCACCGGAGGCCCCGTGCGCACCTCGATCTCCGCCGCCACGACCACGAACCTCGGGGTCCTGGTCCTCGTCGGGGCCGCCATCTGGACGGCCGCGGACCGGTGGTTCGGGTACCAGAACAACGTCGCCGCGCAGATGGCGACGATGAACGAGCGCCTCGTGAAGATCGAGGCCCGCCTGGCGACCATGACCCGGCATCCCGCGTCCGACTAGCCCTTGGAGGGGCCCATGTCCGAATCCGAAGACCCGCGCATCCCGAAGCCCCGCGCGCTCCCGCGCTCACTCCAGAACCCCGAGGACCGGAAGGTCGAAGAGAAGCCGGCGCCCCCGCCGACCCCCAAGATCCGCCGGGACCTCGTGAAGTACCTGGAGCACCACTTCCCCGAGAAGGCCCACGTCCCCGAGCAGAGCTCCAGCGAGCGCCTGTGGATGGACATGGGTACCCGCCTCCTCGCCCTCCACCTCATCGGCCTCTCCAAGAAGCAGGCCAAGGAGTAGCCCGCCGTGTGCTTGAGCCCCGACATGCCGAAGGCGCCCCCGCCGCCCCCGCCGCCGCCCCCGCCCCCGGAGGCCACCGCGACGAAGGCGGAGCAGCCGGACGCCAGCCGGCAGGCGGAGCTCCTCGCGGCCCGGCTCGGGACCAGTTCACTCAGCATTCCTTACACGCCCATCCAAGTTCCCCGATGACGTGGACCGCCGAAGACCAACGCCAGTCCGAGCAGCGATGGCGCGCGAAGCAGTCTCCGGAACGACTTCGTGAGATCACGCGTCGCGCGAATCTGAACGCCGACGCGCGGCGCTACGGCCTCACCGTCGAGGAAATGCTCACCATGCGTCGGGCGCCTTGTGCCATCTGTGGCTCGACGAAGGAACTGAACTGCATCGACCACGATCATCGAACCGATGAAGTCCGTGGAACCCTGTGTCGAGGGTGTAACGCCGGCATTGGCTCCCTCGCCGATTCCCCTGAACGACTCCGCGCGGCGGCCGACTACCTTGAAAGGCGCCGGTAGAATCATGGCCCTTCGCCCCCTCGACGAGTCGGAAGACCCGTCGAAGGCGAGCGACGCGCAGAAGATCGCGCTCTACGTCGCGAACATGCTCCTCGCGAAGAACGTCCTGGGGAACGTGTCGATCGGCGCGGCCGACCGGCCGGTGACCGACGGGGACTTCGTGGCCTTCAAGGGCACGACGGGCCTCAAGGTCAAGGACACGGGCTACGGCCCGGCGTCCTTCGACGCGGCCGGCGCGGCTGCGGCCGCCCTCGCTGCGGCCCTCGCGGCCGACGCGGCCATCACGGCCGACGTCGAGAACCGGTTCCAGCGGTCCGAGCGCCGGGTCCTGTCGGGCGCGACCCGCACCGTCAAGGCGTGGACCAGCGACACGATCGCCGGCCCGATGCTCGTGCAAGACACCGCGATCCTCTTGGTCGAAGACGAAGGAATCCTCCAGGTAACCTAGATGGCCGGACAGATCCAACTCGTGACGGGCGCCGAACCGTCGACCCCGGCCGCCAGCACGTACGGCATCTACGTCGACTCCGCCGACGGCCTCTTGAAGATCAAGAAGCCGGACGGTTCGATCGGCCTCCTGTCGGACATCGGCCGGCAGGACAACCTGCTCCTGAACGCGGAGTTCCAGTACCTCCGCCGGCAGGTCGCCGCCACGCTCACCACGCGCTCCTCGACGACCGCGATCGTCTACGGCGCGGACCGCTGGGGCGGCGTGAACGAGAACGCGTCCGTCCAGTACGCGCAGGTCGACACGAACGGCACCGCCGAAACCGGACTCGCGGCCCGCTTCTACCTCCAGTGGAAGAAGATCACCAGCCAGGGCAAGATGGTCCTGATGCAGCCTCTGGAGATCGCGCACACGTTCCCGCTCGCGGGGCGGAAGGTGCGGTTCTCCTTCAAGGCGAAGAATAGCGTCGGCTCGCACACGCTCCGCCTGGGCCTCCTCTACATCACCACGTCCGGCACGGTCGACCAGCTTCCTTCGACGATCGCGTCGTCATTCGGCGCCGCCTCCACTGACCCGACGTGGGGTACGAACCTCACCGCGCTCGCGCCGAGCAAGTGCAGCGCGACGGGCACGGCCATCGTCGGCAACGGCGTGACGTGCACTCTGTCCTCGACGTGGACCCAATTCTCGGGCGTGTTCACCGTCCCGACCGGGTTCAAGTGCCTCATCCCCGCCATCTGGACGGACGACCGCCCGGCCGCGAACGACATCATCTTCCTCTCCGAGTGCCTCTTCAACGAGGGCGAGGATGAGCGCGTCTACATCCCGCGGCAGCCGGGCCTCGAAATGCCCCTGCTCCAGCGGTACTACCAGAAGTCGTTCGACACCGCCGTCGCGCCCGCCCAGTCCGCCGGGAACAGCGGCAAGGAGGCGTTCCTCGCGAACGTCGCGTCCGGGTCGATCACCAGTCCCCTCATCCGGTTCGTCGTCCCCCCGCGGACGTACCTGAACCTGTCGGCGGGTGGCGGTCGGACGACGCTCTACAACCCGGCGGCCGCGAACGCGCAGCTGCGGAACGAGCGGACCAGCACCGACTGCACTTCGACGGTCCTCACCTTCACCGGTGAGATCGGCTGGCACATCACCGCGACCCTCCCCGCCTCCAGCGCGATCGGCGACCTGCTCGTCATCCACTGGGACATCAGTTTCGAGATCACGGAGCTCTCCTAGACCATGTACGACAACCCCGGAAGCGAGAACCCGCCGGTCCAGGCGACCGAGAGCCAACCGCCGGCGGAGACGGTGCGCGCGCGCTACGAGCGCCTCGCCCAGATCCGGGAACCGTACCTGCGCCGCGCGCGCCTGTGCTCGAAGCTCACGATCCCGAGCCTCGTCGTCGACGCCGGGTACAACTTCGCGACTGACCTCCCCACGCCGTTCCAGGCGATGGGCGCCTTCGGCGTGAACAGCCTCGCCGCGAAGCTGACCATGACGGTCATGCCGCCGAACGCGCCGTTCTTCCAGTTCAAGGTCGAGCCGTACGTGCTCGAACAGCTGACCGGCGTGCGGATGCCGGGCGACAAGAACGACGCCCGCCAGCAAGTCGAGCAGAACCTGGTGAAGGCGTCCGAGGCGATCCTCACCGAGCTCGAAACGACCGGCTTCCGCGTGTCCCTCTACGAGGGGATGCGCCACCTCGTCGTCGCCGGGAACGCCCTGATCCAGTACGGCGTCAACGCGACGCGCGTGTTCCACATCGACCAGTACGTCGTCCGCCGGCAGCACTCGACCGGCCGCGTCCTGGAGATCATCACGCACGAGCGCCTGTGCGAGGGCGACGTCCCGCCGGAGCTCCGCGATCTCAAGGGGTCGAGCGACGGCACCGAGGCCACCGGGTCCAGCGATCCGTACTACGATCTCTACACCTGCTCCGAGTACACGCCCAAGTTCGACGACAAGAACGCGGAGATCCCGGACGGCGGGACCTGGTGCACCTACCAGGAGCTCGAAGGATGCGAGGTCCCCAACTCCCGCGAGGAGGGAATCCGGCCGGACGAGTTCGAGTACATCGCCCTGCGCGTGTCCGTGAACAGCGGCCAGGACTACAGCGACAGCTACGTGCACGAGTACATCGGGGACCTCATGTCCCTCGAAGGGCTCGCGCAGTCGATCGTCGAGGGCGCGGCCGCCAGCGCGCGCGTCATCCCGCTCGTCGACCCCGCGGGCCTCACGAACATCAACGAGATCAGCGGCGCCGCGAACGGCCAGTGGATGCCGGGCCGCGCCGTGGACGTCACGTTCGCGCAGGTCCAGAAGTTCAGCGACTTCCAGGTCGCCGGCTCGTCCGCGAAGACCTACGAGTCCCGCCTGGCCCAGGCGTTCCAGATGTCGTCGAGCGTCCAGCGGCAGGCCGAGCGCGTCACGGCGGAGGAGATCCGCTTCATGGCCCAGGAGCTCGAAGAGGGCCTCGGCGGGGTCTACACCCTGTCGTCGAAGGAGCTCCAGCTTCCGCTCATCCGCCTCGTCACGCGCCGGATGCGCGTCCAGAAGCGCCTGCCCCCGATCCCCGAGGAGATCGTCAAGCCGTCCATCGTGACGGGCATCGACGCCCTCGGACGCGGGAACGACCTCGGCCGCCTGACCCAGGCGTTCGCCGGCCTGAACACCGTGTTTCCGAACGCGGCCGCGTCCTACTGCGACGGCCTCGAAGTCACGCTCCGCTACCTCACCGCGGCCGGCATCCGCACCGAGGGGCTCGTCAAGACGAAGGAGCAACTCCAGCAAGAACAGCAGGCGGCCCAGCAGCGCGAAATGATGCAGAACGTCGCCGGGCCCGCCGCCACCCAGATCGGCTCCGCTCTGCGCGAGCGCGTCGCCGCCCAGGCCGAGCAGCAGCAACCCGCCCAAGGAGGGCAGTAACCCATGTCCGAGTCCATCGTCGTCTCTTCCCCGATCACCCCCGTCGCGGCCCCGGCCGCCCCGGTCGCCGAGACTCCGCCGGCCGCGCCCGCCCCCGAGGGCCAGCCGGCCCCGGAAGCCCAGGCGCCCGTCGGGGCCCCGAAGTCCTTGGAGCTCACGAAGCCGGCCGAACGGCCCTCGTGGCTCCCGCCGGAGTACAAGACTCCGGAGGACTTCCGCAAGGCCCACGACGACCTGCGGGCGAAGATGTCCGGCAAGGAGGGCGACAAGACCCTCGTGTCCGAGCAGGACCTCCAGGGCTACATGCAGGAGGTCGTCGGCACCGGCGCCCTGTCCGACACGAGCCGGCGCGCGCTCCGCGCGAAGGGTTTCACGGACGGCCTGATCGACCAGCACGTCGCCGGGCTCCAGGCGATCCGCGAGGGGCACATGAACCGCTTCATGACCCTCGCCGGCGGGGCCGAGAAGTACAAGGCCATGAGCGAGTGGGCCGGGTCGTCCCTGTCCGCCGCCGAGCAGTCCAGCTACAACGCGGCCGTGAACAGCGGCAACCCGGAGATCGTCGCGATGGCGGTCCAGGGCCTCCGCGCCCGGTACGAGCTCGCCGGCGCCGGCGCCCCCGCGCCGACCGAGCGGGCCCCCGTGACCCGCCTGTCCGGCGGGGCCCCCTCGGGCGCCGTGGGCGTGAAGATGTTCGCGACGATGCAGGAGCAGGTCAAGGCCCAGAGCGACCCGCGGTACGCGAGCGACCCGAACTACCGCGCGACCGTCGAGCGCATGATCGACGCCAGCATCAAGGCGGGGAAGTACTAGCCGTGCGCTCCGCCCTCCTCAAGGCCGTCCTGATCGGGGCGGGGTCCGGAGTCCTCATCGCCGCCATGACGTCGTGCGCCG
>Ga0075425_100000332_pt1 | contig 43224 bp, 44 predicted proteins | sample SoiMethybrSBSTD4_FD_75300 | JGI IMG/M metagenome (GOLD analysis project Ga0075425, IMG submission 75300) | Bulk soil microbial communities from a Populus tree surrounding site in Tennessee, USA - Soil MetaG P. TD hybrid SBSTD4 | ecosystem: Environmental > Terrestrial > Soil > Tree plantation... | reverse complement strand
CTGCGCGCCTTCATCCGCGTGGCGCCGGACGTGATGGCCCGCGCCCGGGAGGTACGTCGCGATCCCTTCGATCTCAACGCCATCCGCGAGGCCATCAAGCCCTGGGGCGAGCGGCTCCGCGACCGCCGCTTCGAAACCGAGGGCGAATGGAAGCTCAAGCTCGCCGGCGGCACCCGCGGCACCGTCGAAGTCCTCACCCGCGAACTCCGCGACGCCCTCCGCTAGAGACGTCCCCGCTCTCGCGCGAGCGCGGCAGGGCGGGAGGAGCCGGGGCCGTTCGACGATCCGACTGACTGGCAGACAGTGCGCGTGCTCCTCCCGCCCCGCCGCAGCGCGCGCCGATTGGGTTAGTCGGTGAGCGGGAAGTTGGCTTTGAGGATGTCGAACGTCTTCTTGCCGCCCGGCAGCTGAGCCGCGACGGTATCGCCGACCGTCTTGCCGATCAGCGCGCGGGCGAGTGGCGAGAGGATCGAGATTCGACCCTTGGCGGGCTCTGACTCGTCCGATCCCACGATCTGATAGCGGTATTCCTTACCAGCCTCGTCCTCCAGCTGCACCGTCGAGCCGAACGTCACCCGATCTCCGGACGTCGGTGGATCGAGGACTTCCGCGCCGCCGACCTTGCCCTCCAGCTCCGCGATGCGCGCCTCGATGAAGCCCTGGCGCTCGCGCGCCGCATGATACTCGGCGTTCTCGCTGAGATCGCCGTGCGCGCGCGCCTCCGCGATCGCCTTCACGATGGACGGCCGGTCGACATACTTCAATCGCTCAAGCTCGGCGGAGAGCTTGTCGTATCCGGGGCGCGTCATCGGCGTGCGCTGGATCGCCATCGCCTTACCTTAACACGCGGCGGAAACCAGCCTGGCGCTGTCGCTGGCACACCGCTTGCGGCTCGGACGACGCGCCAGGAGGGTTACCATGAAACGGAAGGCGATCATCGCGGCGATCATCGGCAGCGCGCTGATGGCGGCGCCCGCGCTCGCACAGCTGTCGCAGCAAGGCATCACGGGGGCACTCGGGACGGGGGGGACGACGGGATCGAGCCTCGGCGGCAGCACATCGGCCACCGGCTTGACGACGCTAGGGGCGCCGTCCACCGCGGGGTCGTTCGGCAGCCCGAGTGGGCCTACGCTCGGTACGCTCGGTGGGTTCGGCAGCTCGTTCGGCGGCTCGCCGTCGACGCCGCTGACGAGCCCGACGCCGTTGACGGGGCCGGCCACGACGCCGAATCCAGCGACTGGCGTCTTCGGCTCCGGCCGCTGATTCAGCGCGCGCGGATCAGGCGCTCCAGCTCTCCCGGGGCGGGCATACGGCCGGCCGACCGCTTCGAGAAGACGACCTTGCCGTCGACGAGCACGTCGAGCTGACCGGGACCGCCCCACCGGATCGTCGGCGACACGTTGAGCGAGCGTTCCAGCTCCTGCTTGAGGCCGACGGCCTCACGCCGGATGTCCATTCAGAAGAAGCAGCGCTTGATCTCGACGTTCATCGGTGTCGCTCCTCATCCCCGGCGCGCCGGCAGCGCGGGTCCGCCGGTCACCTCGATCTTGGCGGAAGCGCGCGCTGCGCCGAGCCAGTCCTGCCATGCCTGGGTCTGCTTCCGTGCGAGCACTTCCTTCGAGAGCTTGTCGCGATCGGCGGCGAGGTCCTTCGGGTCGGGGGCGGCGCGTTCGAGCACCTTCAGCACGTAGTAGCCCTGGGGTGACCGCACGGGATCCGTCGTCGCGCCGCTCGGCACCTGCAGCGCGGCGAGCATGACGTCGCCCGGCAGCTTGTCGCTTGGCTTGGCGCGGGAGAAGCGTCCGGTCTCACCGACGGTCGCGCCGGCCTTGCGGGCGGCGGCGGCAAAATCACCGCTCTTGGCTTCGGCCGCGATCGCCCGCGCCCGATCCAGCGCGGCGGCGTCCGCCTTTTGCCGCTTCACGCTCGCCAGCACGTTGTCTTTGATGCTGGCCAGCGGCGGCACGGCGGCCGGCAGCTCCTCGACGACCTTGAGGACCATGTATCCCGCAGGCGTCTTCAGCGGTGTCGACACGCCCCCCTTGGCGAGCGCGAACGTCGTCTCCGCGACCGGCTCCGCCGCCGTTCGGTCCAGCGGTTGCTCCCGGCGCGGGATGTTCGTCTCGATCGGTGACAGCCCGAGGTTCTTCGCCTCCGCCATGAAGTCGGCCGCGCTCAGCAGCTTGGCCCGCGCCTCCTCGGCTTTCGTCTTCGCCGCCTGCTCGGCCCCTTCGCTCTGCAGTCGCTCGCGGATCTGCGGCGCCACCTCGGACAGCGGCTTCTTGCCGCCCTCGTTGATGTCGAGGACCTTGATGGCGTGGAACCCGAAGGGTGAGCGCACGGGCTCGGGAGAGACCTCCCCTTTCTTCAGGGTGAGCATCGCGGCCTCGAAATCGGGCACGAGCTGGCCTTTGCTCACGAAGCCGATCTCGCCGCCGTTCTTCGCCGACCCGGGGTCATCGCTGAGCTCCTTGGCGAGCCGGCCGAAATCCTCGCCCGCCTTTGCGCGTCGGATGACGTCGGCGATCTTCGCGCGTGCCTTGTCCTCGGCCGCGCTGCCGCCGGTCTCGCCCACGCGCGCCAGGACGTGCGCCACCTTCACCTGCCGCGGCGTCGCGAACTCCTGCGCGTGCTCCGTGTAGTACTTCTCCACCTCGGCATCCGTGACCGGCCGCATGAAGTCCTTCGGCGCGAACGCGACGTACTGGACCTTGCGGCGCTCGGGCAGCCGGAACTCCGCGGCGTGCTCCTTCAGGTACGTCTCCAGCTCGGAGTCGGTCGCCGTCACCGTCGCCATGATGGGAGCCAGCTCGACCAGCGCCCAGGCCGCGCGCACCTCCTCACGGTTGTGCACGAAGGCCTGCTCGATCTCGCCGTCGGTGAGCTTCACGCCGTTGCGCACCAGGCTCTCGACCTTCATGCGGGTGAAGGCGCGCCGCATGTCGTCCTCGAACGCCGTCTTGCTCATGCCGATCCGGCGCAGGACCTCCTCGTAGCGCTTGAGCGAGAACCGGCCGCTCTCCTGGAATTCGGGCACGGTGTGGATCTGCGCGTTCAGCTCCTCGTCGCTGACCGCGAGCCGCTCGGCCTTCGCCCGCTGGAGGACCAAGGCTTCCTGCACGAGATCGTCGACGACCTGCTGGGGCAGGCCGAGCCGCTCGGCGAGCTCGGGGGTGAAGCGCTGCCCCAGCCGCTGCGAGTAGGCGTTGATGAAGTTCTGATAGCGGCGCTGATATCGCTCCAGCGTGATCGGCTCGCCGTTGACGGTCGCCACCGACGTCCCGGAGTCGCCGCGCAGGCTGCCCTGCCCGAACACGAACACCGAGGTGGCGACGAAGGCCGCGATGACGATCAGCAGACCGATCTGCAGCGCCCGGCGGTAACGACGCATCATCGTGATCATGGAGCTTCCTTGTCATCGGCCTGCAGGCGCGGCGGCGGATCGCCGTGCTCCGCTGGGACCACGCGGCGGGCCACCGTGATGAAGCCGGTGTGCGCCACCATGCGGTGGAAGGGGCGCACGGAGTGCCCCTCGATGTTCCAGGGCCGAAGGAGGGTCTCGAACGTTTCCACGAGCGCCCAGTGGGACTCGCGCTGGAGCGTCTCCGACAGCTGGTGCGACTGGATGATAGTGGGCAGGTAGGACAGGAAGATCCCGCCGGGACGCAGCGCCGCCGCCACGAGCCTGGTGAGCTTCCACGGCTCGGGAAGATCGAAGATGACGCGGTCGACGGCGCCCTCGTCGGCGATGCCCTCCTCCACCGGGGCCAGCCGCACCGTGAGGTTCGCGACCTCCCCCAGCCGCATGTGGATGTTGGCGAGCGCGCGCCGCGCGAACTCGTCGCGCTGCTCGTAGGTGATCACGCGCCCCTCGGGGCCGACGGCGCGGAGCAGGGCGAGCGTCAGCGCGCCGGAGCCGGTGCCAGCCTCCAGCACGCGACATCCGGGATAGACATCCGCCCAGAAGAGGATGATCGCGAGGTCCTTGGGGTAAATGACCTGCGCGCCCCGTGGCATCTCGAGCACGTAGTCGGCGAGGGTGGGACGCATGGCGAGGTACCGGAGCCCCATGGAGCTGCGGACCCACGTGCCCTCGGGATGCCCGATGATCGTGTCGTGGGTGATCCAGCCGCGGTCGGAGTGGAACGTTTCGGACTTGCGCAGGAAGAGCAGGTGGCGCTTACCGCGCTGATCGATGAGCAACACCTGCTCGCCGTCCTGGAACGGGAGTCCGTCGTTCACGCGAGTCCGAGCGCGCGGTCGCGCGGGGCGGGCAGGAATCGCGCCGCCACGAACGCGGCGATGGGAAGCAGCGCGCTGATCCAGAGGGCGGCCGGCACGCCCCACCGGTCGGCGACGCCACCGAGCGCCGTCGCGGCCAGCCCGCCCGTGCCCATCGCGAAGCCGACCATCAGCCCCGAGGCCATGCCGGGTCGCCGGGGCAGATACGCCTGACTCAGCACGATGGAGACGGAGAAGCTCGACGTGAGCACGGCCCCGAAGACGCCGAGCACGACGAGGCGGAGGATGCCGTCGACGAGCAGGAAGAGCACCCCGAGCGGCAGGACGGCGAGGAAGACCCATCGCACGTAGGGCAGCACACCCCAGCGATCGGCTAGCGGACCGGCCACGACGGTGCCGAGCGCTCCACAACCGAGGAAGATGAAGAGCAGGATGCCAACGATCCTCGGGTCCGCCTTGAGGTAGTCCACGTAGTAGAAGGGCACGAAGGTCACGAAGCCCAGCGTCGACCACGACCGCAGCGCGGCGATGCCGATCAGCAGCGCCATCGCGCCAGGCATGTTCGCCCCCTGGGCCGCGCCGTCGACCGCGCGCTCGCGCGCCTCGGCGCGGGACAGCGCGGGAAACCCGACGATGAGGCCGAGCGCCACGAGGACGCTCGGCGCGAGCAGGCCGAGCGTTCCCGCGAGGCCGAAGGCAGTGATCAGGATCGTGACGAGCAGCGGCCCCAGCGAGAACCCGACGTTGCCGCCGAGCGAGAACCACGACAGCGCGGTCGCCTTACGGTCACCGGCCACACCCGTCGCCGTGCGATACCCCTCCGGGTGATACGCGGCCACGCCGAGCCCCATCACGATGATCGCCACGAGCAGCGTCTGGTATCCGCCGGCCAGACCCGTCAGGGCGATCCCGGCGCCGGACAGCAAGACGGCGGCGGGCAGGATCCATCGGCGCGCGGCGCGATCCGCGACATAGCCGAACAACGGTTGAACGATCGACGACGTGACGTTGGCCATGAACACGAGCATGCCGACCTGCGCGTATGAGAGACCGTGGGCGGTCTTCGCGAACGGCAACACCGCCGACAGCGAGCCCTGGTTGACGTCGACGACGAGATGTCCGAGGGCGAGCAGGCCGATGAGGCGCGCATCGGCGCGCACGCGTCCCGCGGCGCGGATGAGTAGCGGGGGAGCGGCGGTCTCGGAGAGGACCGCCGGGTTCGACTCTGCCATGACCAGCCAATGGTACACTACCGGCTCGTGAAAATCCGCGAGTTGGGACACGTTTCGCTCTACGTGCGCGATCTCGAGGCGACGCGGCGCTTTTATCGCGACGTGCTGGGGCTCGCGGAGACCGGTACCGGCAAGAACGGCCGGATCGTGTTCTTCTCGGCGGGCGTGCACCATCACGACGTGTCTTGCGAGCTGGCTCGCGCGGAAGGCCCCGGCCCGCAACCCAAGGGCGTGCCGGGCCTGTATCACATCGCGTTCGACGTGGGCAGCTCGCTCGACGATCTCGCGCGCGCCCGCGGCGAGGTCGAGGCGCATGGGCTCACGCCGTTCGGAGAGACGGAGCGGTCGTTCAGCGTGCGCGATCCCGACGGACACCAGATCGAGCTGTATGTTTGAAGTTGGGGGGTGCGAGACGCATCCCCCTAGCCTGTTTTGATCGAGTTGGGGGATGCGAGACGCATCCCCCAAGCCCCCTTGCTCGGGAAACGATCGAGCTGAGGCTCGACCGCGCCTGCGGACAATCGCCTACATCTGTGAGGCCCGAACGGCGCTTATGAAGCCCTCGATCAGCTCCGCGGATTTGACGCCGCGACGCGCGCTCACGCCGGAGTTCACGTCCACGGCGTAGGGACGCACCACGCCGATCGCGCGGGCGACGTTGTCGGGCGTGAGGCCGCCGGCCAGGATGATTGGCGTCGTCGGCAGCGCCTCGCGCACGCGACGGCTGATCGACCAGTCGTGCGTCACGCCCGTGCCGCCGATCCGCGTCGCCGTCTTCGTGTCGAGGAGGATCGCGTCGACGTGCGCGGCCGCTCGCCGCGCGTCCTCCAGCGTCCGCTCGCCGTCCACGTGCACGCAGCCGACGAGCCGCACCGTCGGGAACTCTCGCCGCAGCGCCGACACGTCGTCACGGGGAATGCCGCCGTGGAGCTGCACGACGTGCGGGCGCACGAGACGACACAGCCGCCGGAGCTCGTCGAGCTCCGTGCGATGCGTGACGAGCGTGCCGACGACGAACGGCGGCAGGGCCGCCACGATGCCCGCGGCGCGCTCGGGATCGAGCTCGTCCTCGGATGGATGGAGGAGCCCGACGAGCACGCCGATCGCGTCGGCCCCCAGCCGCGCGGCGAGCGCGGCATCGTCCGGCGTGGTGACGCCGCAGATCTTCACCCGCACGTGAGCGGCGAGCCTTCACCGCGCACGGCGGCGCCATATGCCGAGCAGCGGCGGACCGATGAGGGCGGCGGCGCCCATGAGCAGAAGGCTCGCCGTCAGCGGTCGCGAGACGAGCTCCAGCACGCTGCCGCGCGCGAGGAACAACGACTGGCGAAGCGTCTTCTCCATCATGGGGCCGAGCACGAGCGCCACCACCATCGGCGAGGGATCGACGGCGAGCTTGCGGAGCCCGTAGCCGAACACGCCGAAGAGCAGCAACACCCAGAGATCGAGCACGCTGTTGTTGAGGCTGTACGCGCCGACCAGACACAGTAGCAGCACCAGCGTCGCCAGCAGCCGCTGGGGCAGCCGCAGCACGCTGACGAACACGCCGACGAGCGGCAGGTTCAGGATCAGCAGCATGAAATTGCCGACGTACATGCTCGCCACGAAGCCCCAGAAGACCTCGGGCCGCTCGCTGATCATGAGCGGCCCCGGCTGCAGGCCGTGGAGCACGAGCGCGCCGAGCAGGATCGCCGTCGCCGGCGAGAACGGAATGCCGAGGGACAGCAGCGGCACCATCGCGCCCGCGGTCGCGGCGTTGTTGGCCGCCTCGGGGCCGGCGACGCCCTCGATCATCCCGGTGCCGAAGCGCTCGGGGGTCCGCGACACCTTCTTCTCCATGGTGTAGGCGATGAACGTCGACAGCACGGCGGCCGGCCCCGGAATGAGACCGGTGACGAAGCCCGACACGGATCCGCGGGCGATGGGAGCCCACGAGCGCCGCCACTCCTCGCGCGTGGGGAACAGCTCGAGCAGCCGGATGCCAGCGATCGTGGTCTTGCCGAGGCCGCCCTCGATGAGGAGCAGGATCTCGGCCACGCCGTAAAGGCCCATGATGACGGGCACGAGGTCGATACCCTGGGAGAGCTGCACGGAGCCGAACGTGAACCGGCGGAGCGCGGAGATCGGATCCATGCCGACGGTGCCCAGCGCGAGCCCGATCGCCACCATGAGGAAGGCGTGGAGCACGGAGCCGCCGGACAGGCGCGAGAGCAGCGCGAGACCCGCCAGCGCGATGGCGAAGTACTCCGGCGGACCGAAGCGCACGGCGAGATCCGCGAGCGAGCCCGCGGCGAGCACGATGCCGACCACGCCGACCGAGCCCGCGACGAAGGAGCCGACCGCCGCGATGGTGAGCGCGGCGCCGGCACGGCCCTTCTTCGTCATCTGGTAGCCGTCCAGCAGCGTGACGACGGACGCCGCCTCGCCGGGAACGTTCACGAGAATGGAGGTCGTCGACCCCCCGTACATCGCGCCGTAATAGATGCCGGCGAGCATGATCAGCGCGGTGGCCGGATGGAGCGCGAATGTCGAGGGTAGGAGCAGCGCCATCGCGCCGACGGGCCCGATGCCGGGCAGGACGCCGACGATCGTGCCCACCAGGACGCCCACGAAGCACGCGGCGAGATTCCCGGGCGTCAGAGCGACGGAGAACCCGTAGATCAGCCCGTCGATCGGCCCCATCAGTGCCGCTGTCGTTTCGCCGAGCGCCGCAGGCCGATCAAGACAGATGGCCGGCTTTCATCGGCCTGCTAGTGTGGCCAGAAGCCGCGGGGCAGGGTCACGCCGAGGAGAATGGCGAACAGGTAATACGAGACCTCGGCGCTGAGCAGTGCCGTCAGGACGGTCACGCCCCACGCCGCGCCGAGCTCGCGGAGGAGCGCGCCGATGAAGAGCAAGGCCGCGAGCGGGTAGCCGATCCACGGCATGAGCAGGCAGAACCCCGCGAGCGTCGCCACGGCCAGCCCCACCTGACGTCGCTCCGTCGCCGCGGACTCCGGCGCGTCCGCCGGGCCGCCCGCCGGCCGGCGAAACGCCAGTGCCGTGCTCACGAGCGCGACCACGCACGCGAACGCGCCGACGGCGACGGGATAGAACGCCGCGCCCGGCCGCGCCGCCGTGCCCAGCGGCATCCGCAGCGCGAGCGTGAGATAGAGACCGCTGGCCGCGAGCGTGACCAGCGCGACGACGCGCTCCGTCACCTACTTCTTCGCCATGCCGAGCCGCTTGAGCACCTCGCCGTGCTCGCGGTACTCGCGCCACAGATCCTGCCGGAGGGCGTCGCCCGCGCGGTAGTCGATGTCGACGCCGCGGGCGGCGATGAGCTTGACGAACGACGGATCGTCCATGGCCGCCTTGACGGCGTCGTGCAGGTACTTGAGGACCGCCGGCGGTGTGCCCTTGGGCGCTGTGAAGATGAACCACGTGCCGAACCCGAAGTCGTAGCCGAGCTCGCGTGCGGTCGGCGCGTCGGGAAACATGGGATGGCGGTTCTTCTGGAAGACCATCAGCACGCGGAGCTTCTTGGCGTCGACCAGCGGTCGCACCTCGCCGGGCTGGGCCACGATGGCGTCGATGTGACCGCCGAGCAGCGCCGGGCTGCCCTCGCCCCAGCCCGAGAACGGGACGTGCGTGACCTTCACGTTCGCGCGGCGCGTGAGCTCCTCCAGGTTGAGATGGCTCGACGTGGCCTCGCCCGGCGAACCCACGCGCAGCTTGGCCGGGGTGGCGCGCGCGGCGCCCAGGAATTCCTGGACCGTCTTCCACGGCGCGTCGGCGCGTACCGCGAGCACGGCGTAGAACGAGATGACGTTCGCGATAGGCTCGTAGTCGTCGGGCGTGCGGTACGGCAGGTCGTTGACCTGCGGCTGGATGACCAGCGTCGACAGCGGCGCCAGGATCGTGGTGTATCCGTCGGCCTTGGCCTGCACGACCTCCGCCGTGCCGACGGAGCCGCCGCCGCCGGGACGGTTGAGGACCGCGACCCCCTTGGGGAACTTCTTCTTCATGAGCTCGGCCAGCGGGCGCGCGACGATGTCGACCATGCCGCCGGCCGGATAGGCGGCGACGACGGTCAGCGGCCGCTCGGGATAGTCGGCGGCCGCGGGAACGGCGCAGCTCAGGATCAGCGTGACCAGGCAGGCGACGCGAAGCATGGGAAGGTCTCCTTTGTGGTGAAGCTCGGCGATTCTGCCTGAGAGCGTGAGGGCGTTCAAGCCTGAGCGAGGTTACAGCTCGGCGAGCGCCCGCTCGGCGCGCTCGCGCCAGCGGGTCATCTCCATGCGGGCGAACTCGGCGGCCGCGGTCGTGAGCGCCTCGCGCGCGCGGTCGGGCCGGCCGCTCTTTCTGTAGACGGCGGCCAGCCCGACACGACACCGCGAGACCAGCGGGCGCAGGCCCAGGATCTCCGCGATGGCCATGGCCTCACCGTAGAGCTTTTCCGACCCGGTCAGGTCCGGCGCATCGCCGGAGGCGAGCAGCTCACCGAGCACGCGAAGCGCGCGCGCCTCGAGGCCCCGCGCGGCCAGGCCGCGCGCGAGCTGGAGGCTCTCGTCCGCGCGCTTCCGGGCGTCTGCGAGGCGTCCGGCGAGGATCAGGGCCTGACTCGACCAGATGGTGGCGAGCGCGTGACAGTAGGCGAAGTTGATGGCCGCGCACGTCGCGCGCGCGCGCTCGAGGGCGGCGATCGCCTCCGGCGCCTGGCCCACCAGCGAGTACACGCGACCGAGATAGACGTCCGTCATGGCGCGCGTGAGGCGAAGGTTGCCGGCGTCGCAGTGGGCGCGTGCATTCTCCAGGACCGCCATCGACTCGGTGAGATCCCCCTTGAAGTAGTACAGGATCCCCTCGCTGAAGGCGGCCTGCGCGACGCTGTACAGCTGACCCGACGCGGCGGCGATCTCGAGGGCCTCGCGCGCGCTCCGGCGCGCCTCGCCGATCTCGCCGCGCTCGCCCAGGCACCACACGAGCCAGGAGCGGGAGAAGATCGCAGGCGGGCTCGGCATGCCGACGCGGCGCCGCGTCATGTCGCCGCTCAGCGCCTCGACCGCCCGTCGGAGATGGGCGAGCGCGACGTCGTAGGCGCCGAGCGCGTGATGGGCCTGGCCGAGGTACTGATCGGCCACGGCATGGAGCGCGGGGTCGCCGAGCCGCTCGGCGATCGCGAGCGCCCGCGTGCCCGCCTCCACCGCACCGTGGAAGTCGCCGACGGCCCAGCGGGAATTCGTCAGTACGGCGGCGACGCGGCCGCGCCGCACGTCGTCGCCCAGCTGATCGGCCACGGCCTCGGCCTCCCGCAGCGGCTCGAACATCTGCGTGAGCGCACCGGAGATGAAGAGCGCGTTGCGCAGCTCGAGCGCGAGATCGACGCGCTCCTGCTGCGTCTCGCGCGTGACGGCCAGATGCCGCATGGCCTCCTGGGCCTGCGCGAAGTGCGCCGTCGCCTCGTGATACGCCGAGCGTGCCGCCGCCTTGGCGCCGGCCTGACGCAGGCAACGGAGCGCGCGCTCCCATTGCTCGCCGTGGAAGGCATGCAGCGCGAGCCGCTCGACGTGCGCTCCCGGCTGGTCCGCGTACCGGGCCGCGATGACGTCGGCGACGACGGCGTGAAGCTGGCGGCGACGGTCGTGGAGCAGCCCCTGGTAGGCCACGTCGTGGGTGAGGCCGTGCCGGAAGACCCACTCGGGCTCCGGGAAGAGGCTCTCCTGGTCGACAAACCCCGCGCGCTCCAGGCGCTCGAGGCGTGGGCGCAGCTCCGCTTCGTCCAGATCGACGACGGCCTGCAAGATGCCTGCGGGCACAGTCGTGCCGACCACGGCCGCGCACTGGAGCACCCATTTGTCTTCCGGGTCGAGCCGATCGATGCGCGCGGCCAGCACGGCATGCACGCTGGGCGGGATCTGGACCTCGGGCAGCCGTCCCACGAGGCGGTACGCGCCCGGCGACCCCGCGAGCACGCCGAGCTCGACGAGGCTGCGCACGCTCTCCTCGAGAAAGAACGGATTGCCGCCCGTGCGCTCGCCGAGCACGCGCTTGAGGGGCGCGAGCTCCGTCGCCTCTCCGACCAGCGCGTCGAGCAGGGCATCGGTGCTCTCGCGGCCGAGCGGGCCGAGCACGATCTCGCGACAGTTCGGATGACCCGCCCACCGCTCGTGGAAGTCGGGTCGATAGGTGAGCAGCATCCCCGCCCGCACGCTCGGCACGCCGTCGAGAAGATGGCTCAGCAGCGCGTGCGTCTCGGAGTCGACCCACTGCAGATCCTCGAGGACGACCAGCAAGGGCTGCACCCGGCTCTCCCGGACGCAGACGCGGCGCAGCGCTTCGAGCGTGCGCTGGCGGCGCTCCGGCGGGTCGAGCGCTTCCCAGCTCGCGTCCGCGTCGGCCACGTCGAGGAGGGCGAACAGGGCCGGCGTCGACGTGGCGAGCGCAGGGTCCAGCGCAAGCAGCCTCGCCGTGATCCTGTCCCGAACGCGCGCGGCGTCGTCGCGTCGATCGATGCCGAAGTACGCGCGGAGGACCTCGATGACCGGATAGAACGGCGTCCCCTGCCCGTACGAGACGGCCGCCCCCTCGAGGACGAGCCAGCCCGCGTGCCGGAGCGCCTCCAGACATTCACGCACGAGACGCGACTTGCCCACGCCCGCCTCGCCGACGAGGGCGACCGCCGCCCCCCGACCGGCGGCCGTGGCGGCGAGCTGCTCGTCGATCACGCCACGCTCGCCCTCGCGGCCCACGAACGGGGCCAGGCCACGGGAGGCGGAGGCATGCAGCCGGCTCCGCGTGGGGCCAATGCCGGTGAGCTCGAACACCTCGAGCGGCTCGGCGAGGCCCTTGACCGGGACAGGCCCGAGCGCCTTCACCTCCACCAGGCCCTCGACGAGACGAAACGTCGAGAGCGTGAGGAGCGTCGTGCCGGGCTGGGCGATCTGCTCCATGCGCGCGGCCAGATGCGTGCTGGGGCCCACCGCCCGATACTCGACCCGGAAATCGTTACCGATGGCGCCGACCACGACCTCGCCCGAGTTGAGACCGACGCGGATCTGCACGGGCACGCCCTGTCGACGGCGCAGCTCCGCGGCATAGGCGCGCACGGCCTCCTGCATCCGCACGGCCGCGTAGCAGGCGCGCAGCGCGTGATCCTCGTGGGCGAGCGGTGCGCCGAAGACCGCCATGATGCCGTCGCCGAGCACCTGGTTCACCGTGCCTTCGTAGCGATGCACGGCTTCCGTCATCCGCTCGATGACGGGATCGAGCAGCGATCGAGCCTCCTCGGGATCGCGGTCGACGAGCAGCTCGAGCGAGCCCCGCAGATCGGCGAAGAGCACCGTCACGAGCTTGCGCTCGCCTTCGATGGCGCCACGCGCCGACAGGATCTTCTCGGCGAGGTGGGCCGGCGTCCGCGCCGGAGTGACCGCCGTCGAGGTCGCCTGGCCGGTCAGGGCCTGACCGCACTCGGGGCAGAACTTGGCCGACGGCGGCGGGGTGTGGCGACAGCGCGGACACTTCATGAGGACTCGGCGGGACCGCCGGGTCAGGCTCCGAACGCGTCGAGGCCCGTGATGTCACGCCCGACGATCAAGGTGTGGATGTCGTGGGTGCCCTCGTAGGTGTTGACCGTCTCGAGGTTCATCATGTGGCGCATGATCGGATGCTCGTCCACGATGCCGGCCGCGCCCAGGATGTCGCGCGCCAGCCGCGCGGTGTCGAGCGCCATCTGCACGTTGTTCATCTTGGCCATCGAGATCTGCTGCGCCCGCACCGTGCCCTGATCCTTGAGCCGGCCGAGCTGCAGGCAGAGCAGCTGCGCCTTGGTGATCTCCGTGATCATCCACACGAGCTTCTGCTGGACGAGCTGGAAGCTTCCGATGGGCTTGCCGAACTGGATGCGCTGCTGCGCGTACTGCAGCGCCCAGTCGTAGCATCCCATGGCCGCGCCGATGGCGCCCCAGGCGATCCCGTACCGCGCCTGGGAGAGGCAGCCGAGCGGGCCGCGCAGCCCCTTGACCTCGGGGAACTTGTTCTCGAGCGGGATGCGGCAATCCTGGAACGAGAGCTCCGACGTGATGGACGCCCGCATCGAGAACTTGCCATGGATGTCGAGCGTGGAGAACCCGGGCGTGCCGCGCTCGACCAGGTAGCCGCCGATCTCCCCGTCGTCGCCTTTCGCCCAGACGACGGCGACGTCGGCGATCGAGCCGTTGGTGATCCAGAGCTTGGTCCCGTTGAGGACGTACGCGTCGCCCTGACGGACCGCGCGCGTCTTCATGCCGCCGGGATCGGACCCGTGATCCGGCTCGGTCAGCCCGAAGCAGCCGACCTTCTCGCCGTTGGCCAGCGCGGGCAGCCACCGGTCCTTGTGTTGATCCGAGCCGTAGGTGTAGATCGGGTACATCACGAGCGCGCTCTGCACGGACGCCGCCGAGCGCAGCCCGGAATCGCCGCGCTCCAGCTCCTGCATGATCAGCCCGTAGGCGATGTTGTCGAGCCCGGCGCAGCCGTAACCCTTGAGGGTGGCGCCGAAGACGCCGAGCTCACCGAGCTTCGGGATCAGGTCGACGGGAAAGGTGCCCGCGCGGTGATGCTCGGCGACGATGGGCAGGAACTCCGCCTCGACCCAATCGCGGATGGCGTCGCGCACCATCCGCTGCTCCTCGGACAGCAGCTCCTCGATGCCGTAGTAGTCGACCCCGCGAAACTTCTCCATGGCGTTCTCCCAGGCGCGCGTCGAGCGGCGGACGTCGAACGGCCGCATTATACCCGCCCGCTCTTGAGCCGGCCCGTCACCGGCGCTACGCTGGCTCGTCCGGACGACACGGACAGGAGGACGACGGCCATGGAGAGCGCGGCGCGGCGGCGATTCGTGGGCGGTCTGGGGTTGGCGATGATGTGGGCGACGCTCCCGCGCGAGGCGCGCGCGCAGGGCGGCCTGCGGCCCGGCGACGAGGACGTGCTCGTCGTGATCGACGTGCAGAACTGCTTCCTGCCCGGCGGCACGCTGCCCGTCCCCGACGGAGACAAGATCATCCCCGTCATCAACCGGCTGGCGCCGGCGTTCCGCCACGTCGTCATCACCCAGGACTGGCATACGCCCGGTCACGCCTCCTTCGCGTCGAGCCATCCGGGCAAGAAGCCGTTCGACACCGTGCAGCTGCCCTACGGCGTCCAGGTCTTGTGGCCGGATCACTGCATCCAGGGCACGCCGGACGCCGAGCTGCATCGGGACCTGCGCATCCCGCACGCCCAGCTGGTGATCCGCAAGGGCTACCGGCAGCACGTCGACTCGTACTCCGCGTTCCTCGAGGCCGACCGGAACACCAAGACCGGGTTGACCGCTTACCTGAACGAGCGCGGACTCAAGCGCGTGTTCTTCGTGGGCCTCGCGACCGACTTCTGCGTGGCCTGGTCCGCGCTCGACGCGCGACGGGCGGGGTTCGAGGCCCTCGTCATCGAGGATGCGACGCGGGGCATCGACGCCGGCGGCTCACTCGGCAAGGCATGGGCCGACATGACGTCGGCCGGCGTCAAGCGCATCCGCGCGGCCGACATCGCGGTCGGCTGAGGGCCCGCGCGCTATTTCTTGCCGAGGCCGAGCCGGGTCACGACCTTCTTCACGGCGTCGTGCTCGGTCTCGATGAGCTTCACCGTGGCCGCGGGCGGGCGGTAGTCCACCACCATCCCGGCCTTCTCGACCGCGGCGACCACCGCCGGATCCCGGATCGTTTGCTCCAGCGCCTGCGTCAGGCGGTCGACGACCTCGCGTGGCGTCTTGGCCGGCACGTAGAGTCCCATCCAGATGTTCAGCGACGCCTCCGGGAAGCCCTTCTCGGCCAGGGTCGGTACGTCGGGGAACGCGGGCACGCGCTTGGGTGCGGAGGTCGCCAGGGCGACGAGATCGCCCGACTTGATGAGGGACGCGAACGAGTTGAGGCCGCTCGAGGCGAGCGCGACGTGGCCGCCCATGACCGCGTTCTTCGCCGGCCCGCCTCCCTGGAACGGCACGTGGACGATGTCGAGCCCGTACGCCACCTTCACCAGCTCGACCATGAAGAACGACACGGTACCGAGCCCGGGCGAGCCGTAGCTCAGCTTGCCCGGCTCCTTGCGGGCGTACTCCACGACCTGCTCGAGCGTCTTCCACGGGCTGCCGGCCCGCGTCACGATCACACCGAGGTCCGCCACGTAGCTGCCGACGGTTGCGAAGTCGGCGGCTCGGTACGAGACGTCGGATTGGATGGCGGGAACGACGGTCAGCGGCGCGTTCGTGGTCGCGAAGACGGTGTACCCGTCGGGCTTCGCCTTGGCGACGTAGTCCGCCCCGAGCGCCCCGCCACCGCCGGGCTTGTTGACGAGGCCGATGGGGACGCCGAGCAGCGCGGAGAGCTTCGGCTGAACGATCCGCGCCGCGGTGTCGGCCGGCCCGCCAGGCGGGAACGGGATGACGAACTCGATGGCGCGACTGGGATATGGCGACTGGGCCGCGACGGGCGGACTGCCGGCGGCGAGGACCAGCAGTGTCGCGGTGACGATGACGGCAAGCCTCATGTGCTTCCTCTTTCTCGACACGAGTAATCGACCCCGTCGGGCTATTGTATGGCGTGACATGAAGCGACGGTGCGCGTGGGCGCGCGGCGAGCCGGACGTGCGGTATCACGACGAAGAGTGGGGCGTGCCGCTGCATGACGACCGCCGCTTGTTCGAGATGCTCATCCTCGAAGGCGCGCAGGCCGGCCTGTCCTGGTCGACGATCCTCAGGAAGCGCGACGCGTACCGACGCGCGTTCGACCGCTTCGACCCGACGAAGGTCGCGCGCTACACCGCGGCGCGGGTCGCCCGTCTGCTCGCCGACGACGGCATCGTGAGGAACCGGGCCAAGATCGCGGCCACCGTGGCCAACGCCGCCGCGTTCCTCGCCGTCCAGCGGGAGCACGGCAGCTTTGATGCGTACGTCTGGCGGTTCGTCGGCGGCCGGCCCCTGCAGAACGCGCCGAGGTCGCTCCGCGAGGTGCCGGCGGAGACCGAGCAGTCCCGCGCGCTCAGCCGCGATCTCCGGCAGCGGGGGTTTCGCTTCGTCGGGCCCACCATCTGCTACGCCTTCATGCAGGCGACGGGCATGGTGAACGACCACACCGTGGATTGCTTCCGCCGCCGCGAGGTCGCCCGGCTTTCTGGCATGATGACGACCCTGCGCGGATCGGCCCGTCGATCCAGGGAGGCCCCATGAACCGCCGCCAGTTCCTCGCCCTCGGAGCCGTCGCGACCGGAACGTTCGCCGTCGGAGGCCTGTCGCGGCTGGCCAGCCGGGCCGCTTTCGCGCAGGGTGGCGCCGCTCCCACGGTGGATCGGCTCGTGCTGACCAACGTCGTCGACAACGTCTACGACGTCTTCGCCAAGGGCGGCAAGCTCGACACGGTCACCATCCAGCGGACGCCGCTCAACGTGCAGAGCCCGTTGCTCGCCGAGCATGGCCTCGCCTACCACCTGGAATCGCTGCGCGGAGACGAGCGCCGCCAGATCCTGCTCGACTTCTCCCTCACCGACCTGAACCTCTTCAACAACTACCGGTCGCTCAAGCTCGATCCCCTCGCCGCCGACGCGCTCGTCATCAGCCACGGCCACGCCGATCACTACGGCGCGCTGCCCGCGCTGGCGCGGGTGGGCGAGGGACGCTTCAAGCCCGGGATGACGCTCTTCGCGGGCGGCGAGGACACGTTCTGCCAGCGGATGGTGGTCACGCCCGGGGGGACAGTCGATCAGGGACGGCTCGACGGCGGCGCTCTCGAGGCGCGCGGGGTCAAAGTCGTCCTCGCCAAGCAGCCGACCGTCGTGGCCGGGCACGCCGTCACCTCGGGCCAGATCGCCCGCACCACGGACTTCGAGAAGCCGCCGGCCGCCGCGCGGCTCGTGGCCGGGCCCATGGACTCCGCCTGCTCGGCGACGCACTTCGGGCCGACGCAGGTCCAGACGAAGCCAGGCGAGCTGGTGACCGACACCTTCCAGGGCGAGCACGCGACGGTGTACCACGTGAAGGACCGCGGACTCGTGGTCATAACGTCGTGCGGTCACGCGGGCGTGATCAACTCCGTGCGCCAGGCGCAGAAGGCCACGGGGATCGACAAGGTGCACGCGATCGTGGGCGGCTTCCATCTGGCCCCGGCGCCTGACGACGTCGTCGCCAAGACCATCGCCGCCTTCAAGACGATCGGTCCCGACTACATCATTCCCATGCACTGCACGGGCATCAACACGATCATGGCCGTCCACCGCGAGATGCCCGCCAAGCTCGTCATGCCCTCGACCGGCACGAGGGTAATCTTCGGCGCCTGAGACCAGAACGGCAGTTGGACCTCGCGCGTCAGCGGCGCGCGATCCGCGGGTGGCGCGGCGGACCCGCGGATCGCGGCGCCGCCTCCACGGGAGAAAACTAGACGTTCGTCACGATCGACGGTGGTTCTTCGCCGAGGGCCCGCTCGAGCGCGACCGCGAGCTCGGCGTCGTGCTCGTGGGACACGGCGAAGATGCGGCACTGGGCAACCTTGCCAGGCAGATACTTGAGGATCTCCGTCAGCGGCTCCTTGGACACGCGTCCCGTCGCCGGGTCATAGACGTAGATCTGCCGGTCGCCCATCTTCAGCGGATTCAGCGGGCGCGGGTCCTGGCTCGCCATGTCGATGCGGAACGGCAGGTCCCTCAGCGGCGGCGGCAGGAAGCCGGTGACCCGCCGCTCCACCGTCTCGGCGTCGAGGAATCCCTGCCCGCGCTTGGGCTCGAAGAGGTCGAGCACGACCTCGTGCGACATCCGCCACTTGAGCTTGCGGTCGAGCACCTGACGCCACTCCCCGCCGAGCATCTTCCGCGCGGGATCGTCGGAGTCGTGCCAGCGCCCGACCTCCTCCAGCAGCATCCACTCCGTGAGGTGCAGGTACGGGTGCAGCTCCTTGCCGAGGTCGTACGGGAAGGCCAACCGCATCGTGTCGCGGAAGATCTCCTTGAGATGCAGGTCGATGCCGCGCGTGGTGCGATGGTAGTAGACGTTCGTATACATGTAGAACCGCGCGTTCAGGAACATGATGAAGGCGCCGAGGCCGCCGCGATGGATGGTCAGCCCTTCCTCGGAAAAGAACGAGTAGTAGATGATCCGCTCGATGTCGATGGGCCCGACGGCCACGCCGCACATGTAGGAATCGCGCAGCACGTAGTCCATGTTGTCGGCCGTGAACACGCCCGAGAGCAGCGGCTTGAGGTGCGGCAGCCATTGGGGATGTGACTCGAGCGGCTGCGTGTAGCTCTTGCCCATCAGGTAGCAGATCCACTCCGGATCGATCGCCTCGCCGGCCTCGAACACGCCCGATGGGCTCCGCCGCAGGTTCCGCAGGATGTCGGCCAGCTCCTCGCGGATGATCCGCTGGCCCACCAGCTCGTGGGTCAAGTCGTAGTCGACGAGGAAGTTGTCGTCGAAGAAGTGACCGAACGGCCCGTGCCCCACGTCGTGCAGGAGCCCCGCCATCCGCAAGAGCTCCTCCAGGAGCGCGGCCGACGGCCCGTCGGGAAACACCGCGCGGAACGACGGATAGAGATGCTGGGCGAGCCGACCCGCCAGGTGCATGGCGCCGAGCGAGTGCTGGAACCGACTGTGCTCGGCGGCGGGAAACACCCACCGCGCCGATTGCAGCTGCGGGATCCGGCGCAGGCGCTGAACCCACGCCGTGTCGATGAGGTCCTGCTCCGTCGCCTCGCCGGACACGCCGCCCGGGCGCGTGTACAGGATGTACTGATGGATGGGGTCGGCGATCAGCCCGCGCCCCCCGTAGGTATCGGCGGCGCCCTTCATGGGTTTATTTGAACATGGGAGGGCCCCGAGATGGCCCCCCATACCCCCCCGACTCTCTGTCTCAGTGGCCCTGCGCCAGCCAGTGCTCGGCGAGGTCGATGGGCTTGGCGAACCAGACGTCCTTCTTGTCGAGCATGAGCCGGATGAGCCGCTCGAGCATGCGCATGCGCGAGGGCCGGCCCATGACTTGAGGGTGGAACATCAGGTTGTAGAAGCCGCCTTCCTCGTACTGGCCCTCGAACTCCTCGGACCAGATCTCCCACACATCCTGCTGGCTCCAGATGCCGTTGCCGGCCGGCGGGTTGGCGCTGAAGCCGAAGTACATGAAGTCGTCGTTCACCCAGCTCGTGGGCAGCTCCACCAGATCACCGTACGGCGTCTGGTGACGGTACGGCAGGTCGCTGTCCATCATGTTCGTGTGGTAGACGAAGCCGTGCTTCTTGAGGAGCCCCATGGTGTGGCGGCTGGGATCGGCGGAGGGCGTCCGCGAGCCGCGCGGCCGCACGCCGAGCCGCCGGTCGAAGATGTCGAGCGTCTTGACGAGCAGCGCCTCTTCCTCCTCGGCGCTCTTGAGGAAGAAGGGCTTCTCGTGCAGATAGCCGTGGTGACCGACCTCGTGGCCGCGCTTGACGATGTCCTCGATGACCGCGGGATAGTGCTCGATGATCCAGCCTGGCACGTAGAAGGCAACCTTCAGGTCGTAGCGGTCGAGCAGGCGGAGGATGCGAGGCATCGCCGTCTTCGGCCCGTAGGCCCCCATCGACATGTGGATGGGCCGCTCGGCGAGCGCAGGGTCGCGCGCGATCCACAGGGTCTCGCCATCGAGGTCGAACGACAGCATGATGGCGCACCGCGCGCCGTGCTTCCACCGCACCGCGCCGGCCACGGCGTTAGCGGCCGATCCGCAGGAGCCGGTAGCGGTCGACGGACTGGACCTTGATCACGTGCACGCCGGCCGCGCGCTGCACGGCCACGCGCACCACGTCGCCCGCGCGGCCCCGCCAGAGCTGCTCGTAGAACTCCTCCTGCGAGGCCACGGTCACCCCGTTGACGCTGACGATGCGGTCGCCGCGATGGAAGCCGGCCTCGCGGGCCGGGCCGAGCGGCGAGAAGCCGTCGACGACGACGGCGCCGTCGCGCGGGATGGTGTAGAGCCCGAGCCAGGGGCGCGACGGACGGCTCATCACGCGCCCGGCGGCGAGGAGCTCGTCCTTCACGGCGACGAACTTCTCCATGGGGATGGCGACGTTGACGTGCGGGGGGTCGCCCAGCCGCAACGAGGCGATGCCGATGACGGTGCCCCAGGCGTCGACGACCGCGCTGCCGCCCCACGACTCGATGGACGGGGCCACGATGAGGGCGCGGTCCAGCATGTACTCCCAGTAGCCGGAGAACCGACGGATGCCCTGCACGCGACTCGTGGCCCAGTTCAGATCGTTGTCCTCGTCGACGCCGACGGTGCCGGTGAGGTTGCCGGCCTGGACGTCACGCGACTCCCCGAGCACGGCCGCCGGCCACGGCCCCTCGCCGTCGAGCTTGACGACGCCGAGACCGGTCTCGAGGTCGAGGCCGACCAGACGCGCCGTCACCGTCGGGCCTCCACGCAGCTGGGCCTCGATGTGCACGGCGTCGAGCAGCGCATAGCTCACGGTCACCGCGTAGCCGCGCGTGTCGAACACGAGCGCGGTGGCGAACCGTTGGGTTCCCAGCCGCGCGCTCGACACCGCTTCCTCCGGCGCGCGTACGCGCAGGGCCAGCAGGGCGGGCTCGACGCGCCGGACGTACGTCGGAACCTCGGACACGTCGCGCGGCGCGAGCCGCGGCTCCCGCGGTCGTCCGACCGCGAAGGCCAGCGTCGGCAGCGCGAGAAACAGCGCGAGCGTGAGGACAAGCCGTCGCGTCATGCCCACCTCCGGCACGGCAAAGGGTCAGCGATGCCCGTACTGCTGTCGGTAATAGGTCCGAAACTCGCCGGACTTGAGTGGCCGCCACCACGCCTCGTGGTCGCGATACCACCGCACGGTCTCGGCCAGGGCGTCCGCGAAGACATGGCGCGGCCGCCAGCCGAGCTCGCGGATCTTGCCCGAGTCGAGCGAGTAGCGGCGGTCGTGACCGGGCCGATCCTTGACCGGCCGGACGAGGCTCTCGGGCTTTCCGGTCAGGCGCAGGATCTCGCGGGTGAGCACGTGATTCTCGACCTCGGTGCCGCCGCCGATGTTGTACACCTCGCCGTCCCGGCCCTGGCGCAGGACGAGGTCGATGGCCGCGCAGTTGTCCAGCACGTACAGCCAGTCGCGGACGTTGCGCCCGTCGCCGTAGAGCGGCAGCGGCTCGTCCTCGAGCGCGTTCGTGACGAACAGCGGCACCACCTTCTCGGGATACTGGTAGGGCCCGAAGTTATTCGACGAGCGCGTGATCACGACCGGCACACGATGCGTCTGGACGTAGGCGAGAGCCAGCAGATCGCCGGCCGCCTTCGACGCGGAGTACGGGTTCGACGGGCGGAGCGGGTCGGCCTCCCGCGAGGAGCCGGTGGCCACGCTGCCGTAGACCTCGTCGGTGCTGACGTGCAGGAGCCGCGGGATGCCCAGCTCGCGCACGGCCTCGAGCAGCGTGAACACCCCGAAGACGTCGGTGCGGATGAACTCGTCGGGCTCGATCAGCGAGCGATCGACGTGCGTGCACGCGGCCATGTTGACGATGGCGTCGACGCCGCGCGCGACCTCGCGCACGACCTTGGCGTCGCAGATGTCGCCGTGGACGAAGCTGTACCGCGGCGAGCCGGCGAGGTCGGCCAGGTTGGCGGGGTTGCCCGCGTACGTCAGCTTGTCGAGGTTGACCACCGTGTCGTCGGGATGCGCGGTCAGCAGATGCCGCACGAAGTTCGATCCGATGAATCCCGCGCCCCCCGTCACCAGGATCTTCATCCTCGGGTGATTTCCCAGACATCGGCCCCGAGATAGTCCCAGGGCAACCGGCCCTCGTCGCACGTCGCGGGGTCCGCGGTGAAGTGCTGGTCGACGAAGTAGATCAGACGCCCCGTGGTGGTGCCGATGTTGCGAACGCCGTGCGCCACGCCCGGCGGGATCCGCACGAGCCGCGACGATCCCGAGCCCATCACGAGACGCTGGCAGACCCCCTCGGTGCGCGAGCCCTTCCGCACGTCGATGAGCACGACCAGCATCCGGTCCGCGGGCGGCACATACCAGACGTCGGTCTGGCGCGCGTGGAGATGGAACGCCTTGATGACGCCCGGCTCGGCCTCGCTGAAGTTGATCTGGCGGATGCTGAGGTCGCGCAGAGCCGTCGCGACGCCGCCGTCCAGCCGGAGGAGCTCCGTCATCGAGCCGCCATCGTCGGCGTGACGGGTCAGCTCCACGATCTCGACGCCGTCGATCTTCGGACGCGGCGCGTACGACTGCAGCTGATACCGCTGCTTCGCCTCCGCGCTCCACTCCATCGCGTCACTCATCCAGTAACCGCCGCAGATAGTCGCCGTACGCGTTGCGCTTCATGGGTTCGGCGAGGCGAAGCAGGTCGGCGGCGCCGATGTAGCCCATCGTGTACGCGATCTCCTCCACGCACGCGACCATCAGGCCCTGGCGCTCCTCGATCGTCTGGATGAACGTGGAGGCCTGCAGCAATGCCTCGTGCGTGCCCGTGTCGAGCCATGCGATGCCGCGGCCGAGCTTCTCGACGTGCAGTTCGCCGCGGGCCAGGTACGCGCTGTTGGCGTCGGTGATCTCGAGCTCACCCCGGGCCGACGGCCGGAGCCCGGCCGCGATCTCCACGATCCGGTTGTCGTAGAAGTAGAGTCCGGTCACGGCGTAGTGCGAGCGCGGCTTCGCCGGCTTCTCCTCGAGGCCGACGGCCCGGCCGTCGGCGCTGAACTCGACGACGCCGTAGCGCTCCGGATCGCGCACCCAGTAGGCGAACACGGTGGCCCCGCGCGGGCGCCCGGCGGCCGAGCGGAGCAGCTCGGGAAACCCGTGGCCGTAGAAGACGTTGTCGCCGAGGGCGAGGGCGACCGCGTCGTCGCCGATGAATCGCCGGCCGATGATGAACGCCTGCGCGAGCCCATCGGGGCTCGGCTGCACGGCGTACTGGATCGACACGCCGAGATGCGCGCCGTCACCGAGCAGGCGACGGAAGGCGGCCTGATCCTCGGGCGTGGTGATGAGCAGAATCTCCCGGATCTCCGCCAACATCAACGAGGACAGGGGGTAGTACACCATCGGCTTGTTGTAGATCGGGACGAGCTGCTTGCTGAGAGCCAGCGTGAGGGGATAGAGCCGGGTGCCGGTGCCGCCGGCGAGGATGATGCCCTTCATACGATTCGGCGAGTATAGCAGCGTGCGGCGTTTCGGGGCCATCGTGTTTGAATCGAAGAGGAATCTGGGTATCATCGGTCGCATGAAGACGCTCAAGGAGATGATCGCCGAGGCCCGGCAGGTAGTACCCGAAGAGGGACCCGCCGAGCTCCAGGCCCGCCTCAAGTCGGGAGACCCCGTGGCCGTCATCGACGTGCGCGATCCCGACGAGTACCGCGATGGCCACCTCGAGGCGGCCAGCAACATCAGCCGCGGATTCCTCGAGTTCCGCGTGGCCGCCACCGTCGCCGATCCCAAGACGCCCGTGGTGCTGTATTGCCAGACCGGGCTCCGCTCGGTGCTGGCCGCCAAGGCGCTCAAGGAGCTCGGGTACGAGAACGTGATCAACCTCCAGGGCGGGTATCAGAAGTGGGTCCAGTCCGGCTTGCCCGTCGTCCGCGACGTCCCGATGACGCCGGATCAGATCCAGCGATACAGCCGGCACTTTCTGCTGCCGCAGGTCGGCGACAAGGGCCAGGCCAAGCTGCTGCGCTCGAAGGTGCTGCTCATCGGCGCGGGCGGCCTCGGCTCGCCGACGGCGCTGTACCTCGCCGCCGCCGGCGTGGGCACGCTCGGCCTGATGGACGGCGACACCGTCGACATCACCAACCTGCAGCGCCAGGTGCTCCACACCACCGCCGACATCGGCAAGCCCAAGGTGGAGTCGGGAACGCGGACCCTGAAGGCGCTGAACCCCGACGTCAACGTGATCGCGCTGCCGATGCGGATCACCGTCGACAACGTCATGGACGTCATCAAGGACTACGACCTCGTCGTCGACGGCTCGGACAACTTCGAGACGCGCTACCTCGTCAACGACGCCTGCTATCTCGCGGGCAAGACCAACGTCCACGGCTCGATCTTCCAGTTCGAGGGCATGGCCACGGTCTTCGCGCCCAACGAGGGCCCGTGCTATCGCTGCCTCTACCCGACGCCGCCGCCGCCGGGGCTCGTCCCCTCCTGAAGTGAGGCCGGCGTCCTGGGCGTGCTCCCAGGAGTGATCGGGCTGGTGCAGGCCACCGAGGCCGTGAAGCTGCTGCTCGGCATCGGCGAGCCGCTGATCGGACGGCTGCTGACCTACGACGCGCTCGGCATGCGCTTCCGCGAGGTGAAGCTGCGACGTGACCCGCGCTGCCCGCTGTGCGGGACGTCGCCGACCATCAAGGATCTCTCGATCCACGCCGGGGGCGGAGCCGGGTGCGAGGTGACGCCGAACGGTCATCCAGAGCCCGTGGGCGCCGGCGCCGTCACCAAAGCGGGCGGCTGATCGGCACTCGTCCCGTCCTCCTCTGGACCGAGGCGTCCGACGTCTACGTGGGCGCCGCCAACGCGTCGGGCCTGGGGCGCACGTTCGAGTTCATCACCGTCCCTCCGGCGCGCGATCCCAGCGACGATGCGCTCGGCCGCGCGGAGGCGATGCTGGCGTGGCGTCCGCCCGCGCGCATGTCGGCGCGGGCGCCGCGGCTGCGCTGGGTCCAGTCGCTGACGGGCGGCATGGAGCACTGGCTGGCCGCGCCCGACGTGCCCGCCGACGTGGTCCTCACCTGCGCGCGCGGCTCGCACCGGGTGCAGATGCCGGAGAACATCCTCGCCGCGCTGCTCTTCGTGACCAAGCAGCTCGGCGAGATCGCCGTCGATCAGCGCCAGCGCCGGTGGACGCGCCGGATCAACGAACCGCTGGCCGGCAAGACGCTCGGCATTCTCGGTCTCGGCGCCATCGGGGCCGAGGTCGCGCGCAAGGCGGCCGCGCTGGAGATGCGCGTCATCGGCACGCGCCGCGAGCCGCGCGCGGTTCCCATGGTGGATCGCGTGTGGGGTCCTGCAGGGACGCCGGACGTGCTCGAGCGCTCCGACTTCGTGCTGCTGCTCTTACCCTCGACCGAGGACACGCGCGGGCTCATGGACGCACGGCGGCTCGGCCTCATGAAGCCGACGGCGTATCTCCTGAACTTCGCGCGCGGCGACCTGATCGTCGACGCGGATCTCGTCGAGGCCGTGCGTGGCCGGCGCATCGCGGGCGCCGTGCTCGACGTGTTCCGCACCGAGCCGCTGCCCGAAGACTCGCCGTTCTGGACGACCGAGGGCATCGTCGTCTTTCCGCACGTCGGCGGCTTGCATCCCACGCGCGATGCGCTCGTCGCGGAGCTGTGGGTGGACAACCTGCGGCGGTTCGCGGCCGGCCAGCCGCTTCGCGAGGTGGTCGACCGCGCGCGCGGCTACTGACGCGGGCCATGGCCGCCTTCGCGCTGTCGCTCCACGAGGATCATCTGGAGCCGTCGGCCGGCGTCGCACACCCGGCCGCCCCGCGCGTCCTCTACGTCCGCGAAGGCGACATCGAGGTCTCGAGCGCCGGCCGAGCGCACGTGGCGGCCGGCTCGGCGTGGCACGCCGCGCTCCCGTGCGCGGTGACGGCAGGCACGCGCGGCGCCGCAGTGCTGCGCTTCGAGCTCCGGCCGGACGCGGGGACGGCGGGCGTGGCCTCGGCGCTGCTCGCACATCCGCTCACCGTCGATCCAGCGCAGCGCTACCTGATGCGCTGCGACCGGGTCGACTTCGACCCCGGCGGGGAGGCCTTGCCTCACGGGCACCGCGGCGGCGGGATCCGTTACCTGCTCGAGGGCGCGCTCGAGGTCCGCGTCGGCGACCGGCCCGGACGGCTCATGAAGCCGGGCGATGCCTGGTTCGAGAGCGGCGTCGAGCCCGTCCACGCGGTTGCCTCGCGCGAGATCCCCACGAGCTTCATCCGCGTGTCGCTTCTGCCGCGGGAGATCAAGGGACGTAGCTCGATCGTCTATGTCGATCCCGTCGACGCGGCCGTGAAGCCGCGCCGCTACACGGTGTTCGTCGACGAGCCGGTCGAGTTGTGACGCGCTCGCTCGGCGACCGGTTGCCGGATGCCCTGGTCGAGCGCTTCTCGCAGCGCGACGTGCGGAGCCGCCTCGGGATCGCGGTGCCGTTCGTCACCGTCGACGCCGACGGCCGCCCGCACCCGATGCTGCTGTCGTATCTCGAGTTCCGGGCCCACGACCCGCGCTCTGTCGGCATCGTGATGCTGGCGCGGAGCCGGAGCGCCCGCAACCTCGCCGAGCGCGCGACGGGAACGCTGGTCGTCGTCGAACCCGAGCTCGCCGTGTACGTGAAGCTCCGTGCCGTCGACGGCCCCCTGCCGGTGACGGGCGGCGAGGCGTTCGACCTCGGTTACTTCCTGCTGGCCGTCGACGACGTGCTGGAGGACGCGGCTGCGGAGTGGGAGGGCGGGATGCGCATCACCGGCGCCGTCACGTACGCGCCGGTGCCGACGCTGGAAGAACCGTGGGCGCGGGCGACGCTCGCGGCCCTGGCCGCGCCGCGCGCCCGCGCGTGAACCGTTACTTCTTCTCGGGCTTGTCGGGCTCGGGCTCCTTGTAGCGCCCGATCGTCACGTCGACCTCGGTCTGCTTGCCCTCGCGGAGGAGCACGACGCGCACCCGCTTGCCGACCGGGGTCGCCGAGACCACGCGCTGCAGATCGCGCGGGCCGTCGAGCCGGTTGCCGTCGACGGCGACGATGACGTCGTTGGCCTTCACGCCACCCTGATCGGCCGGCTCCCCGGGCATCACTGACCGGATGAGCACGCCCTTGGCCTCGCTCAGCTTGAGGCGATCGAGATCGTCCTCGGAGACCTCCGTGATGCTGACGCCGAGCCAGCCCCACTCGACCTTGCCGGTGGCGATGAGCTGCGGCACCAGCGTCTTCACCAGGTTCGACGGGATCGCGAAACCGATCGAGCCGTTGCGGGCGGCCATGCTGTTGATGCCGATGACCTCGCCCGCCATGTTGACGAGCGGGCCGCCGGAGTTGCCGGGATTGATGGCGGCGTCCGTCTGGATGTGATCGACGGCGGCCGAGGCGACGGTCTGCGGCGACCCGCGGCGGCTGACGATGCCGAAGGACACCGAGTGCTCGAGCCCGAACGGATGGCCGAGGGCCAGCACGAACTCGCCGACCCGCACGCGATTGGAGTCGCCGAGGGGAAGCACGGGCAGGTTCTTCGCGCCATCGATCTTCAGCACCGCGAGGTCCACGCGGTTGTCCTTGCCCATCACGCGGGCACCGAAGCGACGCCCGTCGAAGAGCCGCACCTGGACGGAGTTGGCGCCCTCGACCACGTGCGCGTTGGTCACGATGACGCCGTCGGGATCGATGATGAACCCCGAGCCCGCCGCGCGTCGCGGCTCGGCGTCCGGATCCTCCTTCGTGGGCGCGTTCCGGCGTACCCGCACGTGCACGATGGCCGGCTTCAGGCTCTCGGCCAGCCCCGCCAGCAGGTCGTTGAACCGCGCCAGCTCCGGCGCCACCGCAGGCGCCGGCGCCGCCTTCGTGGGCGCGTCCGCGGCGCGCGCGAGGGAGCCGTCGACGGCGATGGACGCGACCAGCAGCAGAACGAGCAGGACGGACGTCCGGGGACTACGCATGCACAAACCTCCTTGGCATCAGGCGGCGACCAGTATAGCGCGCCCCCACTCCTTCCCCTTGCGGGAGCGGTAGGGGGAGCTCCTCCTGGTGTGACGACGTCAGGGGGCCTGGCGTTGCTCCGGGCCAGGACGGGTGCCGCCGGGAATGGTCGTGCAGACGCCGTCTGAGCCGCAGATCGTGGTGGGCGGCGTGAGGGACTGACCGCCCGGCAGGGTGCGCTCCCAGTGGCCAGGCACGAGGATGGCCCGGCCGTCGATGGGATCGGAGACGTAACGATCGGGCACGTACGTGTCGCGCGGCCTCGCGGCCGGCGTCGGCGGCGCCTGCGGCACGGGCCGCGTCACGGATCGTTCGATCTGGTTGAGCGATCGCTGGAGCGGCGTCCCGCTGCCGAGCTGCGCGACGAGCAGCAGCGCCCAGATGATCGGGCTAGCGCGATACTTCACGGACGAGATGTCCGAGCTCCGGGAGCAACAGCTTGTCGAGGGCGAGCCGGCAGGCGTTGGGCGAGCCGGGCAGCGAGACCACGATGCGCCGGGCGTGGATGCCCATCTGCGCGCGGGACAGCATCGCGGCCGCGCCGACCTCTTGGAACGACAGCATCCGGAAGAGCTCGCCGAAGCCGGGCAGCCGCTTGTCCAGCATGGCGTCCACTGCTTCGTAGGTCGAGTCACGCGACGTGATGCCGGTGCCGCCCGTCATGACGATCACCTGCACCGCCCCGTCGGTCGCCGCCTCGCGGATGACCCGCTGGACCTCGAGGGGCTCGTCGCGGACGATACCAGAGCCGACCACGCGATGGCCGGCGGCGACGAGTCGCTCGCGGATGAGCGCGCCGCTCGTGTCGGTCTCGGGCGTCTTGGTGTCGGAGATGGTCAGCACCCAGCAGCCGAGCGTCTTCGGCGCCGTCGCCTTGTGCTCGTCGGGGGTCGCCGTTCGCGAGGGCTCAGCCGCCATAGGCCCGATCCAGGATCTCGACGATGTGCAGGACCTTCACGTCACGGCCCTGCGCGCGCAGCCCCTGCTGGATCTGCAGGATGCACCCCGGGTTGGCCGTGACGACCGCCTCCGCGCCGGTGGCCAGCACGTGACGGACCTTGCGCTCGAGCAGCCGGGTGGCCATCTCGGGCTGCGTCAGGTTGTAGATCCCCGCCGAGCCGCAGCACCAGTCCGATTCCTTCAGCTCGACGACCTCGAGACCCGGCACCTGTAGCAGAAGCTGACGCGGCTGGTTGCGGATCTTCTGCCCGTGCACGACGTGGCAGGGGTCGTGGTACGTGACCTTCATCGAGACGGGGCGCAGCGGCCCGCGCAGCGGCTCGCCGGCCAGGAACTCCGACACGTCCTTCACCGAGGCGGCGAACCGCCGCGCACGCTCTGCGTAGGCGGGATCGTCGGCGAGCAGCGTGCCGTAGGCCTTCATGTGGGCGCCGCACCCCGACGTGTTGACCACGACGGCGTCCGCGCCCGTCGGCTCGAACGCGTCGATCGTGCGCTTCGCGAGCTCGACGGCGCCACGGTGGTCGCCGCCGTGGGCGTTCAGCGCCCCGCAGCATTCCTGAGCGCGCGGCACCACGACCTCCCAGCCGTTGCGCGCCAGCACGCGCGCGGTGGCCCGGTTGTGGGCGCCGAACACGACCGACTGCACGCATCCCTCGAGCATGGCGACGCGGCCGCGCCTGGCGCCTTCCGCGGGCGTCAGCGGCGGCAGCCGCCGGCGCTCGTGGCCCGCCGGTATCGTCGGCAACAGCGCTTCCCATGCCGGCAGCGTCCCGGGCAGGCGGCGGACGAGACCCGTCGCTCGCGCGAGCCGCTGCAGCCCGCTCGCCTGGTATCCGCGCATGGCGGCGGCGCCGGCGCGCAGCATCGCGGGATACCGCAGGAGCAGGCCGAAATTCAGCCGGCGGAAGGCGCGCCGCGCGAGGCTGCCCGGCCGCACGCGCTCGATCTCGGCCTTGGCGGCCTCGATGAGCCGTCCGTACGGCACCCCGGCGGGGCACACGGTCTCGCACGCGCGGCAGTCCAGGCAGAGCGACAGATGCTCCACCGCCGAGTCGCTGAGCCGCATGCGTCCCTCAGCGAGCGCCTTGATCGTGAAGATCCGGCCGCGCGGCGAGTCCATCTCGGTGCCCAGCTCGGAGAACGTGGGGCAGTACGCCAGGCACAGGCCGCAGTGCACGCACTGATTCACGCCGTCGACGGACAGCCCATGGAGCGAGAGCGGCGCCGGTGCAGTGGCTGGCGTGTCGAGCGTGCCGTGGGCCATGGCGTCAGATTCCCGCGACGAACCGGCCGGGATTCAGCAGGTTCTGCGGGTCGAGCTGGGCCTTGATCCGCTGCATGATGCGTCCGGCGGCGCCCGCATCGTCCCACACCGGCACCTGCGACTTCACGGCCAGCGGCGCCCACTCGAGCACCGCGTGGCCGCCGCTGCCCCGCGCGATGCTGCGCCAGTCGCCGAGCGTCGCCACGACGCGCGTGAGCTCCTGCTGACCTTGATCGGAGAAGAGCGCGGCGACGACGGCGCCCACACCGGCATGCGCCGAGCACGCGCAGACGAGACCGCGCGCGCGCGCCGCCACCGCCGCCTGCTCCATCACCTCGCCCGCCTGAGCCGGCAGCACCGACAGGCGCATGAGCGCGGCCGGCTGGTGGCCGAGGGCGACCGCCGCGGCGTGGGCCAGGCGCGGCCACGCATCGGCGCCCATCGCCTGCACGCCGGCGCCGCCGAGGGGGCTGACGAGCGCCTGCAGCTCACCGCACTGCCAGTCGACCTGCTCACCGAGTCCGTCGAATCCCACGACCAGCGTCGGGCCCCCGCCGAGCGCGCGCGCCGCCTCGGCGTCGAGGAGCTCGAGCGCGTTCGGGATCACGTCGGACGCCATGACCGCTCGCGCAGCCGCGGCCGCGTCCTTCAACCGCTCGAAGCGCACGGCCACGAGCCGCTCCTCGGCCGGCAACGGCCGGAGTTTCACCGTCACGTCGACGAGGATGCCGAGGGTGCCGTACGAGCCGACGAACAGCTTCGGCAGATCGTACCCGGCGACGTTCTTGACCACCTTGCCGCCCGCGCGGACGACGGTGCCGTCGGCCGTCACGACGGTCATGCCGATGACGAGATCGCGCGCGGTGCCGTAGAGATGTCGTCGCGGGCCCCACGCGTTCGCCGCCATCACGCCGCCGACGGTCGCGCGATCGGCGTCCGGCGGATCGAGCGAGAGCCATTGCCCGCGCGTCTTCAGGGCCGCCTGCAGCGAGGCGACGGTGGTCCCGGCCTCGGCCGTCGCCGTCAGGTCTCCGGGCTCGTGCTCGACGATCCGGTTGAGGCGCGCCAGGCCGAGGACGAGGCCGGACCGCGCGGGCGCGATCGGTGTGCCGACCGCGGCGGCGGTGCCGCCACCCCACGGAATGATCGGGATCCCTTCGGCCGCGGCCAGCTCCACCACCGCGCGGACGTCGTCCAGGGAGCCGGGGAAGACCGCGGTCTCGGGCGTGCGCCCCTCGACGACGTAGGGCGAGAGCTCCACCCCCGACAGCACGCCGGCGGGACCGACGATGGCGCGGAGCTTGTCGAGCGGAACAGCCGGCACGGGCGGGGAAGGCGCCCGCGCTAAAAGCGCTGGGCCAGGCCTTTCTCTTCGATCGGGTGCGCGCGGTAGGCGACGGGCCCGACTTCCACGCAGGATTTCTTGGTCGGGAACACCTTGCCCGGATTGCAGAGGCCGGTCGGGTTGAAGGCGCTCTTCAGCCGCTGCATCATCGCGAGGTCGGCCGCCGAGAAGATGAACGGCATGAAGTCCGCCTTCTCCAGGCCGATGCCGTGCTCGCCGGAGATGGATCCGCCGACCTCGGCGCAGAGCTTCATGATCTCGGCACCCGCCTCCACCACGCGCGCTTCCTCTCCGGGGTTGCGCGGGTCATAGAGAATGTTCGGATGCAGGTTGCCGTCGCCGGCGTGGAAGACGTTGCCGACACGCAGGCCGTGCGCGGCCACGATCGCGTTCACGCGATCGAGCACGTAGGGCAGCTTGGTGCGCGGGATGACGCCGTCCATGACCATGTACGCGGGCGACACGCGACCGTAGGCGCCGAACGCCGACTTGCGCCCCTTCCACAGCAGCGCCCGCTCGCTCTCGTCGCGGGCCATCCGGACCTCGCGGGCGCCGGCGTCGCGACACGCGTGCGCGATCTGCTCGGCCTGGGTTTCGATGCCGACGCGCAGGCCGTCGAGCTCCACGAGGAGCGCCGCGGCAGCGTCGCGCGGATAGCCGCAACCGAACGCGTCCTCCACGGCCTGGATCGTCAGCTGATCGATCATCTCCACCGCGGCCGGGACGAGGCCGCGCGCGATGATCTCGGAGACGGCCGTCGAGGCCTGGGCCACCGCGTCGAAGACCGCGAGCACGGTCTTGACCGCCTGCGGTTTCTTGAGGATCCGGACCACGACCTTCGTCGCGATGCCGAAGGTCCCCTCCGAGCCGACGAACACGCCGGCCAGATCGTAGCCCTGCGTGTCGCGCGTGCGGCCGCCGAGCCACACGATCTCGCCGTCGGGCATGACCACCTCGAGACCGAGCACGTGGTTCGTGGTCACGCCGTACTTCAGCGTGTGCGGCCCGCCCGAGTTGTTGGCGATGTTGCCGCCGATGGTGCACGCCTGCTGGCTCGAGGGATCGGGCGCGTAGTAGTAGCCGCGCGGTCCCACCGCCCACGAGAGGTGGAGGTTGACGAGCCCCGGCTCGACGACGGCGATCTGATTGTCGTAGTCGACCTCGAGGACGCGGTTCATCCGCATCAGCGAGATGACGATCCCGCCCTCGGCGGGCAGACAGCCGCCGGAGAGCCCCGTGCCCGCTCCGCGCGCGACGAAGGGCAGCCCCTCGCGACTGGCGAGCTTGACGATGGCCGCGACGTGCTCGGCCGCGGTCGGGAAGACGACGAAGTCGGCCAGCGCGCGAAAGAGGGTCAGCCCGTCCGATTCGTACACCAGCAGCTCGTCGGGATCCGCGAGCACGCCGCCGCGTCCGACGATCGCTTCGAGCTCCTGTCGCAGCGCGGACTTGCGGGCGGCGTCGAGGGTGGCCATCTCCTTCGAATTATACGTCAGATCACCTCGGCGACCTTGCGGAGGTCGTCGACGAAGCGCCGCATCTCGGCGCGTCGCGTCTCGTCATCGGGAGCACGCAGGATCGACGACGGATGCACCGTCGCCAGCACGCGCGGCGCGAGCGGCGACTTCACCCAGCGGCCGCGCTCGGCGGAGACGCGGAACTGCCGGCCAAGCAGGGCCTGGGCGGCGGTGGCGCCGAGGCAGACGACGACCTTCGGCTGGATCACCGCGAGCTCGGCGTCGAGCCACGGCCGGCACGCGGCGATCTCGCTCGCGTTGGGTTTGGCGTGGATGCGCCGCTTGCCCCGCGGCTCCCACTTGAAGTGCTTCACCACGTTGGTCACGTAGACGGTCGACCGGTCGATCCCGGCCTCGACGAGGGCCCGGTCGAGCAGACGCCCTGCGGGCCCAACGAACGGGCGCCCCGCGAGATCTTCTTCATGACCGGGCTGCTCGCCGACGAAGACGACCCGGGCGTCACGCGCGCCCTCGCCGAACACCGTCTGCGTTCCCCGCTTGTAGAGGTCGCAGGCCGTGCATCCGGCAGCGATCTCCCGCAGCTCCGTCAGCGTCGGTCTCGCCGGGATCACCGGCGCGGCTGAGGTGACGACGCGCTCAGGCTTGGCCATCACCGGCGGGATCGTGCAGACCGTGTGCCAGGCAGGTGCAGTGCGGTCAGCGCGGCCGGCCGGTCACCGGCCGAGGAGCGTATGGGCCGCGCGGGCGATGGCCGCGGCGTCGATGCCGTAGTGGCGGTAGAGGTCATCGCGCGCGCCCGACTGTCCGAAGTCGGAGACGCCGAGGGGAACCTGGGTGACACCGAGAGCGGAGCCGATGAACGCCAGCGTGTGCGGATGACCGTCGAGCACGGAGACGACCGGCACGTCCTCCTCGTCGGCGGCGACGAGCTCCTCGAGGTACGGGCGCGGCGCGCCGACATCGCGATACAGACGATCGGGGCTCGTGACCACGAACACGTTCGCGAAGACGCCCGCCTCCCGCAGCATCCGGCCCGCCGCGACCGCCTCCGACACCATCACCCCGGCCGCGAAGACGTGCACGGCGCGATCGGCGTCATACCCCGGCGCGCGGCGTGCGTCCACGAGCCGGTAACCGCCGCGCAGCACGCGCTCGCGCTGGGCCGCGTCCGCCGGGGGCGCGAGCCGCTGATCGACCGGTCGCGTCGACAGTCGCAGGTAGAGGCTCTCGCCGGTCCGCCGGGCCACGTCGCGTAGCGCGGCCAGGAGGATCCACTCGACCTCGCGCGCGAAGGCGGGCTCGAAGTAGGTGATGGCCGGCAGCGCGATCCCGATTCCCGGCGTGATCACCGACTGGTGGGCGCCGCCCTCGGGCGCGAGCGTCACGCCCGACGGCGTGGCGACGACGATGAAGCGTCCGCCGGCGTAAAGCGCGTGGTAGAGCGCATCGAGGCCGCGCGTGACGAAAGGATCATAGAGCGTGCCGATGGGCAGCAGTGTCGTGCCGTCGAGCTCGTGCGTGAGTCCGAGCGCTCCGAGGAGCAAGAACAGATCGTGCTCGGCGATGCCGAGCCCCAAATGCTGCCCGCGCGGCCCCTCCTGCCACCGCATGGCCTGCGGCAGCTCGGCGAAGAAGTCCGGCCGCGCGGCCGGCGCGTAGACGCCGCGACGGTTGATCCAGCCGGCCAGATGCGTGGTCACGGCGACGTCGGCCGAGACGGTGACGATCGCGTCCGCGACGGGGTGCCGTCCCAGCGCGCCCAGCACGCGGCCGAAGGCTTCCTGCGTGGAGCTCTCGTCCGCGTACGTCTCGTCGAGGCCCGTGGGGACGTCGATCGCGGTCGGCGGCGCGGGCGGCGGCGTGAAGAGCGGCGGCAAGCTCGCGATCAGCTCGGCCTCCGCGCTGCCGGGCGCGAAGCCGGACCATTCCTCGCCGGGCGCGATGCCGAGCGAGTCGCGGAACGCCTCGATCTGCGCGCGAGTGAGCAGCGCCGTGTGGTTCAGCGGATCGCCGGCAAACGGCAGGCCCCAGCCCTTGATCGTGTGAGCGAGGATGACCGACGGTCCCGCGCGCTCGGCGTCCGCCTCGTCCAGCGCGCCGAGGATCGCGGCGAGGTCGTGTCCGCCGACGTCGGCGATGAGCGCGGCGAGCTCATCGTCGGCGACGTCGGCGACGAGCCCCTCGATGACGTCGTCACTCCCCTCGGCCGTCGCGACGAGCGCCTTGCGGACGGCGGACGGCGGCAGTCGCAGCAGGCTCTGGTACTCGGCGTAGGGCATGCCGTCGAGCCGGGCGCGCAGCCGGTCGCCGTCGCGGCGGGCGAAGAGCGTCTCGAGCCGCCGGCCCCAGCGCAACTCGATGGCCCGCCATCCGAACGCGGAGAAGAGCGCGGGCAGCTGCCGTCGCCGGCTATCGGGAACGACGCGATCGAGGCTCTGGCGGTTGACGTCCACGATCCACAGCACGTTGTCGAGCCCGGTGAGCAGCCCCTCGCCAAGCGCCTCCCACACGTTGCCCTCGTCGAGCTCGGCGTCGCCGACCATGACGATCCAGCGCCGCGCGTGGCGGACGGCCCCGTGATCGACGAGATAGCGGCTGCCGAGCGCGCCGAAGGTCGCCGCCACCGCGCCCAGGCCCATGGACCCCGTCGTGAGATCCACGACGCCGGGGTTCTTGCGCCGGCTCGGATAGGCCTGCAGACCGCCGAAGCTCCGCAGCGTGCGCAAGGCGTCGGCGTCGAGACGGCCGCGCAGGTGCTGGATCGCGTAGAAGGCGGGGGCCGCGTGCGCCTTTACCGCCACGAGGTCGCTCGGCCGGAGCGCGTGAAAGTAGAGCGCGGTGAGCAGGCTCACCGCCGAGGCGGAGGACGCCTGATGGCCGCCGACCTTGGGGCCGGCGACCGCGCCCTGCGCGTTCGCGTGGTGGACCATCCACGTGCTGAGCCAGAGGACCTTTCGCTGGATGCGCTCCAGGAGCGCGAGCCGGTCGTCGGCGATCATGCGGGACGCTCGTCGGTGTGCCGCCGGCGCAGCGCCAGGTGCCACGGCAGCCACGCCGATTCCATGACGACCTTCCACGACATCTTCGACACGCCGTCCGTGCGGTCGACGAACGTGATCGGCACCTCGGCCACGCTGCAGCCCAGGCGAACGGCGAGGAACGTCATCTCGACGAGGAACCCGTAGCCCTCCGACCGCACGCGCTCGAGCGGAAGGCGATCGAGCGCGGCGCGCGTCCAGCAGCGGAATCCGCTGGTGACGTCGTGAACGCCGATCCCGGTGACCGCGCGCACGTACGTGTTCGCCCAGCGGCTGAGGACCTGCCGGTGCAGGGGCCAGTTGACCACACGGCCGGCCCCGACGTACCGCGAGCCGATGACGACGTCGTGACCGTCGCTCGCGTCGAGGAGAATGGTAATGGCCGCCGGATCGTGCGAGCCGTCGGCGTCCATCTGCACCACGCGATCGGCGCCGACGGTCAGCGCGTGGCGCAGGCCAGCCAGACACGACGGCGCGTACCCGCGCGCCCCGGCACGGTGGATCGGCACGACCCGCGGATCGTCGGCGGCGAGCCGGTCGAGCAGCGCCCCGGTCCCGTCCGGCGAGTCGTCGTCGACCACGATGACCGTCGCGCCGGGTGCGGCCTGCCGCACGCCGGCCACGATGCGCGCGACGTTCGGGCTCTCGTTGTACGTCGGGATGACGACCGCCAGCGACTTGGCGGAGCTCACTGCGGAGACTGACGACCTTTCATGGCACGGGCTGACCCCGGCCGCGGCCGCCGCGTCGACGACCGCCGCGACGTCGGCGGCGACGACCGCCGGGGACGGCGGCGCTCGGGACCGGCGGCGCGATCCTCTCGTTGCCGGGCTCGGGCGCGTCGTCCTCCGGCGCGACCTCGTCGGCCTCGCTCACCACGAGCTCGGGGCGTTCCGGCTCCTCGCGATCCGGCTCGGCGCCCGCCAGGGTGATCATCCCCGACCGGCTCACCTCGATCTCCTTGATGCGCCGCAGCCGGGTGATGAGGCGCGGCGAGCCCGGCGGCCGGCTGAAGCCACGCGACTTGAGGTTGTTGGCGACCGTGTCGATCGTCACCGGGCGGTCGGCCGCCGCGCGCAGGAGGTCGCGGACCACGGCCACGATCTCGTCGTGCGGCGCGGTGTGCGGCGCCGCGCCGGGATGACCGCCGTCGCCGGCGGCGGCCTGCGCGGGCGGCGCGGCGTGCGCGGCCTGCACGGGCGGAGGGCCGCCGGGACCGCGACGGCCGCGACGGCGTCCGCGGCGCCGGCTTTCGCCGCCGTGCGGGCGCGCGTGGGCCTCACCGCGCTCGGGCGCAGGCGGCGCGATCGCCTCGGCCGGCGCTCCGGCCAGCGCGCGATACGACAGCCGCCGATACGTGATCCCGAGGCTCGCGGCGACGTCGCCGACCGCGTCGAACGCCCGGTCGTCGGAGACGATCTCGATGACGTCAGCGGGACGCGCGCTGGCCAGCCACGCGCCGGCCGCGACGGCGATCCTCAGATCGCTCCAGTCACGCACACCGACCGACGGGGCGCTGTGCACGAGGTGCGCGCCGTGCTGCGCGAGCAGGCGCGCCGTGTCGTGGCCGATCACGCGCCAGTTGCCGACGGCGACGAACTCCGTGCGGTATCCCCGGCGGTCGATGCGCAGGTGATCGAGCATGCGCGCGATGTGCTGCGCGCGGCTGGTGTTCTCCACGTCGAAAAAGATCGCGCGCCGCTGCTCGGGGAAGGGCCGCTCCGCTTCCGGCGGCGGCACGCGGGCCGCGAAGATCGGTTCCGGTGAGGAGACCGGGATCCCGCGCTCCTCGGGCGACGCGTCGGGCACGGCGAGCGCCGACTCGGGCGCCTCGACGAGCGCGGGCGCGAGCGGCGGCGTCTCGGTCGGCGTGGGACTCTTCCTGGTGCGTGGTCGGGTCGCGGCGGCCGGCCGCCGACGTCGGGTTGTTCTCTTCGCGGGGCTCATATGGTGTTGTCTCGCATCATGTCAGGGAAGCTCGGCGATGTCACTTCCCCGGCGATCGGGTAGACTGCGGCAAGCCTGCACGGCTTCCAAGAGGTGATCCATGTACGAGGTCTATGCACTCAAGTACGGTGAGCGAGATACCACGACGTGCCAGTTCTTCTACCGTGACTCCCGGCACGATCCGCTCACGCTCCACTATTTCGTCTGGCTCATCCTCGGCGGCCCGCACCCGGTGCTCGTCGACACCGGCTTCCTCGAGGACGACGCCGAGGCCCGTGGCATCCGCAGCTACGTGAGCCCGGCCAAGGTCGTCGAGCGCGTGGGCGTGAAGGCCGCGGACATTCCCATGGCGCTCATCAGCCACCTGCACTACGACCACTGGGCGGGCCACAGCCTGTTCCCCAAGGCCACCTACTGGATCCAGAAGGACGAGATCGCGTTCTGGACGGGCCGCTACGCCTCCATGCCCGCGTTCCGGGGGTCGTCCAACGTCGAGCAGCTGATGCAGGTCGTCCCGCTCAACTACGCCAACCGGCTGCGGATCGTCCACGGCGATCACGAGGTGCTTCCGGGGATCCGCGTGTACCGCGTGGGCGGCCACACGGCGGGGCTTCAGATCGTCACCGTGCAGACCGCGCGCGGCACCGTCGTCCTCACCTCGGACGCCTCGCACTTCTACCACAACGTCGAGACCCGCAACCCGACCCAGATCATCACGAACCTCCCGGAGATGCTCGAAGGGTTCGAGACGATCCACACGCTCGCCGGCAAGGAAAAGCTCATCGTCGCCGGCCACGACCCCCTGGTCGCCGACCGATTCAAGCCCCTCGAGGCCGGCGTCATCAAGATCGCGTGAGCGCGCGCTACGGCTTGTAGTTCACTTTCGCCGGCAGCACTTTGCGCATGATATCCGGGTAGATGAACGTTCCATAGTCGAGCGGCTTCGTGAGCTTGCCCTGCCCCTTGAGCTGCGTCTCGGCCAGGTGGAACAGGTTGACCGTGAAGTCGTCCAGGACCATCTCGAACCTGAGCTTGGTCATGAGCTGCTCGACGAGGGGCGGGTCGAGGTTCTTCAGGAAGTCGGAGACGTCCTTGGCCGCGCGCTTGCGGTCGCGGTTGATGAGGTCCGTCGCCTCGACGAGCGCGCGGATGAACGCCTCGGCCGGGCCGGGATTCTTCTGGATCCACCCGCGGTTCATGTAAATGTACACACCCTGCTCGAGGATCCCTTCCTGGTCGCGGAGCACCCGGGTGTTCTTCACCGCGGCCAGCCCGCGCGTCACCCACGGCTCCCACACCGCGTAGGCGTCGATGTTGCCGCGCTCGAGCGCCGCCACCATCTCGGGCGCCTCCACATTGACCACGGTGTAGTCGCCGGGGTTCAGCTTCAGCTTGTCGATCATGGCGAGCCAGAACACCTCGCCGCCCGAGCCGCGGGCGATGCCGACCTTCTTGCCCTTGAGCCCGTCGAGCGTGTCGATGTTGCGGCCCACCACCGCGATCCACCGCACGAGGCGCGTGGCCTGCGCGACGACGACCACGTTGGGGTCGAGGTTGTGGTTGGCCACGCCGGCGATCTCCGAGCCGAACGCGGACTCGATCTGGCCGTTCACGAGGAAGGCGACCATCGCGGAGCCCGAGGGGCCGGTGTTGATCCGCACGTCGAGGCCGTGCTTCTTGAACAGCCCTTCCTGCTGCGCGACGTAGTAGGCGGAGAATACCGGATCCACCCCGGTGGCGATCGTCATCTTCGTCTGCGCCCACGACGGCCCGGCGCACAGCCACACCGTCAGCGCCAGCAGACATCCCGTTGCCCGTCTCAGCATGATGGTTGCCCTCCCTGGCGACCGCTCAGGTCGCCGGCGAATACTTCCCCGCAAACGTGTAGATGCTCCACCGGAACAGCCGGTCGACCGCAAACCCCAGCAATCCTAGGCAGACCAGCGACACGAAGATGTCGTCAACCAGCATGAACATGCGGCCGTCCCACAGCATCTTGCCGAGCCCCTCGTTGGCGGCGATGAGCTCGGCGGCCACGATGGTGGTGAAGGAGTTGCCCATCGCCAAGCGCATGCCGGTGAGGATGTACGGGACCGTCGCCGGCATCGCGACGTAGACAAAGATCTGCGCGCGTGTCGCGCCCAGCGCCTGCGCCGCGCGGATCTTGTTGGGCGCGATGGCGGCGACCCCCGCCGCCGTGTTCAGGATGACGATGAAGATCGTCGTGTAGATGATGAGGAAGATCTTGGAGCCCTCGCCGATCCCGAACCAGATCACGGCCACGGTGATCATGGCCACGGCCGGGATGAACCGCAGGAACTCCGTGTACGGCTCCAGCATCTTCCGCACGGGGCGGAACGAGCCCATGGCCAGCCCGATCGGGATGCCGAGCAGCGAGCCGGCGACGAAGCCGGCCAGGATGCGCTGGATGCTGGCCCACAGATGCTCGAGCAGCACGCCGTTGCGCACCAGCACGACGGCCTTGCGCAACACGACGCCGGGCGGCGGGAAGAGCACCGAGCTCACGAGATACACGGAAGCCAGGTGCCACAGGGCGAAGAGGCTCAGGAACCCGATCACGTAGCCGCCGTACCGGCTCCACAGACGTCGCACGACGCGTCAGTCCGCCCGGAGGAGGGACTTGGCGACTTCGTCCCGGATCATCTCGTACACCTGCTTGTAGTACCGGAGGAAGACGTCGTCGGTGCGGTCGCGCGCGCCGTCCAGCGCGACGTCGAGCACGCCCTTCACCCGCGAGCCTGGTCCCGCGCGCATCACGCCGATCCGCGTGCCGAGCGTCACCGCCTCGTCGATGTCATGGGTGATGAAGAGCACCGTGGTGCGCGTGGTCCGCCAGACGCTGCGGAGCTCCTCCTGCATGAGCGACCGTGTCTGCGCGTCCAGCGCCGCGAAGGGCTCGTCCATGAGCAGCATCTTCGGCTCGTTCACGAGCGCGCGGGCGATCTGGATGCGCTGCTTCATGCCGCCCGACAGCTCGGCTGGATACTTCTGCTGCTGGCCGGTCAGCCCCACGAGCTCGAGATAGCGCATGGCGCGCTCACGCCGCTCCCCCCGCGCCATCCCGCGCATGCGCAGCCCGAACTCGACGTTCTCCACGGCGGTCAGCCAGCCGTAGAGCGAGTCGTCGCCCTGGAAGACGACGCCACGGTCGCGGCTGGCCCCCGTCACCGGGCGCCCCTCCATCAGGATCTCTCCCGCCGTCGGCGCCTCGAATCCGGCGAGCATCTTGAGGACTGTCGTCTTGCCGCATCCGCTGGGCCCCAGCAGGCAGAAGAACTCGCCCGCCTCGATGTCGACGCTGAAGTGCTCCACCGCGACCCACTCGGCGCCCTGGAGCGGCCGGTAACTCTTCTGCACGTCCCGGAAGCACACCAGCGCCATCGGACGCCGAGCCTAGCACAGCGTCGATCTCAGGCCGGGACGACGACGTCGAGGTGAGCGTCCTCAGCGGCGGCGTGGAGCCGACGATCGTAGGTCACGAGCGCCGTCATATCATCCCGGATGGTCAAGGCGGTGGCGAGATGGATGGCGTCGAGCGATCGGAGCGTCGCGGGATCTAGCGTTGCGGCGACCGTCAGGATCCGACGGTCCATTTCGACGAGCGCGACACGGGCGAGTAGCTCCCGAGCCCGCCGACGCTCCCGATGTCCGAATCCGCCACGGCGCAGTGCGCGCGGAACCTCAGTGAGGGCCACCGTGCTCGATACCCGATCCGGCTGTGCCCGCAGGAACTCGACGAGCGCCTTGGATTCCGGCTCACTGACCACCAGCTTCACCAGCGCTGACGAGTCCAGATAGACCAGCGGTTAGCCGCGCTCCCGACGGAGCCGGGCCAGCGCCCGACTCGCGCGCCGTGAAGGTTTCCGTCCAACCGGCGGGCCAAGATCGAGGAGGTCGCCGCGGGCCGGCGTCGCGCGTCCCGCGGCGATGAGGCGCTCCAGCGCCGTCGCCTTCGCGCCGGCCGGTGCCAGCACGGCGACGCGCTGGCCTCGCTCTTTGACCTCGATCGTCTGCCCGGCCTTCACCCGCCGCAGGTAGACGCTCAGGTTCTGCCGCAGTTCACGCACGCCGACATCTCCGTTACGATACCGCATGTAGCACATCGTAGCACATCGAGTGGCCCAGCCGCCTCATCCGCCCTCCGGCACCTGGCGGAGGGCATCGTCAGGGACCTTGGTCTCGACGCCCGCGCGAGTTGAATGGGTGCTCCGTCGTCTCAAGATGATGATTGACTCGATACGCATAGTATTTGCCAAGCTGGTGATCTGCTTGTCGATCTGACGCCGAAGTTGGGATCGCGCGACCCGCTCCTCCTCACCCCGCCGCCCCACAGCGTCGCACGCGGGTGCGAACTTCAGGCTCAGCCTCCTTCGAGTACCTGGCAATCGCGGCGTCGGGACATTGATGTCGACGCCGGCACGTTCTTCCTGGAGGAGCATGGCGATGCAGGAATCGCGTTCGGCCCAGGCGCGGTTGAGCGCTTCAGTCATCTCTTCGAGCGTGATGTTGGCCAGCTTCATGGGAACCTCGCGCTCCTCCGACCACGGCCATTGAGAGGACCGATCACCGTGGTGCAGTTCCCATTCGGACAGCGTGCGTCGTAGTCCCGGGCGGCAGAAACGGGTCGCCCGACCGCAACTCACCCATCCCCCTCCCGCCGTTCACCCCGCTGAGGCGACCCGCGCGGACGCGTGGGTTAGCCGCCTTCGAGGACCTGGCGTAGGGCAGCGTCAGGGACCTTGATGTCGACGCCCGCGCGCTCCTCCTGGAGCAGCATGGCCACGCGCGAGTCGCGGTCGGCCCACCCGCGGTTGAGCGCCTCCGTCATCTCCTCGAGCGTGATGTTGGCGAGCTTCATCGGCACCTTGTGCTCGCGGGCCAGCTGCGTCGCCAGCGTCACGTCCTTGTGGGCCAGACGCAGCGCGAAGGCGGGGGGATCGAAGCGGCCGGGCAGGAACTGATCGACCAGCCCGTCGAACGTCCGGCGCCGGCCGCCCGCGCCCTG
>Ga0075425_100000331_pt1 | contig 43278 bp, 34 predicted proteins | sample SoiMethybrSBSTD4_FD_75300 | JGI IMG/M metagenome (GOLD analysis project Ga0075425, IMG submission 75300) | Bulk soil microbial communities from a Populus tree surrounding site in Tennessee, USA - Soil MetaG P. TD hybrid SBSTD4 | ecosystem: Environmental > Terrestrial > Soil > Tree plantation... | reverse complement strand
CAGCGGCATCGTCACCTGAACGACGCCGGGCTCGAGCTCGGTGACGACCGGCTCCGGCATGGAGCGGAAGTATGTCGGGACAGCCCCGGGGACAGTCCCCGCACCCGCGGGGACTGTCCCGATGTCCGCTAATGGTCGTGGTGCCGGGCCTTCGGCGGCACCCAGTACGCGTGCCGGTGCGGCGCGCCCTCGAGCGCGTTTCGGATGGCGTAGTAGGCCGGCTTCTTCTTGAGGTTCGTGTCCCACGGGCACGGCCGCCGCGAGACCCCGTCGGGACGGGGATTGTCGTCGTTCTCCTCCGTCCAGCGGTCGGACAGGCCGTACTGGATGACCGAGATGACCGCCTCCTCCTCGAGCACCGTGTCGAGGTAGCGCTTGTACACCTCGGCGACGCCGCGGTCGCGGGGGCCGATCGCCGGCGGCAGGCCGTCGTCGAGGACGTCCATCTCGGTGATCAGGATCTTCAGGCCGCGGTGCCGGAGTTCACGCAGGAAATGGCGGAACTCGCGCCGGTGGAAGCGGTGCTCGAAGTCCGTCGCGAGCAGGTGGGCCTGGATGCCCATTCCGTGCAGCGGCACGTCGTGCTTCTGGAGGTGGTCGATCACCTCGAGCGTTGCCCGCTGCCGCGGAACCGGCTCGTCGCCGTACTGGTTCACGGTGTCGAAGCCGAACTCGTTCAGGAGCAGGAGAGCGTGCGGATCCTCGTCGTGCGCCTGGTGGAACGCCTCGGCGACGTAGCCCGGGCCGATCGTGTTGTACCAGGGCACGTCGGTGCGCAGCCCGCGCTTGCCCTCGGGGTCGGTGACCTCGTTGCAGACGATCCAGGCGACCACGCGGCCGCGGTAGCGCCGCACCATCGCGCGAACCGTCGAGAAGAGCACATGGCTGGCGCGCTTGTGCGACATGCCCCAGAGGTCATCGTCGGTCCAGCCGGGGCCGAAGCCGTCGTCCCAGACGAGGCCGGGAGCGCCGATCACGAGCTGCCCGTTGCTCTCGGCGAACTCGACGATCATGTCGGGATAGGTGAAGTCGAGGCCGGATGTCGGCGACGGCCGCAGGTGGTACCAGAGGAAGTCGTCCTCGGGCCAGAGCATCCCGACCTGACGGCGGAAGAGCGCCTTGTACGCCGGGTCGTCCGCGTACATCCACGTGGAGATCGAGCCGCCGTAGACGATGCCGCGCCGCTGGGCGATCTCCCACAGCGGGCGGTGGTGACGGCGGTGGTTCTCGATCGCATCCGCGACCGCAGGTCCGGTGCCCGACAGCAGCCCGGCGGCCGCCACTCCGGCCGCGCCCTCCAACAGACGACGACGCGTCGTTCCCCCACGCACGCTGCTCATCTCGCGTTCCCCTCCTGCCTGTTTGCGGGCGCCCTGCTCGAATCGAGCCGGCGGCCTCGCGGTTGAAACCCTCCGCCGGAGAGCATAAACCATCGCGCGGCGATGAAAAGGGGCAAGCTAGGATCGACGAGATGGCGGCCGCTTCACCTCGCACCGACCCGTCCGCGCCGGCGGTGATCCTGTCGCCCCACCTGGACGACGCCGTCTGGAGCTGCTTCTCGTTGCTCGCCCGCGAGGACGACGTGCTCGTCGCGACCGTCTTCGCCGGGATCCCGGATGGCGAGCCCGGCTGGTGGGACGCGCAGTGCGGGATCACCGACTCGGCGGCGCACGTCCGCGACCGGCGGGCAGAGGATGCCGGGGTGCTCGGATCGCTGGGTCACGAGGCCGTCCATCTCGATCTGCTGGACGGCCAGTACCGCGAGCCGCCCGTGCCGGCCAAGGTGATCGTCGCCGCGCTCGCCGAGCGCGTTCCCGCCGTCCGCCGCGTGTACGCCCCGGGGGGCATCGGCCATCCCGACCACGCGCTCGTCCGCGATGCGGGCGCGCTGCTCCGCGAGCTGGGCGTCCCGGTGACCGTCTACGCCGACTACTGCTACTCCACCCGCGAAGGCTGGCCGACGTTCGTGTCGCCGGAGGGCCGCCCCGAAGCGGACGAGCAGTGGCGTGCATCCATCGGTCACCTGGTCGGCGATCGCCTCGCCGATCCGAGGGTCGTGCGTCTGGCGGACGAGGAGTCGGACCGCAAGCTCGAGGCGATGCGCGGCTACGTCACCCAGTTCGAGAGCATCGAGGCCGAGGAGCCGAAGTGGCAGTTCGACGGGAGGGGATCGGCGGATCCGCAGAAGCGCGTCGTCGAGGTCTTCTACGACCTCGCCGCGGCGTGAGCGTCAGTCGAGCCGCGCGATCCGCTCGGTCAGCCAGTCCCCGAAGGCCGGGCGGATGTCCGTGGCGACGTGAGCGTTCGCCGGGAGGCCGCTCGACCCCTTGAGGTCGCAGATCGTGCGCCCGCGGCCGACCGGGGTGCAGTCGATGTCGACGTGGCAGGTGGCCAGGGAGAGCAGGGCCGGGTCGACGACGTGCGCCACGGCGACCGCGTCGTGGATCGGGCTGCCGGCCCAGCCGACGTGCGATCGGCCGTAGTAGGAGACGAGCTCTGCCGTGAGCTTCCCCGCCCGGCCGCTGGCGGTCAGCCGCTCGCAGTGGGCCGGCTCGAGCAGCGCTCGGTGGGTGACGTCGAGGCCGACCATCGTCACGTCGAAGCCGCTCATGAACGTCCGCCGGGCCGCGTCAGGATCGGCCCAGACGTTGAACTCGGCGTTCGGGGTCACGTTGCCGAAGCCGTAGGCGCCGCCCATCAGGACGACCCGGCCGACGCGGGCGGCCACCTCCGGGTAGCGGGCCGCGAAGAGCGCGATGTTCGTGAGCGGGCCCGTCGGCACGAGTACGAGCGGCTCGGCCGAGGCCTCCACGTGCTCGGCGATCAGGTCGATCGCGTGGGCCGCGCCCGGCTCGCGCGAGGGCGCCGGCAGCTCGGGCCCGTCGAGCCCGGTCGGCCCGTGGACGTCGCCCGGAGTGAACGGGTCCTGCACCAGCGGGCGATCGGCGCCGGCGGCGACGGGGATGTCCGGCCGGCCGGCGTGGTCGAGCACGCGGATCGCGTTCGCCACCGTGTGGTGCAGGGGCGCGTTCCCCGAGACCGTCGTCACCGCGCGCAGCTCGACCTCGGGGCTCGCCAGCGCGAGCATGATGGCGATCGCGTCGTCGTGGCCGGGGTCGCAGTCGATCAGGATGGGAACCGTCATCGCGCCTGAGTATGCCGCGGCGATTGGCTAGCGTGCGTCCGGATGCGCGTCACGATCATCGGCGCGGGCGGGTTCCGCACACCGCTGACCTACCGCGCGCTCCTCGCGGCGCGCGAGCGGCTCGGCATGAGCGAGGTCGTCCTGCTCGACAGCGACCCCGCGCGGGTGGCGACGATCGAGGCGGTGCTCGCGGGCATCGACTCCGAGATGGGCGTCTCGCTCCCGCGGCGGGTCGCGGTCGACCTCGACGAGGCCGTGCGCGGGGCCGGGTTCGTGCTGTGCGCGATCCGGGTCGGCGGCCTGGAGGGGCGGATCGTCGACGAGTCCGTCCCGCTCGCACACGGCGTGCTCGGCCAGGAGACGGTCGGGCCGGGCGGGATCGCGTTCGCGCTGCGTACGCTCGGGCCGATGCGGGGGATCGCCGAAGCGATCGCCCGGCACGCGCCGGATGCCTGGCTCGTCAACTTCACGAACCCGGCAGGCATGATCACCGAGGCGCTCATGCCTGTTCTGGGCGAGCGGGTCGTCGGCATCTGCGACTCGCCCGACCACCTCGTGCGCGAGGTGGCGGCGGCGATCGGGTCGCCGCCCGCCGAGCTCGCCGTCGACTACGCGGGGTTGAATCATCTGGGCTGGGTGGTCGCGGCCAGGCGGGCGGGGCGCGACCTGCTTCCCGGGCTGCTGGCCGATGACGCGCGAGTTGCGCGGCTGCCCGCGGCCGGGCTCTTCGGCGTCGCCCGGCTGCGCGAGCTGGGGGCGGTGCCGAACGAGTACCTCGTCTACTTCGAGCATCCCGACCGGGCGGTGGCCGGTTTCAAGCGTGAGGGCGCCACCCGCGGACAGGCGCTTGCCGCGGCTCAGGATGCGTTCTATGCGGCGGGTCCTGAGCCGGGACGGGACGCCGCCAGGACGTGGCGCCGCGCGGTGCACGCGCGCAATCGCAGCTACATGCGCGAGGCGCGCACGAGCGAGACGGAGGAGCCGCTCGAGGACGAGGACGAGCAGCCCGCCGGCGGCTACGAGGCGGCCGCGCTGGCCGTGATGGAGGCGCTCGCCGGCGCGGAGCAACAGGTGCTGATCCTGAACGTGCGAAACCGCGGCGCCGTGCGATTCCTCGACCGGGATGCCGTCGTGGAGGTGCCGGCTGTGGTCGGCCCGGCTGGTGTGCGCCCGCTCGCCGCGGGTGAGCTCCCGCCGGCGGCACGCGACCTCGTCCTGCGAGTGAAGGAGGTCGAGCGGCTGACGATCCGCGCCGCCGTCGAGGGCTCACGGGCGCTGGCGCTCGAGGCGATCGCCCACCACCCGCTGGTACCCTCGGCCGCCGTCGCCGAGCGCATCCTCGGCGACTATCTCGCCCGCGACCCCGCGCTCGCCGCGCTGATGCTGCGGAGGTCGTAGCCTGCCTCGTCTCCGGCGTGGCGCCTTGATTTCGCCGTCGCGCAGCGGACCCCGTATGAGAGCTGGCGGAGCTGCGGCGGGCGGCCCGGGAGGACCGCTTAGGCGCTGCCCCGCGTGGTTGCATCGACCGCACCAAGGGACGCACCGAAGAGATCCGCCTCGCCTACCGCGTCACCGTGTGGCTCTGCCCCGGCCACGCGGATACGCCAACGGCGCCCCACCCGCCGAACCAGCGAGCCTCACCCACCACGCCTGCACCGCCCACACCCCCCAACCGCCGCACCCTCCAACGCTGGCACACCGAACGCCGCTGGCTCAACCGGCCGCCGGAGTGGTCAGGCGAGCCTGGCGTCGACCTCGGCCCGTGCAGGCATCGCGGGCTGGCAGCCGTAGCGCTCGACGCAGAGCGAGGCGGTCGCCAGGCCGAGCCGGAGCGCATCGGCCAGCGGCAGGCCCTCGGCCAGGCCGGCGACGACACCGCCCGCCAGCGCGTCGCCGGCGCCCGTCGTGTCAACCACCTTCGCGGGGAGCGCCGGCAGCGACGGGCCGTCAGGAAGGATGCGGGCGCCGGCCGCGCCGAGCGTGAGGACGACGTTCGGCGGCAGACTCGAGCCGAGCGCCTCGATCTCGGTCTCGTTCACGATCGCGATGTCGAACCGGGCCACCAGATCTGCCGGTAGGCGGCCCGCCGGCGCGGCGTTGACGACCGCCAAGGCACCCGTCTGGCGGGCGGCGGCGAGCGTGCCCTCGACCGCGGCGAGCGGCACCTCCGCCTGGGTCAGCCACACCGCCGCATCGGGATCGGTCTCCGGTGCGTCGACCCGGTCGTTCGCGCCCGACAGCACGACGATCTGGTTCTCGCCGTCATCGGCGACCAGGATCAGCGCCACCCCGGTCGGATCCTCGCAGCGGTGCAGGCCGCCGAGGTCGATGCCGTCGCCGGCGAGCGCGGCCGCGAGCGTCTCGCCGAAGCGGTCGTCGCCGAGCGTGCCGAAGAAGCGGACGTCCGCGCCGAGCCGGGCGGCGGCGACGGCCTGGTTCGCGCCCTTGCCGCCCGGCGCGTAGACGAGCCTCGATCCGCGCAGCGTCTCTCCGGGGGCCGGCAGCCGCTCGACGTAGCCGAACACGTCCATGTTCACCGAGCCGCATACGCACACCTTGGGCATCAGCACGCCTCCAGTCGCCTGAGCGCAGGGTAGGACGCCCGGAAGCGGGCGTAGCCGGCCTCGTACACGTCGGCCCAGCCGGCGTCGGGCTCGACCCGGCCGACCGGGCGGACGCAGCGTGCGATGGCGGTCTCGACGTCGGGGAAGACGCCGCCGGCGACACCGCCCAGGAGGGCTGCACCATAGGCTGCGCCCTCCTCGACCTCGGTGTGCTCGAGCGGCATTCGCAGGGCCGAGGCGATGATCCGCAGCCACAGGCCGCTACGGGCGCCGCCCCCGGAGACGCGGCCGACCGCCGGCCGCGATCCGACAGCGGCGAGCACCTCGAGCGCGTCGCGGAGGCCGTATGCGACCCCCTCGAGCGCCGCCCGCGTGAGCGCACCGCGGTCGTGCTCGAGCCCCAGGCCGACGAACGCGGCGCGCACGTCCGGGTCTGCGTGCGGAGTGCGCTCCCCGGTCAGGTAGGGCAGGAAGCGCAGCCCACCCGCGCCCGGCGGCCACCGCTCGGCCTCGTCGACGAGCGCGGCGAACCCGACGCCCGGTGCGGCCGCGTCGCGCAGCCACCGCAGCGATCCCGCGGCCGAGAGCATCACCCCCATCGCGTGCCAGGTCCCCGGCCGGGCATGGCAGAAGGTGTGGACGCGGGCCTCCGGATCCGGCCGGTAGTCGTCGAGGGCGGCGAACACCACGCCGGACGTGCCGAGGGCGACCGACGCGGGGCCGGGCCGGTCGACGCCGACCCCGATCGCGCCCGCCGCCTGGTCGCCGGCCCCGGCTGCGACCGGCACGCCCGCCTCCGTCGTGCCGGCCACGACGGGCGACTCGAGCGCCGGGGGCATCCAGTCGGGCGGGATCCCGAGGGCCGAGAGCACCCGGTCGCTCCACGTCCGCCGCGCGACGTCGAAGAGCAGGGTGCCGGAGGCGTCGGAGACGTCCGTGGCGAGCTCGCCCGTCAGCCGCAGGCGGACGTAGTCCTTGGGCAGGAGCACGTGCCGAACCCGGGCGTAGAGCTCCGGCTCGTGCTCTCGCACCCACAGGAGCTTCGGCGCGGTGAACCCGGTGAGGGCGCGGTTGCCGGTGAGCGCGATCAGCTCCTCGCGCCCGAGCGTCTGCTCGATCCGCGCGCACTGGGCGGCCGTGCGGCCGTCGTTCCAGAGGATGGCCGGGCGGATCGGCCGCAGGTCGGCGTCGAGCACGACGAGGCCGTGCATCTGGCCGGAGAGCCCGATGGCATCGGCGGCCCCGAGCCGCCGAAGCACCCGGCCGCAGGCCTCCCACCAGAGCTCCGGGTCCTGCTCGGTCCAGCCGGGCCGGGGGCTCGCCAGCGGGTAGGGCTCCTCGGCCCGGGCCTCCACGCCGCCGTCCTCGGAGACGGCGACACCCTTCAGGGCGGTGGTGCCGACGTCGAGTCCGATCAGGCGAGGCACGCGGTTAGGCTATCGCCCTGGTGCAGCCACGTCGTGTCACTCCGACCCGGGTCTACCGCTTCTACCGTGGCGGCCTCCTGATCGACCGGATGCGCGGCGAGCCCGGTGCCGACACGGACTTCCCGGAGGACTGGGTCGGCTCCGTGACCGCGGCCGCCAACCCCGGCCGCGACGAGCCGCTCGCGGGCCTCTCCCGGCTGGACGACGGCTCGTTGCTGCGCGACGCGATCGCGGCCGACCCGGAAGGCTGGCTGGGGCCGGACGCCGCCCGCGGGTCGACCGGCGTCCTCGTCAAGCTGCTCGACGCGGCCGAGCGGCTGCCGGTGCACTTCCACCCCGACCGCGCCTTCGCCGCCGAGCACTTCGGCTCGCCGTTCGGCAAGACCGAGGCCTGGATCGTGCTGGCCAGCCGCGAGGCGGAGAGCGAGGTGTGGATCGGCATGCGCGAGCGGGTCGACCGCGACACGTACAGGGGCTGGATCGACCGTCAGGACCGGGAGCGGCTGCTGGGGTCGCTGCACCGCGTCCCGGTGCGGGCCGGCGACGTGATCTTCGTCCCCGCCGGGACGCCGCACGCGATCGGCGCGGGCGCCCTGATCGCCGAGCTCCAGGAGCCCACCGACTTCTCGATCGTATGCGAGTGGGAGGGCTATCCGATCGCGGCGGACGACAGCCATCTCGGCCTCGGCTGGGACGTTGCCATCGAGGCGCTTCGGCTGGAGCCGCACGAGCCGGTGCTCGGCCTGCCCGACGAGGCGCGGGCGTTCTTCTGGGCCGACGAGCTGGCCGAGCCGGCCGGGCGCTTCGCCGTCTGGATCGTGCTCGGCGGGACCGGCAAGATCGCCGGAACGCCCGCCCGCCGGAGCGACTGCTTCGTCGTCCCGGCAGCGGCCGATCGCATCGACGTCGACGGCGACCTGCGGGTGCTGCGCTGCCTCGGCCCAACCGGGGTCTGACCCCGAACGTCCGGCGTGACGGTTTCGTTGCAGGTCCGTTCGGGGTCTGACCCCGGTTAGATCGCCTTGCCGGTCTCGAGGTCGAAGAACTGGAGGCGGCGGATGTCGATCGCGAGCTCCATCGCCTTGCCGCGCACGGCCGAGGTGCGGGGGTTGAGCCGGGCGACGAACTTGGCCGAGCCGCGCTCGGCCTCGCCCTCGAGCTCCTCCGAGTTCAGGCCTTTGTCGGCGGCCAGATCGCGGGTGTCCTCCGTCAGCACCGGCGGCGCATCCACGGTGAAGTGGGCGAAGATCTCCGGGCCCATCGCCTCGCGCACCTCGACCATGACGGGGATGCGCGTGTCCGGGGCGCCCGGCGGCAGGTACTCCGGGTCCTCGATGTCCTCCGGCCGGATGCCGATCGCGAGCTTGCGGCCGACGTACCCGCGCAGCGCGGGCCGCTCGTCCAGCGTCGCATCCTGCAGGTCGAGGCGCAGTCCGCCGAACTCCACGCGGCTCGTGCCGTTCTCGCTGACGAGGGTCGCCTGCACCATGTTCATGGCGGGGGAGCCGATGAACCCGGCCACGAACAGGTTCGCCGGGTTGTCGTACAGCTCCTGCGGCTCCGCCACCTGCTGCAGCAGGCCGCGCCGCATGACGGCGACCTTGTCCCCCATGGTCATCGCCTCGGTCTGGTCGTGGGTGACGTAGATCATGGTCGTCTCGAGATCCTGCTGGATGCGAGAGATCTCGGTGCGCATCTCGACGCGCAGCTTCGCGTCGAGGTTCGAGAGCGGCTCGTCCATCAGGAAGGCCTCGGGCTCGCGCACGATGGCGCGCCCCATCGCGACGCGCTGGCGCTGGCCGCCCGAGAGCGACCGCGGCTTCTTCTTCAGCTGCTCCTCGAGACCGAGCGCATGGGCGGTCTCGCGAACGCGGCGGTCGATCTCCCGCTTCGGCATGCGGCGCAGCTTGAGGCCGAACGCGATGTTGTCGTAGCACGTCATGTGGGGGTAGAGGGCGTAGTTCTGGAACACCATCGCCAGGTCGCGGTTCTTCGGCTCGACGTCGTTGATGACCCGGTCGCCGATCCGGATCTCGCCCTCGGTGATCTCCTCGAGGCCCGCCACCATGCGCAGGAGCGTCGTCTTCCCGCACCCCGACGGGCCGACGAGCACCATGAGTGCGCCGTCCGCGATCTCGAGGTCGACGGCGGACACGGCCTCGGTCCCGTCGGGATAGACCTTCGTCACCTGATCGAAGCTGATCTCAGCCATCCACCCACCACATCTCTTCCATCTGCCTGTCCTTGAACATGATGCCGTTCAGGAACTCGATTGCCCGTGTCATTCCCTCGTCGATCCCGAGGAGCCCGTCCTCGTGCTCGATGCTCACAACATAGTCATACCCGGTGGTTCTCAACGCGCTCATGATGTCCCGCCAGACCTTCTCGGGCTGGCCGTATCCGACCGTCCGGAACGACCACGAGCGGTCGGCGAACCGGCTGTAAGGCTTCGTGTCGAGCACCCCGTTGCGGGCGACGTTGCCCCGGTCGAGATACGTGTCCTTGGCGTGGAAGTGGAACATCGCGCTGGCTGCGGCGATCGCCTTGATGGCCTCGATCGGGTCGATGCCCTGCCAGACGAGGTGGCTCGGGTCGAAGTTGGCGCCGATCATCTCGCCGGCCGCGGCGCGCAGCCGCAGGAGCGTCTCCGGGTTGTAGACGACGAACCCGGGATGCATCTCGAACGCCACCTGCACGCCCTCCGCCTGGGCGAAGGCGCCCTCGGCCTGCCAGTAGGGCACGACCTTCTCGGTCCATTGCCACTCGAGCACCTCGGCGAACTCGGGCGGCCACCAGCAGGTGACCCAGTTCGGGCGCGTCGAGCCCTCGCTCGAGCCCGGGCAGCCCGAGAACGCGTTGACGACCGGCACCTCGAGCTGCGCGGCCAGCCGGACGGTCTTCCGCCACGTCTCATGCGCGGCACCGGCGACGGCGGGATCGGGATGGAGCGGGTTCCCGTGCTGGCTGAGCGCGCTGACGATCATCCCCCTGCTCTCGACCGCCGAGCGCAGCGCCCGCCGGGCGCCGGCGTCCTCGAGCAGCGCGTCGGGGTCGCAGTGGGCCGCGCCGGGGTAGTTGCCCGTCCCGAGCTCGACCGCCTCGACCCCCATCGCCTCCAGCGTGTCGAGCGCCTCGGCCAGCGGCAGGTTGCCGTAGGGGACGGTGAAGACGCCGAGCCTCATCCTGCTGCCTCCACGGCTCCGGCGACGTCGACCCAGCCGCCGCCGCCGGCGCTGCGCAGAATCGCCTCGACCGTGCGCGTGACCGCGTGCGCGTCGGCGAAGCTCGCGACCGTGCATGCATGGCCGGGATCGCCGACACGGGCGTGGAAGTCGGAGACGAGGTTGCGGAGCGCGTCGGGCCAGCCCTCCTGGTGCCCGGCGGGGTAGTGCGCGAGCCGGGCGGCCGGCGGGGACAGCAGCGCCGGGTCGCGCACGACCTCTTCGCTCGGCCGGTCGCGGCGACCGATCCACAGCCGGTTCGGCCGCTCCTGGTTCCAGAGGTAGGCGGCGTCGGCGGTGTCGACGTGAAACGAGAGCCGGTTGCGCATCCCCGGGCTGACCTGGGACACCGTGAGCACGCCCTGGCAGCCGCCGTCGAGCTCGAGCAGGACGGTCGCGTAGTCCTCGGTGCGCACGTCGACGGGCTCGGCAGCGCCGCCGCCACGCTCGAAGGTGAGCGTCCGCTCGGCCGGCCGGCGGCGGGTCTCGTGCAGCCGCCCCGTGCGTCCGCAGACGCGCACGATCCGGCGGCCGGTCACGTGCTGGATCAGGTCGATCCAGTGCGAGCCGATGTCGCCGAGCGCGCGGGCCGCACCGGCCCGTTCCGGCTCGAGCCGCCAGTTCCAGTCGTCCTCTTCGAGCAGCCAGTCCTGGAGGTAGGTGCCCTGGACGAGGTGCGGCGCGGGGCCTCGGCCGAGCCGCTCGCGCACCTCCGCGACGATCGGGTAGTGGCGGTAGTTGAAGCACACCCCGGTCGTCCCTGGCGCCTCGGCCGCCGCGGTGACCAGGCGGGCGGTCTCGTCCGCGTCGAGCCCGAGCGGCTTCTCCGAGAGCAGGTGCTTGCCGGCCTCGAGCGCCGCCAGGTTCACCTCGAGGTGCAGGTCGTTCGGCGTGCAGTTGTGGATCACGTCGATGCCCGGGTCGGCGAGGAGCTCGCGGTAGTCGCCGGTGGCGCGCTCGACTCCGAGCCGGGCCGCCGCGGCGGCGGCGCGCTCGGCGGACGACGCGGCGATCGCGGCCACACGGACGCCGGGGATGCGGTGGAGGGCCTCGACGTGCGCGGTGCCCGCGAAGCCGGCTCCGATCACGGCCGCGGTGGTGTCGCCGGTGCCTGCCAAGCCGCGGCCATACTATCGGCTCACGATGGAGCGAGGGGTCTACTTCGACGCGTGGTATCCGCGTCAGCACAACTACCACCCCAGCCTGCCCGCACGCCGGCTGCGGATGATCGAGGAGTTGCGGGACTACCGCGCGACGACGCTCGTCTGGGCCGCGCTCGGCGGCGGCTCGATCTCGCTCCCGTACCTGGAGCAGGAGGCGTACGCGCCCGTCGACCCGCGCTTCCGGATGTACGGCTTCGTGAACGACCGCGAGTTCATCGCCGAGTGTGACCGGGCCGGGATCCGCGTGTTCGGGATCGTGTTCGAGGTGCAGGGCTGGGAGTTCCCGGTCGAGCTCGACGCGGACGAGTCCGAGGTGCTCGCCATGAACGAGCTCCGCGGCGCCGGCGGGCGCGGCTGGATGGGCCTGCGCGAGTTCTCGCAGAACCGCTACCCGAAGCTGTGGAAGCCGGTCGAGCACTATTTCCCGGAGGGCCTGTGCAATAGCCTCGGCGAGCCGGTGAACGACCTCCTCGAGGAGTGCTGCTCGCGTGACATCCACGGGAACCCCTGCCACTGCCTGTGGGTCGAGGCGCCGGACCGGGAGCATGCCTGCTTCGCAATGGACCGCAACAACCCCGTGTGGCGGGAGTACCTGAAAGCGGTGATCCGGATCCAGATCGAGGCGGGGGTCCACGGCGTGCAGCTCGACGAGGCCGAGCTTCCGATCACGACGCTCCAGTACGGCGGCTGCTTTTGCCGCGAGTGCATGACGCAGTTCCGGCAGCACCTGCAGAGGCTCGATCCGGCGCCGCCCGAGCTCGACGGTGTCGACCTGGGGACGTTCCACTATGGCGAATGGCTGCTCGCCCAGGGCTACGACTTCAAGGAGGGGCGTGAGCGCTCGCCGCTCTTCGAGCACTACATGCGCTTCCAGCGCGGCGCGATCACCCGCTACTTCGGGGAGCTCGCCGACTACGCCCGCGAGTACGGGCGCAGCCGGGGCCGCGACGTGATGGTGTCGGGCAACTTCTTCAACATGTTCGAGCACTACTACGCGCTCGAGCCCAAGGCCGACCTACTGATCACCGAGATGCGCAACACGCGCGACCGCCAGCCGGCCTGGTACCGCTACGTCGCCGGGTTCGCCGGCGGGAAGCCGGTGATCGTCGTCGAGAACCCCTACGGCGGCGTCGTGCCCGAGCTGATCGAACAGCTCGGCCAGGGCCGGGGACACGACCGCTTCCGCACCTCGGTCTACGAGGCGTACGCGCTCGGCACCAGCATGAGCCTGCCCTACGGCTCGTGGATGGGGAGCGAGATCGAGGACGCCTTCTACGCGCCGCACGAGCTGTGCGCGGAGATCGGCGGGTTCCTGGCCGAGCACGAAGGGCTCTTCTCGAGCGAGAGCGCGGCCGAGGTCGGCATCGTCTTCAGCGTCGAGAGCAGCCTGGCGCAGGAGGAGGCGGCCCGAGCGGCGCTCGCCAACAACCGGCTGAACCTGATCTCCGGCGAGCTGGCACCGTTCTGGGCGGCGAGCGAGGCGCTCTGCGACGCGATCCAGCCCTACGACGTGATCATGTTCCCGGACGGAACGCTCCGCGCGGACACCGTGACGGCCGAGGCCCTCGGCCGCTACTCGGTGCTCGTGCTGCCCGACTGCGCCATCCTGACGGCGCACCAGGCCGACGCGCTGCTCGGCTACCTCGATGGCGGCGGCCGCGCGCTCGTCACGGGACGGCTGGGCGAGACCCTCGATACCGACCGGCGGCATCAGCTGGAAGGTCATTCCGGGGTCCTCCGCGTCGCCGATTCCGATGCGCTCATCGGGGCGCTGCCGGACGGCCCGCAGGTGGTTGCGCCGGGGTTGGACGCCGCCATCGGCCTGCACCGGGTGACGGGCGGGGTCGCCCTCCACATCGTCCGCTACGCCTCCGACCAGGAGGCCGACCGGGTGCCGGAGCTGGGAGACCTCGAGCTCTCGATACGGCTCGCCGGCATAGAGATCGCCGGTGTGGAGGCGGTGCCGGAGGGCGTCGGCGCCGACCTGCGGTCGACCGGGTCGCTCCACACGTTGCGCCTGCGCGACGTGCCGCTCTACAGCATCATTCTCCTGCGTGACGCTGGACGTTGACCGCCGCGACGGGGCGGGGGCGTTTACTTGTTTTTCACCACGCTCTGGGTCAGAATCCCAGCGGCGCGGCCCCCCTGAACCCCGGGTGCCGCACACGGACTGCAGGACCGACAAGAGGAGCATGGGGAATGCGGAAGGCAGTGCTGAGCGCGAGCGTGTGCGCGCTGATGGCCGTGGCTACGGGCTGCGGTAGCTCGGGGTCGAGCGGCCCGGGCGGGACGACCCACGCTGTGAACCAGACGGTGCAGAGCGGGGCGATCGGGGAGAAGCTCGACCTGAGCAAGCTCAGCCCGTCGATCAAGGACCCGTCCAGCCCGGTGACGATCACCTACGAGACGTGGCAGGACTTCTCGAAGGGCGCGCTGCCGGCGCTGGCCAAGGAGTTCCACCAGATCCACCCGAACATCTCGATCAAGTTCCAGGCCGTCCCCGCCGACTCGGCGCAGACGAAGCTGACGACGCAGATCGCCGGCGGCAACCCGCCCGACGTGGCATACGTGGACGACGGCACGGTCGGCGCCTTCGCGCCGCGCGGGGCGATCGTGAACCTCGAGGATTACATGTCCAAGAGCAAGGCGACGCCGAAGGACGACTACGTCCCGGCGTTCGCCAAGATGGTCTCGTACCAGGGTCAGATGTACGGCCTCCCGATCGACGGCGAGTCGACCGCGCTCTTCTACCGCACCGACGAGTTCAAGAAGGCCGGGATCTCGAGCCCGCCCAAGACGTGGTCCGAGCTCGAGGCGGACGCCAAGAAGCTCACCATCCCGTCCGAGAAGCAGTACGGCTATGCGCTGTTCGCGACGACCGGCGAGACCTCGTACTACTGGTACCCGTTCCTGTACCAGGCCGGCGGCACCCAGACCACGCCCGACGACAAGCGGGCGGCCTTCGCCTCCCCGGCGGGGCTGAAGGCGGGCGAGTTCTACGTGGGCTTGCGCAAGTACTCGTCGCCTGACCTCTGGGGCTCCGACTCCTGGACGTCCCGTGTGACCTTCGCGACCGGCAAGTCGGCCATGTACATGGCCGGCGCGTGGTTTGCCGGCGAGATGGAGAACACGTTCAAGAAGACGATCAAGAACAACTGGGCGGTCGCGCCGCTCCCGACCGAGACTGCGGGGAGCCCCTGCGCGACCACGATCGCCGGCGACGCGCTCGTTATCCCGTCGGCCGGCAAGAACCACGACGCCGCCTGGAAGTGGATGGAGTTCCTCTCGGCGCCGCAGAACATGGCCCTGTTGAACCTGGGGACGAAGAAGAACCCGACCACGCTGCTGCCGCCGCGGACGTCGCTTCTGAACAACCCGGAGACGTTCAAGGCCAACCCGATCCTGAAGCCGTTCGCCGCGAACATGAGGTGCGGTATCACCGACCTGAGCCAGAACCCGAACTGGGGCAATGTCGACTCGGGGCCGCTGTCCGACGCGCTCGCGCACGGCATCTACGGCAAGGGCAACATCGACGACGAGCTGAAGTCGGCCGCCGCGAAGGCGGACTCGATCCTCCAGGCGCCGTCCTGATCTCCTAGCACCGACTGAATCACCCGGGGCCGGTCGCGCTGACCGGCCCCGGCGTCACACCACGAGGGGAAATGGCAGCAATCACCGCAGATCGCCCGATCCGCCGCCGTCGCCGCGGCATCCGCCGCGTGCTCTTCGATGTCCGCAAGGAGTGGTCGGCCTACGCGATGCTGGCGCCGTCCCTCATCCTGCTCGGGATCTTCACGCTGTTCGCGGTGGCGTTCTCGCTCTATCTGAGCTTCCACCGCTGGGACATCCTGAACCCGGCGAAGCCCTACGTCGGCCTGGACAACTACCGGGAGCTCAGGCACGACGCCTACTTCCGCCAGGCCGTCAAGAACACGGCCTACTTCACGCTCGGGACCGTACCGCTCTCGATGGCGTTCGGCCTCGCGATCGCGTTGCTCCTGAACCAGAAGATCCACGGCCGGGCGATCTTCCGCACGCTCTTCTACCTGCCGGTCGTGACGCCGCTCGTGGTCAGCGGGCTGATCTGGAAGTGGGTCCTCGACGGCGATTTCGGCCTGCTCAACTACTACATCGGCAAGATCGGCATCTCGCCCCAGCTGTGGCTGTCGAACCCGTCGCTGGCGATGCCGTCGGTCATCGCCATGTCGGTCTGGGCGAACGTCGGGTTCACCATGCTGGTCTATCTCGCGGGTCTCCAGGCCATCCCGCAGGAGTACTACGAGGCTGCCTCCGTCGACGGGGCCGGCAAGTGGCGCCAGTTCCGGCATGTGACCCTGCCGCTGCTCGCGCCGAGCTCGTTCTTCATCTGCGTCTACCTCATCATCTCGTCGTTCCAGGTCTTCGACCAGATCTTCGTGATGACGAACGGCGGCCCGCTGCGCGCCACGACGACCGTCGTCTACTACATCTGGCAGGCCGGGTTCCAGCAGTTCACGATGGGCTACGCGTCGGCGATGGCGTACGGGCTGTTCGCCATCATCTTCGTGTTCACCATCGTGCAGGTCGTCCTGTACAACCGGCGGACGGACGCCTGATGTCGGTCGCGCCGATGCAGGCAGAGCAGGCGGCCCGGCCCGCCGCGAAGAAGCGGCGCCGCCGCCGCCCCGACGACCTCGGGCTGCCGACGACGGTCCTGACCTACTCGCTCCTGATCGTCGGCTCGATCATCTTCATGGCCCCGTTCGCGTGGATGGTCGTCGCGTCCTTCAAGCACCTCGACGACATCTTCTCCTACCCACCCACGTGGATTCCGCACAACCCGACGCTCAGCAACTACCGCGACTTCTGGGACTCGCAGAACGTCGCCCGGTGGTTCTTCAACTCGGCGTTCGTGACGCTGACCATCGTCGCGGCGCAGACGGTCCTGAGCGCGATGGCGGCCTACTGCTTCGCCAAGCGCACGTTCCCCTTCCGCGACGGCCTGTTCCTGATCGGGCTGGGCACCATGGCCATCCCCACCGCCGTCCTGCTCGTGCCGCAGTACCTCGTGCTGAAGCACATCCCGATGTTCGGCGGCAACGACGTCCTGGGCAACGGCGGGCACGGCTGGCTCGACTCGTACTGGGGGCTGATCGTCCCCAACGGCTTCAACATGTTCTCGATCTTCATGATGCGCCAGTACATGCGCAGCATCCCGGACGAGCTGATCGACGCGGCCAAGGTCGACGGCGCGGGCCACTTCCGGATCTTCGCCAAGGTGGTCGTGCCGCTGTCCAAGCCCGTGATCGCGGTGACGGCGATCTTCGCGTTCAACTTCTACTGGAACAACTTCCAGACGCCGCTGATCATCATCTCGAGTCCTGACCACTACACCGTGCCGCTGGGGCTGGCGCTGTTCGTGGCGAGCGCGGCGCACCGGACGTCGTGGGACCTGGTGATGGCCGGGTCGGTGCTGGCGACGCTGCCGGTGCTGATCGCCTTCCTGGTCTTCCAGCGGTACATCGTCCGCGGCATCGCGCTCAGCGGTCTGAAATAGGGTGACGGACACGAGGCAGAACCCGACCGCCATCGTGTACGGCGTGATCCCGCCGCGCTTCGGCTCACCGCCTCTGCGAGCGGTCGCCGACCGGCTGCCGTACCTGGCGGGGCTGGGGGTCGACGCGATCTGGCTCTCGCCGATCGCGGCCTGTCCGCCGGGCGACTTCGGCTATGCCGTCTGCGACGAGCTCGCGGTGCGGCCGGACTACGGCGACGAGGACGACCTGCGCGCGCTCGTCGGCCGGGCGCACGCCGAGGGCCTGCGCGTCCTGCTCGACCTCGTCCCCAACCACACCTCGCACCTGCACCGGTTCTTCACGGACGGCGCGCACGACGACTGGTACGACCGCGACACCGACGGGCGGCCCACGCACTACTTCGACTGGACGCACCTGCCGAACCTGAACTACGACAACCCCGACGTGCGTGCCTACGTCGACCGCGTGTTCTCCTACTGGGTGTCCGAGTTCGACGTCGACGGCTACCGGGTCGATGCGTGCTGGGGTGTGCAGCGGCGGCGACCGGACTACTGGCCGGCGTGGAGCCGCATGCTGCGCGACTTGAAGCCCGGCCTGCTGCTGATCGCCGAGGCGTCGGCGCGCGACGAGTACTGGTACGAGAGCGGATATGACCTGGCGTACGACTGGACGGACGACCTCGGCCGGTGGGCGTGGGAGGACGTGTTCTCGGACCCGGACGGGCTCGCGGCCAAGCTCGACCGCGCCCTGGCGGCCGATCCCCGCCCCGGCCGTGTGTTCCGCTTCCTCGACAACAACGACACCGGCCCGCGCTTCGTCACCCGCCACGGGCCCGGGCTGACGCGGGCTGCGGCCGCGCTCGTGCTGACCCTGCCGGGCACGCCGTGCGTCTACACGGGGGAGGAGGTGGGCGCCGAGTACGAGCCGTACGGCGCCCCCGGCGTGGTCGACTGGGACGCCGACCCGCACGGCCTGCGCGAGTGGTACCGGGCCCTCTGCCGCCTGCGCGCCCGGCGGCCGGCGCTGCAGTCGCCCGGGTGGGCGCGGGCGGCGGCCCATCCCGCTCGCGGCGACACCTACGCGTACGTCCGCCACGACGAGGAGATGGGCGACGCGCTCCTCGTGCTCGTGAACTTCGGCGACGAGGACGTGCGGATGCGCGTCGCGCTGCCCGACGGGTTCGGGGCGCTCGCGGCCGCGCCGGCCCTCCTCGACCTCTTGGGCGAGGCCGAGATGCCGGCCGCGGCGGCCGGCGTGCCGGTGCCGGCCGGGTCGGCCCGCGTGCTCGCGCCGGCGGGGGCGGCGCCATGAAGCAGGCCGTGCTCAGGGCGCCCGGGACGTTCGAGCTCGTCGAGACGCCGGTGCCCGAGATCGGGCCGGACGACCTGCTCGTGCGCGTCGCCGCCTGCGGCGTGTGCGCGTCCGAGCTCGACATGTACACCGGCCACACGGATCGCGCCTTCCCGATCCGTCCCGGCCACGAGGTCAGCGGGGTGGTGGAGAAGGCCGGCGCCGCGGTCACCCGCCAGCGCCCCGGCGATCGCGTCGGCATCTGGGTCACCGAGGCCGGCTTCTCGCAATACGTCCGCGTCCACACCGACTTCGCGCTCCCCGCCGGAGAGATGCCCCTCGAGCTGGCGCTGGCCGAGCCGGTGGCCTGCGCCGTGAACGCCGTCGAGATCGCGGACGTCGGCCTGGGCGACGACGTCGTCATCGTCGGCGCGGGGTTCATGGGCGCACTCGTGCTGAAGCTCGTGCTGCTGAAGGGCCCGCGGCGGGTGTTCGTCGCCGACACGCGGGCCGAGGCGCTCGAGCGGGCGCGGGCGATCGGCGCCACCCACACGATCGAGGTGGGCGCCGAGTCGCTCGTCGACGTGGTGCGGGCGAACACCGACCGCGTGCCGGCGGGGACGTTCGGCGACGTCGACGCGCACGACGAGGTGGGCGCCGACGTCAGCTTCGAGGTGACCGGCGTCCAGGCGCCGCTGCGCGACGTGGGCGACGCCACCCGGATGGCCGGCACCGTCGTCATCGTCGGCTACCACCAGGGTGGCACGCGCGAGATCCCGCTCGGGGACTGGAACTGGAAGGCGCTGCGGGTCGTGAACGCGCACTTCCGCGAGGTCGCCACCATCATGCGCGGCATGCGCACCGGCATGCGACTGCTGACGTCAGGCCGGCTCGAGATCGGCGATCTGGTCACCCACCGCTTCGGCCTGGACGAGGTGGGAGATGCGTTCCAGATCGCCGTCGACAAGCCGGCGGGGTTCCTGAAGTCCACCGTCATCCTGGAAGCGGAGTAGATGTCGATTCCGTCACGCGCAAAGGCGCTCTGGCCGGCCGTTCCGGTGAACGAGCAGACGTTCGCGAGCCCTCCGCGCGAGTACGGCATCCTGCCCTTCTGGTTCCTGAACGGCGACCTCGACCCGGCGCAGATGCGCGCCCAGCTGCGCGAGCTCGCCGACAAGGGGATGCCCGGCATCATCCTCCACGGCCGGTTCGGGCTCGAGGTGCCCTACATCGGCGCCACCTATCTCGACCGCATCAAGCTCGCCGTGGACGAGGCCCGCGACCTGGGGATGAAGACCTGGATCTACGACGAGATGAACTGGCCCAGCGGCACCGCCGACCACCAGGTCGTCGAGGCCCGGCCGGACATCTCCCAGCGCTACCTCGAGTGCATCTCGTTCGACATCCGCGGCCCCTGGTTCGCGTACCTGACCGGCGGCGACAGCCGCTACCACGACTTCGAGCGTTCGACGCCCGTGGCGGCGTTCGCCCTCTCGCGCGAGACGAACGAGGTGCGCGACCTGACCCGCAACCTCTCGTTCGGGAACGTGATCCCGTTCGAGGCTCCGCCCGGGAACTGGACGCTCATGTACTTCGTCGAGAAGCGGGCGGAGTACTACATCGACGCGCTCGACCCCGAGGCGACGGCCGAGTTCCTGCGGCGTGGCTACGACCCGTACGTGGAGCGGCTGGCCCCGCTCGACACGGAGCAGATGCCGGGCTTCTACACCGACGAGCCGGCGATGCATTACTACGTGACGGCCCGCAGCAACCCGATCGTGCCGTGGACGAAGGACATGTTCCGGCGCTTCTACCGGCACTGCGGCTACGACCTGCGCCGGCGCCTCCCCGACCTCTTCTTCGACGTCGGTCGCGACAGCGCCCGGGTGCGGCACGACTTCTACAACGCGATCACCGACTTCTACTCGGACGCCTACTACCGCCAGATCCACGACTGGTGCCGCGAGCACGACGTGACGTTCACCGGCCACCTGCTCTACGAGGAGTGGCTGCGGCAGATGATCCGGGTGGAGGGCAACCTCTTCAAGCACTACCCGCACTTCGACGTGATCGGCGTCGACCACCTCTACCCGGTGATCGGGACGCCCGATCTGCCGGCGGAGCACGTGGCGATGAAGGTGGGCTCCTCGGCCGCGCACCAGAACGGGAGCCCCCGGCTCCTGTGCGAGTCGTTCGGCGGGATCTTCATGGACACCACCATGCAGCGCATGAAGTGGATCACCGACTGGGAGTACGTGCTCGGCGTGAACCTGCTGAACCCGCACGGGTTCCACTACACGCTCGAGGGGCCGCGCAAGCGCGACTGGCCGCCGTCGATGTTCTACCAGTACCCGTGGTGGCGCTTCTACGGCGCCTTCTCGGAGTATGTGAGCCGCCTCAGCCACCTCCTGAGCGGCGGCCGCCACGTCGCGAACGTCGCCGTGATCTGGCCGATCAACGCGATGTTCGCGGCCTACCGGCCGCAGGAGCGCACGCCGCTCGGCGACCGCATCGAGCACGACTTCAACGCGCTCACCGAGCTCTTCCTGCGCATCCACCACGACTACGACTACGTGGACGAGTCGCTGCTCGCGACGGCGCCGGCGGAGGACGGCCGGCTCGTGATCGGCGACGAGCGGCACTCGCTCGTCGTGGTGCCGCCGATGGCGCACATCCAGATCGGGACGCTCGAGCGACTCGAGCGCTTCGTCGGTGAGGGCGGCCGGGTCATGGGCGCCGTGCTTCTGCCGGGCGAGGCGTTCGGCGAGGACGGTCTCGTCGACGTCCGCGAGCGGGTCGGGAGGCTGTTCGGCGTGGATCCGGAGACCGTCGGCCGGGTCGATCCGAAGGGGACGCTCGCGATCGTCGAGCAGGAGCACCCCGGGGGCGGGCGCACGGCGTTCGTGGCCGCGGCGTCGCTCTCGCGCGGCCTCCCCGAGGCTCGCCAGCGCGAGCTGCGCCAGCCCGGTGTGCCGGAGAGCGACCGCTTCGTGGTCGAGCCCCAGGACTCGGGGGAGACCCGCTATCTGCTCGCGCTCGAGGATGGGAGGACGGTCGACGTCGGCGACGAGGTCGAGAGCGAGCGGCGGCGCATCCGCGAAGTCGTTGCGGACGCGGTCAGCCGCCTGATCGAACCCGACGTCACCATCTCGAACCCCGAGGTGCTCTACCTGCACCGCCTGAACGACGGGCGCGACCTGCTGTTCCTCGTCAACTCGACGCGCGCCCCGCAGCGCGCCGAGATCGGCATCTCGGGCGAGGTGCGCCCGGAGCTGTGGGACCCGTCGACCGGCACGTCGACGCCGATCGTGCCCTGGCGGGTCGAGGACGGCCGCACCGTGTTCGAGCTCGAGCTCCCGCCGGTCGGCTCGGCATTCGTCGTCACCGTGGCGGACCGCGGCGTGCGGGTGACGGCGATCTCGGGCCTCCAGGTGGACGACGTAGCGGACGGGCGCGTGCGCGGACACGCCGCCGCCGGCCCGGTCGAGGCGACGGTCGAGCGCGGAGGCGACCGGCGGGTCGTCCGCGCCGAGGCCGGCGATGCGGCCGAGCCGATCGAGATCGCGGACGGCTGGGAGCTCGAGCTCGAGGACCGAAATGCGCTCGTGATCGAGGAGTGGGTCGCCCGCGCCGAGGACGCAGACGACGAGCCCTGGCTGGCGATGGTCCAGGGGGCGTGGTCGTACCAGATCCCGACCGAGCCGGAGCGCGACTACCCGATCCCGGTGTGGTACCGGATCGCGTTCGAGGTCGAGGACGTGCCCGAGCGGCTCGAGCTCCTGATCGACGGCTTCGCCGGGATCGAATGGCGCCTGCTCGTGAACGACGCCCCGTGCGACGCGGCGCCCGTGGCGTCGGGGCTCGATGCGCAGATCGCGGCGGTTGACATCTCCGGGTGGGTGCAGGCCGGGCGAAACGTCCTTTCGGTGCGGCTCCTGCTCGGCGGGCCCACCGATGGCCTGCTCGACCTGGTGAAGCTGGTCGGCGACTTCCGGGTCACGGCCGGCGGCGCGATCGCGGCGGCCTCGACGGGCGCGCGGCCGGCCAGCTGGACCGAGCAGGGCTGCCCGTTCTACTCCGGCACCGCGGTCTACCGAGCGGCCGCCCGCCTCCCCGAGAGCCTGGACGGCGCGCGCATCTTCCTCGAGGCCGACGCCGGCGACGACGTGCTCGAGGTGATCGTGAACGGGACGTCGGCGGGCGTCCGCCTGTGGCCGCCGTACGGGATCGAGGTGACCGACCAGGTCGCGCCGGGCGAGAACACGATCGAGCTGCGAGTTGCGAACACGGCGATCAACCTGCTGAGCGCGCAGGCCCGGCCCTCCGGGCTGCGGGCGGCGCCGAGGCTGGTCTTCCGGCGTGCGGTGGAGCTCGACCTGTGAGCGCCGAGCTCTCCCCGCGCCCGCTCGGCTCCGAATCCTTCGCCCGCTACGGGACCGTGGTCGAGCAGCCAGACCGGGCCCATGACGCCGAGGGCCCAGGCTGGCGCTGGTGGGCGGAGGCGGCCAGCCTCGCCGCGACCGGCGACGCCTACGGCATCGGCTTTCTCGACCTCGAGCCGGCGCCGCTTCGGTTCGACTGGGCCGAGCGCCACGACCGCTCGCCCGAGATGATCGTCACGCTCGCCGGCGAGTGCCTCGTCTACGTCGCGCCGGCCGAGCCGGAGGAGGATGCGCCCGGGGAGTTCGAGGTGTTCCGGCTGCGCCAGGGGCAGGGGGTGATCCTGGCGCCCGGCGTGTGGCACGGCGCGCCGCTCGCGGCCTCCGGGCCGGCGGCCGCGATGGTGCTCCTGCGCGAGCGAACCGGCGTCGAGGACACGACTATGGTGCGTTTCGAGACCGTGCCGGTGGCAGGGAACGCGTGAACCGCGGGAAAGGACGGACTCATGCCCATCGTTGATCGCCGCGATTTCGGCGGCCGTTTCCCGGTCAAGGAGAACTCGCAGCGGCTCGCCAACTACCGCTATCTCGAGATCCAGCTGATGGAGATGATCGGAGGCTGGTCGCATACCACCCCCGACCTGGCCTACAAGGCGGCCTTCGGCTACCAGGTCTACGACCATGCCCAGGCGGCGTCGATGCTCGGCGAGCGGCTCTACGAGCTGCGCTCGGGCCGGGAGCGGCAGGAGCCGGCTACCGACGACTTCGCCCGCCTGTGCGAGCACGTCTGGAACCTCGAGACGACCGTCGAGCGCCTCGTCGCCGTCTACAGGGTGCTCGAGCCGCACCTCGTCAGCACCTACGTGTACCACGCCGACGCGACCGACCCACTGGCCGATGCGCCGACCGGGCGGATGCTACGCCAGGCGGCCGCGTTGGACCAGGCCCACATCGCCTGGGGACAGGCGGTGCTCGACGCGCTCACTCAAGCTCCGGACGCCCGCCGGCGGGCGCTCGAGGTGCAGTCCGAGCTCGAGCAGCGGCTGGTCGAGTGCGGCGGCGTGACCGGCCAGGGCATCGAGTCGCACTGGCTCACCTTCCACAGCGCGCGCGAGGCCGATCGGTCGGCTTCCCGGGTGAAGCGGGGCAAGGGCGGCCACCGCTTCGAGAAGACCTGCCCGCCGCTCGAGCATCCCGTCGTCGAGGAGCCGTTCTGGTTCTCCGACGACCTGGCCGACTTCGCCGTCTACGAGACCGAGGACGAGTGGTCGATCGAGGGCTTTCGGGGCAAGTTCCACCAGCTGCTCTACGGCGAGGTCGAGACCACCGACCGGATGGGCAAGATGATCGCCGAGTTCCCCGACCTGCCCTGGGAGATGCGGGTCGAGCTCGCCCACCAGATGTGGGACGAGGCCCGGCATATCGAGATCGTGGCCAAGGCGTGCGAGGAGCTGATGGGCACCGAGCTCGGGTACGGCCCCTGGTCGCTCGTGTGGTGGTGGATGCAGAACGAGGACGACCCGCTGAAGCGGATCACCGTCACGAACTCGTGGGCCGAGGCGAACCTGATGCAGACGCTGCGGATCTGGCGCGAGCGGGCCGCCGAGCGCGGCTTCGACCGCATCGCCGAGCTGGCCGACTACCTGCAGGCGGACGAGCTCACCCACGTGAAGCTCGCCACCCGATGGATCCGCAAGCTGGTGGAGGACGACCCCGCGGAGCGCGACGAGCTCGTGCGCTGGGGCCAGGGCGCGGTCGAGCGGATCGAGGGGTTCCACAACCCCGGGGCCGAGGTCGGTGCGGTGCACTTCACGTTCCTGCAGCGGCCACCGTCGGGGCGCATCCACGAGAGCAGCGTGATCGGCGAGTAGCGGCGCCTCCTCGCCGGGCGCGATGATCCGTCACCCCGAGTACACCCGTGCGCGCATCGCCCAGGTCGGCGAGCGGATCGAGGCGCTCGTCTACCGCGATCGTCGGGCACCCGACCGGCTCGTCGTGGCCGGCCCGGTCGACCGCGTCTCGCTCGCCGAGGCGGAGCGGCTCGCGTATCGCGACGCCGCGCTCGGCGAGCAGTTCGGGCCGGCCTGGTCGACGTTCTGGTTCGCCCTTCAGGCGACGGTGCCGCCCGAGTGGGAGGGGAGCCGCGTCGACCTGCTGTTCGTCAGTCACAGCGAGGCGACGCTGTGGATGGGCGGTCGCGCGGTGCAGGGCCTGAACACGAGCCGGCATGGGCCCCGGCCCGACGCGATGCTGCGGGAGTCGGCGGCCGCGGGCGAGCGGATCGAGGCCCGCATCGAGCTCGCCTGCAACGGCAAGTTCGGCCGGCTCGAGCCGGTCTACGAGACGGTCGAGCCCGTCGTGCTCGACCGCTGCCAGATCGCCCGCTTCGACCCGCAGGCCTGGCGCCTGCACCATGACTTCGACGTGCTGCGGCGGCTGGAGGCCGACGCCGGGAACGGGCTCGATCCGACCTGGGCGGGCGAGCTGCAACGCGAGCTGAACCGGGTCTGCAACGTCTTCCGCGAGGACGAACGTGAGACCTGGGAGGCTGCCTCCGCGATCCTCGAGACGCTGCTCTCGCGCCGCAACGCGAGCGTGGTGCACGAGCTCTCGGCGATCGGGCACGCCCACATCGACACGATCTGGCTATGGCCGCTCGCAGAGACGCACCGGAAGCTCGTTCGCACGTTCTCGAGCCAGACGGTGTACATGCAGCGCTACCCCGAGTTCCGCTTCTGCTGCTCGCAGGCGTACCAGTACGACTGGGTGCGGCGCAATGCGCCCGACCTCTACGCGCGCATCCGTGAGCGCGTCGAGACCGGCCAGTGGGTGCCGGTCGGCGGGACGTGGGTCGAGCCCGACTGCAACCTGCCCTCCGGGGAGTCGCTCGTGCGTCAGTTCCTGCTCGGCCAGCGCTACTTCGAGCGCGAGCTCGGGGGCCGTCATCGCGTGTTCTGGAACCCGGACGTGTTCGGGTACAACGGCCAGCTGCCACAGATCATGCGCGGCGCCGGCATCGACCGCTTCCTCACCCAGAAGCTCTCCTGGAACCGTTTCAACCGGCCGCCCCACCACACCTTCGACTGGGAGGGGATCGACGGCTCGCGCGTGCTGGCCCACTTCCCGCCGGCGGATACCTACAACGCCGAGGCGGAGATCGCCGAGATGCGCCGCAACGCCCGCGACTACCGCGACCACGCCTTCTCCCGCAGCAGCCTGCTCGTGTTCGGATACGGCGATGGGGGCGGCGGCCCGACGCCGGCCATGCTCGAGACGCTGCGGCGGACGCGCGACCTGCAGGGGGTACCGCGCACGACGATCACGACACCGGACGACTTCTTCGACGCGCTCGCCGCCGACGCCGCCGACCGCCCGGTGCTCGTCGGCGAGCTCTACTTCGAGTACCACCGCGGCACCTACACCACGCAGGCGGCGGCGAAGCGGGCAAACCGCGAGTGCGAACGCGCCCTCCACGACGCGGAGCTGCTCGCGGCCGTCGCCGGGCGGGTCACCGGGAGCGGCTACCCGCACGAAGCGCTGGCCGAGGCCTGGCAGCTCGTGCTCCTGAACCAGTTCCACGACGTCCTGCCGGGTTCGTCCATTCGCGAGGTCTACGAGCAGACGGCGCGCGACCACGCCCGGGTGGCGGAGATCTGCGCGGTCGAGTCGGAGGCCGCCCTCGGGCGGGTCGCCGGCGACGGTGGGAGCGCGACGCCGGTGAACACGCTCGGCGTGAGCCGGGCGGAGGTGGCCGACCGGCCGGCGGGCGGGCTCGTGTGGGTCGAGGCGCCGCCGTGCGGCACCGGGGCGGTGGCGCCCGCGCCGGGAGCCGTCCGGGTGGCCGAGTCCGACGACGCGATCGTGCTCGAGAACGACCGCCTGCGCGCCACGGTCGGCCGGGACGGCCTGATCCGCTCGCTTGTCGAGATCCCGTCCGGCCGCGAGGCGCTGGCGGGGCCCGGGAACCGGCTCCAGCTGTTCGACGACCGCCCTGTCGCGAACGACGCCTGGGATGTCGACCCGTTCCACCTCGAGACGGAAGCCGACGTCCCGCCGGCCGAGTCGGTCGCGGTCGCGCGGTCGGAGCCGCTGCGCGCCGAGGTCGAGATCCGGTGGCGGTTCGGGCGGGCGAGCGCGATGCGCCAGACCGTGCGCCTCGACGCCGGCTCGGCGCGGCTCGAGCTCCACGGCGAGGCCGACTGGCACGAGCGGCACACGCTCCTCAAGGTGCTCTTCCCGGTCGCCGTGAGGGCGGCGAACGCCACCTATCAGATGCAGTTCGGCCACACCGAGCGACCCACCCACTACACGACGAGCCACGACGAGGCCCGGTTCGAGGTGCCCGGGCACCGGTTCGCCGACCTCTCCGAGCACGCGTTCGGCGTCGCGCTCCTAACCGACTGCAAGTACGGCTACTCGACGTACGAGAACCGGATGCGGATCAGCCTGCTGCGGTCGCCGACCTATCCCGACTCGGAGGCCGACCAGGGCATGCACCGGTTCGCATACGCGGTGATGCCGCACCAGGGCGGCTGGCGGGAGGCGGGTGTCGTCGCCGAGGCGGCCCGGTTCGAGACGCCGCTCCGCTGGGCTCCCGGTGAGCTCGCGGCGGGATCCTGGTTCGCGGTCGACGGGCCGAACCTCGTGCTCGACACCGTCAAGCGGGCGGAGGACTCCGACGCGCTCGTGCTGCGGCTCTACGAGGCGCACGGGGCGCGCGGGTCGGCCTGGATCCGCGTCGGCGTCCCCTTCTCGGGCGCCGCCCGCGCCAACCTGCTGGAGGACCGCGCGGACGAGCTCGCGGTCGCCGGCGACACGATCGCGGTCGGGTACCGCCCGCACGAGATCGTGACGGTGCTGGTGCACTGACCCGCCAAACGGGGTCAGACCCCTTCTGGCGGGTCCGTGCGCGCACCCCGCCCCGTCGCGGCGCACGTCACGCGAGCGCGACCGCACCGGCGGATTGACCGGGAGAGGCTCCGGCACCGGCGCCACGCCGACATCATCCGCACCGGGCGAAGCGCGGCCGTCTGGAACTCATGCGACGACGACGCCGTCGGCGTCGAGCGTGCGCTGGAGCGACTCGAGCTTGGCGGCGGTGCGCTTGTCGGCCGGCGTGTAGGTCACGATCCGCGTTCCCAGGCCGGGATCGAGCCACAGGTAGGTATAGGACAGGCGCAGCAGCCCGACCAGCGGGTGCTGGATGCGCTTGATCGAGTTCTCGGGCCCGCGGATGTCGTGCCGGGCCCACATCTCGGCGAACTCCGGCGACGAGCGGTTCAGCCGGGCGACGAGGCCCTTCCACGCCGGCTCGGCCACGTGCTCGGCCATCGACGCCCGGAACTGGGCGACCATGCGCGACGCGGCCTCGTCCCAGTCGAGCACCGTTCGCCGCCACCCGGGGCAGGTGAAGATCAGCCACAGGCAATTGCGGTCTTCGCGCGGCAGCGACTCGAGCCGGGGGAAGGCGCTCAGCCAGACCCGGTTGTAGTCGAGGATGTCGAAGCGGGCGTTCACGGCCAGCGCGGGATACGGCTCGAGCCGCTCGAGCACCAGCTCCACGGCAGGGGTGAGCTGGGCGCATTTCGTGGGCGAGGTGTTCCCATCGGCCGTCCCGGCGAGCGTGAAGAGGTGCGAGCGCTCGGTCTCATCGAAGCGGAGCGTGCGCGCGATCGCGTCGAGCACCTGGGCGGAGGCGTTGATGTCGCGGCCCTGCTCCAGCCACGTGTACCAGGTGACGCCGACCCCGGCGAGCTGTGCGACCTCCTCGCGCCGCAGCCCCGGCGTGCGCCGCCGCCGCGCCGAGATCAGGCCGACGCTCTCGGGCGTGATCCGCTCGCGCCGGCTGCGGACGAAGGCGGCCAGCTCGTTGCGGCGGATCTCGTCGTCGCTGGCGGGGAAGCTCGGGCTGGCGAGTGTCACGCCATCAGATTAGCGACGTCGGGTACGGGTAGCCTGGCAGTCTTAGTACCAGGATAACCACACTCTGGTACCAGGTTCGCGGGGGCGCCACAATGCCTCCCATGAACGACCAGCACACACTCTCGCCGATCGGCCTGGCCACGGTGCTGCTCGGTGCCTTCCTCGCCATCGCCGACGTCTTCATCGTCAACGTCGCGCTGCCCACGATCGATGCCGACCTGCATCCCTCGGCGGCAACGCTCCAGCTCGTCGTCGCCGGATACGCCGTCCCCTACGCGCTCATGCTCGTCCTCGGCGGACGTCTCGGCGACCTGTTCGGACGCCGCCGCCTGTTCATGGCCGGCGTCGCCTCCTTCACGACCTTCTCGCTCCTGTGCGGGCTCGCGCCGACCGCAGCTGTCCTGATCGTCTTCCGGGCCGCCCAGGGCGCGTCGGCCGCGCTGATGGTGCCGCAGGTGCTCGCCACGATCCAGTCCGCCACCCACGGGCAGGAGCGGGCGCGGGCAATCGGCATGTATGGCGCCACCGCCGGCATCGCGGCGGTCGTCGGCCAGGTGGCCGGCGGTCTGATCGTCGACGCCAACATCGGCGGCGCCGACTGGCGGCCGATCTTCCTCGTGAACGTGCCCGTCGGCATCGTCGCGCTCGCCCTGGCATGGCGGTCGGTGCCGTCGACCCGCTCGGCCGAGCCGGCCCGGATCGACACGCTCGGGACGGTCCTGCTCGGGGTCGCAGTCCTCGCCCTGCTGCTGCCGCTGACCGAGGGTCGCGCCCTCGGCTGGCCGGTCTGGAGCTGGGTGCTGCTCGCCATCGTGCTGCCCGCCGTGGCCGCGTTCGTCGCCGTCGAGCGGCGGCTCGAGAGCGCCGGCCGGCACCCGCTGGTGCCGCCGACGCTGCTCCGCCACCGGGGCATGCGCGCCGGCCTGGCCATCGCCATGCTGTTCTTCGGCGGCTTCGCGGCCTTCCTGTTCGTCGCTGCGATCGCCTTCCAGGTCGGCGCCGGCCTCAGCCCCTTGGGCTCCGGGCTCGCGCTCGCGCCGATGGCCGTCTCGTTCCTGGCCGCGTCACTCGTGAGCGCGGCGCTCACTGCCCGGCTCGGCCGTGACGTCATCGCCGTCGGGGCCGTGCTGCAGGCCATCGGCCTGGTCGCGCTCGGCGCCACGCTCTGGAGCGATTGGCCGAACGTCGACGCGCTCACGCTGGCGCTGCCGATGGTTGTGGCCGGCTTCGGCCAGGGCCTGATGCTGAGCCCGCTCTTCGGCTTCGTGCTGGCGGGCGTTCCCGCGCATCGCGCAGGCGTCGGCAGCGGCATCCTGACGACGACCGCCCAGTCGGCCCAGGCCATCGGCGTCGGCACGCTCGGGAGCCTGTTCCTCTCGTTCTCGGCGGCCAGCTCGCTGGGGATGCGCGACGCCTTCGTGATCGTGCTGACGCTCCAGATCTCGATGGCGCTCGTCGTCATCGCGGCCACACGCGGACTGCCGGACCCGGCTGCGGCGCGGGCCGAGGCCAAGGACGCCGAGGCCCGCGACGCCGAGATGGAGCTCGTGGAGGCCGCCTAACCGACGGGAAGGCTCCGGCGGCGGGCGGGTGGTCGGTGTCACGCGTGGGTGTCGAGGTGGCAGAAGTGTCGGGGAACTGCAAATGACACATGCCAACACCGCCAACCGCCCCTTCCCAGCGGGGCTAACCGCCCGCCCAGCCGCCACCCCGGCGGCGGCCCCTGAGGGCCCCAGCGGCGCGGAGCAGGTACGCATCGGAGGTCTAGGGTGTCACCATGTCTCCCTACCAGCGACCGCCCAGCCTGGACGACGGCACGGCGATCGAGCGGGTCCGCGAGGTCTGCCTGGCGCTCGCCGGCGCCACGGAGCGCCTGAGCCACGGGGCGCCCACGTTCTTCGCCGGCAAGCGGTCGTTCGTGATGTTCGTGGACAACCATCACCGTGACGGCCGGCTTGCGCTCTGGTGCGCGGCGGCCCCGGGCGTGCAGGCGGCGGCGGTCGACGCCGACCCCGAGCGCTACTTCGTGCCCCCGTACGTGGGCCACCGCGGCTGGATCGGCGTTCGGCTCGACCGCGGGCTCGACTGGGACGAGGTCGCGGGCGTGATCGAGGACGCCCACGAGGCGGTCACCGGCGCACCAAAAGGGGTCTGACCCCGCCCGGTGCGCGGCGGCTACTCGTACTGCAGCGCGTCGAGCACGTTCAGGCGGGCGGCCCGGCGGGCCGGGAAGGCGGCGGCGACGGCGCCCGCGATCGCGGCCACGATCAGCGAGAGGATCACCTGGCCGTACGGGATCGCGAAGACGATGCCGGACGAGCGGAACCCGAGCGCGACCACCCAGGCCAGCACGATGCCGATGACGATGCCCAGGATGCCGCCGATGATGGCGGTGATGACGCTCTCGTAGAGGATCGTCTGGCGCAGCTGGAAGCGGGTCGTCCCGATCGCGCGCAGCATGCCGATCTCGCGCGTGCGCTCGAACACGGACAGCGCGAGCGTGTTCACGATCCCGAACAGCGAGATCACGACGCTCATCGCCAGCAGGATGTAGAGCAGGTAGAGCAGCTGGTTGATCTGCTTCGAGAACGACGCCTTGAACTCGGCGTTCGTCTGCACGTTCACGTCCGGGAACGGTTTCAGCGCGTCGCGCACGGCCCGCGTCGTCGCGTCCTCGTTCGCGCCGTCGGCGTAGCGCACGAGCAGCACCTGCGGGTTGCGGTCGGTGGTGAGCTCGGAGTACGTCCCCTGCGACACCATGAACCCGCTGAAGAGGACAGGATCCTTGTACTGGCCGATCACCTGCAGGTCGACGTGGCGCCCGTCGATGCTCGTCACCTCGAAGCTCGACCCGGGCGAGAGGTGGTGTGACTTCGCGAACTGCTCCTCGATGAGCGCATCGCCCGCACCGAGCCGCCCGAGCAGCGCGTCCGACCCGCCCTTCTGCCACTGGATCGAGTACAGGCGCGGCAGCGTCGCCGGGTCGATGCCGTTCGCCTCGTCCGTGCCGCCGTTCCCGATCTTGACCTGGGTGAAGGCGATGCCGACGGCCGTGTCGACGCCCGGCACGTGCTGCGCCGCCTTGACCGCGTCCAGGGGCACCGGGTTGCCCTGGCTGTGGCTCTGGATGATCAGGTTCGACGTAATGCTCTTGTCGATCGAGCCCAGGAACGACTCCTTGAAGCCGTTGATGAGCACCGAGAAGAAGACGACGAGGCCGATGCCGATCATGAGCGCGGCGGCGGTCACCGCGGTGCGGCCGGTGTTGCGGGTGGTGTTCTCGCGCGCGAGCCGGCCCGACGCGCCGCGACCGAGGCTGAGCGGCCACCCGATCGCCCGCGCCAGCGGCCGGATCAGATACCGCGAGACCATCGCGAGGCCGAGGAACGAGAGGATCGCGCCGCCGGCGATCGTGAGCAGGCGCTGGGTCGTCGGCCCGGAGCCGGTGACTCCGGCGAAGACGAGCAGGATGCCGGCCACGAGCGCGAGCCCGGCGATATAGGGGGTGAACCGGCTGAGCCACGTCCGCGGCAGCACCGCGCCCTCGCGCAGCGCCGCGATCGGCGGCACGCGGGTCGCCCTGCGTGCGGGCGCGAACGACGCCGCCAGCGTCACGCCGACGCCGACCGCGAGCGGCACGATCACGCCCGGCCACAGGTGGACGCTGATGCCCGCCAGCGGCAGGCCGAAGCCGACGGCTTTGAAGAGCGCCCCGAGCAGCTTCGCGAACCCGACGCCGCCCAGGATGCCGAGCACCGAGGCCATCACGCCGACCATCAGCGCCTCGCCGAGCACGGTCGTCAGCACCTGCCGGCGCATCGCGCCGATCGTGCGCAGCATCGCGAACTCGCGCATGCGCTGCGCGACGGTGATCGAGAACGTGTTGAAGATGACGAACGCGCCCACGAGCACCGCCGCGCCGGCGAAGGCGAGCAGCGCCGGGGTGAAGAACGAGTTGATCGCGCCCGAGATCTCGTCGGTCTGCTCCTTCGCCGCCTCGGCGCCGGTCTGCACCTTCACCCAGTGCGGGAGCTGGGCCGCGATCCGCTGCTTCAGCTGCTTCGGCGAGACGCCGGACTCCCCGTCGACCGAGATCGTCGACGTCTTGCCGACCCGGTCGTACCAGCGCTGCGCATCGGCGAACGTCGTCGCGACGACCGTGGCGCCGCCGATCGACGACACGTTGCCGAAGCGGAACACGCCCACGATCGTGACGGGCTGGACGCCCTGGAGCGTCGTCAGCCCGACGTGCTGGCCGACGTGCAGGTGGTGGTCGTCGGCGAGCTGCTGGATCAGCGCGACCTGGCCGGACGCCTCCGGGTAGTGGCCCTCGACCAGCGTGTTCTGGTTGAACGGCTTCGGCAGCGTCGAGACGACCAGGTTGGGGGCGCCGCCCTGCGACGCCACGAACTTGCCGTTCACGACGAGCGACCCGATCCCCTGGATCTGGCCCTCTGCCTTGGCAACCCCCTGGATCTGGCGCACCTGCTGGATCAGCGAGGCCGGCAGCGGGCCGACCTGGGCCTGGCCGTTGCCGTTCCCGAAGGCCGGCCGGCGGCTGAGGTAGACGTCCGTGCCGGCGAAGCTCGTGCCGAAGATGTCCGAGAAGGCGTTGCGGATCTGGTCGGTGATCACGAACGTCCCGGCGATCATGGCCGTGCCGAGCACGATCGCGATCGCCGTCAGCGCCGTGCGGAGCTTGTGGCTCGCCATGCTGCGCAGCGCGTAGCGGGTCATCGCGCGCTGAGGTCGGCCATGATGGCCATGATGTCGCCGGCGTCCCTGCAGGGCGAGTCGCGCACGATCAGCCCGTCGGCCAGGAACAGGGCGCGGTCGGCGATCGCGGCCGCCCCGGCGTCATGGGTCACCATCACCGTCGTCTGCTGGTAGGTGTCGACCGCCTCGCGCAGCACGGCCAGGATCTCGGTTCCCGTGGTGGAGTCGAGGTTGCCGGTCGGCTCGTCGGCGAAGATCACCGTCGGCCGGGACACGAGGGCGCGGGCGATCGCGACGCGCTGCTGCTGGCCGCCCGAGAGCTCGGCCGGGCGGTGGCGGCGGCGGTCGCCGAGGCCGACCCGCTCGATGACCGACTCGACCCACTCGGCCTCCGGCTTCGTGCCGGCGATCTGGAGCGGGAGGAGGATGTTCTCCTCGGCCGTCAGCGTCGGCAGGAGGTTGAAGAACTGGAAAATGAACCCGATGTTGTGGCGGCGCAGGAGCGTCAGCTTCTTGTCGTTCAGCTCGCTGATGTCGGTGCCGTCGATCGAGACCGTGCCGGACGTCGGCCGGTCGAGCCCCGCCAGGATGTGCATGAGCGTCGACTTGCCCGACCCGGACGGGCCCATCACTGCCGCGAACTGGCCGGCGGGCACGTCGAGCGAGACGCCCTTGAGCGCGTCGACGGCGGCATCGCCCTCGCCGTAGCGGCGGGTGACGTCGGTGGCCGAGATGACGCCCATCAGGCGGTCGCCTCCTCGGCGAGCCGGGCCGCCTCGGCGGTGCAGAGGGGCAAGAGCAGCGCGTACAGCTGGCGCACGCCGTCGTCCGAGAGCGGGCCGCCGTTGCGCGCGATGGCCCGGGCGATGACGGCCTGCTCGCGGGCGCCGTCGAACAGCGGCAGGCCGTCCCGGCGCTTGTGCGCGTGCAGCTCGGCGACGAGCTTGAGACGCTCGTTCACCGCGGCCAGGACGCTGTCGTCGGCGGCCGAGATCCGCTCCCGGTAGGAGGCGAGCACGGGGTCGTCCATGCGGCGGAGTCTACGCAGGCCCGCCCGGAATCGCGGAGGTGCGGGGGACTGTCCCCGGGGGCGGGGACAGTCCCCGAGTCGCCGGCTCGGGAAGGTGGCGCGGGGTCAGGAAACGAGCAGCGCGAGCGCCAGCGCGAGCGCGTTCAGGCTCATGTGCACGCCCATCCCGGGCAGCACCGAACCGCTCTTCTGGCGCACCCAGCCGAGCGCGAGGCCGGCGATCGCGACCGGAATCAGGAGCGCCGGCAGGCCGTGCGCGAGGGCGAAGAGCGCCGCGGTGAGCGGCAGCGCGTAGCGGCCGAGCGTGGCGAAGCCGAGGCCGCGGAACACGAGCTCCTCCGCGAACGGTGCGACGACTACGAGCCCGACGATCGCGATGCAGAGGATGAGCCACTGGTGGCTCGTGCGCGGGTCGTGCGTGGGCGCGATGCCCTGCCGCTGGCTCGCGTGCAGCAGCGGCTCGAGGGCGAAGTTGGCGACGATGATCACCCCGAGCGCACCCAGCGCGAGCCGGACGGCCGGCCGCAGCGGCGTGCGCACGAAGGCGAGCGTCGGTCTGATCGGGCGGCGCGACATCCGCACGGCGAAGAGCACGTAGCCGACCAGGACGAGGTCGACGACGATCGTGCCGATGATCGCCGACGCGCTGTAGACCGCGTTCTTGGTCGACGAGGTGGAGGTCAGCGCCGCCGCGGCGAAGTTCGCGATGAAGAGCAGGGCGGGCGCGGCCATCCACCACGGGGAGACGCGGGGGGCCGGCGCGGCGGTCAACGAAGCGCCTGCTCCAGGTCCCCGATCAGATCGTTCACGTGCTCGCACCCGACCGTCAGCCGCAGGTCGCCCTCGGCGATGCCCGCGTCGGCGAGCTCAGCCGCGGAGAGCTGACGATGGCTCGTGGACGCCGGATGCGAGATGCACGTCTCGAGGCCGCCCAGGCTGGTCGCGCGCAGGCACAGCTCGACCCGGTCCATGACCGCCTCGCCGCCGCGGCGGCCGCCGTCGACCTCGAAGCTCATCAGGCCGCCGAAGCTCCGCAGGATCCGCCGGGCCACGTCGTGCGACGGATGCGACGTGAGGCCCGGGTACATCACCCGCCGCACCCGCGGGTGGCCCTCGAGGAACGCCGCGATTGCCATCGCGTTCTCGGCGGCCCGCTCGACCCGCAGGTGCAGCGTGCGGACCCCGCGCCGCACGAGCCAGGCCGAGTCGGGGGCGAGTGTCGCCCCCAGCTCGAGCGAGCGCTCGGCCAGGCGGCCGATCAGCTCGGCCGAGCCCACGGCCACGCCGGCGAGGACGTCGGAGTGGCCGTTCAGGTACTTGGTGGCGGAGTGGAAGACGAGATCGGCGCCGTGGTCGAGCGGGCGGCAGCCGATCGGGGTCGCGATCGTGTTGTCGACGACCAGGCGGGCGCCGGCGGCGTGCGCGACCTCGGCGACGGCCGGGATGTCGGCTACGGCCAGCGAGGGGTTCGAGACGGTCTCGCAGACCACGAGCGCGGCGCCCTCGGCGGCCCGCCGCAGCGCGCCCATGTCGCCGATGTCGACCAGGCGGCCGTCGGGCCGGGCCGCCGCCATGTGGTGGGTCTGGCCGTAGATCTGGGTGGCGGCGACCATGCCCGCGCCGGGCGGCGCGATCTCGGCGACGGCCGCCGAGAGCGCGCCCATGCCGGAGGCGAAGCAGAGTCCCGCCTCGGCGCCCTCGAGCTCGGCGACGACGGTGCCCAGCTCGTCGGTCGTCGGGTTGCGGATGCGCGTGTAGAGGTAGCCCTTGCTGGCATCCGCCATGACCGTTCCGAACTCGTCCGCGTCCACGAACTCGTAGATCACCGAGCGGTGCACCGGGGCGATCACGGGGACGCCTGCGAGCGCCGGGAGCCTGCCGGCGTGGATGGCCGCGGTGGCGGCGTCGCGACGGGGGGAGTCGGTCACAGCAGGTCGAGCACGTCGGTCAGCGCGGTGATCGTATCCGCGCCTCCGGCGCGGCCGCCACGATCGACGATGCGGACGTCGATGCCGGCCGCCCGGGCGCCGACCCCATCCGTCTCCTCGGTGTCGCCGACGTGGAGCGCCCGCTCCGGGGCGGCGCCGAGCGCCGCGAGCGCGGCGTGGAAGATGCCGGTGTCGGGCTTCGACGATCCGCTCTCGCCGGAAGAGAAGACGTGCGCCACCTCGATCCCGGCGGAGGCCAGGGCCGCGGGCAGGGAGCAGTCCCAGTTCGAGACCACCGCGACGCCGACGCCGGCAGCCGCGAGCCCGGAGAGCAGCGGCTCGACGTCGTCGTAGGCGCGGAACGCGATGGCGTCGATCAGGAGCGCCGCCGCCCGGGCCGGGTCGGCGTCGATGCCGAGCTCGGCGAGCACGATCGCCGCGCACGTCGCCCGCAGTGCGGCCAGCCTGTCCGCGTCGGAGCCCTCGTGGCAGTGGGCGACGTAGTAGGTCATCTCGGCCCGCAGGGCGCGTTCGGCGGCGGCGACGGTGATCTCCGCGCCGAGGTGGCGTTGCACGGACGCCTGCAGCCGCTCGAACGGCCGGTCGATGTCGATCAGCGTCCCGAAGGCGTCCAGCAGGACCGCGTCGTAGCGGCTCACGGGATCTGCAGCGAGGGGTGCAGCAGCCGGGCCAGGTCACGCACCTCGGTGACGATGCGCGGGCCGGTGTCGGTCAGCGCGCCCTCGTCGACCAGCGAGAAGCGGCGGTGCCGCACGGCCGGCAGGTCGCGCGTCGCCTTGCTGTGACGCAGGCCGGCCAGGGTCACGCCGCGGCCGGCGATGGCCAGGTAGAGCTGGGGCGCCGCCGCCCGCAGCTTCGCCAGCGGGAACGACTGGCCCGCGACGGCGTCGGAGGCGACGTTGGCGCCGCCCGCCAGCGCGATCAGCCGCGCCGCGCTCCCGGACGGGTCGATCGTGTAGAAGAAGCCCTCGTCGACGAACACCGGGACGGGCGCGTTCCCGTCGATAGCGGTCTTGACGGCGCGCAGTTGCGACTGCATGTGCTTCACGAGCGCGGCCGCCGCGGACGCGTTCCCGGTCAGCGCCCCGACCTGGTCGACGTCGTGCTCGATGGCGGAGATCGTGCCCGGCCCGGCCACGTAGACCGGGGCGCCGACGCCCTTCTGGATGGCCCCAGCGGCGTCCGCCGAGGTCCCGTTCGGCATGAGCACGAGGTCGGGGCGAAGCTTGCGGAGGCGGGCGACGCTGGGCGTCTTGCCGACGGCCGCGGCGTGCGGCAGCCGCAGCGCCGCCGCCGGGTACTGCTCGCGGCCGCTTCCGGCCACGACGAGCGGGCCGGCGCCGACCGCGAAGGCCGACTCGGTCAGGCCGGGGTCGAGCGAGACGACCCGGCGCGGCTGTGACTCGACGGTCACGCGGCGGCCGACGCCGTCGGTGACGGCCTGAGGGAAGGACGGCAGCGAGCCGATGGGCTCCGGCTTGAACCCGCATCCGGTGGCCACGACCAGCGGGACGAGCACGGCCAGCAGGCGGAGTCTGCGCACGAAGGGGAGATTCTAAACTCCGCCAATGCGTACGCGGCTCAGCCTGCTCTGGGGGATCACCGCCGTGCTGGCCGCGGCCGTGCTCGTGTACGGGCCGGCGGAGCTCGCCCGCCGGGCCACCGGGCCGGGCGAGCCGGTGAGCTTCCTCACCCGGCCGCAGGAGGGCTGGGGCTTCATGCTCGACGCCCTCGACGCGATCGGGTCGGCCCGGGCCGGTTCGCCGGGCCGGGCCAAGGCGCTCGCGGTGCAGGCGTTCGCAGGCACGACGGTGGTCCCGGTGCGGGTCGACCTGCTCTACGTGCCGAACCTGCGGGTGCCGCTCGGGGCAGGGAGGGCGCCGCTCGTGGCGAAGGCGAAGCTCGTGTGGAGAGTCTCGGGGCAGACACGTCCCGGCGGCCGCGTGCACACCGTCGGCCTGCTGGACTTCGTCACCGGCCGGCTGACGTACCGGGTCGGGGCCGCCGCATGAGCAACGCTCGCCTCAGGCTCGCGTTCGTGGGGGAAACCATGTTTCCCCCACGGGACCCCCTTCTTCTGAAAGCGCGGGGAACCTCCCGGTTCCCCACACCCCTCCCCGCTCACGCGTCGACCGGGGTCGCCGCATGAGCCACCACGCCACGGTCGCGCTGATCGTCCTCGCGGCCGGCCTCGTCGCGATCCTGATCGTCGACCGGATCATGCAGCGCAGCGGCAGGCGGGTCGTCGCGCACCTGCCGGTCGCCGACCAGGCGGTGTTCGCCACCCGCTACCGGCTGCTGCGGCGCGTCTCGGAGGCCGTGATCATCCTGATCGCGGTCATCATCGTGCTCTGGTCGTTCGACTCGACCCGGTCCGCGGCGCAGACCGTCCTGGCCTCGTCGGCGGTGCTCGGATTGGTGGTTGGTTTCGCGGCCCGCTCGACCCTGGCAAACTTCGTGGCCGGGGTGATGATCGCGATCAACCAACCGGTGCGGCTCGGCGACCGGATCAGCGTGGGGGACGCCGAGGGGACGGTCGAGGACATCGGCCTCGCCTACACGCGCCTGCGCACGGCCGACAACCGGCGCGTGCTGATCCCCAACGAGGAGCTCGCGAACTCGCGCGTTACGAACATGACCATCGTCGATCCCATCTCGCTCGCCCAGGCCCGGCTGACACTGCCGCCCACCGCCGACCCCGCCCGCGTGCGGGCGATCCTCGACGAGCAGGCCGACGCGCTCCCCGGCCGTGTCACCGACCGGCCCGGGCCCGGCTCCGCCGTCGCCGAGGTGACGGCCGAGGGCACGACCTACACGGTCGGCGTCTGGATGCCCGACGCGACCCAGGCGGCGACGGCCGCCACGGCGCTGCGCGTCCAGTGCATTACCCGCCTGCATGAGGAGGGCATTGTGGCGGAGGCCGCAGACGAGGTGGCGGCGTCGTGAGCGGCCCTCCCGTCCAGCCGCCGCGAAGCCAGTACGACGACGTGCTCGGCCACATCGCCGCCCGCCGCCGCAAGCGCCGCGCCATGGAGCGCCGGCGCGGCCGCCGCTCGCTGGCGGCGACCGCGCTCGTCGTGATCGCCATCGCGATCGGCGCCGTCGTCGTCGCCGGCGGTGTCGGCGCGACCGTCGCCGTCTCGAACGTTCTCAAGGGCGTCGACCTGAAGACGATGAAGCCCAACTACCCGGGCGTCACGACCAAGATCTACGACCGCAACGGCCACCTCCTCGCCCAGATCCCGTCGCTCCAGAACCGCACCCCGGTGGGGTTCAACCAGATCTCGAAGTGGCTCAAGATGGCCACCGTCGACGTGGAGGACAAGCGCTTCTACGAGCACGGCGGCGTCGACTACCAGGGCATTGCCCGCGCCTTCCTCGACGACGTCGAGGCCGGCCACGTCGTCCAGGGCGCGTCGACCATCGAACAGCAGCTGGTGCGTAACCTGTACCTGACCGACACGCAGACGCTCGACCGCAAGATCAAGGAGGCCTGGCTCGCCATCCAGATGGCCGAGCACTGGTCGAAGGACAAGATCCTCGGCACCTATCTGAACGTGATCTCCTACGGCGGCGTCACCTACGGCTGCGAGGCGGCGGCCGAGACGTACTTCAACGAGCACTGCTCGCAGCTGAACATCCGCCAGGCCGCCCTGATCGCCGGCCTGCCCCAGTCCCCGACCGACTACAACCCGCGCCTGCATCCCGCCGCCGCCCTCGACCGGCGCAACCAGGTGCTCGCGGCGATGTTCGACCAGGGCCACATCACCCTGGCGCAGTACCAGCACGCCATCGGCCTTGGCCTTGGGCTGCGGCCGCCGAAGCGGTTCACGCGCGTGCGCCAGCCGTACTTCGTCCAGTACGTGCGCCAGTTGCTCGCCAAGCGCTACGGCACGGCGGCGCTGCGGAGCGGCGGCCTCAAGGTGACGACGACGATCGATCCCGGCCTGCAGGCCGCCGCGCACCAGGCCATGGCCACGGAGCTGAATTTCACCGATGCACCCGCGGCGGCGCTCGTGGCGATCGATCCGCGCACCGGCGAGATCCTGGCGATGCAGTCGTCGACCGATTACGAGAAGAGCAAGTACAACCTGGCCGTGCAGGCGCGCCGCCAGGCCGGCTCGACGTTCAAGTCGTACGGGCTGCTGGCGGCCATGGTCGACGACGGCATCGACCCGAACACGACCATGTACTCGACGGCGCCGCTCGTGAACCAGCCGATCGTGCCGTTCCCGTCGGCGCCGAACGACTACTGGACGGTGAACAACGCCGAGCCCGCGTCGTCGGCGGTGCTGCCGCTGTCGACGGCGCTCGAGGAGTCGGTGAACGCGGTCTACGCGCGCCTCGCGATCGACGTCGGCGCCGACAAGGTCGCCAGCATGGCCTACAAGCTCGGCATTCCCCCCTCCGACCACCTGCCGACGACGCCGTCGGTGATCCTCGGTGCCGGCGGCGTGTCGCCGCTCGACATGACCCACGCCTACGCGACCATCGCCGCGATGGGTGTGCGCCGGCCGATGCTGGCGTTCACGAAGGTCGTGCCGTTCAACGGCAAGCCGGTGATCACGTCGGCGGCGAAGAACAAGGGCCATCGGGTGCTCCCGGACGGCGCCCCGTGGCAGGTGACGCAGTACCTGGACACGAACGTCCACTCGTGCTGCACCGGCACGAACGCGAACGTCGCCATCTCGAACTCGTCGCTCTACCGCGCCCAGGCCGGCAAGACGGGCACGACCGACAACCACACCGACGCCTGGTTCTGCGGCTACACACCCAACCTGGCCGCCTGCGTGTGGGTCGGCTACCCGCAGGGCGAGATCCCGATGGAAAACCTCGGCGGCACGATCCCGGGCCCGGCGTTCGGCGGCGGCTACCCGGCCACCATCTGGCGGCTGTTCGCGGCGGCCGCGTTCACGAATGAGCCCGGCAAGTTCCCGGCGGTCCCGTGGGAGACGCAGCCGCTGAACCCGGTGCAGTACCGGCCGTTCACGTCGCAGTTCAGCCTGCCGACGACGACCACCAAGAAGACGAACGGCGGCGGCTCGTCGAGCAACGGGGGCGCCAGCGGCGGCTTCTCGGGCGGCGGTTCGAGCGGCGGCACGTCGGGCACGAACCCACCGCCGACGAGCACGAATCCGCCGCCGACGAGCAACCCGCCGCCGACCACCTGATGTCGGTCGGCTCGCGCAAGGACGTGCAGGCGCTGCTCGCCGCCGGGCGGGTCGTCACCGAGGCGCTCGCGCGCATGCGCGCGCTGGTGCGGCCGGGGGCGACCACGGCCGAGCTCGACCGGGCAGCAGCCGAGGTCTTCGCCCGCCACGGCGCCCGCTCGGCGCCGCAGCTGGCCTACGACTTCCCCGGCGTCACCTGCATCAGCGTCAACGACGAGGCCGTGCACGGCATCCCCGGCGCGCGCCGGATCGCGGCCGGCGACCTCGTCAAGCTCGATGTCACTGCGGAGCTGCGCGGCTACATGGCCGACGCGGCCGTGACGGTGCCGGTGCCGCCGGTGGCGGCGGAGGACGAGGAGCTCGTCGCCGCCGCCGAGGCCGGCCTGGCCGCAGGGATCGCCGTCGCCCGGGCCGGGGCGACCACGGGGGCCGTCGGCGCCGCCGTGGAGGCCGAGGTCGAGCGGCGTGGCTTCCGGGTGTTGCGCGAGCTGGCCGGGCACGGCATCGGCCGGGCCATCCACGAGCCGCCCAGCGTGCCCAACTTCGGCGTCGCCGGCGAGGGTGCGCGGCTGACCGACGGGCTCGTCATCACCATCGAGCCGATCATCTCGTCCCGCACCCGCTCGACCCGGCACGGCGGCGACGGCTGGACGGTGACGACAGACGACGGGCGCCGGTCGGCCCACGTCGAGCACACGATCATCGTCCGCCGCGATCGGCGGCCGCTGATCCTGACGGCGTGAGCTCGCAGGCTTCCAACGCGCCGCTGCTCCACCCCGCCGAGGGCCTGCGCCTGATCCTGGAGCACACGCCGGCGCTGCCGGTCGAGGAGGTCGCGGTCTCGGCCGACCTGGCCGGCCGCGTGCTCGCCGGCGACGTCCGCGCCGCGGTGAGCCTGCCGCCGTTCGACACCTCGGCCATGGACGGCTACACCGTCCGCGCTGCGGACCTGCGCGACGGCGCGGTGCCGATCGCGTTCCGGCTCGGCGCCGGCGACCGGCCCCGGCCGCTGCCGCCGGGAAGCGCCGCGGGCATCGCCACCGGCGCGCCGCTCCCGGAGGGCGCCGATGCGGTGGTGCCCGTCGAGGTCGCCCGCGAGGAGGACGGCCGGCTCGTGGCCGATCCGCCGCAGGTCGGCGCCCACATTCGTGAGCGGGGCGGCGATGTGCGCGAGGGCGACCTGGTCGGCGCGGCCGGGACGCGGCTCACGCCGGCGCTCCTGGCGGCGATCTCGGCCACGGGCATCGGCGCGGTCACGGTCGCACGGCGGCCGCGCGTTGCAGTGCTTGCGACGGGCAGCGAGCTCGTCCGGGTGGGGCAACCCCTCGAGCCCGGCCAGATCTACGAGTCGAACATGACCTCGATCGTCGCCCAGGCCCACAGCGCCGGCGCCGAGGTCGTGGCCGCGAGCATCGTGGTGGACGATCGCGAGACGACCCGCGAGGCGTTTGCCCGGGCGATCGCCGGTGCCGACGTCGTCATCTCGTCCGGCGGTGTCTCGGTCGGGCCGCACGACCACGTGAAGCCGGCGATGGCGGCGCTCGGCGTGCGCGAGGTCTTCTGGCGGCTGGCGCACAAGCCGGGCAAGCCGCTCTGGTTCGGGGTGGCCGAGAACGGTGCGCTCGTCTTCGGCCTGCCCGGGAACCCGGTGTCGAGCCTGGTCTGCTTCGAGCTCTTCCTGCGCCCTGCCCTGGCGGCGCTGCAGCACGGCCGCGCGCCGGAGCGGCCGGTCGCGCGGCTGGCCGAGCCGATCCAGCGGCTGCCGGTGCGCGACCACGCCGTCCG
>Ga0075425_100000328_pt1 | contig 43445 bp, 30 predicted proteins | sample SoiMethybrSBSTD4_FD_75300 | JGI IMG/M metagenome (GOLD analysis project Ga0075425, IMG submission 75300) | Bulk soil microbial communities from a Populus tree surrounding site in Tennessee, USA - Soil MetaG P. TD hybrid SBSTD4 | ecosystem: Environmental > Terrestrial > Soil > Tree plantation... | reverse complement strand
TCGCCTCGCACGCGCGCACGCTCGAAGAACTGAAGAAGACGCGCCACGCGCTCGAGGAACGCGAGGCGCAGCTCGCCTCGCTTCGCACGGCTGCGCAGAAAGCCAGCGTCGCGGCGCAGCGTGCGGCGCAGGCGAAAAACGATCTCATCCGCGACATCGACAGCAAGCGCGATCTCAACGCACAGCTCGCCGGCGAACTCCAGACGGCGCAGCAGAAAGTGCAGGGCGCGCTCAAGGACTTGTCCGGCGGCGCCGCGGCCGCCGATGCAGCGTCGCTGCCGCTCCGCCCATTTCGCGGCGACCTGGAATGGCCGGTCGCCGGGACCGTTTCCCGCCGGTTCGGCCGCGGTGCGGCCGCGAACGGCATGGAGATCGCGGCACCGGAAGGCGCCGAGGCGCGCGCGGTCCACGACGGCGTTGTCGCGTTTGCGGGATCGTTTGCCGGATTTGGAAATCTCGTGATTCTGGATCACGGATCGCAGACATTCAGCTTGTACGGCGACATGCTCGATATTGCCGTGAAGAAAGGCGATCGCGTAGACCAGGGGCGGCGCCTCGGCACGGTCGGGCCCACCTCGTCCGGCGCCAGCGGGCTCTACTTCGAGCTCCGCGTCGACGGTCAGCCGGTGGATCCCTTACAATGGCTCAGGAAACGGTAGGTGCTATGAACTCTCGCACGCGTGTCATCGTGATGTCGATCACCGCGCCCATCGTCGCGTTCGCGATTCTGGGCGGCTTTCTCGGCAAGGTGATGGCGCGTGAGGAGACCTACCAGCACCTCAAGATCTTCGACGACGTGGTCAACATGATCGCGAACTACTACGTCGAAGACGCCGACATGGACAAGGTAATGCTCGGCGCGATGAAGGGCCTCGCCGACTCGCTCGATCCGGACAGCGCCTACCTGACCGCGTCCGAAGTAAAGCAGGTCGAAAGCGGCGCCACGCTGCCGGCCGGCGGCGTCGGCATCGAGCTCACGCGCCAGTACTACCTGCGCGTGATCGCCGCGCGCGACAACTCGCCCGCCGCGAAGGCCGGCCTGCGCACCGGCGACTACATCCGCGCGATCAACGACAAGCCGACACGAGAGATGTCCGTGTGGGAAGGCGTCCGCGCGCTGCGCGGTGCCCCCGGGACGAAAGTCTCGGTGACAATCATCCGCGGCAACGCCGCCGATCCGCACGTCGTCGATCTGACGCGCGAACCGGAACCGGCATCGGTCGTCAGCGGTCGGATTGCGGCGCCGGGCGTCGGCTACGTGCGCATCGCCGTCATCGGCCCGAACACCGCGAGCCAGGTGAAGTCGCAGGTTGCCGACCTGACGAAGAACGGCGCCGCCAAGTTGGTCGTCGACGTCCGCCGCGTCTCGAGCGGGACGATCGAAGACGGCCTCTCGATCGCCCGCCTGTTCGTCGCCAAGGGCACGCTTGCGCAGCGGGAGATGAAAGGCGGCCAGAAGGAAACGATTGCGGCCAATGCCGGCGACGGCGCGATCGCGCTGCCGGCGGCAGTCCTGATCGACACCGGCACGACGAGCGCTGCCGAAGTGTTTGCCGCAGCGCTCGTGGGGAATCAGCGCGCCGATCTGATCGGTGAGCACACGATTGGCCGCGCCGCGTCACAAAAGCTCGTCCGCCTGCCCGACGGCGCCGGCCTGTGGCTGTCGACGACGAGATACCTGACTCCGTCCGGCGCGCCGCTGCACGAAAAAGGCCTCGAGCCGACCGTCGCGGTCGACGAACCCGAGTCCACCGAGTTCGGGCAGCCGGCTCCGACAGCGGACCCCATTCTGGACAAAGCGATCGAGCGGCTCAGCGAGAAAAAAGCCGCCTAACCGCCGGCCGCCAATCCAATTCACCAGCTGGCGGCTGTTGGTTTATACTGATCGTTCGTCTAACGTCAGCATTTGCAAGGTATAGGCGCGTAGCTCAGAGGTTAGAGCGCCTGCTTGACACGCAGGAGGTCGGTGGTTCGAGTCCACCCGTGCCTACCACGCTCGGCCAATTGTTCCGTTCTCCATGAACCAGGTCACCGTCACGCTTCCGGATGGCTCGCAGCGCACGCTGCCGTCCGGCTCGCCTGTTCGCGACGTCGCGGAAGGGATCTCTCCGCGTCTTGCCCAGGCGGCGCTCGCCGCGGTGGTCGACGACAAGCTCGTCGATCTCACCTATCCGCTTCAACGTGACGCGTCGGTCCGCATCGTCACCGACAAGAGTCCTGAAGCGCTGCCGCTCTACCGCCACAGCACGGCGCACCTGCTGGCGGCAGCGGTGACGAATCTGTTCCCTGGCGTCCAGTGCGGCGTCGGGCCGGCGATCGACGAGGGCTTCTACTACGACTTCGTCGTGCCGCGTCCGTTCGTGCCGGAGGATCTCGAAGCGATCGAGCAGAAGATGAAAGAGCTCGCGTCGCAGGATCTCCCCTACGAGCGGCAGATGTGGCCGCGCGACGAGGCGAAGTCGTTCTTCGCCAAGCGCGGCGAGCCGCTGAAGGTCCAGCTGATCGAGGAGAAGACCGAGGGCCAGAAAGAGGTCTCCTGCTACACGATCAAGGACAAGGAAACCTTCATCGACTTCTGCGTCGGGCCGCACGTGCCGTCAACAGGCAAGCTGAAGGCATTCAAGCTGCTGACGACGTCGAACGCGTACTGGAAGGGCGATGCGCGCAACCAGCCGATGCAGCGCGTCTACGGCACCGCGTTTCTGTCCGAGAAGGACCTGAAGGCACACCTCACACAGGTCGAGGAGGCCAAGAAGCGCGATCACCGCAAGCTCGGTCGCGAGCTCGGGCTGTTCACGTTTCACCAGTGGGCGCCCGGCGCCGCGTTCTGGCAGGACAAGGGGACGACGCTCTACAACACGCTCGCGAACTACATGCGCGGCGTACTGCTGCCGAACGGCTACGTCGAGGTGAAGACGCCGCTGATCTTCAACAAGGCGCTGTGGGAAACCTCGGGGCACTGGGCGCACTATCGCCAGAACATGTTCCAGGTGCAGGGCTCGGAGGGCGAGGAGATGGCCATCAAGGCCATGAACTGCCCCGGACATTACCTGCTCTACGGCAGCACCGTCCACAGCTACAAAGAGCTGCCGATCCGCTTCCATGAGCAGACGCCGCTGCATCGCAACGAGCTGGCCGGCGTCCTGTCCGGATTGACGCGGGTCCGGCAGTTCGCGCAGGACGACGGCCACTGCTTCGTGATGCAAGAGCAGATCGGCGACGAAGTCGAGCGGCTGCTGAAACTGGTGCAGCGCGTCTACACCGACCTTGGCATGACCTACCAGCCGAAGCTCGGGACGCGTCCGCCTGAGTTCCTCGGCGAGATCGAGAAATGGAATCAGGCAGAGGCGCAGCTCAAGGCGGCGCTCGACCGCGCCGGCATGGAGTATCAGCTGAACGACGGCGACGGCGCCTTCTACGGCCCGAAGATCGACTTCGACGTCACCGACGCGATCGGCCGCAAGTGGCAGTGCGCGACGATTCAGCTCGACTACCAGATGCCCGAGCGTTTCGACCTGAAGTACGTCGGCGCCGATAACGCGGAGCATCGCGTGGTCGTGATCCATCGGGCGATCTTCGGCAGCTTCGAGCGGTTCATCGCGATCCTGATCGAGCACTACGCTGGCGCCTTCCCGCTGTGGCTCGCGCCGGTGCAGGCGACCATCCTGCCGATTGCGGACCGCCATCTGCAGTACGCCGCCTTCGTGCGCGATCAACTGCAGGCGGCGGAGCTCCGCGTCGAGCTCGACGACCGGCAGGAGAAGATCAACTACAAGATTCGCGAGGCGCAGCTCCAGAAGATCCCCTACATGCTGGTGGTTGGCGATCGCGAGGTCGAGAACAGCACCGTATCGGTGCGCGAGCGCAGCGGCGGCGACAAGGGGGCCAGCTCGATCGATACGTTCGTCGCGGCGGCGCACGACGAAATCGCCCGCAAGGGACAGGTTCCGGTAACGACGTAAGGAGGCTTTATCGCTTTCGATAGAAGTCCCCGGCGCGACGATCGCGTGCGGGTCAACGAACGCATCCGCGTCAGAGAAATCCGCGTAATCGACGACACCGGCCAGCAGCTCGGCATCATGCCGCCGCCGCAAGCCCTCGCGATTGCCAAGCAGAAGGGGCTCGACCTGGTCGAGATCTCACCGACGGCCAACCCGCCGGTCTGCCGGATCATGGATTTCGGGAAATACCAGTACCAGGAGCAGAAGCGGGCGCGCGAGGCTCGCAAGCACCAGAAGGTGATCGAGGTCAAAGAGATCAAGTTTCGCCCGAAGGTGGACGAGCACGACTACCAGTTCAAGAAGAAGCACATCGAGCGCTTCCTCGAGGACGGGGACAAGGTGAAGGCGACGATCTTCTTCCGCGGCCGCGAGATGGCGCATCCCGAGATCGGGCGGCGCATCCTCGAGCGGCTGGTGCAGGAACTGTCAGAGGTCGCGATTGCCGAGACGATGCCGCGGATGGAGGGCAATCAGATGCACACCATCCTGACGCGCCGCCCCCAGACCGGCGGCAAAGCCAAGCCGGCGCCGACCAAGCAAGTGACGACGACTACGTAGGGACAAGCATGGCGAAAAAGTTGAAGATCAAGACGCACCGCGGCGCCGCGAAGCGGTTCAAGCGGACCAAGAACGGCAAGTTTCTCCGCGGCAGCGCCTTCAAGCAGCACATCCTGAGCAGCAAGACGCGCAAACGGAAGCGCGGCCTGCGCGGAACCACGACTGTTGCTGAAGTCGATGCAGCAAAGCTGTCGAGGATGCTGCCGTATAAGTGAGATTCGCAATTAAGAAGTTGGAATTAAGAATTCAGAATTCGTACTCCTCGCGAGGGATCACGAATTCTTAATTCTTAATTCCAAAATTCTTAATTGCCGTTGTGAGGGAGCGAAGAGATGCCTCGGGTAAAAAGAGGAACGGTCCGGCGCGCCAAGCGCAAGAAGCTGCTTGGCCTGGCGAAGGGCTATTACGCCAACAAGAGCAAGCTGTATCGCGCCGCGAAAGAGTCGGTCGACACGGCGCTCAAATACGCCTTCGTCGGCCGCCGCCGCAAGAAGCGCGATTTCCGGCGGCTGTGGGTCGTGCGCATCAACGCTGCCGCGCGCGAGAACGGGCTCACGTACGGACAGCTGATCAACGGGCTGAAGAACGCCGGCGTGACGCTCGATCGGAAGAGCCTCGCGGAACTCGCCGTCAGCAGTCCGGCGGCCTTCGCGTCGATCGCCAAGCAGGCGAAGGGCGCGGCAAAGACTGCCGCAAAGGCGACCTCGAAGCCCGTCGCTCGCGCGTAAGGACCACGTCGGGGCTGGGGGCTGAGGGCTTGCCGAAATGGCCCGTAGTCCTCACCCCGGCAGCTAGCCCCGAGCCCCCAGCCCCGACTCATGTCAGACGCCCAGCCGAGCGAAGCATCCGTCGCCGCACACGTTGCCGCCTTCGAGCGCGAGCTCGCGGCGGCGAAGACGTCGCGCGACGCGCAGACGCTCCGCGACCGCTATCTCGGCCGCAAGAACAGCATCGTCGCGTCGTGGATGCAGATCATCGGCAGCGCCCCCGCCGAGCAGAAGAAAAGCATCGGCCGCTACGCCAACGAGCTGAAGCAGGCGATCGAAACACGCTGGAAAACCTACGAAGAGCGCGCGCGCGACCAGGCGCCGGCCGGCGCCGTCGATGTCACGCTGCCGGGCCGCGTGGCCGCGCTCGGCCATCGCCATCCGCTGACCATCGTCCGCGACCAGCTCGAAGCCATTTTCGGCAGGATGGGGTTCGCGGTCGTCGAAGGCCCTGAGGCCGAGGACGACTGGCACTGCTTCGACGCGCTGAACATGCCGGCGGAGCATCCCGCGCGCGACATGCAGGATACGTTGTATCTCGCGTCGCCGATCAAAGGCGAGAGCGGCCGCGACGACGACCTGCGCACCTTGCTGCGGACGCACACTTCGTCGATGCAGATCCGCTACATGCAGACGCACCAGCCGCCGATCCGCATCGTCGCGCCTGGCCGCGTCTATCGCCGCGACGACCTCGACGTCACGCACTCGCCGGCCTTCACACAGATCGAGGCGCTGGTTGTGGGCGAAGGGATCTCACTCGCCGATCTGAAAGGGACGCTGCTCGCCTTCGCGCGGCAGATGTTCTCGCCGACCTCGCGCGTGCGCTTTCGTCCGAGTTTCTTCCCGTACACGGAGCCGAGCGCGGAGATCGACTTGAGCTGCTGGCAGTGCGACGGCACCGGTTGTGCGATGTGCAAGCGAACAGGGTGGATCGAGATGGGCGGCTGCGGGATGGTCCACCCGGCGGTGTTCGAAGCGGTCGGCTACGACGCCGAGAAGTACACCGGCTTCGCCTGGGGCATCGGCATCGAGCGGGTCGCGATCCTGCGCTACCAGGTGGAAGACATCCGCTTGTTCTACGAGAACGACTTGCGGTTCCTGGAACAGTTCCCGTACTGACGTCGCGCGCGATCGGGCCGCCACGAAGGCACGAAGACACGAAGACATCTCTTGATGACCCCTGAACCGGCGACGATCGCTCTCACTAAGATGTTCTTCGTGCTTTCGTGTCTTCGTGGCTGATCCCGTTGCCGCGGCTGGTCCACCATGCGACTAGTACTTTCCTGGCTGCGCGAATTCGTTGACGTCCCGGCGTCGGCCGACGAGATCGCCGGCACGATCGGGCTGCGTGGGTTCGAAGTCGCGTCGGTCGAACAGCTTTCCGACGGCGACGCCGTGATCGACTTCGAGATCACCGCCAACCGGCCGGACTGTCTCAGCGTGCTCGGGCTGGCGCGCGAGGTCGCGACGGCCTTCAACCGACCGCTGTCGCTGCCCTCGTCCGATTCCGGCGCGCGCGTGCGCCTCGCATCGCTGCCGGGCGGCGACAGCCGCGTCCGCGTCGCCATCGAGGACGCCGATCTATGCCCCCGCTATGCGGCGCTGGTCGCCGACGTCACGCTCGGCTCCTCGCCCGAGTGGATGGTGAAACGCCTACATGCCGCCGGCGTGCGCCCGATCAGCACGATCGTCGACGTCACCAACTACGTGAACATCGAGATCGGACAGCCGATGCACGCGTTCGACGCGTCGAAGCTGGCCGGCAACGAGATTCGTGTACGCCGCGCCAGGGCGGGGGAAACGATCAGGACGCTCGACGGTGTCGATCGCAAGCTGGAACCCGACATGCTCGTCATCGCCGACCGCGATCGCGCCCAGGCCGTGGCGGGCGTGATGGGTGGCGCCGCGTCCGAAGTGTCGGAGACCACCACCTCCGTGGTGTTTGAAAGCGCCTACTTCAAGCCGGCGTCGGTGCGCCGCACCAGCAAGCGGCTCGGATTGAAGACGGAGGCGTCGACGCGGTTCGAACGCGGCGCCGACATCGGCGCGCAGGTGATCGCGGTCGAGCGCGCCGTCGCGCTGATGGAACAGATCAACGCGGGACGTCCGTCCGGCGCGATCGTCGACGTCTACCCGGAGCACCGCGCGCCGGCGCGGATTCATCTGCGCCGCGATCGGCTGGCGCGGCTGCTCGGCGTCGGCGTGCCCGACGCGGACGTCGATCGGATTCTGCGCGCGCTCGGCCTTGGCGTCTCGCCCGCGGCCGACGGGTGGGACGTCACCGCACCGAGCTTCCGCGTCGATCTGCTGCGCGAAGCCGACCTGATTGAGGAAGTCGGTCGACACTACGGCTTCGACAAGCTCGAAGCGACCTTCCCGGCGCTCACCCAACCGGCGCCGCCGCCGGATCCGCGCATCGCCCGCGATCAACTGGTGCGCCGCGTGCTGACCGCGGCCGGGATCTCGGAAGCGATCACCTTCGGGTTCATCGAGGCCGCGGCGGCCGAACCATTCGCGGTCGCGGGACCGACGGTGCCGCTCGCGAACCCGCTGTCGAAGTTGTTCGACACGCTGCGGCCGTCGCTGCTGCCCGGGCTCGTCGACGCGGTGGCGCACAACCGCCGCCACGGCCGGCGCGACGTGCGGCTCTTCGAGATCGGCACGCGGTTCGCGGCCGCCGGCGAGACGCGCGCGGTCGCGATCGCCTGGACGGGAACGGCGACGGCCGATCACTGGTCGGGCGCCGCGCGCGAGGTCGACTTCTTCGACGTCAAAGGCGCGGCCGAGCAACTGGCGCACGCGCTGGGCGTTGCCGTCCGCTTCGTGCCGGCGCGCGAGCCGTATCTCGTCGCCGGGCAGGCCGCGTCGATTCTCGTCGCCGATGGCGCCGAGCAGGGCGCGATGGTCGGAGTCGCCGGCGTCGTGGCGCCGTCGGTCGCCGACGCGCGCGGGCTGCCGCGCCACGATCGCGTCTGTGTGGCCGAGCTCAACCTCGATCTCGTCGCGCGCGCGCGAACCACCGCGAGCGACGCGGCCGCACCGCTGCCACGCCATCCGTTCGTCGTCCGCGACCTGTCGATCGTCGTCGCGAATACCTTGCCTGCCGAAATCATTCGTGGCACCATTCTCTCCGCCGCGCGGAATCTGCCGGCGCCGCTCGTTGCGTCGACCTTCTTCGATCGCTACCAGGGCAAAGGCGTACCCGAGGGCGCGGTGAGTTTGTCGGTGCGGCTGACGTTTCAGGCCGCCGACCGCACATTGACCGACGCCGAGGTGAACCAGAGCGTCGAGACGATCCTGGCGGCGCTCGTCCGCGAGCACGACGCCAGACAACGGTGAGTGACGGGATGGCCAAGACTGCGACGCGAAGCGTGGAGCTCGAACCGATCGACCGGCTCGAGGAGAAACTGAAACTGCTCGTCGGCATGGTCGAGCGGATGAAAGCGGAACAGGCGCGGGCGATCGAGGAGAACCAGCGGCTCGGCCGCGAGCTCGAGTCGATGAAATCACGCCTCGTTTCAACCGAATCGATCGCGACCGAGGTGTCGGCGCTCAAGGAAGAGCGCGACGTGATTCGCACGCGCGTCGCCGACATGCTCGACCAGCTGGAAGCGCTCAATCTGTAGTGCAGCCCGAGGGTTCGGTCATCTCGGTCGAGATTCACGGACAGCGCTATCCGATCCGGAGCACGCTCGATCAGGACTACGTCGCCCGCCTGGCGAGCTACGTCGACGAGAAGATGCGCGCCGCGGCCGACCAGACGCCGACGGGCGACTCGCTGCGGCTGGCCGTCCTCACCGCGCTCAACGTCGCCGACGAGCTGTTTCGCTGCCGCGATGCCTCCCGGGCGCGCAGCGGTGAGCTGGCCGAGCGCGCCGGCGAGCTCGAACGCCTCGTCGATCGCCTGCTCATGGTCTAGCGCGGCCGCAACACCCTCGGCGACAGACGCAGCACCCTCGGCGACAGCGGGCCCTGTCCTCTCTTGAACGCTGAACACAGAACCGATACTATCGGTGACCGAGGGTTTGAGTTCCCTGCTTTGCACGTGATGGCGGTAGGCTCGTTTGAGCCAACGTTTTACCCAAGTGAGTCGCGACGCCGCGTGGTGTGCATGCCTCTGTAGCGAGGAAGCCTGAAGCGCGGCTTTTTTGAGCGGTTCCACCTGCTTACGCAGGTTCATCGACCTCCCCACACGGCAAAGCGGGGCCGTTCTCTTCGCTACTCCCAGTTCACAAAAGGGGTCGTTCCCCTTTTTCGAGTGCGCCGTACCGAAAAAGGGGCACGACCCTTTTTCTATGTGGCATCGCGGGGCTTCCCGGGGCCCGACCCCGACGCGGGAAAGGACGTCACGCGTGTTACCGATCGTTGCGAACGTAATCATCCCCGCAGTGGTGACGGCAGTCGTCGCGGCCGCGGCGTTCGCGGTCTGGACAGCGAACCGGAAGCGGATTGCCGCCGAGACGATCGGGCGCGCCGAGGAGACTGCGCTCCGCATCGGCCGTGACGCCGATCGCGACGCCGAAACCCGCAAAAAGGAAGCGCTCCTCGAAGCGAAGGAAAAAGCCCACGACATCCTGATGGAGGCGGAGCGGCAGGCGCGCCACGATCGGCAGCAGGCCGCGACCCTCGAGCAGACGCTGGCGCGCCGCGAAGCGGCTGCGGCCGAGCGCCAATCGGCCATCGAGCGGCTCGAGAAGGAATTGAACAGCCGCGACCGGGCGCTCCTCGAGCGGGAAAAAGCCGCGGCGGCGGCCGCGACGAAGTACGAACAGCTGGTCGCGCAGCAGAAGCACGACCTCGAACGCGTCGCCGGCCTCACCGCCGACGAGGCGAAGGAACTGCTGATCAAGCAGATCGAAGGCGAGGCGCGCCACGATTCGGCGAACCTCCTGAAGCGGCTCGATGCCGAGGCGCGCGAAACCGCGGTCGATCGCGCCAAGCACTACATCACCGAGGCGATTCAGCGCTGCGCCGCCGAGCACGCCATCGAAACCACGGTATCGGTGGTCGACCTGCCGAGTGACGATCTGAAGGGCCGCATCATCGGCCGTGAAGGCCGGAACATCCGCGCCCTCGAGCTCGCGACTGGCGTGGATCTGATCGTCGACGACACGCCCGGCGCCATCATCCTCTCGGGCTTCGATCCCTACCGGCGCGAGATCGCGAAGAAGGCGATCGAGCGGCTCATCGCCGACGGCCGCATCCACCCGGCGCGCATCGAGGAGGTCGTCCAGAAGGTCAAGGACGAGACCGACGAAGAAGTGCGCAAGGAAGGCGCCGCCGTCGCCTTCGAGCTCGGTCTCCACGATCTGCACCCCGAGATCCTGCGGCTGATGGGCCGCCTGAAGTTCCGCACCAGCTACGGACAGAACGTGCTCGCGCACTCCGCCGAAGTCGCCCGGCTCGCCGGCATCATGGCAAAGGAAGTCGGCCTCGACGCGCACGTCGCCGTGCGCGCCGCCTTCGTCCACGACATCGGCAAGGCGATCGACCGCGAAATGGAAGGCACGCACCTGCAGCTCGGGATCGATTTCCTGCGCAAGCACGGCGAGAACGAGGCCGTGGTGATGGCGATGGCCGCGCACCACATGGATATCGACTGGCCGTCGCTCGAGGCGATGATCGTCCAGGCGGCCGACGCGATCTCGGCGGCGCGCCCCGGCGCCCGCCGCGACATCCTCGAGTCCTATGTGAAGCGGCTCGAGAAGCTCGAAGGCATCGCCGACTCGTTCAAGGGCGTCTCGAAGTCGTTCGCGCTCCAGGCCGGACGCGAAATCCGGATCATGGTCGAGAGCGAGAAGATCTCCGACGAGGAAGCGGTCTGGCTGTCGAAGGACATCGCGCGCCGGATCGAGAACGAGCTCGAGTATCCGGGACAAATCAAGGTTACCGTCATCCGGGAGACGCGGGCGGTCGACTACGCGAAATGACGGTCGCGGAGCTCTCTGAGCGCGAGCTCGTCGCTCGCATTCAGCGGCGGCTTCCACCGGCCCCCGGCTGGCTGCTCGTCGGCATCGGCGACGATGCGGCGGTGGTCGAACCGGAGCGCAACCGCGTCGACGTCCTGACTGTCGACGCGATCGTGGAAGGCATCCATTTCGATCGGGCCTTCACGCCACCGAACGCGATCGGCCATCGCGCGCTCGCGGTCAACCTCAGCGACCTTGCGGCGATGGGCGCCGCGCCGCGCCTGGCGCTGCTGTCGATGGCACTCCCGCCATCGCTCACCGTCGCCGATTTCGACGCCATCGCCGACGGCGTCGCCGCGCTGGCGGCTGCGCATCGCGTCCACGTCGCCGGCGGCAACCTGACGCGCTCGCCCGGGCCGCTGATGATCGACGTCACCGTCTCCGGCACCGTCAAACGCCGCCAGACGCTGACCCGCAAAGGTGCGCAGCCTGGCGACCAGGTGTACGTCAGCGGAACAATCGGAGCAGCAGCCGCTGGATTGGCGCGGCTGCGAGCAGTTCCAAGTCGCAAGTCGGCAGTTCCAAGTCAGTCGCAGGTCGCAAGTCAGTCGCAGGTCGCAAGTCAGCCGCAGGTCGCAAGTCAGCCGCAGGTCGCAAGTCAGCCGCAGGTCGCAAGTCAGCCGCAAGCAGTCAGTCCTGAGACTGACTCGACTACCGACTTGCGACTCGCAACTGACTCACGGTCCGCCGCCGACTGGCGACCTGCGACTGACTTGCGACTCGAGACTTGTGACTTGCTGGCGCGCGCGTGCTTGTGGCCGACGCCGCGGGTGCGGCTCGGCGTGCTGCTGGCACGCACGCGCGCCGCGTCGGCGTGTATTGACTTGAGCGACGGGCTGGCTGACGGCGTCGAGCGGATCGCGGAGGCGAGCGGCGTCGGGATCGCCATCGATGCCGACGCGCTGCCGATCGATCCGGCGGCGCGGGCGCAGTTCGAGGCCGGCGGCGAAGACGCGGTCGCGGCCGCCTTGTGTGGCGGCGACGATTACGAACTGCTGTTCACGGTGCGGCCGCGGATGCGCCGCCGGCTGCGGACGGTGGCGCAGCACGGCGGCGTCGCGATCACGCGCATCGGCGAGTGCACGACCGATCGCGCCGTGGTCGTGCGGCGCAGCGGCAGCGTCGTGCCGATGCCGGACGGGTTCACGCATTTCGCTCGCCTGAAGGGTCCGCGCTCCGGAGAATGATCCATCTCACCCGCGCGCTCATTCGCCGCTGGCTCGACACGCTCCTGCACATCGACGACACACCGGAGCGAACCGCGGCGGCCTTCGCGCTCGGCGTCTTCTTCGGCTTCTCGCCGTTCCTCGGCTTTCACACGCTGCTCGGCATCCTCGCCGCATTCCTGCTCAATCTGAACCGCGTCGCGGTGCTGCTCGGGGTCTATTCAAACCTGCCGTGGTTCCTCGCGCCCTATTACGCGTTCGCGACGATGGCCGGCGCGACGATCACCGGGCACACGCTGCCGCCCGGACTGCGATCACAACTTGGTGCGTTGTTCGAACTGACAATTTTCGGCGGCGAATTCTGGCATCGCCTGATCACAATCTTGAAACCGCTGCTGTGGCCGTACGCCGTTGGCTCGACTTTTGGCGCGCTCTTTCTCGGCGCGGCGGCCTACCCGATCGCGCTGGCATTCGTGACAAGTCGGCGCCGCATCCATGACATGATTCATCACAAGAAATGAACTGCCTTTCTGCCTTTCGATGATTATCTCTGGCCGCTTCTGGCGGCGGACGATCGTTACGGCGATTGCCGCGTTCGGCTTCGTCTCGATGTACGAAGTGACGGCGCTCGACTCGAGGTACGTCGCGCGCCTCGCGACGCTGCACGAGTCGTTCGCGCTGCCGCTCCCGGGATCGCGGCTCGCCTTCAGCGCCACGGCCTACTGCAAGGGGCTGGTGACCACTTCCGGCGTCGCCGCGCAAACCGGCGTCGTCGCCGCCGATCCGGAACTCCTGCCGGTCGGTTCGGTGATCGACGTCGATTCGTTGCCACCCAAATACAACGGCATCTACACGGTGATGGATACCGGCCCGGCGGTACAGGGGCGGCAGATCGACGTCTACATGTGGAGCTGCAACGAGGCGCTGCAGTTCGGCCGCCGGCCGGTCCATTTGAACGTGCTGCGGTTAGGCTGGAACCCGCGCGCCACGACGCCCAGCCTGCTCGAGCGCATGTTCAAGCGCTCCGAACCAGCGCCGCTTCCCAGCCGTCCGCTGCCGCTGCCGGCTGGTGAAAAGTAAGAAGTTAGAAGTGAGAAGTTAGAAGTACGGACTCTCGGACAATCTCAGCATCAAGTGGTCCCCATCAACAGAGCAAGGTAGAAGCGGCGGATGGGGACTACCACCCTGCCGAGATGACGAGCGCTCGGACGATCTCAGCATCAAGTGGTCCCCATCAACAGGAGCAAGGTAGAAGCGAACAGATGGGGACCACCACCCTGCCGAGATCGCCCGGTTTCCGTACTTCTCACTTCTAACTTCTCACTTCTAACTTGACGTCGGCACCCGCGGCCCGGTCCTCAGAGCCGCGGTACTGAAGTTCGAACAGCTTGAAGTAGATGCCGCGGTGCGCCAGGAGTTCCTGGTGCGTGCCCGACTCGCGCAGCTGTCCCTTGTGCAGCACCAGGATCTTGTCCATGTCCTGGATGGTCGACAGCCGATGCGCAATCGCGATGGTCGTCCGGCCGGCCATCAGCACGTGCAGCGCGTCGCGGATCACCAGCTCGGTCTCGGTGTCGACGCTCGAGGTCGCCTCGTCGAGGATCAGGACGCGCGGGTCGAAGGCGAGCGCGCGCGCAAACGACAGCAGCTGTTTCTGTCCCACCGAGAGCGTCGCGCCGCGCTCGGCGACGGCGCTCGCGTAACCGCCGGGCAGCCGCTCGACGAACGGCTCGGCGTGGACGGCGCGCGCCGCGCGCCGGATCCGGTCGTCGTCGATCGCCGGGTTGCCGAGCCGGATGTTGTCGGCGATCGTCCCGGAAAACAGGTGCACGTCCTGCAGCACGAGGCTGAAGAGTCCGCGGACGTCGGCGAGATCGAGATGCCGGATGTCGACGCCGTCGATCGAGATCCGGCCGCGCTGCACGTCGTAAAACCGCAGCAGCAGGTTGATCAGGGTGGTCTTCCCCGAGCCGGTCGCGCCCACGATGCCGACCCGCTCGCCGGGCTTCACGTCGAACGAGATCCCCTTCAGCACCCAGTCTTCGCCGTTGTAGGCGAACCAGACGTCCTCGAACCGGATGTGGCCTCCACCTTCGCTCGCCGAGCGAGCGTCGGTGGACGCAGGCGCCGGCCGCCGCTTCGGCTCCGCAGGCGACTCGATCGCGACCGGTTCGTCGAGCAGTTTGAAGATCCGCTCCGACGAGGCCATCGCCGACTGCAGCACGTTGAACTTCTCCGACATGTCGCTGATCGGCCGGAAGAAACGCTGCGAGTACTGAATGAAGGCGACCAGCGCGCCAAGCGTCAAGGTGCTGCGGAGCACGCTCGCGCCGCCGTACCAGATGATCAGCGCCGTCGCCAGCGTGCTGACCGCTTCGATCGCCGGGTAGAACACGGCGTAGTAGAAGATCGATTCGACGTTGGCGTCGCGGTGCTTGCGGTCGATCTCGTCGAAGCGCGCGAAGTTCAGCGCTTCGCGCCGGAACAGCTGCACCGTCGACATCCCGGTGATGTTCTCCTGCAGGAACGCGTTGATCCGCGCGATCCAGCCGCGCACCACCCGGTACGAATCGCGGACGTTGCTGCGGAACCACTGCGCGATCAGGACGATCAGCGGCAGCACGGCGAAAGCGACCAGCGCCAGCCGCCAGTTCATCCACAGCATCATCGCCATGATGCCGACCAGCGTGAACACGTCGCCAAAAACCGTGACGACGCCTGAGGTGAAGAGGTCGTTGATGACGTCGACGTCCGAGGTGACCCGCGTCATCAGCCGGCCGACCGGGTTGCGGTCGTAATAGCGGAGGTCCAGCCGCTGCAAATGGCGATAGATCGCCATGCGGAGGTCGAACATGATCCGCTGGCCAGTCAGCTGCATCGTCCAGGTCTGGGCGTACTCCGCGACGAAGGCAATGAGGAGCACGGCGAGGTAGACCAGCGCGAGACGATCGAGCCCGGTCAACCGGCGCGCGGCGATATAGCGGTCGATTGCGATCTTGATGAGGTAGGGTTGAACCAGCGACGCCGTCCCGCCGACCACGATCGTGACCAGCGCCGCCGCCACCGAGCGCCAGTACGGTCGCAGGTACTCCAGCAGCCGCCGCATCAACCGCGCGTCGTACGCCTTCCCGAGAACGTCGTCGTCCTGCACGGCTTACAGATTACTAAACTGCAAGGCAGGAAGGCGGGAAGGCAGAACGACAGGAATTCAAGGATGGCGGCAGTGAGGCGGGAATCGCTACCTTGCTTCCGTCCTGCCTTCAATTCCTTCCTGCCTGCCTTCCTGCCTTGAATTCCTGCCTTCCTGCCCTCTGCCCTCCTGCCTTGCCGTGGCTTTTCCTCTCCTGTTGACATCGCACATGACAACCATTAGCCTCCTGTGGCCGTCAAACAGGAGCAGTGATCGATGGGCGACAGCAAGTCGGAAATCCTGCAGGGGACGCTCGACCTGATGGTCCTGCAGACACTCGAGGCGATGGGGCCGCTGCACGGCTACGGGATCGCGCGGCGGATCGAGCAGATCAGCGACGACATGCTGTCGCTGAACCAGGGCACCATCTACGCGTCGCTGCTCCGGCTCCAGCAACGGCGCTGGATCGCGGCGTCGTGGGGGACCTCCGAGAACAACCGCAAGGCGAAGTTCTACGCCATCACCAGATCCGGCCGCCGGCAACTCGCCACCGAGGCCGAGAACTGGCACCGGATCGCTGGCATCATCGGCCGCATGCTGCGGCTCGCCGAGCGGTGACGCCATGTTGACGCGGCTGTTCGTGCTGCTCTCCCGGCTCCGCGCCCTCGCCGCGCGCCACCGCGTCGACGAGGAGTTCGACGACGAGATCGCGACCCATCTCGCGCTGCTCACCGACGAGTACATGCGCCGCGGGATGACGTCCGACGCGGCGCGACGGGCGGCGCTTCTCGCCTTCGGCGGCGCCGCGCAGATCAAGGAACAGCAGCGCGAGGACCGCGGCTTGCGCTTCGTCGACGCGACCGTGCAGGACCTCCGCTACGCGGTCCGCAGTCTTCGCCGTAATACCGCGTTTGCCACCGTCACCATCCTGACGCTTGCGGTCGGGATCGCCGCGGCGACGGCGATGTTCACGGTCGCGCACGCGGTGCTGCTCCGCCCGCTGCCCTTCCCCGAACCCGAGCGGCTCGTCGAGATCTCGGAGGTCAACCCGCTCAAAGGCTGGACGCACACCGTCGTCGCGCCGGCGAACCTCGCCGACTGGCGCGCGCGCAACACGGTGTTCACCGACATCGCCGGCTATATCGGCCTCGACGATCGGGGCGCGAGCCACTACCGCGCATTTCTCTTCGGCGCCGGCGAGACGCAGGTGCTCAACGGGATCGCGGTCATGGGCAACCTGTTCGACGTCCTCGGCACCAGGCCGCTCGCCGGCCGCACCTTCACGTTCGACGAGACGTTCGAAGGCCACGACGCCGTCGTCGTCCTGACCTACGGCACGTGGCAGACGATCTTCGGCGCCGACCCGGCGATCGTCGGCCGCACGATCGTCCTCAACGGCCGGTCGACGACTGTCGTCGGCGTGATGCCGGCCGATTTCTTTTTCCCGAACAAGAGCGTGCAGTTCTGGGTGCCGGTCGGCGTCAAGCCCGACCTCTTCGCGCGCATGCGCGGCCCGCACTGGATGCACACCGTCGCGCGGCTGCGGCCCGGTGTGTCGATGGCGCACGCGCGCGAGCAGATGAGCGGGATCGCCGCCGACCTCGAGCGCATCTACCCGGACTCGAACACGAAGATGGGCGTCCGCCTCGAGCCGCTGCACACGATCATGGCGGCCGACGCACGGCCGACGGTGCTGATGCTGGGCGGGTCGGTCGCGCTGCTGTTCCTGATCGTGTGCGCCAACGTCGCAAGCCTGCAGCTTGGACGCGGCCTCGGCCGGGCGCGCGAGATCGCGGTGCGGCGCGCGCTCGGCGCCGGCCGGCCGCGGCTCGTCCGGCAGTTGCTAACCGAAGGTCTCGTGCTCTCGATGGCCGGCACGGCGATCGGCGTCCTGCTCGCATTGGCCGCGCCGGCATTGCTTGCCCGCGCCACTGCCGGCCTGCTGCCGCTCTACGCGACGCCGACGGTCGATGGCGCGGTCCTGACGTTCGCAGCGGCGCTCGGCCTGGTCGCGCCGCTGGTGTTCGGCCTGATGCCGGCGCTGACCTCGTCGCGGGTCGAGCGGCTGTCGCTGCGCACCGAGACGGCGTCTCCGCCGGCAACGCGCGCGCGCGAAATGCTGGTGGCGTGCGAGGTCGGCCTCGCTGTCGTTCTCGTAGTCGGATCGGTACTGCTGGCGCGCAGCCTGTATCGGCTCGAGCAGGTCGACCCCGGCTTCAAGGCGGAACACGTCGTCAGCTTCATGATCTCGTTGCCGCATCCACGCTACGACGACGCGGCGCAGGAGCAAGGATTCGTCGAGATCGAGCGGCGCCTCAAACAGATTCCCGGCGTGCAGGCCGTTGGCGGGACCAGCGCGCTCGCGCTGCGCGGGACCACTTACACGAGCCCCGCGACCATCGAGGGCCGGCGGCCGGCCGACTATGAGCAGGAGCTGCGCCACAAGTCGGTGACGCCCGACTATTTCCGCACCATGGGTATCCCCCTGCTCGCCGGCCGATTCCTCGACGCACACGACGGCCCGACTAATCTCGCGATCGTCGTGAACGACGCGCTGGCACGCGCGTATTTCCGCGGCGGAAATCCGCTGGGCCAGCGACTCAAGTTCGGCACTCCCGGCGACCCCGATCCGTGGAACACGATCGTCGGCGTTGTCGCCGACGAAAAGCAGGACGGGCTGGACAAGGACACGCAGCCGGAGGCCTATTCCGCCTTTACCGCGAGCGCGCAGAACCCGTTCACCTTCGTCATCCGTTCGGCGCTGAGCGACGAAGCGGTCGTCGCGGCGGCGCGCCAGACGGTGCGCGGCTTCGATCCGCAGGTGGCAATCACCGACGTGGCGCCGCTCTCCGCCGTGGTCGCCGCATCGATCGGCAGCGAGCGTTTTCGCGCGACACTGATTGGCGCGTTTGCCGGCGTCGCGATGTTCCTCGCCGCGCTCGGCATTTACGGCGTGCTCGCCTACGTCGTCTCGCAGCGAGCCCGCGAGCTGGGGATCCGGCTCGCTCTGGGCGCACGGCCGCAGGAACTGTTCGCGATGGTCGTGCGCCAGGGGATGCGCCCGGTGCTGATCGGAACCGCCGTCGGCGTCGCCGCGGCGCTCGCGCTGACACGGCTGCTCGCGTCGCTGCTCTTCGCCGTGCGTCCTGCCGATCCAGTCACCTACACCGTGTCGCTCACCGCGCTGGCGGCGATCGCTTTGACCGCCTGCGCGCTGCCGGCGACCCGCGCGACGCGCGTCGATCCGCTCGTCGCGCTGCACGAGGATTGACGATGACCCTACTGACGCGGTGGTTCGTGCTCGCGTCGCGGGTGCGCGCGCTCTTCACGTCGCGCCGGCTGGCCGACGACCTGGACCGCGAAGTGGCGGCGCACGTCGCGCTGCTCACCGAAGACTACGTCCGGCGCGGGCTGACCCGCGACGAGGCACGCCGTGCGGCGCTAGTGCGCTTTGGAGGGCCCATGCAGCTCAAGGAACAGCATCGCGAGGACCGCGGGCTCCCCTTCGTCGACACGACGCTGCAGGACGTGCGCTACGGGTTCCGGGCGCTGCGACGCAATCCGGCGTTCGCGCTCGTCGCGATCGGGACGCTCGCCATCGGGATCGGTGCCGGGACCGCCGTGTTCACGATCGCACGCGCCGTCCTGCTGCGGCCGCTGCCCTACGCGAACCCGGATCAGCTCGTTCGCGTCTTCGAAACCAACCCGCTGAAGAACTGGACGCGCAACATCGCGGCGCCGGCGAACTACGCCGACTGGAAGAAACAGAATTCGGCCTTCGCAGACATCGCCGCCTACGAGCAATTCAACAGCAACGGGAGCGGCGCCGGGGACGTATTCCTCACCGGCTACGGCGAGCCGCGCGGCCTCACGTCGCTCGGCGTCACCGGCAACCTGTTCCACGTTCTCGGCACGCCGCCGTTGATGGGCCGCACGTTCACTGACGACGAGACGTTCGAGGGAAAGGCACGCGTCGCGGTCATCAGCTGGGGAACCTGGCAGAGCGTTTTCGGCGGCGATCCGAACATCATCGGCCGCACCGTCACCCTGAGCGGCCGGACCTACGATGTCGTCGGCGTCATGCCGCGCGAGTTTTTCTTCCCGGGTCGCGATGTCCAGCTCTGGCTGCCGGTCGCGTATCAACCGGCGGTCTTCACCAACGCGCGTCGGCCGCACTGGCTCGGCGTCGTGGCGAGGCGGCGCGAGGGCATCACGATCGAGCGCGCGCAGTATGAAATGGACACGATTGCGCGAACGCTCGAGCGTCAGTATCCCGATACGAACACGCAGATGGGCGTCCGCCTCGAGAGCTTTCACGGCAGCCTGGCGTTCGAACCGCGGCCGGCGCTGCTGATGCTGAGCGGCGCCGTCGGCTTGCTGTTCTTGATCGTCTGCGCGAACGTCGCCAACCTGCAGCTCGGGCGCGCGTCGGCGCGGATGCGTGAGCTGGCGATTCGCACGGCGCTTGGCGCAGGGCGACGGCGCCTGGTCCGCCAGCTGTTCACCGAATCGTTGATGCTCTCGCTCGCCGGCGGCGCCGGCGGCGTCGCGATCGCCGTGCTCGCGCGCACGGCCGTCGTCCGCTTCGCGGCCTCGTCGCTGCCGCTCTTCGCCGACCTGCGCTTCGATCGCATCGTGATCCTCTTCGCCGTCGCGTTGTCGCTCGCCGCGCCCGTGTTGTTTGGCGTGGTGCCGGCACTGCGCGTGTCGCGCGGCCAGCGGCTCAACGAGCGCGCCGACGGTGGATCGCGCGAAGCGCAGACCATGCGCGCCATCCTGATCGGCACCGAGGTCGCGCTGTCGGTGATGCTCGTCGTCGGTGCCGTGCTGCTCCTGCGGAGCCTGCTGCGTCTGCAAACCGTCGATCCAGGCTTCGATCAACACGGCGTCGTTGCATTCACGGTGACGCTCCCGGCGGCGCGCTACCCGAACGCTGCCGATCGGCGGCGCGCCATCGAGGAGATCGACCGCCGGCTCGCGACGCAGCCGGGCGTCACGGCGTCAGGCGCCGTCAGCACGCTGGCGCTGCGCGGCTACACGTGGACCGGCGACTCGACGATCGAAGGGCGGCCGCCAACCGACTACGAGCGCGAGTTGCGACACAAATCGGTCACGCCCGGCTACTTCGCCGCGATGGGCATTCGCCTGCTTGCCGGCCGGCTGCTGGACGAGCGCGACACGCAAGACCGGCCGCCAGTTACGGTGGTGAACCTCGCCCTCGCGCGGAAGTACTTTAGCGGCGCCGACGCCGTGGGCAAGCGGATCACCTACGGGCGGCCGCAGGACAAGGCACCGTGGATCACGATCGTCGGCGTCGTCGCCGACGAGCAGCAGGATGCGCTCGACAAGGCGGCCCAGCCGCAGGTGTATTCGCCGATCCGTCAGCAGATGCAGAACCCGATGACGTTCGTCGTCCGCTCATCGCTCGATCCGGCGTCGGTGATCGCGGCGGCGCGCGCCGAGGTGCAGGCCGTCGATCGCGACCTTGCGCTCACGTCAGTCGCGACGCTCGAACAGGTCGTCTCCGACGCGATCGGCGATCATCGGTTCCGCGCCGTGTTGCTGGCCGGTTTCGCCGGCATCGCCCTCTTCCTGGCCGCGCTCGGCATCTACGGCGTTCTCGCTTACGCGGTGTCGCAGCGCACGCGCGAGCTCGGTATCCGTCTCGCCCTGGGCGCGAAACGGCAGGAACTGTTCGCGATGGTCGTTCGCCAGGGGATGCGGCCGGTGATTGCCGGTGGAGTCCTCGGCATCGCCGGCGCCGCCGCATCGAGTGCGGTCGTGAAGTCGCTGTTGTATGGCGTCGCCGCCGTCGATCCCGCGACCTATGCCGTAGCCGTTGTGACGCTGGCCGCTGTCGCCCTCGCCGCGTGTGCGATCCCGGCGCGGCGCGCGATGCGCGTCGATCCTATTGCAGCGCTACGGACCGAGTGAAGGCTGTCAATGGCTCAGGGCTGATGGCTGATGGCTATCGCTAAGCGGTGAAGCGTCATGATTTCCTCGGCTTGGTGGCGTATCAACCATAGCCATCAGCCCTAGCCATCACCCCTCAGCCATTGACAGAATTCAGCTAGCGGCCAGTTCCTCTTCGAGCAGCTGCTGCTTGTGGAGCTCCGCGTAGAGGCCGTCGTGCCGGATCAGCGACTCGTGCGTGCCACGCTCGGCGATGCGTCCGCGATCGAGCACGAAGATCATGTCCGCGTCGCGAACCGTCGAGATCCGGTGCGACACGATGATCGAGGTTCGCTCGCGCATCACGCCGCGGAGGCGCGACAGGATCTCCTCCTCCGTGTAGGTGTCGACTGCCGACAGCGCATCGTCGAGGATCAAGATTCGCGGATCGATCACGATCGCGCGCGCGAGCGCGGTCCGCTGCTTCTGTCCGCCCGACAACGTGATCCCGCGCTCGCCGACCATCGTCTCGTAGCCCTTCGGGAAGTCGGCGACGTCCTTGTCCAGCCGCGCGACGGCGGCAGCGGCTTCAATCTTCTCGGAGCGCGAGGCTTTCAGCCGAGCGTCGGCGTCCGTGCGCTCGCTCCCTTCGGAGGGCCGGCCTTTCAGGCCGGCCGCCGGCGACCCTGCCAGAGTCGCCCTACGTCCATGATCCTCCGCATCCAGGCCAAACGCGACGTTGTCGGCGAGCGTATCCGAGAAGAGGAACGGCTCCTGAGGCACGAAGCCGATGGCCCCACGCAGCGCTGCGAGCGGGATCTCGCGAACGTCGATGCCGTCGACGAACACCGTTCCTGGCGGCGGATCGTGCAACCGCGCGAGCAGCGAAATCAGCGTCGACTTCCCCGACCCAGTCGGGCCGACGAGCGCCACCGTCTGGCCGGCATCGATTCGCGCCGACACGTGTTGAAGTACCGGCGCGGCGTCGCCATATGCAAACGTCAGATCGCGGAATTCGATATCACCGCGGATCACGGTCCGGCTAAAGCCGGACACTAGCGCGGTCGCATCCGCGATCGCCGGTTCGGTGTCGAGAACCTCGAGCATCCGCTTCCACGACGCCATGCCGCGCTGCAGCATGTTGGTCACCCATCCGAACGCAATCATCGGCCAGCTGAGCATCGTCAGGTAGGCGTTGAACGCGACGAACTGGCCGACGGTGATGCGCCCGGCGATCACCTCACGCCCGCCAAGCCAGACGACGACGAGCGCTCCGAGACCGAGGAAAAAGCTCATGCTCGGAAAAAAGAACCCTTGCAGCACGATCAGGCGGCGGTTGCGCGCGAGGTATTCGGTGTTCGACACGCGAAACCGTTCGAGCTCCGCTTCTTCCTGTCGGTAGGCGCGGACGACGCGGACGCCGCTCAGCGCCTCCTGGGCGACGGCGCTCACCTCCGACAACTGCGCCTGGATCTGCTCGAAGCGCTTGTGGATCGCGCTTCCGAAGAACTTCACCGAGATCGACACGAACGGCAGCGGCACCAGCGACCACAGCGTGAGCCACGGATCGATCGACAGCATCAGCGTCAGCGCCACCACGAAGGTGAGCAGCGTGTTCGCCGAATACATGATCGACGGGCCGATCATCATGCGGACGGCGTTCAGATCGTTGGTCGCGCGCGACATCAGATCGCCGGTGCGATGCGACTGGAAGTAGCCGAGCGGCAGGGTCTCGAGATGCGCGTAGAAATCGTTGCGCATGTCGTATTCGATGTCGCGCGAGGCGCCGATCAGAATCCGCCGCTGCAGGAACAGGAAGATGCCGCCGACGGCGCCAATCGCAAGCAGCAGCGCGCCGTAGCCGGCGAGCTTGGCAGGCGTCACGCTGCGCGTCAGATCGTCGATCGCGTAGCCGAGCACCATCGGCCCGGCCAGCGTCACGCTCCGGGTGACCAGGACGCAGGACAGGCCGACGATGAAGTCGCGGCGATAGCGGACGACGTACTGGAAGAGCCGGCGCAGCGGCGACATCTTTCGAGTATACGGCGGGCGCGTCAACTGAGGGCCGACGGAGCGCGAAGGCTTTAGCCGAGCGTCCGTCGCCGATCGCTCGCCTGAAGGCTTCGCGCTACATCCATCGGAAGATCACGCCCTGACGCGCGCCGACGCTTCAGGCGTCGTCGCCGCCTCCGGCGGGCGAACGATCGTCAGGTTGATCAACGACGCGGCGGCGAGCACCGCGGCTAAGAAAAATGCGTACTGATACGAGCCGGTCGCGGCGTAGACGCGCGACCCGATCACCGGTCCGAGGACGCCGGCGAATCCCCACGCCAGCAGCAGCACCCCGTAGTTGGTGGCCAGGTACTTCGGGCCGTAGAAATCGCCAGCCAGCGCCGTGTAGACCGATAACTGCGTGCCGTAGCAGTAGTAGACGAGAAACAGCAGCACGTAGAACAGGACGATGCTGTTGCGCTCGATGTAGAGCAGCGGCGTGGCGATCATCGACAGGACGATGATCGTGCGCAGCGTCGACAGCCGGCCGAGATGATCGGAGAACCAGCCGGAGAAGAACCGTCCGAAGGCGCTGCCGACCGCGCCGATCGTGATCGCGAACCCGGCTTCGCGCGCGCCAAGACCCGACGAGCGCGCGAACGGTACCAGCTGACTGATCACCATCGTCCCCGCCGTGGTGCCGAGGGCGTAGGCGAACCACAGGACGTAGAACATCGGCATCCGCAGCACCTGCGACGTCGGCATGTCGACATACGTGCGCGGCTTGCGCGCCGACGCCGCCGGCGCCGGCGCCGTGTAGCTGTCGGGCGGATTCTTCAGCAGGTAGGCGCCGACCATCGTGAACACGAAGAACAGGCCGGCCATCAGCTGGAACGTGGTTCGCCAGCCATAGCGCTCGACGGACACGCCGGCGATCGGTCCGAAGATGCCCGACCCGGCGGCGAAGATGCCGATCGCCAACCCGTTGACCAGCCCGCGTTGATCGGGGAACCACTTCGAGCCGACGGTGATCGGCGCAAGGTAGCCGAAGCCGAGGCCGGCGCCGACCATCACGCCCCACGTCGCGTAGAGCATGCCCAGCGACTGCGTGAAGCTCGCGAGAAAGAGGCCCGCGCTGAAGAGCAGGCCGCCGATCGCCGCGACCGTCCGCGGACCGATTCGATCCTGGAGCAGCCCGGCGACCATGAACATGGACGCGAGCATCACCATGTCGATCGTGGCGACCAATGAGGTCTGCGGCCGGGTCCAGCCGAAGTCGCGTTCGAGCGCCGGGACGAAGACGCTCCAGGCGTAGTAGGTGCCGAGTGCGACGTTCAGCAGGCCGCCGCCAACGAGGACGGGCCAGCGTGGATGCCGCGACGGGTTGGAGTGCTGATGAGCCGCGACGGTTCCAGGTAGGGCCATAAAGAAAGGATTCTGATCCTAGCAGAACGCGATCCCCATTCAAATGCTCGGCCGAGCGCCAATGACATTCCGTGACGACTGTGTGGCGGACTTGTTACAGAATTTTTCGTTCGTCAACCAACCAGCGATTCCCCATTTCCAAGGGTTTCCAGGAGGCAGAATGCGGTCGATTCGGTATCTGGCAGCTATCGGGCTGCTGTTCATGTGTGTGGTGTACCTGCCGGCAAGCGCCGCCGCGCAATCGTTCCAGGGCGGCCTGCGCGGCGTCGTCAAGGATCCTCAGGGTGTTATCCCCGGCGCAACCGTGACCCTGGTCAACGAACAGAACAACGTTTCTCGCGAGACCGTTACTAACGATGTCGGCGAGTACTCATTCCCGGCCGTTGATCCCTCCAGTTATACCCTTCGCGCCGCGGTGCAGGGCTTCAAAACCTTCGAACGCAAGGGCGTCCGCATCGGCACGCAGCAGTTCATCGCCCTCGACATTCAGCTCGAAATCGGGGGCCTCGAGGAGACGATCACCGTCTCGGCGGACGCGCCGCTGATTGACACGACCAATGCGTCGACCGGCGACGTGCTCGACACCAAGTCGCTCGAATCGATTCCGACGCCCGGCCGCAGCGTGTTCCTGATGGCCAACCTGCAGCCGACGGTCCAGACCAGCGGCAACGCCCATTGGAACCGCATGCAGGACCAGGTCGGCAACTCGGCCGTCTCGATGGGCGGCGGTCCGGTGCGCGCGAACCAGTTCCTCGTCGATGGCTTCCCGGTCACCGACCTCCAGAATCGCGCGTCGACCAACCCGACGATCGAGGCGATCCAGGACATGAAGGTGCAGGTCCACACCTACGACGCCGAGATGGGCCGCACCGGCGGCGGCGTGATGAACATGACCGCCAAGTCGGGCGCCAACGATTTTCACGGGTCCGGCTACACCGTGTTCCGTCCGGAGCGCTGGGTCAGCCAGCTGCTGATTCCGAAACTCCAGGGCCAGCCGAACGTGCCGGAGTACTGGCGCAACGGCGGCGGCGGCGGCGGCGGACCGATCGTCAAGAACAAGACGTTCTTCTGGTTCGCGGGTGAAAAGTACGTCGACAACCAGCCGCAGCAGGCGACGTTTCTGGTCCCGACGGCCGCCGAACTCGCCGGCAACTTCCAGGGCGTGACGCGCAACGGTCAACAGGTGACGATCAAGGATCCGCTGACCGGCCTGCCGTTCCCGAACAACCAGATCCCGGCGAGCCGCCTCGATCCAGTCGGCCTGAAACTCGCCAGCTACTTCCCGACCGCGGACACGCAAGTCGACAACGGCCAGTCGAACTTCAGCATGACGGACCTGCTGCCAAACCGCGCGTTCCAGCTGACAACGAAGATCGATCATCACTTCAACGAGGCGGCGTCGCTCAGTGGCTTCGTGCTGCGGCAGGTGACGCACGAGGCGAACTCGAACTACAACCCGGTGAACGATTTCGTCGGCGGCAGCTACCAGCTCGATCGCTCGATCAACACCTTCGTGTTGAACAACACCTACGTGCTGAATTCGTCGACAGTGCTCACGCTGCGCGGCGGCTATAACAAGTTCAACGACAACTACAACCTGAACGATCGCAATGGCAACCCGCTGAACTTCGACGTCACCTCGCTCGGCTGGCCGACGGCGCTCACCAGCCAGATGTCCGACACGCATCGCTTCCCGACCATGGCGATCACCGGCTACAAGGGATCGGGCTGGACGTCGCGTCAGACCAACGGCTACTACCAGTACGGCGCCAACGGCACGCTCAGCAGGCTGGCCGGCTCGCACAACGTCAAGGTCGGCGGCGACTACCGCACGATTGGCGTGCAGGCGCTCAACTACGGCGCGTCGACCGGCACGTACAATTTCACCGGCGGCTTCAGCGGCAACGCGCTCGCCGACCTGCTGCTCGGCTATCCGCAGAACACCAGCAACGTGCCGCTCAACACTCAGCTGGATGGTTTCGTGCGCTACGCCTCGGCCTACGCGCAGGACGACTGGCGCGTCACCAACAAGCTGACCATCAACTACGGCCTGCGGCTCGAGCACGAGAGCGGACTGCAGGAAAAGAACAACCAGTTCGCCGTCGGCTTCGACCAGACCACGGCGAGCCCGCTCGACGCGCAGGTGAACCTGCTCGATCCGGTGACAGGACAGCGCCGACAGATCCTCGGCGGCCTGATCTTCGCCGGCGTCAACGGGGCGCCGACCGAGCAGGGCAACCAGCCGCTGCTGAAAGCCGCGCCGCGCGCCGGCGCCGTCTACAGTTTCAACGAGAAGACGGTGCTCCGCGGCGGCTGGGGCCTGTATTACTCGCCGTGGAATTTCCCCGCGGCAGGCACCAACGCGTGGGGTCAGACCGGTTACTCGTCGCAGACCAGCGTCCCGCAGGTCTCGTCGGGCGTGCCGACGGTGTCGCTGAGCAACCCGTTCCCGAACGGGCTCGTGCAGCCAAGCGGCAGCTCGCTCGGCCTGCTCACCGGCGCCGGCGGCGACATCTACTTCGTCGATCCAAACCGCGGCGCGCCGCGCGTGCAGCAGTACTCGGTCGACGTGCAGCGTGAGCTGCCGGGCGCGATGAGCATCAGCGTCGGCTACACGGGCCTGACCGGCTCGAACCTGAGCTGGGCCGGATCGAACGCCGGATCGACCGCCGGCTACATCAACATCAACCAGATCGATCCGCAGTATCAGAACCTGCCGGCCGACTACACGCTGGCGAACGTCCCGAACCCATTCTTCGGCGTCGCCGGAGCCGGCCAGCTCGCCAACCAGGCGACCATCGCGCGCGGCCAGCTGATGCGGCCGTATCCGCAGTTCGGCAACGTCTACATGGAGATGGCGACCGGCGCGCACTCGCAGTACCACGCCGGCATCGTGCAGCTCCGCAAGCGCGTCACCGGCATCTGGGGCGGCAACTTCAGCTACACCTACAGCCGCCTCAACGACAACCAGTGGGGCGAGACCAACTACTACTCGAGCAACCCCGGCATCCAGAACAACTACGAGATGATCCCGGGATCGGCGTACTACAACCCGGATCTCGAGTATGGCCGCAGCCTGCTGGATTCGCCGCACAAGCTCGTGCTTGCGCCGACCGTGATGGTGCCATTGGGTAAGGGACACAAGCTGTTCGCGGACAGCACGCTTGGCGATCTGCTGCTCGGCGGCTGGTCGATCACGCCGGTGGTGACACTGCAGAGCGGTTTCCCGATCGGCGTCACGCAGCTGGTCACGACCGGCAACACGTTCCTGTTCGGCGGCACGCCGCGTCCGAACCTGACCGGCGAGCCGATTCTCACCGGCGGCAACATCACCGATCGGATCACCGCCAACGTGGCCGATAACTTGTACTTCAACCGCAACGCGTTCACGACGTCGGCAGCCAACACGTTCGGCAACGCCCCACGTACGCTGCCGGGCGTCTACTCGCCGTGGCGGAACAACGTCGACCTGTCGATCAGCAAGCAGGTGCCAACCGGCGGCGAAACGGCGGCGACGATCCGACTCGAAGTGTTGAACATGTTCAACATCGTGCAGTGGGCCGCGCCGGCAAGCTCGGTCTTCGGCAACTCGGCGTTCGGCCAGATCAACAACCAGGCGAACAATATGCGCATGGTTCAGCTCACGGCACGCTTCCAGTTCTAGATACCTGAAAGGCAGGAAGGCAGAGGGCAGAAAGGCAGGAATTCAAGGCAGGAACGCAGGAAGGCGGGAAGGCGGGAAGGCGGGAACCTCCGCCTTCCTGCGGGGCCTTTTGGCCTTGCCTTCCTGCCTTTCAGCCTTGCCTTCCTGCCTTCGCGCCGTCTTGCCTTCTGCCCTCGTCGTTCCGACGTTCCAGCCTTTCTGCCGTGAATTCCTGCCTTCCTGCCCTTCTGCCTTCCTGCCTTTCTGCCTTTCTGCGCGGCGCGACACCGAAGATGTCCGCTGGTATCATTCGCTTATGAAGTCAATCATCTGCGCGACCGCCGTCGTCTTTCTGTCAGTACTGCCCCTCCGCGCCGCGGAACAAACCTGGTCCGGAAAAATCAGCGACAGCGCTTGCGGCGCGAAGCACGAGGAAGCGGCCGAGAACACCGGCGTGATGCCCGATCGCGAATGCACCGAGGCCTGCGTCCGCGGCGGCTCGAAATACGTGCTCGTCGTCGACAAGCAGGTGTTTCAAATCGCCAACCAGGATTTCAAGGCGCTGGCGACGCACGCCGGCCACGCCGTGAAGCTGACCGGCGAGTTGAAGGGCAACACGATCACCGTCTCCAAGATCGAGATGTAGGCGAAAATCGCCGCGTCCCGTGCCATTCGCGCAACGCCGCCCGTCAGGGCGGCCGATCTGGCCGGCCTGACGGCTGGCTCTGCGTATTCCGGATCAGCGACATTCCCCGCTCCGTCCTGGAGAATTTGCGCTAGACTCGGCCCCGTCACACGCGTTTTTTCGTCGCGCCGCAGACTCCATTCTTGTTCCTCATCGCCTCGGCCCTTGCAAGCCGTAGTCGCGCGGATTGGAGGCATGTATGTGGCGGAAACGCGGGTCACTGCTCCTGGTTGCGACGGCCTGTTTCGTTTTCCTGCCGGCGGCGGCAGACGCGCAAAGCGCCTTCTCCGGCGTCGTCAAAGATGCGAGCGGCGCCGTCCTGCCCGGCGTCACCATCGAAGTATCGAGCCCGGTGCTGATCGAGCGGACGCGGTCGGTCGTCACCGACGGCGCCGGCCGCTACACGATTGTCGATTTGCGGCCCGGGACCTACAAGATGACCTTCGGGCTGGTCGGGTTCGCCACCGTCGTCCGCGACGCGGTCGAATTGCCCGGCAACACGACGATTCCAATCAACGTCGAGTTGAAGGTCGGCGCCGTCGAGGAGAGCGTGACCGTGTCCGGCGAGTCGCCGCTCGTCGACGTGCAGAACGCGCAGCGCACCCACGTCCTGGAGCGTTCGGTGCTCGACGCGCTGCCGACGACGCGGAACATGCAGACGGTCGGCGCGCCGATCCCCGGCGTCAAACTCAGTCGGCCCGACGTCGGCGGGTCGCAGGGCATGGAGCAGGCCTACATGCGGACGCACGGCGCCGACGACCGCCACACGAGCATGCAGGTCGACGGCATGAGCGTCAACAGCTCGATGGGCGACGGCAACATCCAGGCGTACAACGATGATGCGCTCGCTCAGCAGGTCGTGTTTCAAACCAGCGCGCTGCCGGCCGAAGTGGCGTCGGGCGGGGTCCGCGTCAACATGATTCCGAAGGACGGCGGCAACACGTTCAAGGGAGGAGGCTTCATCGGCGGCACCGCCCACGGCTGGCAGAGCGACAACAACGACGATGCGCTGCGGGCGAGAGGCTTTCTCTATCGCAACTTCGTTCAGCACGTCCAGGACTTCAACGTCAACATGGGCGGGCCGATTATCCGCGACAAACTCTGGTTCTTCACGACCGCGCGGCATGTATCGGTGGACGAAGGCGTCGCCAACACGTTCTACAAGGTGGATTACGAGAAATACAAGGTTGGCGACCCGGCCATCCAGGAACAGTTCGTTCGCGACGCGCTGGTGCGCCTTACCACCCAGCTCACGCCGAAGAACAAACTCAGCGCCTACATGGAACGGATCTGGAAGCGGAAGGATCCCGAGCTGGCGCCGAACGTCGATCCGGTCACGGCATCGGATATCCGCGACTGGCGGCACGCGCTCTATTACGTCGGCCAGGTGAAATACACGTCGACCCTCAGCAACCGCCTCCTCTACGAGGCCGGTTACTCGACCAACATCGAGCGGCTCAGCCAGAGCTATCAACCGGCGATCGAGGCGATCGCGAACCGGCCGTTCACGCCCGAGTGGTTCACGCAGGTGACCCACAACAACACCACGACCACTAACGTCGACGGTGCGGCGCCGGGCGGATCGACCGGCACCTATCCCGATCGTAAGGTGTTCTCGACGGCGCTCTCCTACGTCACCGGCTCGCATGCGCTCAAGACCGGCGCGCAGTGGTCGTTCGGCGTCGACGGCAACTCGCAGCTGCGAACCGGCGACATCGTCCAGAACTACATCCTGAACGCCGCCGGCGTCGAGACGCCGAATTCGGTCACCGTCTACAACACGCCGACGAGGTATTACGAGTACGTGAACGCCGATCTCGGCATCTACGCGCAGGATGTGTGGACGATGAAGCGGCTGACGCTGAGCCCGGGCGTTCGCTACGATCATTTCAACGCGAAAATCGAGGGCGGCTGCCGCGACGCCGGCCGCTTCGTGGGCGCCTTCTGCCAGCCAGAGGTGCCCGACATGCCGAACTGGAACAACGTGTCGCCGCGCTTCAGCGCCGTGTTCGATCTGTTCGGCGACGCCAAGACTGCCTTGAAAGCAAGCGTCAGCAAGTACATGCTGCCGTGGGCCGGCGGCTGGGCCAAACGCTACGACCCATTCACGACGGTCAACGAATCGCGCAACTGGACCGATGTGAACCGCGACGATATCGCCCAAGACAACGAGATCGGGCCGAGCGGCAACGCCAACTTCGGGATCTCGACCGGCAGGTCTCCCGCTCCGGGCCTCGCGCGTGAGTACAACGTCGAGACGGCGATCGGGATCCAGCACCAGCTGCTGCCGCGACTCTCGGTGTTCGGCGGCTATTACCATCGCCACTTCTACAACCAGGAGGCGCAGCAGAATCCGCTGCTCACCCTGGACGATTGGACGCCATTCCAGGTAGCCAACCCGATCGGCAACGGTGAGACCCTCACGCTGTTCAACCTCAACGCCGCGAAAGCCGGCCTGTACGCGAAGCAGCTGATCGACATCAACTCGAGCATCAACCGGTCGATCTACGACGGCCTCGAGGTGAGCTTCAACGCGCGGCTGCCGCACGGCGCGAACGTGTTCGGCGGCTGGAGCAACGACCGGCTGATCACCGTCACCTGCGATCAATACGACCCGAACAAGCTGCGCTTCTGCGATCAGACCGGCGAGACGTTCCAGCAGTACGGCGCGACCAGCACGCCGCCGTTCAGGAACGACTTCAAGCTGGCAGCAAACTACCCGCTCAAGTGGGGTGTCGAAGTGAGCGGTGTCTTCATCAGCTTCGCCGGCAAGGGCAACAGCTACACCGCGCAGGATCCATCGCTCGGCGTGTACTGGACAGTGCCGGCGTCGGTCTTCCCCAACAGCCAGCGCACTCGCGCGGTCGTGTCGGCGCCGATCCTTCTCGCCGCGGGCACGCAGACCCAGGCGCCGGGGTTCAATCTGATTCCGCCGAATACCAAATTCGAATCCCGGTGGAATCAGCTCGATCTCAGCGCCAAGCGGACGTTCCGGTTCCAACGGAAAGAGCTCCAGGGCCAGTTCGCGCTCTTCAACGCGCTGAACGCGAACACCGTACTGCAGGAGGTCCAGGCGTTCGGCACCAGCCTCGGTCAGCCGCAGAACGTGCTGCAGGGACGGATGATGCGCCTCGCGCTGCTGTTCGCGTTCTGATTGACGTCGTTCGGGTCCGCGTCGCGCGCCGAATGGATCGCCTACAGGTGCTTGTGCGCGTTGATGCGGACCTGCCGCGGCCGCGCGGCGTGCGCGGACGGCGACGGTCGCCTCGCCTGCGCCGCGACCGCGCGGTGCGGCAGGATCGGGTGAACCGCAGAATGGCCGAATGGGTGAACGTGAACGGCCATCGCGGCCGAGACGCGTGGACGGCGGACCCTGACCGCGGACGGATGCGCGGGACGTGCCGCCGCGAAGGCGGTCGACCCGGACAACACGAGCGCGGCGACGAGAAGACCGAGTCGCTTCATCTCACTGCTCCTTTCGTGACGCGCGATCCGCAGCGATAACGACACGGCCAACGCGCGCGCCAGCGCGATCAGCGCCACGGCGATCGCCGCTCCGCCACCGAGCAGATACCATTCATGCGCGGCTGACGCCGCGCTTCGGATGTCGCCGCTCAGCCGACCAGTCAGCAGCAGCAGCGCCGACCACAGCGACGCACCGCCGACGGTGAACACGAGGAAGTGGCGCGCGTGCATGCCGCCGGCGCCGGCCGCGGCCGCGGCGACGTGCCGGACGCCCGGGGTGAAGTAGCCGAACACCAGCGTCCACGGGCCGAAGCGCCCCATGCGTGCCGCAGCACTTTGCAGTGCCGGCCCGCAGCGGCGGCTCACAACTCCGCCCGGCACCCACGCGCGAATGCGCCGACCCGCGCAGAAACTCGTCGACATCCCGATTGCGCTACCAATAACTGCGGCCGCAAACGGCGCGGCGATCGACGCGCCGCCGTTCGACAACGCGCCGGAGACGATCAGCAGCGCTTCGGCAAGCGCGGGCACGCCGCACACGCCGCACGCCAGGTTGAGGAGGATGACCGCCGGCGCGTGATGCGCCACGGCGTGGAGCGTAATGGCGTGCGGCATGGCTCGTCATTCCGTTGCCAACCACGTACCCGGGCCAAACGCCGAGAATTTATGCGGGCCTTACCGGCTCCTCACGCGGCAACGACGAAAGGCGGTAGCCGGCTGGTCACGAAGGCGCGCGGAATCGCGTTTTTGTGGCGCGCACGATCCGCACGCGTTCTTTATGGCGCGGTGGTTTTTGGTGCACGAGCCGCGCAGCCAACGGGTATGCTGAGCCGACGCTGCGGAGCGAATCGCCATGCCCAAAACACCTGGTCGCACCGTCGGCCGGCGCACCTTCTTACAGAGCGCCGCGGCGACAGCAGCGCTGGTCGTGAAACCGCCGATCGTCGACGCGCAGGCTGCGTCGCCGCGACCCTCCGCCGCGTCACCGTCGGCGGCGCAGATCGCCGCTGAAACGGGCCCGCCTCCTGCGCGAAGCCGCCCCTTCACCGTCGAGCGCCCCGGCGCCGATTTCATGGTCGACGTCATCAAGTCGCTCGGGTTCGAGTACGTCGCCGCGAACCCGGGCTCGTCGTTCCGCGGCCTCCACGAATCGATCATCAATTACGGCGGCAATACCCGCCCCGAACTCCTGACCTGCTGCCACGAGGAGTCGTCGGTGGCGATGGCGCACGGCTACGCCAAGATCGACGGCACGCCGATGCTGGTGATGGCGCACGGCACCGTCGGCCTGCAGCACGCCTCGATGGCGATCTACAACGCCTGGGCCGACCGTGTGCCGGTCTACATCCTGCTCGGCAACATCCTCGACGTCGCCTACCGCCGCAGCGTCGTCGAGTGGACGCACAGCGTGCAGGACGCAGTCGCGATGGTCCGTGACTACACGAAGTGGGACGATGCGCCGGTGTCGCTGACGCACTTTGCGGCGTCCGCCGTGCGCGCCTACAAAACAGCGATGACCCCGGCGATGGGCCCGGTCGTGATCGTCGCCGATGCCGTGTTACAGGAAGAGCCGATCCCGGAAGCGGAGCGGCACGCGCTGCGCGTACCGAAGCTGACGATCGCCGCGCCGCCGGCGGGCGATTCGTCGGCAATCGCCGAGGCGGCACGGCTGCTGGTCGCCGCCGAAAACCCGGTGATCGTCGCCGGTCGCTGCGCGCGCACGCCGGAAGGACTCCGCCACCTCGTTGCGCTCGCCGAAACGCTGCAGGCGCCGGTCAACGATCGGCCGTTTCGCTTCCGCATGAACTTTCCGACACGGCATCCGTTGTACGGCGGCGGCAACATCGCCGAGGCCGACGTCGTACTCGGATTGGAAGTGCCCGATTTCTGGAACGCGACGCACGCGCAGACGCCGGTCAACCGCACCGGCATGGAGGCGCGCGCGACGACGAAGGCCGGCGCGAAGCTCGTCACGATCTCGTCGAGCGACCTGCTGACCAAGAGCAATTACCAGGACTTCGGCGCCTACGCCGAAGTCGATCTCGCGATCTCGGGCGACGCCGAAGCGACGCTGCCGGCGCTCGTCGAAGCATGCAAACGGCTCATCACGAGCGATCGCGCGCGCGTCTTTCACGAGCGCGGCGCCCGGCTCGCCGACGCCTCACGACGCAGTGCGGAAGAGGCGCTCAACCAGGCGGCGTGGGGCTGGGATGCGAGCCCGATCACGACGGCGCGGCTCTCGGTCGATCTGTGGAACGAGATCAAGCGCGAAGACTGGTCGCTCGTCTCCGACGTCACGTTCCTCAGCTTCTGGCCGACGCGGCTGTGGGATTTCGACAGGCACTACCAGTACATCGGCGGCCAGGGCGCCTACGGGATCGGCTACGGCGCGCCCGCCGCGGTCGGCGCCGCACTCGCCAACAAGAAGCATGGCCGCTTGACGGTGAACATCCAGTGCGATGGCGATCTGAACTACGCGCCCGGCGTGCTGTGGACGGCCGCGCATCATCACATTCCGCTGCTGACGATCATGCACAACAACCGCGCCTACCATCAGGAACGGATGTACGTGCAGGACATGGCCGCGCGCGCCGAACGCGGCATCGATCGCGCGAATATCGGCACGGCGATCACCGATCCGAACATCGACTACGCGATGCTGGCGAAAGCCTACGGGGTGTACAGCGCCGGGCCGATCGAGAATCCGAAGGACCTCGCGCCGGCGATCCGCAAGGCGATCGAGGTCGTGAAGCGGGGCGAGCCCGCGCTCGTCGACGTCGTCACCCAGCCGCGGTAAAGACATGAGAAGCGCGAAGGCTTTAGCCGAGCGTGGGGTTTGCGAATGAAAGGCCGGTTGTTGCTCGGTGCGATGGCGGCGTCGCTGGTGATGACCGTCACGACCCTCGACGCGCAGTCGCCGGCGTCGCCGAACCCGGCCAACGGCCGGCGGCTGTTCGAGAAGGATGGCTGTTATCAATGCCACGGCTACGCCGGCCAGGGCGGCCGCGACGGCGCGCGCCTCGCGGCGACGGCGATGAGCGCGCAGTCGTTCGTGCGCTACGTGCGCGGTCCGTTCGGCGCGATGCCCGCGTTCACCGCAAAGGTGTTGCCCGACGATGAGCTCGCCGACATCTACGCCTACCTGAAAAGCCTGCCGGCGGCCGCGGCCGCGAAGGACATCCCGGCGCTGAGCCGCGTCCGCGACAAGTAGCGCGTTGCGGCGCGTTACAGCTTCAGCAGTGCTCGCGTGTTCCCCGAGTAGATCCGCGCGCGCGCCGCCTCGTCTATGGGGAGACGATCGATCGCCTCGATGGTCTCGCGGATGTAGAGGCCGGGGCTCGGTTCAAATGGCGTGTCCGAGGCGAACAGCACGCGATCGACGCCGAAGAAGCTGAGACCGCAAGCGGTTCCCGCAGCAGCACCGAAGAGCGCGGTGTCGGCGTAGAACATCCGGAGGTAGTCGATCGGTCGGTGCTTCAACGTCGTCAGCAGCTGCGCGTAGTCGACGTCCGAGGTGCGCGTGCCGAGCTGGTCCCAGCCGTGGCCGACACGGCCTTCGAAGTACGGGATCATGCCGCCCATGTGGTGCGTGATGATCTTCAGGTTCGGATGTTTGTCGAACAGGCCGGCGAACACGATCCGCGCCATCGCGACGCTGGTTTCGTAGGGCCAGCCAAGCGTCCACCAGATCTCGAACAGCGACTTCGACTCGGTGCGGTAGTCGGCGACGTCGGCGCCGCGCGCCGGATGCATCCACAGCGGCCGATCGAACTCCGCCATCAGGTCGAACAGCGGCAGGTACTCGGGCGCAGTGAGCGGTGCGCCATTGACGTTGGTGAAGATCTGCACGCCGCATGCGCCGAGCTCGGTGATGGCGCGGTGCGCTTCGGCGAGCGTCGCGTCCGGATCCGCCATCGGCAGCGAGGCGACGAATCCCGGAAACCGATCGGGATGCCGCCGGACCAGATCGGCCAGGCCCTCGTTGGCGAGCGTCGCCAGCTCGCGCGCCTCGCGTGGCGGCGCCAGGACCTCGATGGGCGGCGACGGCAGGGACAGGATCTGCTGGTAGTCGCCGTACTGGTCCATCACGTGGAACCGCTCAGAGAGATCGTGCAGCCCGCGAACGTTACGAATGCGCTTCCCCATGTCCTTGTGCGACGGCGCGACGGCCATCATCCGTTCGAAATAGCGCTCGGGGAAGAAATGGTTGAAGGCGTCCAGTTTGCGCATCCGTCGCTGCTCCTCCGTTCCGCGGTGGCGCGGTGGCGGCATGTTACCAACGCGATCGCGCGTCGCGTGACATAATCCGCGCCGCATGCGCGGCAGCGGCACGTCGATTCCTGTAGTGTCCGGCTTTAGCCGGACCCGCCAGCAGTGGTTGATTTGCTGCGTCGCGGCGATCGGGTTCGCGTTCGACACCTACGAGCTGTTGATGGTGCCGCTCATCGTCCGCCCGGCGCTCATCGATCTCACGCACGCGCGGCCGGACAGCGCGGAGTTCGGGCGATGGGTCGGCATCCTGTTCTACGTACCGGCAATCGCCGGCGGGATCTTTGGCCTCCTCGGCGGCTATCTCACCGATCGGCTCGGCCGCCGGCGGGTGCTGGTCTGGAGCATCCTCCTCTACGGCGTGTCCGCGCTCGCGTCGGCGTACGCCTCCTCGGTCGGCGTGTGGCTGGCGCTTCGCTGTGCGACGTTTGTCGGCGTCTGCGTCGAGTTCGTGGCGGCCGTTGCCTGGCTCGCCGAACTGTTTCCCGACCCGCGCGAGCGCGAGCGTGTTCTCGCCGCGACCCAGGCGTGCGCCTCGCTCGGCGGTCTGATGGTGAGCGCCGTCTACTACGTGATCGTGACCTACGCCGACTCGCTTCCGGCGGTGCATGGCGGGCACGAACCGTGGCGCTACATGCTCATCTCGGGACTGGTGCCGGCGATTCCGCTGATGCTGGCGCGTCCGTTTCTGCCCGAGTCACCCGTGTGGAACGAGCAGCGGCGCGCCGGCGTGCTGCGCCGCCCGCGCCTCGGAGAGGTGTTCGATCCGCGCTTTCGGCGTACGACAATCGTCACGACGGTGATGGTGGCGTGCGGGTATGCGGCGTCGTTCGGCGCGAACCTGCAGGTGCCGCGGATCGTCCCAGGTCTCGCCGAGGCGCAGACGATGTCGCGCACGGTGCGCGAGCAGACCGTCGGCACGGTGCAATTGCTCCAGGAGATCGGCGGGCTGACAGGGCGCATCGCGCTCGCCCTGCTCGTCGTCCGGATCACGCGGCGGCGTCAGCTGATCCGACTCTTTCTCCTCATCGGCATCGTCGTGATGCCGTTCATGTTCTTCGTGGCGCCGACGCGGGGCTTGCGCGCCGTCGAGTGGGGCGTGTTCGCGGCCGGCTTTGCGACGGTCGCGCAATTCAGTTTCTGGGGCAACTATCTGCCGCGCGTGTATCCCACCTACCTGCGCGGCACCGGCGAAAGCGTCGCCGCGAACATCGGCGGCCGAATGATCGGGACGTGTGGTGCGCTCGTCACGACCGAGCTGGCTGCGGCGATTCACGTTCCGTCCGCGACAACCGCGTTGACGATTGCGGCCGGCACGGTCGGGCTCGGCAGCTTTCTAATCGCGCTGATCGCAAGCACGTGGCTTCCGGAACCGGGCGGCGACGCGCTGCCTGAATGATGATGAGTGATCATCGAGGGCGAAGGCTTTAGCCGAGCGGGCACCGGTGATCGCTCGCCCTGAAGGCTTCGCGCTCCATCGGTTGCAGATTTGCTACGCGGCGTCGTGGACGTCGCCGGTGGGCCGCTGCCTGCCGGCGCCGAGCAAGCCGAATACCACCCAGTAGAGGGCGATCGCGGCGACCGCGAGCATCGCCCAGCGCATCGCGCCGGCAAGAAACGCGGCGTCGATCACCGGCATCTCGAAGCGGAACTGTCGCAGCACCGCATAGCGATCGCCCATCCAGTGCCACGCCGTATGGCCAACCAGTGCCGACAGGATGATCGTCCCGAGCTGCTCGGCGACGACGAAGCGGAAGAGGATCTCGAGCGCGGGAATCAGGACGAGGAGCACCAGCAACTGGCCGAGCTCGACGCCGATGTTGAACGAGAACAACGAGGTGAGCAGGTGCGATCCAGCGAACTGCAGCGTCTGCCGCAGCGCGAACGAGAACCCGAAGCCGTGGACCAGGCCAAACGCGAAGGTCACCAGCCACCGGCGGCGTAACGCGGAGCTCGCAGAGACCGCGGAGTTCGCAGAGATCAACTTGGTCTGCGGACCCGGAGGTTCAGGTAATGCGAGCGATTCACGTGAATGAGAATCCGTTGAAAAAATTCCGTTCCGCGTGCTCTGCGAGCTCTGCATTCCCGTGGACGCCGCGAACACAATATTTTCGAGCGCCATGTAGACGATCGAGGTGGCGATCAGCGTCTCGATCAGCGGCGGAAACCAGAGCGCGTCGGGCGCCAGGTTGTAGGCCGACGCGATCAAGGTGATCGAGTGCGCGACGGTGAAGGCAGTGACCACCGCGATCAGCGAACGGAAGCGGCGGAACGGGATCACCAGGCAGGCGAGAAACAGCAGGTGATCGGTGCCGTCGAGGATGTGGAAGAACCCGAGCTTCACGAACTGCCACGACGCCTGGAACCAGCTCGGGTCGAGGCGGACCAGCCCGGGATCGCCGTAGAACTCGAAGGCCCGGACGGCGCCGCCCGGCGGCAGGAACCGCATGACCGTCAAGGTCCGGATCCCGAGGCGCGCCAGCCGCGGCTCGACGGAAAAATTCGACCGGTCGGACTGGATCGGGTATTCGAACAGGACGTCGAGGAGGCCCTGTGACCAGACAAATTCCGTGTCGGGCGGCAGCGGCGGCCCGGTGACGTGGGCGAGCGCGTCCTCGTACGACATGAACGAGCGGTCGGACTGCAGCGACGCGCGCACGGCCACGACCTGGGGCTTCGGCAGTTCAACGTCGTTCTCGTAGACGTCGAGAAAATCGCTGATCCAGAGCGTCGAGGCGTCGCGCAGCGTCGATTCGGCGCGGCCGAGGTCCATCAAGTCGCCGCGGGTCGTATTGCGCGGCTTCGGATAGTCCATGTCGCGCATCGCCTGCAGAGGCACGCGGACGAGCAGCCTCAGACGCGCGCCGTCCGGTTTGACGAATGTCTGCACGGTGACATCGTTGGGGATGTCGTGGGCACCGAGGCGGACGCCAGCGCCAAGCGCCAGCGCTGCCGCCGCGGCGCACGCCGCGGTCCACCGCGCCCGCGGTGCAGAGTTTTTCCGGTTCACGTGGTCCTGACCCACGGAAATTGTATACTGTGCGCCGCCATGGAGGATGGTCTATGAAACGGACGCGCAACGTCGTCATTGGAAGCACGCTCGTCACGCTGCTCGCGGCGCTGGGCGTCGGGCAGCATCTGCTGCAGCAGTCGGCTGAAGCACAGGCAAAAGGCGGCACCCAGGCTCCGCGCTTCGAAGTCGATCCGATGTGGCCGAAACCGGTGCCCAATCACTGGGTGTTCGGCAACATCATCGGGGTCGGCGTCGACAAGAACGATCACGTCTACATCATTCATCGCGGCGCCGGCTCGCTCGAGGCGAAGGAAATCTACGCCACCACGAACCCGCCTTCGTCTGAATGTTGCGTGCCGGCGCCGCCGGTCCTCGAGTTCGATCCGGAAGGCAACCTGGTGAAGGCGTGGGGCGGTCCGGGCGAGGGATATGAGTGGCCCGAGAGCAATCACGGCATCACGCCGGACAGCAAAGGCAACCTGTTCATCGGCGGCAACGGCGGCAACGACGGCCACATCCTGAAGTTCACGCGCGAGGGCAAGTTCGTGAAGCAGTTCGGCTTCGCGTACGCCAGCGCCGGCAGCAACGACATGTGGGCGTTCAACAAGGTTGCGAAGGTCTCGCTCGACGAGCCGGCCAACGAAGCCTACGTCGCCGACGGCTACGGCAACCACCGCGTTGCCGTGATCGACATGGACACCGGCAAGATCAAGCGCTACTGGGGCGCGTACGGCAACAAGCCGGACGACACCAACCTCGGCAACTACAACCCGGACGCGCCGCTCGCGCAGCAGTTCCGCAACCCGGTGCACTGCGCCGAGCCGTCGCTCGACGGGAACGTCTACGTGTGCGATCGTCCGAACGACCGCATCCAGGTCTTCACCAAGGCGGGCAAGTTCGTCAAGGAGACACAGGTCAACAAGACGACGAAGGGCGACGGATCGACGTGGGACATCGCGTTCTCGAAGGATCCGCAGCAGAAGTACCTGTACCTCGCCGACGGCGCGAACGAGAAGATCCACGTGTTCGATCGCGTGTCGCTCACCGAGCTCACCAGCTTCGGCGACGGCGGGCGCCAGCCGGGACAGTTCTACGCCGTGCACAGCATCGCGACCGACTCGAAGGGCAACATCTACACCACCGAGACGTATCGCGGTCAGCGCCTGCAGAAGTTCGTATACAAAGGGCTCGGCCCGGTGACGAAGCAGAATCAGGGCACCGTCTGGCCGACGAAAACGTCGACGCACTGAGATCGTGAGGGGACTGGGGACTTGGGGACTGGGGACAGCAAGCCCCAGGCCCCAAGCCCCAAGCCCCAAGCCCCAAGCCGCCAGCCTTAATCCCGCAGTCCCCTAGTCCGCTAGTCCCCACACGCGGCTATAATCCCGACAGTTTCTGGAGGGCCTCATGAAGCGCGCTCTCTGTGTGTGCGCCGCGTGCGCGTTGCTCGTCGTCAGCGCGCGCGGGCAAAGCGGCGCACCGACCCTGCAAGTCAATCCGTTCTGGCCGCAGCCGCTCCCCAATCACTGGGTCTTCGGATCGATCACTGGCGTCGCCGTCGACGCGCAGGATCACGTGTGGGTGGTGCACCGCGGCGCCGACTCGCTCGAAGGCAACGAGAAGGGCATGATGGCGACGCCGCCGACGTCGACGAAATGCTGCGTCGCGGCGCCATTCGTGCTCGAGTTCGACGCCGACGGCAAGCTGCTGTCGCACTTCGGTGGGCCCGGACAGGGATATCAATGGCCGCAGTCGCCCGGCGGTATTGCAGTCGACGCGAAGGGCAACGTGTGGATCGCGGCTGCCGGGCTCGATACGGCGCCGGCCGGACGCGGCCGCGGCCCGGTTGATCCCGACGCGGTCGGCCCTGCAGGCGGCGCACGTGGCGGCGCGCGTGGCGCCGAAGCCGAAGGCGGCGGCGCACGCGGTGCCGCGCCGGCACGCGGCCGCGGCCCGGCAGCGCCCGCCGGTCCGCCCGATGCGCACGTCCTGAAGTTCGCGCGCGACGGCAAGTTCCTCCTGCAGATCGGCGCCCCCGGCAAGATGGAAGGGCCCGACAGCCAGACGACGCTCAATCGTCCGGCCGCGGTTGCCGTCGACGCGGCGGCGAACGAGGTCTACGTCGCCGACAGCGGCAACCACCGCATCGTCGTGTTCGACGCGGACAGCGGCAGCTACAAGCGGCACTGGGGCGCCTACGGCGAGAAGCCGACCGCTGCCGGCGGCGGCGCCTACGATCCGAGCGCCTCGCCGGCGCGACAGTTCCGCGACGTCAGCTGCGTCGAGATCGCGAAAGACGGCATGGTCTATGTCTGCGATCGCACCAGCAATCGCATCCAGGTGTTTCAGAAAGACGGCAAGTTCGTGAAGGAGGGCTTCGTCAGGAAGGAGACGACCGGCGCGACGGTCGGCGGCCAGTTCGGCGCCGTGTCGTCGTTCGGCTCGGCCTGGGACGTCGCCTTCTCGAACGATGCGCAGCAGCGCTACCTGTTCGTCGCCGACGGCCAGGACAAGAAGGTCGTCGTGCTGCAGCGCGACACCTTGGCGCCGGCCGGCAGCTTCGGCAGCGGCGGCCGCCTCGCCGGCCAGTTCCTTACCGTCGGCAGCATCGCCGCCGATTCGCGCGGCGATGTCTACACCGGCGAACAGCATCACGGCAAACGCGTGCAGAAGTGGATTCGCAGATGACGGAGCCGCCACGAAGACACGAAGGCACGAAATCTTCTTTGGAAAGAATTCTTCGTGTCTTCGTGCCTTCGTGGCAGATCGAGGACTGACGATATGAAACGCAATCTCTTGATCGGGTCATCGCTGCTCGTGGTGCTGCTGACGCTCGCGGTCGGGCAGTTCCTGCTCGAGAAGCGCGTCGACGCGCAGGCGAAGGGTGCCGTGCAGGCGCCGCGGTTCGAAGTGGACCCGATGTGGCCGAAGCCGTTGCCGAACGGCTGGTATCTCGGCCAGACGATCGGCGTCGGCGTCGACGCGCAGGATCACGTCTGGATCATCCACCGCTCGGATTCGCTCGACGCCGTCGAAGCGGCCGCCGACGAAGGGACCGGCGAGTGCTGCAAGAAGACGCCGCCGATTCTCGAGTTCGATCAGGCCGGCAATCTGCTTCGCCACTTCGGCGGCAAGGACGGCGACGGCTACCAGTGGCCGGCGTCGAACCACGGCCTGCAGATCGACGGCAAGGGCAACCTCTGGATCGGCGGCAACGGGAACGGCAACGACGGCCACCTGCTGAAGTTCACGCAGGACGGCAAGTTCCTGATGCAGGTCGGCATCAAGAAGCAGGGCCTCGGACCGGACAGCAACTCGCAGGATCGCTTCTACCTGGTCGCCAAGGTCTCGCTCGACAACAAGAACAACGAGGCCTACGTCGCCGACGGCTACGGCAACAAGCGCGTCGTCGTCATCGACATGGACACCGGCAAGTTCAAGCGCTACTGGGGCGCCTACGGCAACAAGCC